>MDTE01083189.1_pt1 | contig 36568 bp, 31 predicted proteins | sample 811231 | NCBI WGS metagenome assembly MDTE01 (sample SAMN05326651, study PRJNA326480) | marine metagenome | isolation source: seawater | place: Indian Ocean: Red Sea | collected 2010 | reverse complement strand
GGGCGACGACAAGGAGGCCATCGAAGCCAAGATTCAGGCATTGTCGGAGGCGTCAGCGGGCCTTGCCCAGAAGATGTACGCAGAGCAGGCTGAGGCTGCTCAAGCGGCGGATGGCGCTGATGGCGCCTCGGCACAGCCTGACTCCGATGGCGATACCGTGGATGCGGAGTTCGAGGAGATCGACGACACCGACGACAAGGCGCGTTAGCAATAATGTAGCGTCGGCAAATTTTGCCGGCGCCACCGTGCGGGGTTCGGGATAAGGTGCCAGAGTAGGTTATTCTGGCGTTTTAGTCCGGCCCCGTTTGTGCGAGCAGGCGCGCGTGCGCGTGATGGAGACCATGTCCAAAAGAGACTACTACGAGGTGCTCGGCATCGAACGGGGTGCGCAAGAGGGTGAGGTCAAAAAGGCCTATCGCCGGCTTGCCATGAAGTTCCACCCGGACCGCAATTCCGACGACCCATCCGCCGAAGAGAAATTCAAGGAAGCCACCGAAGCCTACGAAGTACTCACGGACCCTGAGAAGCGAGAGGCTTACGACCGTTTCGGGCACGCCGGCGTCGACCCCAACATGGGCGGCATGGGCGGCTTCGACGGCGGCGGCTTCGGCGACATGTTCAGCGACGTGTTCGGCGACATCTTCGGTGGCGGCCGGGGTGGGCGCGGCCGCTCATCGGTGCAGCGTGGCGCAGACCTGAGATATTCGCTGGAGCTGGACCTGGAACAGGCGGTGGCCGGTGAGAACGTCGAGATCAAGGTGCCCAGGCTGGCCGAATGCGAGGTTTGTGATGGCTCCGGCGCCCGGCCGGGCACCCATGCCAGCACCTGCTCCGACTGTGGCGGCGCAGGCCAGATTCGTGTGGCCCAGGGTTTCTTTTCCCTGCAGCAGACCTGTCCGCGTTGCCGAGGCGCAGGCCAGGTGATCACGGATCCTTGCGGCAATTGCGGAGGTGCGGGGCGCGTCGAAAAGCGCAAGACGCTCTCGGTGCGCATACCTCCAGGCGTGGATACCGGCGACCGGATTCGATTGGCCGGCGAAGGAGAGGCGGGGCTCAATGGTGGGCCGCCCGGCGATCTTTACGTGCAGGTGGAGGTGCGCGAACACCCGATTTTCGTGCGCGATGGCGGCAATCTTTATTGCGAGGTGCCTATCAGCTTCGTGGATGCGGCGTTGGGTGGCGAGCTCGAGGTGCCTACCCTGGGCGGTCGGGTGAAGCTCAAGATCCCCGCGGAGACGCAGACCGGAAAGCTTTTCCGGTTGCGTGGCAAAGGCGTCAAGCCGGTGCGCGGTGGCCCCGTGGGTGACCTGTTGTGTCGGGTGAGTGTGGAAACGCCGGTGAAGCTTTCCGACGCTCAGCGGCAGCTGCTCAAAGACCTCAAAGCCAGCCTGGAAGCCGGCGGTACCAAGCACATGCCCAAAGAAGATTCCTGGTTCCAGGGTGTTAAAGACTTCTTCGACGGCCTTAAAACCTGACGTCGCGGCGCCTGCCCGGCTACCATAGGCGCCCACGTAAGCCTGGAACGCAATCATGACTCGTGTAGCGGTAACCGGCGCTGCCGGCCGTATGGGGAAAACCCTGGTGCAAGCCATTCACGCCTCCGATGATCTGAATCTGGGGGGCGCCTTCGAGCGCGCGGGATTGAGCCTGCTTGGCGCCGACGCTGGCGACCTGGCGGGTGTTGGGTCGCTAGGGGTAACCCTGGGCGACGATCTGGCGGCGGCTACGAGCGGGTTCGACGTACTCATAGACTTCAGCGTGCCGGACGCCACACTGAGCAATGTGCGAGTTTGTGCGGAAGCGGGCAAACCCATGGTGATCGGTACCACCGGATTCACCGAGGCTGGGTTGGCGGACATTCGTCGGGCCGCCGCGAACATTCCCATCATGATGGCGCCCAACATGAGCGTGGGTGTCAACGTGACCTTCAAGCTCATTGAGATGGCCGCTAGAGCGCTCGGCGATGAGGTGGACGTGGAAGTCTACGAAGCCCACCACCGGGACAAGATCGACGCCCCGTCGGGCACCGCGGTGCGCATGGGCGAGATTCTGGCGCAGACTCTGCAGCGAGATCTGGGCAAAGATGCCATCTATGGTCGCCATGGCATCACCGGCGCTCGCGAGCGCCGCAGCATTGGCTTTCAGTCGGTGCGTGGCGGCGACATCGTTGGCGAGCACACGGTGCTGTTTGCCGGTAGCGGTGAGCGTATCGAGATTACCCACCGGGCCCAGAGCCGCATGAATTTCGCCCAGGGGGCCCTGCGTGCGGTCCGCTTCGTTGCCGAACGCCAAGAAGGGCTGTTCGATATGCAGGATGTGCTGGGCTTGTCGGGCGCACTTCAGTAGACTACGCGCCCCAATATAACGCGATACAGGCCTTTCCCCAGCTCGGTCCTGGCGTCGCGTAATCTTGAATGTGGGCACAAACGCAGTTGATCGCCTGGTGGAAGTTCTGATCTTCCGCACGGTGGCCTAGGGCCCGGGCAAAGGAGTGGAGAGGGGTTGGTTCCGGCGTTGCTGGCTCTCGAGGACGGGAGTGTGTTTTACGGTGAGTCCATCGGCGTGCTTGGCACGGCGGTGGGTGAGGTGGTTTTCAATACTGCCATGACCGGCTATCAGGAGATTCTCACCGACCCTTCCTACGCCCGTCAGATCATTACCTTTACCTACCCGCAGATCGGCAATACCGGTGTGAATCCCGAGGATGTCGAATCGGATCGTGTGTGGGCGAGCGGCATGGTCATTCGGCAGACACCCAAACAGCCCAGCAACTGGCGCATGCGGGCCACGCTGCAGGAATATCTGGCCGAATATCAGGTGGTGGCCATCGCAGACGTGGACACGCGCCGCCTGACCCGGCTCATTCGGGAAAAAGGCGCGTTGGCGGGCTGCATCGCTGCAGGAGACGATATCGACCTTGATGACGCCCTCGCCCAGGCGCGCGGGTTTCCCGGCCTCGCCGGCATGGATTTGGCGCGTGAGGTCACCCGCTCCAGCGCAGGGCCCTGGACGGAGTCCGCATGGACGCTGGAAGGCGGCTATGGCGAGCCGCCGAAGACGCGATTTGAGGTGGTGGCCTATGACTTCGGCATTAAGCGCAACATCCTGCGGTTGCTCACCGAGCGTGGCTGCGCGGTAACGGTGGTGCCCGCAACCACTCCGGCCGCCGACGTGCTCGAGCTCCAGCCCGATGGGGTGTTCCTGTCGAATGGGCCGGGCGATCCGGAACCTTGCGACTATGCCATTGAAGCCATTGCGGAGCTGCTGTCCGCGAACGTGCCGCTGTTCGGTATCTGCTTGGGCCACCAGCTGCTCTCTCTGGCCAGTGGCGCCAAGACCGTGAAGATGCCCCATGGCCATCACGGCGCCAATCATCCGGTGAAAGACCTGCGCACCAGTCAGGTAGTGATTACCAGCCAGAACCATGGCTTTGCCGTAGACGCGGACAGCCTGCCCAGCTGTCTGGAAACGACTCACGTATCCCTCTTCGACGGCACGCTTCAGGGAGTTCGGCGCAACGACCGCCCAGCCTTCGGGTTTCAGGGCCATCCGGAAGCGAGCCCGGGGCCGCAGGATTGTCAGTATCTGTTCGACGAGTTCATCGCCCTGATGGAAGCGCGTGATGCCTAGGCGCACCGACATCGAATCCGTTCTCATCGTCGGCGCGGGCCCCATCGTCATCGGTCAAGCGTGCGAGTTCGACTACTCTGGCGCCCAGGCCTGCAAGGCGCTCAAGGACGAGGGTTATCGGGTCATTCTAGTGAACTCCAATCCCGCCACCATCATGACCGACCCCGCCATGGCGGACGCCACCTATGTGGAGCCGGTGGAGTGGGAAACCGTGGCGCGCATCATCGAGCGTGAAAAGCCCGACGCCCTGCTGCCCACCATGGGCGGCCAGACGGCGCTGAACTGCGCGCTCGACCTGGTTCGCGAGGGCGTGCTGGAGCGCTTTGGTGTGGAACTGATCGGCGCGAAACAAGATGCCATCGACAAGGCCGAGGATCGGGAGCGCTTCGACCGCGCCATGAAGCGCATCGGTCTGGAAACGCCGCGCTCCGGAATCGCCCACAGCATGGAGGAGGCGCTGCAGGTCCAAAGCCAGCTTGGCTTCCCGTGCATCATCCGTCCGTCCTTCACACTGGGCGGCAGCGGCGGCGGGGTGGCCTACAATCAGGAGGAATTTGCCGAGATCTGCGGCCGCGGCCTGGACCTGTCTCCCACCAGCGAACTACTCATTGACGAAAGTCTGCTGGGCTGGAAGGAATTCGAGATGGAGGGGGTGCGGGACCGCGAGGACAACTGCATCATCATCTGTTCCATCGAGAACTTCGACGCCATGGGCGTGCATACTGGAGACAGCATCACGGTAGCTCCGGCGCAGACGCTCACGGACAAGGAATATCAGATCATGCGCAACGCTTCCATCGCGGTGTTGCGCGAGATCGGTGTTGATACCGGCGGCTCGAACGTGCAGTTTGCCATTGATCCCGACACCGGCCGCATGGTGGTGATCGAGATGAACCCGCGGGTGTCCCGCTCGTCGGCGCTGGCGTCCAAGGCCACTGGATTCCCCATTGCCAAGGTCGCCGCCAAACTGGCGGTGGGTTACACCCTCGACGAACTCATTAACGACATCACCAATGTCACGCCGGCTTCGTTCGAGCCCAGCATTGATTACGTGGTGACCAAGATCCCCCGCTTCACCTTCGAAAAGTTCGATCAGGCCGATCCCAGGCTGACCACTCAAATGAAGTCCGTGGGGGAGGTGATGGCCATCGGGCGGACTTTTCAGGAGTCGTTGCAGAAGGCGCTGCGAGGGCTGGAAACGGGCATGGTGGGGTTTGACAGCGTGCTCGATGCGCCCGGTGAAGATTCCCGCACGGTGCTGGAGCGCGAGCTCAGCGCCCCGGGCCCGGATCGCATCCGCTATGTGGCCGATGCGTTTCGTTTCGGTATGAGCATGGAAGAGGTCGGCCATCTCACCAGCATCGATCCCTGGTTTCTGGCCGAGATCGAGGAGTTGGTGGCGCTGGAAGGCGAGCTGCTGCGTGGTGAACTCGACGCTCTCGACCGCGATCGCCTGTATCGTCTCAAGCGCAAGGGGTTCTCCGACGCTCGGTTGGCTGGCTTGTTGGGCGTGCCCGAGGAAACTATCCGCGCGCGGCGCCATGAGTTCGACATCAGGCCGGTATATCGCCGGGTGGATACCTGTGCCGCGGAATTTCCCTCGGCCACCGCCTATATGTATTCCACCTACGAAGAGGAGTGTGAGTCGGATCCCTCCGACCGGCGCAAGATCATGGTGTTGGGCGGCGGGCCGAATCGGATCGGTCAGGGGATTGAGTTCGACTACTGCTGCGTGCACGCAGCGCTGGCCATGCGTGAAGATGGTTATGAAACCATCATGGTCAACTGCAACCCGGAAACGGTGTCCACCGACTACGATACCTCGGACCGCTTGTATTTCGAGCCGATCACCCTGGAAGACGTGTTGGCAATCGTGGACGTGGAGAAACCGGAAGGGGTGATCGTGCAGTTCGGCGGGCAGACGCCGCTCAAGCTAGTGGAGCACCTGGAGCGCGAGGGCGTCCCCATTATCGGCACTAGCGCCGATGCCATCGACCGCGCCGAAGATCGTGAGCGCTTCCAGACGTTCCTTACCAAGCTCAATCTGCTCCAGCCATCCAACGCCACGGCCGTGGACACCGACACCGGTATAGCGGGCGCGCGCGAGATCGGCTTCCCGATCGTGGTGCGACCCTCCTATGTGCTGGGTGGCCGCGCCATGGAGATCGTCTACAACGAGGAGGAACTCACCCGTTACCTCAAGCAGGCGGTGAGCGTTTCCAATGATTCGCCCGTGCTTCTGGACCGCTTTCTCGATCAGGCGGTAGAGGTGGATGTGGACGCGGTGAGCGATGGCGAGCGTGTGGTTATCGGTGCCATCATGCAGCACATTGAGCAGGCGGGTGTGCACAGCGGTGACTCCGCCTGTTCGCTGCCCTCGTATACCCTGCCGGCGGAGACCCAGGACCGCATTCGCGCCCAGGTGAAGTCCATGGCGTTGGAGTTGGGCGTGATCGGCCTCATGAACGTGCAGCTGGCAGTGCAGGAAGACGAGGTGTTCGTGCTGGAGGTGAATCCCCGGGCGTCGCGCACCGTGCCGTTCGTATCGAAATGTATCGGTGTGTCGTTGGCCAAGGTCGCCGCCCGTTGCATGGCCGGCACCTCTCTTGAGGAACAGGGTTTCACCGAGGAGATCATCCCCGAGACGGTGAACGTCAAGGAGTCCGTGTTCCCGTTTGTGAAATTCCCCGGCGTCGACCCGATTCTTGGGCCGGAGATGAAATCCACCGGCGAAGTGATGGGCGTAGGCGACACCTTTGCCGAGGCGTTTTTCAAAGCGGTGTTGGGCGCGGGTGTAAAGCTGCCCAAGCGTGGCCGTGCGTTTCTGAGCGTGAAGGAATCCGACCAGCAGGATCTTGTCGCGATCGGTCGTGAGTTGGTCCTGCTCGGGTTCTCCCTGGTAGCCACTCATGGCACCGCTGAGACATTGCGCGCGGCAGGAGTGGCCACCGAGGGAATCAACAAGGTTGGTCAGGGTCGACCTCACGTTGCGGATCTGCTCAAGAACGAGCAGATCGATCTGATCGTGAACACCACCGAAGGGCATCAGTCCATCAAGGATTCCGCGGTGATTCGCCGGCTCGCGCTGCAGAACAAAGTGTGCTACACAACCACGATCGCGGGGGGAGAGGCGTATTGCATCGCCATCCGTTACGGGATCGAAAATCGCGGCGAGAGCGTGCGCTCCCTGCAGGAACTGCACGCTTCGTCCTGACCGGACACTATCCGTTATGCCAACTCCGATGACTGTCGAAGGTATGCAGGCGTTGCGCGATGAATTGGCGCAGCGCAAACAGGTGCTGCGTCCGGAGATCACGCAGGCCATCGCCGAAGCAAGGGCCCACGGTGACCTCAAAGAGAATGCCGAGTACCACGCGGCGCGTGAGCAGCAGGGGTTCAACGAAGGTCGCATTCAGGAAATCGAAGGCAAGCTGGCAGACGCCCAGGTGATAGATATTTCGAAGGTCGCGGCGGGCGAAAAGGTGGTGTTCGGCGCTACCGTCACCCTGGTGGATGGGGACAGCGGCGATGAGGTGCGTTACAAGATTGTCGGAGAGGACGAAGCCGACCTGAAAGCCGCCAAGATTTCAGTCATGTCGCCCATCGCGCGCGCCATCATCGGTAAGTCGGTGGGGGATTTGGGCGTCGTGGAAACGCCAAAGGGCTCCATCGAGTACGAGATCGACGCCGTCGAGTACGTGTAGACGGTCAACCGGTGGCTGGCTGATGTAGCCGGCGTGTGGTTTGTTAGACGGCGGTGCTGTCTCTGACGCGGTCCAGGCCGTAACGCGACAGGTTGGATAGCGCGCGCTTGGGTTGCGGGTTGGCGCGGAACAGCACCACGATTTTGCCGATGCGCTGAACGATGGTGGCGTCGCATCTCGCTGCCAGCTCGTCCCCCATGGCCGTTCGCAGTGCCCGGTCTGGCGCGTGCAGGCGAACTTTGATCAGCTCGTGATCGGCCAACGCGCGCTGGGCCTCGGCCAGCACGTTGGGTGAGGCGCCTTGCTCCCCCACCGAGACCACCGGGTCGAGGTGGTGGGCGATCTGTTTGAGCTGCTTGCGGGTTTTTGGATGCATGGGCTAGCTTGGATCGGCGCCGCATTGGAAAGGCGCGCATTCTAGGGAATTCACAGGAGCTTGTCGTGCCCGAATCGATGCTGCAGGGTTGTACCAATGGCGCGTTCTAAGGGGCGCAGCAAATCCAGTAACCGTTGGCTGGAGCGTCAGCGCAAGGACCCCTTTGTGCGGCGCGCTGCCGCCGACGGCCAGACCTCGAGAGCGTACTACAAGCTGGCCGAGCTGGATGGCCGTCTGCAGCTCTTGCGCCCTGGCATGTGGGTGTTGGAGCTGGGGGCGGCGCCTGGTGGCTGGACGGGCTACATCGAGGAGCACGTGACAGGTGGTCGGGTGATCGCCTGCGATCCGCGGCCGGTGCAAGCGGGCGGGGAAACCGTGGTCGTGCCAGGCGAATACGGCACGGCGGTCGTGCACGAGCAGATCGCGGAGATTCTTGGCAAGCGCCGCGTGGACCTTGTTTTGTCGGATATGGCCCCCAATATTACAGGGATACGCAGTGCCGACCAGGCCGCCGCCATGGAGCTGGCGGAACTCAGCCTGGATGCGGCCGATTGCTGGCTGAAAACCGGCGGCAATTTGGTGGTCAAGATGTTTCAAGGAGAAGGTTTCGACGCTGTGGTGGGCGAAATACGCAAGAAAGTGACTAAATGCCGCATCGTCAAACCCAAGGCCTCCCGGCCTGAATCCCGCGAGGTGTACGCGGTTGGGCAGCAGTTCCTTGGGAATGGGTAGTGGTGTAGGCTAACTGTAGGGATGCTATCGGGCACTAATTCGGGGCGCCGCCCCTGAGGGTAAATCGTTGACAGATATGGGAAAAAATTTGCTGCTCTGGCTGATTATCGCGGCCGTGCTGCTGACGATGTTCAACAACTTCAACGTCAAGCCGGAGCCGCTGACGCTGAGCTATTCGGAGTTCATCGCGGAGGTGCGCTCCGATCGCATTGCGGAAGTGGTGATCGACGAGAAATTCATCCGCGGAACCGACAAGGACAATACGCCGTTTCAGGTGATCAAGCCGCCCGTGCACGACCCCAAGCTGCTCGACGACCTGTATAACCACAATGTTCAGATTCGTGGGCAGCTGCCCGAGGAGCAGAGCATCTGGGCTCAGCTGCTCATCGCCAGCTTTCCGATCCTCATCATCATCGCGGTGTTCATGCTGTTCATGCGCCAGATGCAAGGGGGCGCAGGTGGTCGAGGCGGACCCATGGCGTTTGGCAAGAGCAAGGCGCGGCTGCTCTCAGAAGACCAGATCAAGACCACCTTTGCCGACGTGGCGGGGGTGGATGAGGCCAAAGAAGACGTTCAGGAACTGGTAGAGTTCCTCCGTGACCCCGGCAAGTTCCAGCGCCTGGGCGGGCGAATACCGCGCGGGATTCTGATGGTGGGGCAGCCGGGCACCGGTAAGACCCTGCTGGCCAAAGCCATTGCGGGCGAGGCCAAAGTGCCGTTTTTCTCCATTTCCGGGTCGGACTTCGTGGAGATGTTTGTGGGCGTGGGCGCATCCAGGGTGCGCGACATGTTCGAGCAGGCCAAGAAGCAGGCACCGTGCATCATCTTCATCGACGAGATCGATGCGGTGGGTCGCCATCGTGGTGCGGGCCTAGGCGGTGGCCACGACGAGCGCGAGCAGACGTTGAACCAGCTGCTGGTGGAAATGGACGGCTTCGAGCCCAACGACGGCATCATCGTCATCGCCGCCACCAACCGGCCCGACGTTCTCGATCCGGCGCTGCTGCGACCGGGTCGATTCGACCGGCAGGTAGTAGTGAGCTTGCCCGACATTCGTGGGCGCGAGCAGATCCTCAAGGTGCACATGCGTAAGGTGCCGTTGGCCGACGACGTGGAGCCGGCCATTATTGCTCGTGGTACGCCCGGCTTCTCCGGTGCGGATCTTGCCAATCTGGTGAACGAGGCTGCCCTGTTCGCGGCCAGGGCGGGAAAGCGTCTGGTGGAGATGCTGGAGTTCGACAACGCTAAAGACAAGATCATGATGGGCGCCGAGCGCAAAACCATGGTCATGTCGGAAAAGGAAAAGCGCAATACGGCCTACCACGAGGCAGGGCATGCCATCGTGGGGCGACTCATGCCGGACCACGACCCGGTGTACAAGGTGTCCATTATTCCGCGCGGGCGTGCGCTGGGCATCACGATGTTTCTGCCTGAGGAAGACCGTTACAGCTTGAGCCGGCAGACGGTGAAGAGCCAGATCTGCAGCCTGTTCGGTGGGCGTATTGCCGAAGAGATGATTCTCGGGTCCGAGTTGGTGACCACCGGGGCCTCCAACGACATCGAGCGCGCCACCGGGCTTGCTCGAAGCATGGTGACCAAGTGGGGTCTGTCGGAGCGGCTCGGGCCGATCATGTACGACGAAGACGACGGTGAGGGGTTCCTGGGCATGTCGGCGGGCGTCAAGCCCAAGCCCCACTCTCCGGAGACGGCCAAGGCCATCGACGACGAGGTGCGCCAGATAATCGAAGATTGCTACGGCAACGCGCGCAAGCTGCTTGAAGACAACATCGACAAGCTGCACACCATGGCGGACAGCCTGATGGAATACGAAACGCTCAGCTCAGAGCAGATCGACGACATTATGGCCGGCGCCAAGCCGCGTGCGCCTGGCGATGCTCCGCCGCCCGCGAGCGGCACCACACCCTCTGGCGAGTCGCCGATCGGCGGGCCGGCGGAGGAGCACTAAGCCAGATACGGCCGCTGTGAGCCACACCGCAACGAGGCGTTCACTGCATTGTGGTGCCCGGCGGCTGGATCTCAGCAAGCCGCGCATCATGGGCGTGTTGAATGTCACGCCTGACTCTTTCTCCGACGGCGGGCGTTGGTACCGTCGCGGTAGCGTCGCGTTGTCTGAAATCCTCGACGCGGCGGAGCGTATGGTTGAGGCGGGCGCTCATCTGCTGGATGTGGGCGGCGAGTCCACTCGGCCGGGCGCGCGGCCCGTTGGTGTTCAGGAAGAGGTAGACCGGGTGCTGCCGGTGCTGGAAGCGCTGAGTCGTATAGACGTTCTGGTCTCGCTGGATACCAGCAAACCCGAGGTGGCGGCCCAGGGCATCGCCGCGGGCTGTCACCTCATCAACGATGTGCAGGGTTTGCGTAATCCCGAAATGGTTCAGGTGCTTGCCGGCAGTGACGTGGGCGTCTGCGTGATGCACATGCGTGGCGAGCCGCGCAGCATGCAGGCCGACCCCCGGTATGACGATGTCGTGATCGAAATCCGCGACTTTTTCGAACGCCAGGTCCAAACTTGTCTGCACGCGGGTGTTGAGCCCGAGCGGCTGGCCCTGGATCCGGGTTTTGGTTTTGGCAAGGCGCTTGAGCACAACCTGACCCTGCTGGGCGCTCTCGAGGCGTTGCGGGTGAGCGACCTGCCCCTGCTGGTGGGTCTGTCGCGCAAGAGCATGCTGGGTACGCTGACGGGTCGCCCGGTAGATGAGCGTGAAGTGGCCAGCGCGGTGGTTGCCGCGCTGGCGGTGGAAAGAGGCGCTGACATCGTGCGCGTGCACGATGTGGGCAGCACCCGAGACGCGCTAAGGCTCGTTGAAGCGCTTAGCGAGCATCGTGAACATTGAGAATTGCTCAGGGAAGATACAACGGTGACTAAGCGGTATTTTGGAACCGACGGGATTCGTGGCGCTGTAGGCGAGGTGCCGATCACCCCCGAGTTCTGTCTGCGCCTGGGCTGGGCGGTAGGTAAAGTGTTTGCCCGGCCTGGTGGTTGTCACGTGCTGATCGGCAAAGACACACGCATTTCGGGATACATGATCGAATCGGTGCTGGAGTCGGGGTTGGCTTCAGCAGGCGCCAACGTAAGCCTGCTCACCGTGATGCCCACACCGGCCATCGCCTATCTCACCCGAACCCTGCGGGCGGATGCCGGCATTGTCATCAGCGCGTCGCACAACCCGTACTACGACAATGGCATTAAGTTCTTCGATGCTGATGGTAACAAGCTCGACGACGCGATCGAGCTGGAAATAGAAGCGCAGATGCAGCGCGATATGGTTTGTGTTGAATCCGATGGGTTGGGCAAAGCCTCGCGGTTGGAGGACGCCCCCGGCCGCTACATAGAATTCTGTAAGGCCACCGTGGACCGTCGTTTCCGGTTGGGTGGCATGAAGGTTGTATTGGATTGCGCGAACGGGGCGACGTATCACATTGCGCCGCGTGTTTTCGAAGAGCTTGGTGCCGACGTCCACGTCATCGGTGGTGAGCCGAACGGCACTAATATCAACGCCGGCTGCGGTTCCACCCATCCGGAGGCGTTGGCAGAAGCGGTGCGCTCGGTCTCTGGTGACGTAGGCATTGCCTTCGATGGGGATGGTGACCGGGTGATTATGGTGGACGCCAACGGCGATGTGTTAGACGGCGACGAGCTGCTGTATGTGATTGCCCAGGATCGCGCTGAGCGCGGGCTGCTAGCGGGTGGCGTAGTAGGCACGGTGATGTCAAATTTTGGGCTGGAGCGTGCGCTCGGCGGCCTCAATATCCCCTTCGTGCGCGCGAAAGTGGGGGATCGATACGTGCTGGAATGTCTGAAAGCGCAGGGGTGGGTGCTGGGCGGAGAGACCTCCGGACACATTCTGTGTCTCGACCTGACCACCACGGGTGACGCCATTGTGGCGGCGCTGCAGGCCCTGGTGCCACTGGTGGAAAACCAGCGGCCCCTTGCGGAACTGAAGCAGGGCATGCGCAAGCTGCCTCAGGTGCTTCTCAACGTGGAGGCGGCGCGCCCGCGCGAGCTGGCTGAACAAGCCGGTGTCAAAGCTGCGGTGGCAGACAAGGCTCGGCTCTTGGAAGGCCGGGGCAGAGTATTGGTGCGGCCTTCGGGCACCGAGCCCGTGATCCGGGTGATGGTGGAAGGGGAAGACCAGACAGAAGTGAGCGCCATCGCGCAGGACCTGGCCTCATCGCTTGAGGGCCTGGCCTGACCGCCTTTTCCCGTTTAAGATTGCGCGCCCTCGAAGCGTAGCTGGAGCCTCATGCCTTCTCGCCGGCCACTGATTGCGGGAAACTGGAAGATGAACGGCTCCGAGTCGTTCGTGCGAGCGTTTTGCGGTGCGATTGCCCGTGCGCAAATCCCGGCAGGTGTTTCGGTGCTGTTGCTCCCTCCGGCGGGGTATTTGGCGCAAGCGGTGCAGGTACTGGGCGATTGCGGCGTGGAGTGTGGTGCGCAGAATGTGCACGCGGCACCATCGGGGGCGTATACGGGTGAGCTGGCTGCCGAGATGGTAAAGGACCTTGGCGGTCGCTGGCTGATGGTGGGCCACTCGGAGCGGCGCGAGTACTGCGCCGAGAGCGACGAGTTGGTTGCCGAGAAGTTTCAGGCCGCCTTGCGTGCTGGCCTGCATCCCATTTTGTGCGTGGGTGAGACGCTTGCCCAGCGACAGGATGGCAACGCAGAGCGCGTGGTGGGGGCCCAGGTGCACGCGGTCGCTGATTTGGTGGGTGCTAGCGCGTTTGCTAGTGCCACGCTGGCTTACGAGCCCGTGTGGGCCATAGGTACTGGGCAGACGGCAACGCCTGATGAAGCGCAGGCCATGCATGCGTTCGTGCGAGCGCAGCTTGCCCAGATCGCGCCGGATCAGGCCCCCGTCATGCGTATCTTGTATGGGGGGAGCATGAACGCCGACAATGCCCGTGGCCTGTTGGCGCAGCCTGATATCGACGGCGGCCTGGTAGGCGGCGCGTCGTTAGAAGTGGCGCAGTTTCTGGAGATCGTCCGCATGGGAGCGGACCTGGTGTCCGGCTAGACGCGGACTAGATGACGAATTGATGGTGGTGACAGATGTCGACTTTTGAACAGATCATGTTGATGTTGCTGGTGGTGGACTCCATCGCCCTGGTGGTATTGGTGCTGATTCAACAAGGCAAAGGGGCGGACGTGGGTGCTGCTTTCGGCAGCGGCGGTTCCAACACGGTATTTGGCAGCGCGGGCTCTGCTTCGTTTCTGACCAAGCTGACGGTGTGGCTGGCCATTGGATTCTTCATCATTGCTTTCGGACTGGCTTACGCGGCCAAAGAGCGCGCGTCTGGGCTGCAGGACCTTGGGGTACCCGAGGCGCTGGTTCCCGGGTTTCCCAGTGAAGAGTTGACTCCCGAACCGGACAATGTAGATTCCGAGATCCCAGACGTTTGAGCCGTTATCCGGTGATCGATATGCCGAAGTGGTGAAATTGGTAGACACGCTACCTTGAGGGGGTAGTGGGCGTATGCCCGTGGAGGTTCGAGTCCTCTCTTCGGCACCAACAAAAACTCTCGTCCAAGTGCCTGTATTACCGTGGTTTCTGGTTGCGGGAGGTCCCCAGCACCCATATAATCCGCCCCTTGCTGATGCGGGGTGGAGCAGTCTGGTAGCTCGTCGGGCTCATAACCCGAAGGTCGTGGGTTCAAATCCTGCCCCCGCTACCAAAGGATGCAAGCCCCTCGAGTTAGGGGCTTTTTAGTAATCTGGCCCGCTTGGGGCCGTATCCTGCAGGTGGCCCGCCGCGTTAAGGCTTCGTCGCCCTGGGCTCGGTGCTCGGAGAGGATGCGAAGGTCTCGAAGAGGGTCTTGGTAAAGAAATGGGCGTCATGCCCATTTTTTTGTGGCTTGGAAAAATTGCAGGTTGGACATAGTCCGAACCGATGAACGCGAAGGAGAAACAGATACAAGCGCTGCTCACTTCCACCGTTGAGGCTAACGGGTGTGAGATCTGGGGTGTTGAATGGCACTCTTCGGGTCGCCACTCCAAGCTGTGTCTGTATATAGACCGGCTTGAAGGCGTTTCGGTGGATGATTGCGAGCAGGTGAGCCGGCAGGTGGGTGACGTGCTGGACGTCGAGGACGTGTTGCCCCAGCAATACACGCTGGAAGTATCGTCTCCTGGGATGGATCGGATTCTGTTTACCCCCGCGCAGTTTGCGACCAGCGTGGGTGAGCGAGTTGATGTGCGCCTGAACTACCCGTTCGAAGGGCGCAAACGCATCGTCGGTATGCTGGCGGGCTTGGAGAATGGTGATGCGGTGGTGCGCGTGGATGACCACGAATATCTGTTGCCGCTGGAGAATGTCCAGCGGGCGCGCATCGTGCCCGAGTTTGACTGAGTTGAACGTATGAACAAAGAAGTCCTGATGGTTGTAGACACGGTCTCCCACGAGAAGGGCGTTCCTAAGGACGTCATTTTTGAAGCCGTGGAGATAGCGCTGGCTACCGCCACCAAGAGACGCTACGCCGAGAATGGTGAATTCCGCGTGTCTATCGACCGTGAGTCGGGCGCATACGAAACCTTCAGGGTGTGGACCGTGGAGGAGCCTGTAGAGGACGAGGAATACAATCCCGACGCACAGCTCACTCTCGAGCAGGCGCGGGAGCAGGAACCGAACCTCAATCTGGGTGACGTGATCGAAAAGCCGGTGGAGTCCGTTGAATTCGGGCGCATTGCCGCGCAGACGGCGAAGCAGGTGATCGTGCAGAAAGTACGCGAGGCCGAACGCGCTCAGGTGGTCGATGCCTATCTGCCCCGTGTTGGAGAGCTTGTCAGTGGGACGGTAAAGAAACTGGGTCGTGACAGCGTAATTGTAGATCTCGGTAACAATGCCGAGGGCCTGCTCACACGCGAGCACCTCATTCCTCGGGAGACGTTCCGGACTAGCGACCGGCTGCGCGCTCTGCTGCTGGAGGTCAATCCTGACAACCGCGGGCCGCAGCTGATTCTGACCCGCACCTCACCCCTCATGCTGGCGGAGTTGTTCAAGATCGAGGTGCCTGAGATTGCTGAAGACGTCATCGAAATTCGTGGTGCCGCACGGGATCCGGGTTCGCGCGCGAAGATCGCAGTGAAGACCAACGACGGTCGCATCGATCCGGTGGGTGCCTGTGTAGGCATGCGTGGTTCCCGCGTGCAGGCGGTATCGGGTGAGCTGGCGGGAGAACGCATCGACATCGTGCCGTGGGACGACAATCCTGCGCAGCTGGCTATCAATTCCATGCAGCCCGCCGAGGTGGCCTCCATCGTGCTGGATGAAGACACCCACACCATGGACATCGCCGTCAACGAAGACAACCTGGCACAGGCCATCGGCCGCGGTGGGCAGAATGTGCGGCTGGCCAGCGACCTCACGGGCTGGACCCTGAACATCATGACCGAAGAGGATGCCGCGGCGAAGCAGGAAGAAGAGGCGGTCCGCTACATCGAGGAGTTCATGGAAACTCTGTCGGTTGACGAGGACGTCGCCGTCGTCCTGGTAGAAGAAGGGTTCACCACCCTCGACGAGATTGCCTACGTGCCCATCGAGGAAATGACCGCCATCGAAGGGTTTGACGAAGAGATCGTTGAAGAGCTGCGCAATCGAGCAAAGGATGCGCTGCTGACCCGGGCCATTGCCAGCGAAGAGTTGCTCGGCGAAAAGGAACCGGCCGAAGACCTCCTCAATATGGAAGGCATGGAGCGCCGCCTGGCGTTTGAGCTGGCGAGTCACGACGTGATCTCCATGGAAGACCTAGCAGAGCTCGCTGTGCCGGATCTTCTGGAGATGGTTCCGGATCTCGAAGAGGAAGCGGCGGGCGCGCTGATCATGACCGCACGGGCCCCCTGGTTTGAAGAAGAAGCCGAGGAGTAAGCTCGAGGAATAATTGATGGCGGAAGTCACGGTAAAACAACTCGCGGATACGGTAGGTGCCCCTGTCGATCGGCTGCTGCGCCAGATGCAGGAAGCGGGCCTCACCCACGACAGCGAACAAGCGACGGTTTCCGAAGACGAAAAGCAGACACTGCTGGCGCACCTCAAGCGCAGCCACGGTTCCGACGACGCCGCGCCTAAGAAAATCACAATGAAGCGGCGTGCGGTTGGTCAGCTGAAGACAGGCCAGGGCCGCAGCGGGCGAACGGTGAACGTGGAAGTTCGGCGCAAGCGTACGTACGTGAAGCGTGAGCCGGAGCCAGATCAGGCGACCAACGCCGCAGAGAAGCCGGCGGAAAGCGAGCCCAGTCAGCTGGAGCTGGAAGCGCAAAAGATCCGCGAAGAGGAAACCGCTCGCAAGGCGGCCGAAGAAGAAAGCCGCGCCAAAGAGACGGAGCGTAAGGCGGAAGAAGAGCGGCGCCAGGAAGAAGAACGCGTAAAGCAGCTGGAAGAGGAGCGGGCCAAGGAGCAGGCGGCAGAAAAAGAAAAGGTTGCGAAGCCTGCCGAAGAGGTGGCCGCCAAGGCGGCGTCCGATGCGGCCGAAGCGCAAGCTAAGGCTCAGGCCAGCGAGCGTGGCGGCAAGCGTGCCAAGGGTCGGGGCAAGGAGCGCGAAAAGGGCAAGCCCGATAGCGAGCCGCAGCGGCGCCGCGAGTTGTCCCTCAAGAGCAATCGGCGCAGCAAACGCCGACGGGCGGCACCCGCCATACAGGTAGAGCAGCAGGGTGGCGAGTTCACGCCCACCGATTTCATCGCCCGCGAGGTGGAGATTCCCGCTGTCATTAGTGTGGGAGAGCTGTCTCAACGCATGAGCGTGAAGGCAGGAGAGGTCATCAAGACGCTGATGGGTTTGGGTGTAATGGCCACCATCAACCAGTCGCTGGATCAGGACACCGCTACCCTGGTGGTAGAAGAGCTCGGTCACACGCCCAAGGCTATTCACGACGATGCGCTGGAGCAGGCCCACGAGGCGTCGCTGCAGATCGAGGGAGAGGGGTCCAAACGAGCACCGGTGGTCACGGTGATGGGCCATGTGGATCACGGCAAGACGTCGCTTCTGGACTACATCCGCGAGACTCGCGTTGCCAGCGGCGAAGCGGGGGGCATTACCCAGCACATAGGCGCCTACGCGGTAGAAACACCCCATGGCACCATCAGCTTTATCGATACGCCGGGGCACGCGGCCTTTACTGCTATGCGCGCTCGCGGAGCCCGGGTCACCGATATCGTTATTCTCGTGGTTGCGGCGGACGACGGCGTGATGCCGCAGACCGAAGAAGCCATTCAGCACGCCAAGGCGGCCGGAGTGCCCATGGTGGTGGCCATCAACAAGATGGACCTGGACGGCGCCGATCCGGACCGTGTCACCAACGACCTGCTTGCCCGAGAAGTGGTGCCCGAGAATCTCGGCGGGGATACCCAATTCATTCGCGTGTCGGCACATACCGGTGAAGGCATCGACGAGCTGCTCGAGGCAGTGCTGCTCCAGGCAGAGATCCTGGAGCTCTCGGCAGTAGTGGACGCACCTGGCCGCGGCGTGGTTATTGAATCTCGTCTGGATCGTGGTCGCGGGCCGGTGTCCACCATGCTGGTCCAGAATGGCACACTCCAGCAGGGTGACGTGGTGATTGCTGGCGAATATCACGGCCGTGTGCGCGCTTTGCTCGATGAAACCGGTCAGCAGGTTCAATCGGCCGGTCCGTCCGTGCCGGCGGAAGTGCTGGGTATTGGCGGTACGCCCGCCGCCGGCGATGACTTTTCCGTAGTTACCGACGAGCGTACGGCTCGCGAGCTTGCGGAGTTTCGCCGTGACAAGAGCCAGGAGCAGCGGGTTGCCATGCAGCAGGCGGCCAAGCTTGACAACATGTTCGCCAACCTGGGTTCGGGCGAGAAGCGCGTACTCAAGATGGTGCTCAAGGCCGATGTGCGAGGCAGCCTCGAAGCTATCAACCAGGCCTTGGCAGACATGGGTAATGATGAGGTTGCCGCCAATGTGCTGGGCTCCGGCGTTGGCGCGATCACTGAAACTGACGCCAACATGGCGCTGACCTACGGCGCGGTGCTGTTTGGATTTAACGTGCGTGCCGACAATTCAGCCAAAGCCATCATCGAACGTGAGGGGCTGGACCTCCGTTACTACAGCGTGATTTACGAGCTGCTCGACGACGTTAAGCAGGTGCTCAGTGGGATGCTGGCTCCGGAGATGCGTGAAGAGATTGTCGGCATCGCCGAAGTGCGTGATGTATTCCGCTCGCCGCGCTACGGACAAGTGGCGGGTTGCATGGTTACCGAGGGTGCCGTGTTTCGAAACAAGCCGATTCGTGTGCTGCGTGACAACGTGGTGATCTTCGAAGGTGAGCTTGAATCGCTACGTCGCTTCAAAGACGACGTCAACGAGGTGCGCAGCGGAACCGAATGCGGTATCGGGGTGCGCAACTATAACGACGTGCGTGCCGGTGACCTGATCGAAGTGTTCGACGCCAAGGAAGTGGCTCGAGAGTTGTAGCGAGCCGCATGAAGGAATTTGGGCGAGATGTTCGGGTTGCAGATTTCATTCGCGATGAGCTCGCGGAGACCATCCGCCGTGACATGCGCGATCCGCGCATTGGCATGGTTAGCGTGAACGACGTGACCGTGAGCAAGGATCTGTCGTTTGCCGACATCTATGTATCTTCCTGGCAGACCAGCGAGCCCGATGAGCGGGAGGAGTTCATCTCCGTGCTCAACAAGGCGGCAGGCTTCTTTCGCTCCGAGCTGGCGAAGCGTCATCGAATGCGCACCACGCCCAAGCTGCGATTTCACTACGATGAGGTGGTGGAAAGAGGCCCGGCGCTGGAGGCGCTCATAGAGTCGGCCATGCAGGCCGATGCTGAACAGCATTCCGAAGACAGAGACTCCTAAGCAGCGTGGCTAAGAAACGACGCGGTAGAGATGTGAACGGTGTGATCGTTCTGGACAAACCCCAGGGGGTGAGTTCCAGCGACGCAGTGCAGCGCGCCAAGCGCCTGTTCAATGCGCGCAAGGTTGGCCACACGGGCGCCCTGGATCCGCTGGCTACGGGTGTGCTGCCCCTGTGTTTCGGCGAGGCAACTAAGTTTTCCCAGTACTTGCTGGCATCCGACAAGAAGTATGCGGTAACGGTGAAGCTGGGCGTTGCCACCGACAGCGGCGATGCCGACGGGCAGGTGGTTGAAACTCGCGATGTGGTCAACGTAGACGCCGGAAGGGTGGAATCTGCGTTGCGCTTTTTTCGTGGCGAGATCGATCAGATTCCGTCCATGTTCTCAGCCATCAAGTACCAGGGCCAGCCCTTGTACAAGCTAGCGCGCAAAGGCATCGAGGTAGAGCGCGAGGCGCGCCGCGTTACCGTATATTCCAACGAGCTGAAGTCCTTTGACGACGATCACATTCAGCTCGAGATCCACTGCAGTAAGGGCACCTATGTGCGCACCATTGTTCAGGAGCTTGGAGAGCTGCTGGAGTGCGGCGCGCATGTGGCGGCATTGCGCCGAACCATGGCCGGCCCCTACGACGAATCGGATTTGCGGACCTTCGAGGGGCTTGAGGCGGTGCTAGCGCAGGAAGGAACGTTGGATAGCCTGTTGCTTCCGGTTTCCAGTGCGGTGGGAGAGTTCCCCGAGGTAAGATTGTCGGACAACACCGCCTACTACCTGCGGCAGGGTCAGCCGGTTATCGTACCCCACGCGCCGCCGAGCGGATGGGTTCGGCTGGCCGAGGTAGTAGAAGACGACGTAACGCGCTTCATGGGCGTTGGAGAAATTCTGGACGATGGCCGCGTGGCGCCCCGGCGCCTGGTGGTCACGCCCTTGAGTTAACTGTAGATATGCACGGTTATCTTGAATTGCAAAAGCATATTCAAAAGGAGAAATAGAGATGGCGCTAAACGCCGAGAAGAAATCAGACATCATCAAGCAATACCAGACGGCAGAAGGAGACACCGGGTCTCCGGAAGTTCAGGTTGCGCTTTTGACACACAACATCAACTCATTGCAGGAACATTTCAGTAGCCACCAGAAAGATCATCATTCCCGTCGGGGATTGATTCGGATGGTGAACCAGCGGCGCAAGCTTCTGGATTATTTGAAAAGCAAAGATGCAACTCGCTACGCGGAATTGATTAAGAGACTAGGACTAAGACGTTAACCGCGAGCCAAGCAAGAAGAGAACACGGAGATAAAATTTTGAATCCAGTAACTAAAGAAATTCAATTCGGTGATCAAACCTTGATCCTCGAAACCGGCCGGATCGCCAAGCAGGCGACCGGGGCGGTAATGGTCACCATGGGTGAAACCATGGTGTTGTGCACCGTTGTAGGCGCGAAATCCCCCCGACCGGGCCAGGACTTCTTTCCGCTCACGGTCAATTATCAGGAAAAAACCTACGCGGCAGGCAAGATCCCGGGTGGGTTCTTCCGCCGGGAAGGTCGCCCGAGTGAGAAAGAAACGCTCACCTGTCGGCTCATCGATCGGCCAATTCGGCCATTGTTCCCGAAGGGCTTCATGAACGAGGTGCAGGTGATCCCCACGGTGATGTCCGCGGACAAGGATCAGGATCCGGACATTGCTTCGCTGATCGGGACCTCCGCCGCGCTTGCCATTTCCGGCATTCCGTTCGCGGGCCCCATCGGTGCTGCCCGCGTGGGTTACAAGGATGGCAACTATCTGCTTAACCCCGGCTACGAAGCGCTGGAAGATTCCTTGCTGAGCATGGTAGTGGCGGGTACCGACTCCGCCGTACTTATGGTGGAGTCGGAGGCTAAGGAACTTACCGAAGACGAGATGCTGGGCGGGGTATTGTTTGCCCATGACGCGATGCAGCCCGTTATCGAAGCCATCAAGGAACTCGCTGCCGAAGCCGGCAAACCCCAATGGGATTGGACGCCCGCGCCGACCAACGAAGCCCTTGAGCAAGCAGTTGCCGATAGCGTCAAGGCCGACCTGGGCGACGCCTATCGCATCAGCGACAAGATGCAGCGACAAGACAAGGTTTCCGAGCTGCGCGCCCGGGCCGTGGAAGAGCTCGCTGGTGGCGACCAGGCTGAATTCGACGCAGACGACGTTGCCGACATGTTCGGCAAGATCGAAAAGAACATCGTGCGCCAGCGCGTGATCGACGGCGAGGCGCGCATCGACGGTCGCGATCTGCGAACCGTACGCCCCATTTCCGTGGAAGTAGGCTTCCTGCCGAAAACGCACGGATCGGCGCTGTTCACGCGGGGCGAAACCCAGGCCATCGTGGTGGCAACGCTCGGCACCATGCGCGACGCTGCGCTAGTAGATGCGTTGGAGGGCACGTTCAAAGACAACTTCATGCTGCACTACAACTTCCCCCCATACAGCGTGGGTGAAGCCGGCTTCATGAGTGGTCCCAAGCGTCGCGAGATCGGCCATGGCCGGCTAGCTCGCCGTGGCGTGCAGTCTATGCTGCCCAGCGTAGACGACTTCCCTTACACCCTGCGCGTGGTATCCGAAATCACCGAATCGAACGGTTCGAGTTCCATGGCCAGCGTCTGCGGAACCTCGCTCGCGCTCATGGATGCGGGCGTTCCCATGAAGGCGCCGGTAGCCGGTGTTGCCATGGGGCTGGTTAAGGAAGGCAACAAGTACGCCGTGCTCACCGATATTCTCGGTGACGAGGACCATCTGGGCGACATGGACTTCAAGGTGGCTGGATCCGCCAACGGGATCAACGCCCTGCAGATGGACATCAAGATCGACGGGATTACCGAAGAGATCATGGAAGCCGCCCTGGAGCAGGCGCGCGAAGGCCGCCTGCACATCCTCGGCGAGATGAACAAGGTGCTCGACCGATCGCGCGACACGATCTCCGAAAACGCACCCTCCATGGTGGTCATCAAGGTCCACCCGGACAAGATCCGCGACATCATCGGTAAGGGCGGGGCTACCATCCGCTCCATCGTCGAAGAGACCGGTGCGGACATCGACATCGAAGACGACGGTAGCGTGCGCATCTACGCCGAAGACGCGGCCGCGAAGGACGCAGCAGTGGCCAAGATCGAGGAGATCACGGCAGAAGCCGAGGTTGGCAAGATCTACACTGGCAAGGTGGCACGCATCGTGGACTTCGGTGCCTTCATAACGATCCTGCCTGGCAAAGACGGGTTGCTGCACATCTCCCAGATCGCCGAAGAGCGGGTGGAGAAAGTCACCGACTACCTCGAAGAGGGGCAGGAAGTGGAAGTGGTCGTGCTGGACGTGGACCAACGTGGTCGCATCAAGCTGTCCATGAAGGAAGTGTCCAACTACGCCCAATCCGCTTAGCGGATTGGCATCGGCCTAACAGCCGACTACAAAGAGCCTAGCAGCGGGTCCCATGGGGGCCCGCTGTCGTTTGTGCCCGACGGACAACCCCAAGCCTTGGAATTACCTGGCGGCCCTGCAGTGCCCCGCAACCTTCTTCTGCACCACTGCCTCCACAGCCGTCTGATCGCTAAGCGTTCGCCCGGTTGTGAACCAGATCCTCTACAACTGCCGGATCGGCCAGGGTACTGGTGTCCCCTAGGTCATCCACGTCGTTAGCCGCAATCTTGCGCAGAATACGCCGCATGATCTTGCCGCTACGCGTCTTCGGTAGACCGGGCGCAAACTGGATGTACTGTGGTTGGGCGAACGGCCCGATTTCGGATCGGACCATGTTGATCAGTTGCTGGCGCAACTCGTCCGTTGCTTCAATGCCCACCATGGGAGTCACGTAAGCGTAGATGCCTTCGCCCTTCACCTTGTGCGGGAACCCGACCACGGCTGCCTCCGCCACCGCTTCGTGCAGTACCAGCGCGCTTTCCACTTCGGCCGTGCCCACCCGGTGTCCGGAGATGTTGATCACATCGTCCACCCGTCCGGTGATCCAGTAGTAGCCGTCCGCGTCTCGGCGGGCGCCGTCGCCGGTGAAGTAGTAGCCGGGGTAAGCGCTGTAGTAGGTGTCCACCACACGCTGATGGTCGCCGTACACGGTGCGGATCTGGCCGGGCCAGGTGTTCTTGATGACCAGGTTGCCTGAGGCTTCGGCCGCTTCGATGAGATTGCCGGATTCGTCCATCAGCCCTAGTTCCACGCCGAAAAACGGTCGCGTGGCGCTGCCGGGTTTCAAAGCGGTGGCGCCGGGCAGCGGCGTGATCATGATGCCGCCGGTCTCGGTCTGCCACCAGGTGTCTACAATGGGGCAGCGTCCATCCCCCACCACCCGGTGGTACCACTCCCAGGCCTCTGGATTGATGGGCTCGCCCACGGTGCCCAACAGCTTCAGCGTTTCCCTGGAGCATCCCGTCACGTAGTCGTCACCCTGGCCCATCAGCTGGCGCAACGCCGTTGGGGCCGTGTAGAAGATATTCACCTGGTGCTTGTCCACCACCTGCCAGCAGCGGGACGCGTCCGGATAGGTGGGTACGCCTTCGAACATCAGTGTGGTCGCGCCGTTGGCCAGGGGGCCGTAGACGATGTAGGAATGCCCTGTAATCCAGCCCACATCGGCCGTGCACCAATAGATGTCGCCGTCGTGGTAGTCGAATACGTACTTGTGGGTCATGGCGGCGTGCAGCAGGTAGCCGCCGGTGCCGTGCTGAACCCCCTTGGGCTTTCCGGTGGAGCCGGAGGTATACAGAATGAACGAAGGATCCTCCGCGTTCATGCGCTCCGGCTCGCAGGTGGTTGCCTGGTCGGCCACCAGGTCGTGATAGTAGATGTCGCGTTCGTCGTTCCACGTCACGGAATTACCGGTGCGCTTGACGGTAACAACCGTGTGCACGTTCGGGCAGCTGGCCAGCGCTTGTTCCGTGTTTTCCTTCAGGGGGACCTCACGGCCACCGCGCACGCCCTGGTCGGCGGTGATTACGCAGCGGCAATCGGAATCCAGAATTCTGTCCTTGAGTGACTGAGGCGAGAATCCGCCAAACACCACGGAGTGAATCGCGCCTATGCGCATGCACGCGAGCATGGCGTAGGCCGCTTCGGGGACCATGGGCATGTAGATGCACACCCGGTCGCCCTTGCCAACGCCTCGACTGCGTAGCCCGTTGGCCAGCTTGCAGACCTGGTTGTGCAGCTCCTGGTAGGAGATCTGCAGTTCCTGATCCGGCTCGTCCCCCTCCCAGATGATGGCCGTCTGCGCGGCGCGCTGGGGCAGGTGCCGGTCTATGCAGTTGTAGCTGATGTTGAGCACGCCGTCTTCAAACCATGAGACGTTACCCGCGCGCATGTCCACGGACCTAACGCTAGTGGGTTCGACGAACCAGTCCAGGAACGTTGTGGCTTGTTCGGACCAGAAGGCATCGGGATCTTCGATGGAGCGCTGATAGAGCGACAGATACTGGTCGTTGTTGATGTGGCAGTGCTGTAAAAACGTTTCTGGTACTTGAACGATGTGGTCACTGGTCATCGTCTGACTCCCTTTCGCAAGCGCTCAATCAGCCCCCTCGTAGAGGCATCTTGGTTTAGTGCTGATTGTCCTCCGAGCTGTTTGAAAATGGGCTGAGCGAGGCTTTTGCCCAGTTCCACCCCAAACTGGTCGAACGAATTAATGTTCCAGATGATGCCCTGGCAGAACACTTTGTGCTCATAGGCGGCCAGTAGAGCGCCCAGCGAGAACGGGTCGAGCTGCTCCAGTAGCAGGGTGGTGGTGGCATGCCCGCCGGGCACTCGGGTGTGCGGGTCGCCGGTCTGATTGCCAGCCATCATGGCCTGGGATTGGGCGAGGCCGTTGGCCAGCAGCCAGCGCTGCTGCTCGTCCGCACCCGGGTCGTTCCCCACCAGGATGAAGTCCGCGGCAAAAGAGCGCGTGCCCTGGTGCAGCAACTGGTGGAACGCGTGCTGGCCGTTCGTGCCCACGCCGCCCCACACGATGGGCGCCGAGTGCAGCTTGAGGGGCTCGCCGTCTAAGCTCACCGACTTGCCGTTGCTCTCCATCTCCAGCTGCTGGAGGAAAGCGGGCAGCAGAGACAGGCGCTGGTCATAGGGCAGGATGGCCAGGTTGTTGGCGCCGAGGAAGTTGCAGTTCCACACGCCAGTCAGCGCCATGAGCACCGGCACGTTGCGCTCGAGATCCGTGTTGGCGAAGTGCTCATCCATGGCGTGCGCGCCTTCCAGAAGGCGGGTAAATGCGTCAAAGCCGACCCCAAGTGCGATGGGTAACCCCACCGCGGACCAGAGCGAATAGCGTCCTCCCACCCAATCCCACATGGGCAACACGTTCTCGCTGGGGATGCCGAAGGCTTCCGCCGCGCCCACGTTGCTCGAGATGGCGACGAAGTGTCTGCCTACCGCATCGCTCCCCTGACTGCGCTCGAGCAGCCAGTCACGAGCCGCCGATGCGTTGATCAGCGTTTCCAGCGTGCCGAAGGTTTTGGATGCCGCCACGAACAAGGTGCGCTCGGGGTCGCACCCGCGAAGCGCTTCACGTACCTCTCCTGGATCCACGTTTGCTACGAAACGTACGTCTAGATCCCCGTGGCGTTGCCGTAGCGCCTGCAGCACCAACTCTGGCCCCAGATGCGAGCCGCCAATGCCAATATGAATGATGCGATCAATGGGCTTGCCGGTGGCGCCGCGCCAGGTTCCGCTGCGCACGGCGTGCGCCAGCTCCGCCACTCGGGCCAGGGTCTGGTGAACGTCTTTGGAGCGCGGATCGCTTCCTGCCGGTGCGCGCAGCAGCGTGTGCAGGGCGGGACGCTGCTCCGTTGGATTGAGCATGGCGCCGGCAAAGAGCCCATCGATCCGATCGGACAGCTCCTGATTGCGAGCCAGCGCCATCAGGCCATCGAATATCTCAGCGTCGAGGCGTTGCTTGGACAGGTCCATTAGCAACCCGGGGGCGCTGAAGCTAAATCGCGCGAAGCGGTCGGATTCTTCCAGCCAGTCGGACAGCGGGCGTTCCACTGCCCGCGCGGCGAGCTGAGTGAGGTGTTTCCAGGTCGGCGACTGCGTGGTCACACCAACCCTTGGCCAGGTGGACAGTTGCTGATCCGCCGGAGTGTCATAGCAGCGTTGGATTGGGGTTGAAATACTGACGAGCGCCATCCATGGCGAGCACCGCTTCCAGCAGCGCGTCGAAATGCGCGTCGTTATTGGCGATGTCGATAGCGGCGGCGTTCACCACCAACAGCGGCGCGTCGTCGTAGAAATGGAAGAACTCCGTGTACGCGTCGGCCAGGGTGCGCAGATAGCCCAGCTCGATGTGGCGTTCGTAATCGATGCCCCGATCACGGATGCGCTGCTGAAGAATGTCCAGGGGTGCCTGCAGGTAGATCACCAGGTCGGGTGTGGGCGCCGAGAGGGCCAGGTTTTCCTGGATTCTGGCATACAGCTCGTACTCGTTGTCGTCCAGGGTCATGCGCGCGAACAGGTCGTCTTTGTCCATCAAAAAGTCGGCCACCACCAATGGACCCAGCAGGTCGTCGTCTGCCAGCCCCTGTACCTGTTGCGCGCGGTGCAGCAGAAAGAACAGTTGGGTGGGCAGGGCATTGCGCCTGCCGTCGCGGTAAAAGCGGTCGAGAAACGGGTTTTCCGCGGCGGGTTCCAGCAGCAAGGGGTAGTCGAAAACCTGGGCGAGTTTGCGCGCTAGCGTGGTCTTGCCAACCCCGATGGGGCCTTCCACCGCCACATAGCGGGGCAGCCGCTGCCCTTCGAGCTTCTGCGCCAGGGCGCCTGTGCCTTCTAGAGCGAGCGACAAGGGTGTTGGGTTATTGGGCATTGCCCGGCAATAATGGCTAAGCGGCAAGGCACGTTCAAGCGCCCGCGCTGCTGCCGGGCCGCGAGGGTCGTCGGCGCCGTCTTTTGCGCTTTGCGGGTTGGCTCGAGCGCCGCCCCTCGATGAATTCTCGCTGGGTCTCCTCGTCGGCATCCTGATAGCGCGTCCACCAATCGGCAGCCTCGTCGATGCCCTGGCCTTCGCCCGATTCGGCCCGCAGCACGAGAAAGTCATAGGCTGCGCGAAAGCGCGGGTGTGTCGCCAGGCGCGTGATATTGCGCGCGTAGCGGTCCTCCAGCCGCCGCTGCAGGCTCCACACGTCACGCACGAACTGGGAGAACCGGCGCGGAATGGAGAGGATCTGGTGCTGGGCCGACAGTGCATCGGCGGCTGCCACGGCGGCCGCTTCACCGGGCTTCTTCGTCTGCCTGGCTTCGGCTGACCGGGCAAGGTAGTCGTACCACAATAGCACTGCCAGCAGGAATCCGGGGGTGACCGGTTTGCCGGCGGCGATTCTTGCATCGGTGTTGGCCATGGCTCGGTCCACCAGCTCATCCTCGGGCGGTGTGTTGGGAAACAGCACGCGGCGCACCGCGGTGTCCTCGATCCTGCGCCAGGCATTCTGCGCGTAGCCTGACATCAGCATTTTGGAAACTTCGTCGAACAGGCGCGCCGGTGGGATTGCGCTGAGCCCCTCTGCTGCCTGGTCGAGCTCCTCATCCATGGCCGGATCCAGGTCGAGTCCCAGCTTGGCTTGGAAGCGCAAGGCACGCAGGATGCGCACCGGGTCTTCGCGCAATCGAATAGCGGGTTCCCCAATGCATCGCAATCGATTCGTGCTGAGATCGGACAGGCCGTCGACGAAGTCTAAAACCTCCTCGGTGGCAGGATCGTAGTACAGCGCGTTTACCGTGAAATCGCGGCGGAACGCGTCTTCTTCCAGGCTGCCGTATACGTTATCGCGCAGGATCAGGCCTTCTTCGGAGTGACGCTGACCGTCGGCTTCCGACGACGTTGCGGCGCCGCGAAAGGTGGAGACTTCGATGACCTCGGAACGCCCGAAGCGCACGTGAGCGATTCGAAAGCGCCGCCCAACCAGGCGCGAGCGGAGAAAGAGTTCGCGCACCTGTTCGGGGGTGGCGCTGGTCGCCACGTCGAAGTCCTTCGGCTTGGCTCCCAGCAGCAGGTCGCGCACGCAGCCCCCAACCAGCAAGGCCTGAAATCCAGCCTTGGAGAGCGTGTCGGTGACGTTGAGCGCATTAGCGTCTACGTCGCGCCGGGCGACTTGGTGCTCCTCGACGCCGACGCGGTTGGGCGCGATAGCGGATGCGTTGCTGGGGATGTTCAAGAGCTATCCCGTCGGGGGCCGCGTTTCCTGGTGCGCTTGCGCGGAATGTTCAGTCGCTGCCGGCGTTCCCAAAGGCTCTTGCGGCTGATCCCTAGTTTTTTCGCTAACTCGGTTTCGGTGAGCTGATCCTGGTGCGCGGTGACGAAGCTCACGAAGTAGTCTTCGAGCGATGTCTGGTCGGTCGCGCCGCCCGTTGCTTCGGCGACGGGGTAATTGACGTCGATGGCCAGTAACGTTTCATCTACTTCACCGTCGTTGCATAAGATCACCGCGCGCTCGATGGCGTTTTCCAGCTCGCGAACGTTGCCTGGCCAATCGTAAGCTAGCATGGCCTGCTTGGCAGAATATGACAAGCCGTCACACGTTCTCGCAAGCCTCTTCGAAGTCTGCTCGAGAAACAGCTCGGCAATGTGGATCACGTCTTCGGCTCGCTCGCGAAGCGGAGGAATCGGCAGTGTCACCACATTGATTCGGTAGAACAGATCCTCACGAAACAGTCCGTTGTCGATGAGTTGGCGGAGATTGCGGTGCGTGGCGGCGATCAGCCGGACATCCACCCGGTGCTCCGCGCCGGTGTCTAGGTTTCTCACCGATCCCTGCCTAAGCGTATGCAGCAGGCGTGCCTGGACATTGGCTGGCAGCTCTTCGATTCCGTCGAGGAACAGCGTGCCTGCGTGTGCTGCCTGCAGCAGTCCGGAACGGGCCGGATTGGCGGCGGACTCGGGATAGCCGAACAGCTCGAACTCGATGAGCTGCTCCGGTGTGGTGGCACAATTGAGTGAGATCATGGGCGTTTGGTTGCGCGCGCTGGATGCGTGCAGCGCGCGTGCCACCAACTCTTTGCCCGTGCCGGATTCGCCCTCAATAAGTACGGCGGAGTCCGCCGGGCCGGCCTTTGCAATCTGCGAGAACAGCTCCACCATGGGTTTGCTGAAACCGACCATATTGAGCGGTCTGTCTGCGGCCGGGCTGCCTGGCGCTTGGCAGGCGCGAATGGCCTGCATCAGGTCGCCGAGCGCAAAAGGCGCAATCAGGTAATCGGCCGCACCAGCCTTCATAGCGGCCACGGCTCGTCGTGCGTCTCCCGCGTAGTCGAGCAGGATCACCGGGACCCCAGCCGGGGTTTCAAGGACGCTGTGTGCGTTGCCCACCAGACAACCGACGGCCGTAGCGTGCACGTCGGCGAGCGACTCGGTAGCTTGCACGGTGAGCCCTTCGCCTTGCAATGAAGCGCTAAGGTCAGCCAGTCGCTGCGCGTCGTTGTCGACGAGTAATACGTCAGTCATGGATCTCGATGGTAGCAAACAATGGCTGTTCAGTTCCGCTCAATGACGGCCGCGTGGCTGGGCACGCTGGTGATGTTCCAGTGCTCGCCCGCCCATCGAAGAATTTCCGCGCAGGACCAGCCGATTGCGTCCGGTGGCGGCGCGCAGTTCAGCATCTTCAGGACTGCAGTGAGGTTGGCGCCAGCCGTCTGTGAGTCCACCCCGGCGGCTCCGGTCTGCTTGGACAGCTTGCTGCCGTCGGCAAACGTCACCAGTCGGACATGTGCGTATTCCGGCGGCGCTAACCCGAGCAGGCGCATCAGATACAGCTGGCGGGGGGTGTTGTCCAACAAGTCGGCACCCCGGACCACATGGTCGATCTCCGGGGCGCCGTCGTCAGCGGCGGCGGCCAGCTGATAGGCGATGATTAGATCCCTGCGCCGCACGATGAAGTCGCCGCTTTCGTTTGCGGGGTAAAACTGCTGTTGGCCTTGTACTGCATCAACAAAGTGGATGGGTTCGGGCTCCACCACTAACCGTATGGCTGCGTCCGCCCGCGCGGCCCGGTGGCCGCGGCAGGTGCCGGGATACGGCTGACCGCTGCGGAGTTGGCGGCGCGAACAGGTGCAGTAAAACAGATGGCCCAGCTCTCCCAGACGCTCTAACGCATGCTCGTATGCGTCGATATGGTCGCTCTGGTAGTCCACCTCGCCGTCCCACAAGAGCCCGTGGGCTTCCAGCGAGGCCATGATGTCGGCGGCTGCGCCGGGTACGGCTCTGGGGGCGTCCAGGTCGTCAATGCGCAGACGCCAGGGCACCCCTCGCTGGCGTGCTTCAAGGTAGCTGGCGGTTGCCACCAGCAGGGATCCTAGGTGCAGAGGGCCGGTTGGTGAGGGCGCAAACCGGCCGGCCATGGCTAGCCGTGTAGCTGTCGCTCTTTGATTTCTTCTAAGGATTTGCAGTCAACGCACTGTGTAGCCGTTGGCCTTGCTTCCAGTCGCCGCAACCCGATTTCCACGCCACAGGTATCGCAGTAGCCGAATTCCCGCTGATCCAGGAGTTCCAGGGTTTGATCGATTTTCTTGATCAGCTTGCGCTCGCGATCGCGGGTTCTCAGCTCGATGCTGAACTCTTCTTCTTGAGTGGCGCGATCGGCGGGGTCGGGAAAGTTGGTGGCCTCGTCCTGCATGTGGTGGACGGTGCGGTCCACTTCCTCCATCAGCTCGAGGCGCCAGCTTAAGAGAATCTGCCGGAAGTGTTCGAGCTGTCCATCGCTCATGTATTTTTCCGACTTCTTGGGCTTGTACGGGGTGAAATTTTTGAAGGGAGAGTCCGCCTTTGAGCTACGCTTGGATGCCCCCTTCTTGCGCGCGGTTGATGCCATATTTCGCCTCTGGTTTGTGTACTGACAATCCTTTTGCGGCATCCGGCCGCCTGGAACAATTGCCGGAAATTGCGAAGGGCGCGTAAGCTACCAGAACAAAATGGCGTTTGCTATATCAGTCAGTGAAGTTTTTGCTGAATTTGCTGCGCGGTTAACACAGGCGCGCTGGTGGGGAAAATGTACGCGGAAAGGCTTAATAAAATCGCCCCTTTTCGGGTGGTGGAGCTCATGGAACGGGCACGCGCGCTGGAGGCTTCTGGCCATGAGCTGGTGCACTTCGAGGTGGGCGAACCCGACTTTCCCACCGCGGAGCCCATCGCCCGGGCGGGCGTGCGCGCCATCCAGGAGGGCCATACCAAATATACCCAGGCGCTGGGGCTACCCGAGCTGCGTGCGTCCATCGCCGCCTACTATGATCTATTGGGGGTGTCGGTTCCTGCGCAACGCATCGTGGTGACGACGGGGGCCAGCGCTGGCCTGACGTTGCTCAATGGCCTGCTCTTGAATCCGGGCGATGAAGTGCTCGTGACGGATCCGGGGTACCCCTGCAACGAGGTGTTTGCTGCCCTAGTTAACGCCCAGGCAGTCAGGGTGCCGGTGGGGGTCGAAGCGCGCTTCCAGGTGACTGGGGCGCATCTGGCGTCCAGATGGGGAGATACCACGCGCGGGGTGCTGCTGGCGTCGCCCGCCAACCCCACGGGTGTGGTGCAGCAGCGCGAGCACCTTTCCGATGCCTTCGGCCTGGTTCGACAGCGAGGCGGCTTCAGTATTCTCGATGAGATCTATCAGGGCCTGGTGTACGGCGAGGCGCCCGAGTATCGAACGGGTCTCGAGATCGACAAGGACATCTTCGTGCTGAACAGCTTTTCGAAGTATTTTGGCATGACCGGTTGGCGCCTGGGCTGGATGGTGGTGCCGGAACCGGCCGTAGAGCCCATCGCGCGTCTTGCGCAGAATCTGTTCATCTCGCCGCCCAGCATCGCCCAGCAGGCCGCTATTGAGGCGTTCTCGCCCCAGTCCATGGCGGTGCACGAGTTCAGGCGTGAGCAGTTTGCCCAGCGGCGCGATCTGCTTGCCGCCGGTTTGCAGTCGTTAGGGTTTCAGGTGCCGCTCATGCCCCAGGGCGCCTTCTACCTGTATGTGGATGTGTCCAGCACCGGTATGGATTCGTTCGATTTCTGTTGGCGGCTCATCGACGAGTTTCATGTGGCCGCGACGCCGGGCATCGATTTTGGAGATCACCAGGCCGAACGCTTCGTGCGTTTCGCTTACACTACCGGGTCGTCGTCCATTGAGCTGGGGTTGGAGCGCATCGGCCGCGCGCTGAGACAATGGGGCGTGGCTTGCAGCTAGAGCCGCCGTTGTCCGTTGGCCGATTGGTGCGGCGCTACAAACGGTTCCTGGCCGATGTGGAGACGCCCCACGGCCTTCTCACCATGCATTGCCCCAATACGGGCGCCATGCTGGGCTGCTCGGAGCCGGGCAGCGAGGTCTGGTTCTCCCGGTCTGACAACCCCCAGCGCAAGTACCCACATACCCTGGAAGTCGTGTGCGCCGCCGCCGGCCGCGTGGGGGTAAACACCGCCCGTGCCAACGCGCTGGTCGAGGAGGCCATCGTCACGGAGCGTATTCCGGAGCTGGCCGGCTATGAGGTACTCAAGCGCGAGGCGCGTATTCCCGATGCGCGCGGGCGCTTCGACTTCCGGCTGTCTGCTGGTGACGCCCATTGCTATGTGGAGGTCAAGAACACCACGTTGGGGTTCGGCCACGGGCTGGGCGGGTTTCCCGATGCGGTGAGCGAGCGTGCGTTGCGGCATGTCCTGGCGCTCAGGGAGCAAGTGGCGGCCGGGCAGCGCGCGGTGCTGGTCTTCTGTGTTCAGCACACCGGAATCCGGCAGGTCACCACCGCCGACCATGTTCACCCCGAATATGGTGAGGCGTTGCGAGCTGCGGTTGGCGCGGGCGTTGAGGTGCTGGCCTATGGTTGCGAGGTGCAACCTGATTGCATCGCTGTTACGCGGTCGCTGCCGTTCGACTTCGACGCTACGCTGCCTTGAAGGCCCCCAGCACGCGCTGGTAGTCGGCCGCGTCACGAAATCGCGCGCCGTAACTTTGTACCAGGGCCGCCGCTGCGAAATTGCCGAATGCGGCCGCTTGTGCGGGATGCATGCCGGCACACCAGCCATATAGAGAGGCGCCGGCATAGATGTCTCCGGCGCCGTTGGTGTCCACCGCGTTGGCCGGGTAGCCGGCCGCTTCGTGCTGCTCGTGGGGTTCCACGGCTAGGCTGCCGCGCGCTCCCAGGGTTATGTTGAGCGCCTGGGCGATGTCTTTGAGCTCGCGCACGGCGATGTCCAGGCGGTCGGTCTTCGCCCAGGTGAGCGCTTCTTCTTCGTTGCAGAACAGGTGCGTGACCCCGTTGCCAAGGATTGCTTCCAGATCATCTCGGAACAGCTCCACCATGCTGGGATCCGACAGGCTTAGCGCGGTTTTCACACCAGATCGTTCGGCCAGCTCGCGGCAAGCAATCGCCGCATCGCGGCTGTTGGGACTGGAGCTCAGGTACCCTTCCACGTAGAAGTAGCGTGAGCGTGCCAGCGCGCCTTCGTCGATCTCTTCTATGCTGAGGCTGCTTGAGATGCCGAGAAAGGTGTTCATGGAACGTTCTGCATCTGGGGTGACGAGCACCAGGCAGCGTCCCGACTTGCCGTCGCCGGCTGTATTGTGGCCGTTGCTCTGAACCCCGGCGGCATTGAGGTCCGACAGGAAGAACCGGCCCGTCTCGTCCTCTGCCACCTTGCAGGAGTAATAGGTGCTGGCGCCGAAATACTGTGAAGCAATGATGGTGTTCGCGGCCGAACCTCCGCTCATTCGCTCTGGCTCGTACTCGTGGAGGTCGCCGATGAGCGCGTCCATGAGCGGTTCGTCTACCAGGGTCATGTGGCCTTTGGCAATCTGGTGGCGGGTGAGGAAACCGTCGTCTACCCGGTACTCCATGTCCACCAGGGCGTTGCCCAATCCGTAGACGTCTATCATCAGTGGCTCCTTGGATTGGGCTCGGCGTCGAGAGAGTTCGGCCATGCGGCGCTAGAGTTGCGCGAATACCCTGTCTACGGCCGCCAGTGTTGCCTCGAGCACCTGCTCGTCGTGGGCCGTCGACAGAAAACCCGCCTCGAACGCGGAGGGCGCCAGATAGACGCCCTCTTCCAGCATGAGGTGGAAGAACTTGGCGAACCGTGCGCTGTCGGAATTGGCCACGTGATCGTAGTGACTGACCTCACCTGTGGTGAAAAACAACGAGAACATGCTGCACACGCCGTTGACCGTGACCGGGATGCCGTGACGCTTTGCCGTGCTGCGCAAGGCCTCGCAGAAGCTGTTCGTACGAGCTTCCAAAACACGGTAGGTATCCGCGTCGAGATGACTGAGCATGGCAAGCCCGGCGGCGGTGGCAAGCGGGTTGCCGGAGAACGTGCCAGCCTGGTAGACGCCACCCTGTGGGGCGATGTTTGCCATGATCTCGGCCCTGCCGCCAAATGCGCCTACGGGCAAGCCGCCGCCCACGACCTTGCCCAGTGTGGTGAGGTCCGGGTTGACTGAGTAGCGTTCCTGGGCGCCGCCCCGGGCGACTCGGAACCCGGTCATTACCTCGTCGAAAATCAGCACCGCGCCGTGCTCGGTAGCGGCGCTGCGTAGGTGCTCGAGAAAGCCAGCTGCTGGTGGGATGCAGCCCATGTTGCCAGCGACAGGCTCAACGATGATGCAAGCGATCTGCTCCGGGTACTGCTCGAATGCCTGGGTCACCGCCGCGGTGTCGTTGAATGGTAGCGTGAGGGTCAGCCCGGCCGTGGCGGCAGGCACCCCCGGCGAGTTGGGAATGCCCAGGGTCAGCACGCCAGAGCCCGCCTGCACCAACAGCGAGTCCGAGTGTCCGTGGTAGCAGCCTGAGAACTTTACGATGAGGTCCCGGCCCGTGAAGCCGCGTGCCAGGCGAATGGCGGACATGGTGGCTTCCGTGCCGGAATTCACCATGCGTACCTGTTCCACGCTTGGCACCATCTCGGTGATGCGCTCGGCCAGTTCGATCTCCAGTTCGGTGGGCGCGCCGAAACCCAACGCTCGGTCGGCCTGCGACTTGACCGCCTTTACTACGGCCGGATGCGCGTGGCCGAGGATCATGGGACCCCAAGAGCCCACATAATCGATGTAGCGGTTGCCGTCCGCATCGACCAGGTAGGCGCCTTCGCCCGTGGTAAAGAACACCGGCGTGCCACCCACGCCTTTGAATGCGCGCACGGGCGAGTTGACGCCTCCGGGTATGGACGCCCGGGCGCGCTCGAACAGGGATTGCGAGTTGCTTCTTTGCATGGTCATGGATCAGAACGGCTTCAACACCGCCATGATAACCATGACGATCAGGATAAGGGCCGGAACCTCATTGAACCAGCGAAAGAATTTTTCGCTCCTGGTGTTGGTGCCCGCGGCGAATGCCTTGATCAAGGCGCCGCAGTAGTGGTGGTAGCCGAGCAGCAGCAGCGCCAGCGTAACTTTGACCCACACCCACAACGATTGGGCAAATCCGGACCAGCCCGCATACAGCAGTGCGGCGCCGAAGCCCAGCGCCAGCAGCATGGACGGCTGCATGATGGCTCGATAGAGCTTTCGCTCCATGGTTTGAAAGCGTGCCAGTCCGGGCTCGTCTTGGGTTGTCGAGTGGTAGACGAACAATCGTGGCAGGTAAAACAACCCGGCAAACCAAGTCACTACGAAGATGATGTGCAGCGCCTTTAGCCACAGGTATCCGGTTGCCATGGTTTCCTAGATCGCCTTGCGATGGTTGTCGATATCTGGTTGCGTAATCACGCCGATCACCTGCCGGGGTGTAACCTGAACCGGCGCGCGCACGCATAGCGCCTCCGCGTCCACGTGCTCCAGAGCCAGGCGGGCCTCTTCCACCGTTGCCCGATGATCGATGTCGGCCACATCTTTGCGCATTGCGGGAATCTGCAACAGGTTGACTTCGTCATCCGACGTCGGCTCCCCGTCCAGCTCGGTTTCCAGGTAAGCGGCCAGATCGCTTGCGCTCAGAACGCAGCGGATCTCGCCGGCGTCCATTTGCACAACGATCCAGCGCGGACGACCAGCCAGCGCCCGCGCCGCCTGGTCGCGTGTGCACTTATGCCCCAACGGTATGATGTCTCGGCACATGATGGCAGCCACCCCCGTTCGCTGCAGATGCACGGTTACGGGACTCGGCGGGTAGTCCAGGCCCAGTGTGTTCAAAGTGCTGAGAAACACGGATTTCTGGCGGAACACCACGTTGGTGACCAGCGTGGCCACAACGATGATCAGCATGGCTGGCAGAATCAGGTTCGGATTGACGGTGAGCTCCAGCACCGCCATGAGCGCAGCCAGGGGCGCCTGCAGCACGGCCGCCATCATGGCCGCCATGCCGAGCATGACGTAGAAACCT
>MDTE01040828.1_pt1 | contig 36573 bp, 29 predicted proteins | sample 811231 | NCBI WGS metagenome assembly MDTE01 (sample SAMN05326651, study PRJNA326480) | marine metagenome | isolation source: seawater | place: Indian Ocean: Red Sea | collected 2010 | reverse complement strand
GGGCCAGACGGCCGGATTGCGGAGACAATCGAGAGCTTTAATCAGAATGATCCGATGGCTTACGAACATCTTGCTGAAGTCATCGACCGAGTTACCCCGGAACCAGAAGGAAACTAACTAGATTTTCTAGGTTCGCGGAAGAAACACAGAGGGCCTCGACATGGACGCTCATCCGTGTGTCGGGGCCCTCTGTTCTTATCGGTATTACTCAAACCTTCGATGCTAACGTCTAAGTAGCTCCTGAGCCGCCCCAACCAAGTCCTGGGAAGTTCCGACACCGGTGTAAGCAACCTTCCCGTCACTGTCGAGCATTACAACGATCGATGTGGTCTGAGCATTATACGCTCTAACAGCTGCCCCGCGCGCATCGTACAAGAATGGGTAGCCAGGATTATGATCTTCGAAATGCCGTTTCACGCGTCGCAAACTTTGGGCGACACCAACAGCCACTGCAACGATCTTAATCTCTTCACCATGCTCTGCCTGGATACGATCGAGCTGTGGTTGGAGCACATCGCACTGCTCGCACCAACTCGCCCAGAATTCGATGAGAGCCGGTTTTCCTTTGATGTAATCGATCAGATCGACAGAGTTGCCCTCCAGATCCTGCAGGGCTGCTCCAGGAGCCACGCTCCCAAATGGAAGAGATACAGAGCCCTCTCCGGCAACCTGTGCCCAAATCGGTCCCGGCGCAGCAATTATTGCAATTATTGCCAGTCGCAATATGGAGATATTTGCTCTCATTGTTTCCCCTACAGGTTGTAGCCGGCTAGCACAAAGTAATATTCAGCCATCCCAATCATGATGACAGCGGCGGCTCGTTTTATCCACACCATCCACGCTCCTGAATTCGGAAGGAGCGCCAAGGTCCCAGAAAATAAGCCAACCACAATCAGTAGCGCTGTCATCCCGAATGAGAATACGAACAGGTAAACGAAACCCATCAGTCCCGCTCCAGTCGCTGCCACCCAGGTAAGTGCAACTGCAAACGCTGGGGCTCCACACGGAGCTGCCACAACTCCAGACATCGCACCCATAACAAAGACTGCTCCGTAGGATCCTCCTTCACTCTGACTAGCACGCTCCAGCAACTTCCGAGGTACAGGAATTGGTAAAACATCAAGCATCGCCAAAGCGAAAATTACGAGGAAGTTTCCTATGGCCAGACGAGCCCAGGGACTAGCACTGACCGTCCCGAAAAGCTGTCCGGTGACTCCAGCAACTGCTCCAAGCATCGCATACAGCATTGCCAGACCAACAGCGTAGGTGAGTGTAAGGCCAACCGTCCGCGCCTTCGACTGACCCTCACTTGCAGTCCCAGCGATCACAGCTGATGTGATCGGTATCATCGGGTAAACACAGGGGGTTAGGCTGGTAAGAACTCCTGCGATAAACATAGCCCCAATCGCCAACAGCGGGCTCTGGCTAAGCGCCTCCGTTAGCCCACCAGGCGGTTCAATCTGAATAAGAAGGTTTAGAGTCACGAATAAACGTTAGGGCTGAACTCGCACCCGGTCCAACCCCCACAGGCAAACTCAGGGGACATCACGTATGCACTTTCTTCTGTGTGCCTAGGGGTCGTCCTCCATCTACAGGAATAACGGCCCCCGTCGTCATACAAAGTGATGCCGCGACAACCAGCACTGCTTCCGCGACATCATCGACGCTTGCCAGCTGTCCTAAAGGAGTATCGCCAATCATTCTCTGACGTACCTCGGGCGACCAACCCCGAGTGAATTCAGTATCCACAAGCCCTGGGGCCACGGACATAACCCTGATCTCAGGTGCCAGGGCCCTAGCAAGAGACATCGTCATATTATCCATCGCAGCCTTAGAGGCGCAGTACGCCACATTACTTCCGTTCGCCATTCGCGCAGCCAGTGATGAAATATTTACCACTAGACCACCACCATCATTTGCTAGAAGTGACTGAAACGCCCGAACTGCTGCAAACGCACCGCGTACATTCGTGCTCATAATCAAATCAAAAAGTTCATCGTCTAACGCTTCAAGATCACGATGGGGTACCACTTTTGACGTACCTGCATTGTTTACGAGGATATCTAAGCGGCCCTCAATCTGTGCTACCGAAGCAGCGGCAGCTCTGAGCGCATCTGAATCTGTTACGGATGCTTGAATGACCCGGTGTCCCTTTCCAGAAAGGCCCTCCACAGTCTCTTCAGCACCTGCTGCGCTATCACGGTGAACGACCAGGATTTGCGCACCAGCTTCTGAGAGTACTTGAGCCGTCGCACGACCTATTCCACGACTCGCACCCGTAACTAAAGCCACCTTACCTGCGAGCTTTCCCATCCTCTCCTCTCCCCTGGTTATCTGAGAGCAGACTTGTGATGAATCAGATTTCTTATGTGGCCAACCTGGCACACGTGGAGCCAGAGAGCCACGTTCTCGACCCAATTCACTGAACAGTCAAGGCGATGTTAAAGGATACAGCCTTCCAGATGGCGGCTTCGAACATTCGATTCGGCCGCGGGATTACCCATGAACTCGGAATGGACCTGGTGGCGATGGATGTGCGCCGGACGATGGTTGTGATCGATCCTGCTCTAGTCTCTCTTCCAGCTGGAGAAACTGTGTTGGAGTCACTAGAAGTGAACGGAATTGACTACCGGGTTTTTGACGCTGTCGCAGTTGAACCTACAGATTCCAGTTTCAAGGCTGCATCTGAGTTCGCAGTCTCTGGGAATTTTGACTCGGTCGTTGCGGTTGGTGGTGGAAGTGCGATTGATACCGCGAAAGCCGCGAATCTGTACTCAACCCATCCCGCTGACTTCTTCGACTATGTTAACGCCCCGATTGGAAAAGGCTTACCCGTTCCTGGCCCTCTTAAGCCGCTCATAGCAGTACCGACGACTGCAGGCACCGGGAGTGAGACAACAGGTGTTGCGATTTTTGACTATGTGGAAAAGCACGCTAAAACGGGAATCGCGCATCGTCATCTGAAGCCTACCCTGGGTATTGTTGACCCTGATAATACTGTATCACTTCCTCCAGCCGTCGCAGCATCAAGCGGTCTTGATGTCTTAAGCCACGCACTCGAGTCGTATACCGCGATGCCATTCAATGAGCGGCCGATGCCTCCACGACCTCTGGAGAGACCTGCCTATCAGGGCTCAAATCCAATCAGTGATATCTGGGCATTGACTGCACTCGAATTGATGGCTGAGTTCCTGCCAAATGCAGTTGCTGACACAGGAGACGTCGAGGCCCGAGAACAAATGCTACTAGCGGCAGCATTAGCAGGAATCGGGTTCGGGAATGCTGGCGTGCACCTCCCACACGGTATGTCCTACCCAGTAGCAGGTATGGTCTCTGGCTATATACCACCCGGTTATGATGTCGATCATCCCATGGTGCCCCACGGGATCTCGGTGATCCTAAATACACCGGCCGTAGTCCGCTTCACGGCCCCTGCATCACCCGAAAGACATCTACGGGCCGCTGCTGCCCTCGGAGCAGACATAGCAAGAGCATCAGCTGAGGACGCCGGTGCAATACTCGCTGATCGTGTGATTCATTTCATGCGTATCTTAGATGTCCCAAATGGTCTTGGTGCAGTCGGTTATACGACTGCTGACATTCCAGCACTCGTTGAAGGCACCCTACCCCAACATCGGGTGACCAAGCTTTCACCACGGCCTGCAAACGAATCGGATCTAACATCGCTGTTTGAAGCGTCAATGAAGATCTGGTGAAGACTTACTCGCAACTTCATCGGGCAAATCAATCTTGTCTGGTAATCTTGATACTGACGGTCTTCGGTGCGTGTGGCGATAGCGCACCACCAGCCATCACGGTTGGGGCGATCTCATATACGGAGGACGAACTCTTAGGTCTTTCCCCAACTCGCCGCACAACCCTTGCACAACTCACTGCACTCGCCCTCGCGGTAGCAGACTCCAGCACAGGTCAGCTAGGTGAGCCACTCCTTGAAAAATGGGAGACTGAGCGGCTACTCAACATTCTTGCAGCTGAGTTAACGCTCAGAAAGAACGGTGTTGATGACGCAGTACTGGAGGCGCATTACCTGACCAATCCAGAATGGGAACTCACAGTACGCCACATCCTGTTTTTTAGTGAACGCTGGCGGGAGCCTCCACACCGGTTGGAAGCGCGAGATAAGGCAGAACGAGCGATGGAGTTGCTGTATGAGGGTGCTGACTTTGCCGAAATAGCGTCGCAACTCTCAGAGGAACCTGGAGCCGAAGGACGAGAAGGCCTTCTCACACCTGGAAGAGAAGGGTCATGGGTCCCGGAATTCTGGGCTGCTGCTCTCAGCCTCCAACCTGGTGAGATCAGTCCGGTCACAGAAACGCAGTACGGCTACCACATCCTGCGCTTGGAGGACCGGCAAATTGTCCCTTTCCCCGAGGCACGCTCAGTGGTTTCCCGCTCTATTGCTAACCGCATCGAGGATCCGACAGCAGTCTTACAAGCTTGGCTTGAGGAGGATACCGGAGTAACTGGAAATGTGCGGCAATCTATGGCTTTAGCCGAAGCTATTCGCCTAAACCTCAAGGTTCCGGCCGAGGAAATCATAGAATTCGAGCGGGATTGGGATGACATCACCTATCGCTGGTCCACAGCCTTAGGGTTTCGCTATGGCCTAAGCACTTCCGAAATCGCCAGCGCCGCTCTTGGTGCTCTCGCAAGTTCATCACAGAATGCTACGATTGCTCGGAATGAATTAGCTGAACACGATGCGATGCTGAGAGCCAAATATGAGTTCACTTTCTCATCGCCCCAGGGTTAGTGGAAGAAACCAAAAACTCATCGCGGCAGATATATCAAGAAACATTGCACAGTATGAGACGTTTAGAATGTGATATCCGATGAAACCGAAATTTGTCCGTAAAGTCCGTTTCTTGTCTGTTTTCGCAGTATTTCTTGGGGGCCTTTGGTTCCTGTGGGATACTCCGGTGATATATCCGCTCAAAATCTTTGTAGTGCTACTCCACGAGATCAGCCACGGCATCGCAGCTCTAGCAACCGGAGGATCAATCGAAAGGATCACACTGGATGCAGAACAGGGAGGTGCATGTTATTGCTCCGGTGGCAATGCATTCTTCACGCTTTCAGCTGGATACCTCGGGAGCCTTCTCTGGGGTGGCTTGATATTTTCAGTTGCGCGAATGAAGAGGGTTAATACGGGATGGATAAATAGCTTGATTGGGGTAGCAGTGATCGTACTAAGCCTAATGTACATTCGGAGCGAATTCGGCCTTGTATTCGGCCTTCTATTCGGTGTCGCTCTCATCTTGGCAGCACAAAAAACTGGGCAGGCAATAAACCGGGGAGTGTTGTTCGTACTTGGACTCACTAGTGCGCTTTACGCAATCCTCGATATAAAGGGTGACGTGCTCGACCGACCAGAAGCCCTGTCGGATGCTCGGATGCTCGCTGAACTCACTGGTATACCAGCTCTGCTATGGGGCATATCCTGGATCTCTGTCGCAGTCATCTATAGCCTCTGGTTATTGTACGGAGCCTATGAAGACGCCTAAGTATCGGCCGGTAGAAGCTAGTTCATCTCAGATCTAGTAGCCGTACTGACTACTCCACTTCAGGTATACTGTATCTCGTAGGAGATAGATGAATCACCCAATCGATAGTGTCTTGAATCATCCTTGCTATCAGGATTCTGGATGAGTATCATGGCCGGCGTTGGAACAGTTGTTTTGATTTAACTTTCGCCCGAAGTCTTACCCGAAAAAGGAGGTGATCCCTTGTCTATTCCGAGTACATTGTCCAGCCTGGCACGGGCAAGCGATCCCTGGATCGGCTCCTAAAAGCCAAACTGAATTGAACTAAATCGCTGTGTTTGCGCCGTATCCCGGCATCGCGCCGGGCTGCGACAATTAGACGTCACCGGTTCAGCACTTCCGGTGGCGTCTTTTTTTTATCCAAACCAGTCGGGAGCATTACCAGGCTTCCACTTGATATTGCAGCCCAGACTCGGGATTTGTAGGTCTGTAGGGGCAATTCCAGCGAGGACTGCATCACTAGCATTTCGAAGGTCGGTACCTGTAACTGGCGCCTCAAGAGAAGGCCTGCTCGCATCAAACTGGCCTCGGTATACGAGCCTGAAATCATTATCAAACAAGAAAAAATCTGGGGTGCAAGCAGCTCGATAGGACTTGGCAATCTCTTGCGACTCATCCAGGAGATACGGGAACGTGTACCCGCGCTTACCTGCCTCGGTGACCATTTGTCCAGGACTGTCCTCTGGATGGGTTTCGATATCGTTAGAATTGATTGCTACAATTGCAAGCCCCCTCTCTTGGTACTCAGCCGCAAACGCAGAGAACTCATCGGCAATATGCTTTACGAAGGGGCAGTGATTACACAGGAAGGCAACCAATAGTCCTTTGGTATCAGCAAAATCATCCCTGTAGACTATGCGACCAGTAACTGGGTCCGGAAGTGAAAAGCTAGGGGCTCGAGTGCCAAGATCTAACATCGTAGATGGGGTCTTAACCATAGACATATTCCCTGGCTGGAGATGATTCGACTGGATAATCCCAATGCAGAACTCTAGTGACCCCCAACCCTATTTTTTATGCCAGATTCAGTCTTCCAATTGCTGCGGAAGTGTTGAGACAGCTAGAACTTTATAAAGCCGCTTACCAGCTGGGAGATTTATGGTCACATCCTCTCCTTCCTTCGCTCCCAAGAGTCCCCTACCGATCGGTGACTCAAGCGAGACCTGGCCCGCATCCAAATCGATGAAGTCACCTGCAGTAATCGTAAAGTTGAAATCTTCCTTCAACTCGACATCGTGGATCTTCACCCGGGATCCAAAGCCAACCCTGTCATATGACAGATCACTTAGGTCAATCTTTGACAACTCAGTCATCCGCGTCGTGAGATGGTCGAGGCGGGCTTCAACAAAAGCTTGTCGTTCTTTCGCTGCTTTGAACTCTGCATTCTCACGGAGATCCCCATGCTCCATTGCAATCTTGATACGTACTGGAAGCTCCACGTTCAATTCATGCATCAACTTGGATATCTCTTGCTCAATTTTGGTCCGGATTTCTTCAAGCATGGGTAGCTCTCTTCAGCCATAAACCGTCGGATATGATCCGCCGGTTATTTTACTGGCCGCAGTTAGTCGCGTGGGTCTGAGTCAGCCAGAGCTTGGCGCTGACGTTCCGACCTATCTGATTGAACAGCAGCGCTAATTTCAGGGTGTTTGAGGCCAAGAATCTGTCCTGCAAAAATCGCTGCATTCACCGCTCCAGCTTTCCCGATTGCCAGGGTACCAACTGGCACTCCACGTGGCATTTGTACTGTGGAAAGTAGTGAATCCAAGCCATCTAGCGACCAGGCGACCATTGGCACCCCTAATACTGGGAGTGTCGTTTTCGAAGCAACGACACCCGCCAAGTGAGCGGCCCCACCCGCAGCTGCGATAAGCACTTCAACTCCTCGCCCTGCGGCGGTTGACGCATACTCCGAAACCACATCAGGAGTGCGGTGTGCCGACATCACCTTAACTTCACATGGGATCCCCATACTCTCTAGAGTGGAAACCGTGTGCGACATAGTGGGCCAATCGGACTTGGAGCCCATTACGACACCGACCAGTGGCTCCTTCATTATGCTCAATCTCGTTCGGGAGTAGCGTGAAATGCGCGAAAGATGAAGCGGGCACGTTGCACAGAGTATCGAGAGGGGTCAAGGCCCTTCTGCTCTAGGGACACGAGGCGCAATGCATCACATCGCCCTAGATGCAAGCTAAAGTGCCCATCATCTACCAACAAACTATGTCAATTTAGAGCAATGGAGATCTCGCCCGGCCACACTAGGCCAGGCGAGATCTCCATTGTCCCACTTAGGCTAGCTAGTCCTGACTTGCACTACCCGGTCGTCTGAGAGTGGCCACTACACCTGCTCCATATTCATCCTCTGCTATAAATTCCAACGTAAGGGTGCCATCCTCGTTTAGCATGTAGTTAAGGCTCCGAGCATTCCCTTCTCCACCCATTGGCTCGAAACGCGACATATACTCCGGATCTCTAGCTATGTACGCCTCATAGGTAATCATGTCATCCGTTGCAGTATACCGCCCCGAATTAGCAATAAAACCCATGTAGGCTTCTGCTAGTTGGGCGTCTGAAGCCTCCTCGGACGGGGTTGGGAGAATCGGCCTGTCCGCTGATGGAACCCACATCATGCTGTAATGGCCAGATTCCGTAAACAAGAACAGTCCGTGCTCAGCAGGCATGGCCATAACTTCATTTTCCGGCATGACCCACTCGGAGACTACCCAGCCTCCATGTATCCCCCGTGCTTCCTCAGTAACGTCGTTTTCTGTGATTACTGTTCGAGCACACCCGTTCATTACGAAGAACGATGCGATTAATAATACGGAAGCTCTCATAGGCGTCATCAATCTAATCCTCTTGTGATGAGAATACTTTTGGCTGGCTTTATACTATGGTGCAAAGTCCTGCTTACCCGACTTACTCTATTCAGAAACTGCCACTAGATGGTAGGCTCTCTTACCCTTCCGAAGTAACAGGTAACGGCCCTCGATCGCGTCCTCTATTGATAAAGCTCTAGAAACATCTTGGATACGCTCACCGTTCAGATAGATTCCCCCGCCCTCTATAGCACGGCGTGCATCCCCCTTGGAGGAGGCCACACCAGATTCGACTAGAACCTCAACGAGCTTCCAGCCATCTCCCGTTAAACGGGATTTTTCAAGTTCTGAAGACGGTACATCCGCAAAAACCTCACTGATTTCGTTGGCATTTAGCCCTGATATATCCCCCCCAAAAAGAGCCTGTGTAGCTTTGCGAGCTGAAGCTAGTCCCGTTTCACCATGAACCCGATGAGTTACTTCATCAGCTAATGCCTTTTGAGCTATGCGTTTCTCAGGTTCAGCCTGTGTAGCTTCTTCTAGTTCACCAATTTCAGACTGGGAGAGCAGAGAGAAGCACCTCAAGAACCCCATCACATCACGGTCGTCAGTGTTAACCCAAAATTGGTAAAATGCGAATGGTGAAGTGAGTTCTGGGTCAAGCCAAACATTTCCTGCTTCGGTCTTTCCGAATTTAGTGCCGCTAGAGTTGGTCAGTAGAGGTGACACGACCCCAAATGCTTTTCCACCTGCGACCCGGCGAACCAAGTCAGTACCTGCTGTGATATTACCCCACTGATCGCTACCTCCTAACTGAACCGTGCATTGATCACGGCGATACAACTCAAGAAAATCGTACGACTGTAGGAGCGCGTAGCTGAACTCCGTATATGAGAGTCCAGTCTCCTCATTCTCCAAACGGCGTTTCACAGATTCCTTCGCAATAAGTTGGTTGACCGAGAAGTGCTTCCCGATATCCCGCAAAAAGTCCACCAAAGACAGTTGCCCAAGCCAATCAAGATTGTTTCGCATGATGGCCGGATTTGATTTCACATCGAAGTCGAGAAAATGCGCGAGCTGGGCACGAATTCCCTCAGCATTTTCCGCCGCGATCTCCTTGGTAAGCAACTGCCTCTCAGCAGTCTTACCCGATGGGTCACCAATTAACCCCGTACCACCACCAACCAGTGCAATCGGGGTATGACCGTGCCGCTGCATGTGCACCAGATCCATGACCACGAGTAGGTTGCCAACATGGAGGCTGCACGCCGAAGGGTCAAAGCCGATATACCCAGTGCGTGGAGCCTCAGCCAAGTGCTCGGCTGCTCCTTCGGTTGCATCTTGCAGCAACCCTCTCCACTGAAGTTCTTCTATCAATTTACTCATGCGCCCAAAGGGTAGCCGGGCTTGGCGGATGGTCAAGTGTTCTGAACATCTTGTATTCCATCATCACCATCCGTTGAGCAGCTCTATGGGCACACCGCTGGTGGGTGAAAAGAACTTACCTGACTATCCATAGCACGAATTAAACTGAATCGTCATGGAAAACTTCAGGATAAATATCTGCTACAGATCTTAGAAAATCAGTTCAGCGGAGTCCGCTAATACTCCAAATCCCTACTGAGATGGAGAAAGAAGGCCATATCTAACTGTTATTAAGCATTTTTACCAGTTATTTGATATTATAACTGTTTTATTATTATTTTAACAGTTATATGAATCAGGATAGTCATTTTGTCTTTGATGGAGGTACGCTAGCGCTCGACCTGCTAAATACGTGGCGTTTCAATGCAGATCAGCCCCTAGACCTCCTTCAAAGCCCAGAGGATTTAATTATTTGGTTGACCGCTGCTGGCCTACCAGATGGCGCCGACTGCGCTGAATTATCCTCGTCCCCCCCTAACCGTCGCATACTCCTTGATGAAACCCTCTGGCTCCGACGAGACATCCTACTGATCGTCCAAAGTCTTGTAGCTGGAGAACTACCGCCACCCTACACCGTGGACGCCCTAAACCGCATTCTCACAGAAAACGGAACCTCATTCCGGCTGGATTCACTCACTATCCCACCCGAAGGAGACCAAGAGGAGGGAATGGAGGGTCAATTAGTACTGAATGTACACGAGCATATCTCATCAGTACTTGGTGTACTCCAACCGATAGCGCTCTCCGCAGCGCGTATAGTGACTGAGGTAAACCCAACTCGTATTCGACAATGTGCTTCCAGCAATTGCATGTATTGGTTTCTAGATACAAGCAAAAGTGGGCGTCGGAGATGGTGCTCTATGTCACGCTGTGGAAATCGGGCGAAGGTCGCGAAGCATTACCGTCAACGGATCACACCTTCTTGAAAACCTGAGGCTTGCTCACCTCTACCGAGCTCACTCATGTTGCACACCGCGATAGCTACAGCCATTTGATCATTGTCTATCCAGCTACCAGATCAGCGCACAGCATCCCTTAAGTCCCATATATCCGTAGAACCAAGGAAGAGGTATGAAGCTTCAGATCCCAATTGTGATCATGCTTTTCTTTGCCCTGCTCACAACACCACCATCGTCGGCACAAGGGCCTGTGATTGACCCTCAAATCGTCGAAGTGGTCCGAAACATCTCGCCGGAACGGCTTCATGAGTACCTGGAAGTACTTACGGACTTCCAAACCCGACATTCGCTTTCTCTCTCGGACCGCCCCGACTGGGGTATCAGTCCAGCACGAGAGTATATCCTGCGAACCATGCAGAGCTTCAGCGACCGTCTCCAAGTTGATTTTGATTGTTATCAGGTTGAGCCCCAGGGACGGATCGCTCAAGAAGTTGAACTTTGCAATGTGGTCGCCATACTGCCTGGTAGAAGCAATCGCCGAGTTTATGTGAGTGGTCATTACGATACAGTTGCGCGGCGAATCGATAGTGGGGAATTCGACTGGACCCGATGGGACAATCCCGCTCCAGGGGCCAATGATGACGGTAGTGGAACCGTTCTCACAATGGAGGTAGCCCGTGTAATGGCTCAAAGCGGACTGCAATTTGATGCAACCCTGGTATTCGTAGGTTTCGTCGCAGAGGAAGAAGGCCTGGTAGGAGCAAGCCTTCATTCCGCAAAAGCAGAACGAGAAGGGTGGGTGATCGACGCCGTCTTCAATAATGATATCGTGGGGAATACCGAAGGTGGGAATGGGATTACTGATGGCAGGACCGTGCGGGTCTTCTCAGAGGACCCTATGGACTCCCCATCCCGACAACTAGCACGCTTCATCCGCAGACATGCAGCAGTCTACATGCCGGGACATGAGGTGCGCCTGATCGCGCGTGAAGATCGCTTCGGCCGTGGTGGTGACCACACGGCATTCAACCGCCGAGGGTTTGCAGGAGTTCGGTTTACTGAATCCCGAGAGAACTATAGTCGTCAACATGAACCAGAAGACACACTTGGGGGTGTTGATTTCGAATACCTTGCGAAAAATGCTCGTGTGAACGCTGCCGGGGTGGCGACAATAGCCCTGGCTCCGCCGGCCCCCAATGTGATGGATGGCGGCAACCCCCGTCTCGGACGAGGCGAATCAGGGTACGCGGCCTCGATGAGTTGGGAAGCCTCCCAAGGGGCGTCCTCCTACAGAGTGGTCTGGCGCGAAGCCTGGACCCCGGAGTGGCAATTTGGGATTGATGTTGGCGATGTCACTGCTTACGTGCTCGAGGACATCTCGATAGACGACTACGTATTCGGAGTTATGGCTATCGGGCCAAATGGCCATGAAAGCTTGGTGTCAGCCTACACTCGATCTCCACGAGCACGAAGCGATATCCGAGAAGTTGGTAGATAAGATTGGAATGAACTCGGTAAAGTCTTCGTAGGAGATAGACACCCACTTAACTGATACTTGGCACTATGTGGTGAACGGAGCTATCAGCAACTCACACAATTGTGATTGTTTTTTGCACCCAGGCTTTCAAGCAATGACATCGCTTCCGGGAACGGCTGGATCCGTTGCTGTGGGCCGTTTGCCATATCGACGGTTGTCTGCCCCCGGCGGCTCACCACCATAACGTCTGCTCCCTTGTCCACAAGGTAGCGAATCATCTCAATATCACCGCGAGATGCAGCGTTATGGACTGGGGAATATCCGTTGTGATCTCGCGCATTGACGTCAGCTCCGTGCTCTTCAACGAGATACTTCACAGTCGTAAGCCATGCATCTGGCGCATGCCTATGTGAGTAACCCGCGTAACCAGTGCCGTATCCATGACCTGCAGCTACATGAATCGGGTGGACAGCTGGCCCACCAAATGGGACAGGGGGCAGTCCAGAGGGATCTTCTCCTCCACCCCCGCGTGAGCGACGATCCCGCCCCTTGGTCGTGGGAATACCAGGATCGGCACCATATTCAACTAGAAGCTTCATCGCCGGTACATCAAGTGCATGGGTCGCACGCCAGAACGGAGTAGCTCCGGAGGTGTCGATGCCCAAGTGGCTGAATGTGTATTCCATAAACCACAGGTGCTTAGTCAACCGCGCGTTCGGGTTAGCTCCAGATTGGAGCAGGGCCTCCATCACTTCTAAGTGTGTTGCCTGTTGCTGCTTGTGGGCTTCCTGCTGTGGATAACGAGCCTTTGGTGCCCATCTCGTATTAATTACGGAGAAAAGTGGTGTCGTACCTGCCGTACTCGCGAGTCTCGGGTCAGCGCCATGCTTAAGCAACTCAAGAGCAAGATCAAAGTAGCCGTTAATTATTGCACTCAGTAACGGTGTCGTCTGGTCACCTGCACTAGGTTGATTGATGTCCGCACCATGATCCAAAAGCACACCCACTGTTTCGAGATGTCCTTCTCGAACAGCATGAATCAAAGCAGTGGTCCCACCCATCGTACCTACGAGATCCGCGTAAGAGTTCCCACCAGGGACACCGACCTGTTCGTTGTAGGCGTCTTCTCCCTCTTCTTCAGGATTAGCTGATTCTTCTGGGTCTATCCTAGAAGACTCCATTGCTGCCTGTACCTCTGTCGGGCTTGGTCTCCAAGACTCAGATCCCGAGACATTCTGAGCACGGAATCCATCGAGCACTTTGTCCCTGCGCTGTCGAGCAGCCCGGTCCTCATCCTGAAGCGCCGGCAAGTAGACAGCAGAAGTGGTAACGGATACGTCCGCTCCTCGGCTGAGCAATAACTCCACGATCTCAGTACGACCAAGTGAGGCAGCAAACATGAGCGGTGTCTGTTCCCAAGCACTCTCACGAGCATCAATCTCGGCACCATGGTCAAGTAACGAGATCACTGATCCCCTACTTGATGCTGATGCTGCGAAGTGAAGGGGTGTGGCTCCACCTGCGCTACTCGCGACCGTTGGGTTTGCACCAGCTTCGAGCAGCTCCTGAACGATCGCAGCACTACCAGACCGTGAGGCCAGATGCAGTGGTGTGTAGCCACCGATCCGGGTAACAGCCTCCACATTCGCACCAGCATAGATAAGCATCGCAGCCATCTCGACACTGCGATTCTCAGCTGACCAGTGAAGTGCAGTCATTCCGTCGCCTTGAGCAACGTTTACATCCGCTCCACCCTTAAGAAGTATCCGCACCTTATCCAAGTCGGCTCGCATGGCTGCATCCGCCACCGGCGACTCAGGAGGTACTGCGCCCGATAACAGTGCACTAAGACACAATACACTTAAGGATCTTAAGAAGTGCGTACTCATCCTTATGACCCTGCGCTAGTAAGGGTGCTGGCAGGCATTGATAAGGACAGCTCTCCAGTACTGTCACCGAAATCATCCATATCATCCATGCCCAACGTATGAGCAAGACTTAGCATAGCATTCGCCATCGGGGTTCCGTCCGGCGTCTTAAGATGGAGCCCCCCTTCCAACCTTCCATTCGCCCCACCCGCAACAAAGAGGGGAGCACGACGATGGTTATGGAGATTCCCGTCTGCCATCGGTGATCCATAAATGATCATCGTCTTGTCTAGAAGATGGGTGTCACCTTCTTGTATGCTCTGAAGCTTCTCAAGGAAGTATGGGAGCATGCTTACGTGGTATCGGTTGATCTTAGCAAAATCAAGAATTGCTTCCTCTCGTCCGCCATGGTGTGATGCGGGATGGAACGGACGATCTGTGCCACTCTCTGCGAAAACCCGTGCGGATGAGTCACGGCCCATCTTCAGCGAGAATACCCTAGTCACATCTGACGAGAAGGCGAGTGCTTGCAAGTCAAACATCAGCCGGGTGTGCTCTTCAAACGAGTCCGGTACCCCGGCCGGTGCCTCCGGTAAATCTCGAGACTCACCACTCATATTCTGAGCTTCAATTCTTTGGATACGACGTTCGATTTCCCGAACGTTGTCTAGGTACCTGTCGAGTCTCTGAATATCGTTGGGGCCAAGCTCCCTTCGCAGTTGGGCCACACGACCAGTGATCCAATCGAGTATACTCTTATTTGTCCTGCGACGAAGTGCACGCTCCTCAACAGTTCCTCCAGCACCAAACAATTGGTCGAATGCGACCCTTGGATCGCGAATAACCGGCAATGGCTCGGTAGGCGATGCCCAACTGATTGAGTCCGTGTAGACGCACGTATACCCGTACGCACACCCACCCGATTGATTGATATTCTCAATGCAAAGTTGCATGGAAGGGATCGGTGTGTCCTGCCCAAAACGCTGAGCGTAGAGTTGATCAAGAGAAGTTCCAACGTATACGTCTGAACCTTCCGTTTGCTTCGGGTGAGACTGAGTCAGGAAAACAGCACTTGAGCGAAAATGGTCCCCACCAATTTCATAAGGCTGGAAAGCTTCTGCCATCCTGACATCGGTGTTGCTAATGATCGTGAGATAATCTCTGAATGGCTCGAGTGAGCTAAGCGAGGTTGGCGTGAGATCAAAGTCACGGCCGACTTCCTCCGGAGACCAGAGGTTTTGCGTTGCACCCCATTCGTTACATCCGGCGGCCCCATGGACCATCTCAATCGCGACTAGCCGAGTAGGTAAAGCATCTTCGTTAGCGCTAGACCAAATACGTCCAGCTGGGATCATCGCTTCTAGAAATGGCAGAGCCACCGTTGCACCCATCCCTCGAACGAACGTACGACGGGGCATGTGTTTACCGGTGATGAATTCCATAATCCGAGCTTCTCCTAGTAGCTATCTCTAGTTGATCCCGCTTCCATCATCTGCAACCACGTTCACCTGCTGCATCCTAAAGGCATCACTGAGCACAACTCCAAGTATGAACGATGACATACGATAATCGTCTTCTTCAGCCTGCGCAGTAATAGACCTGATAGTCGGTTGATCATAATACTCTACTCTGCGGCCAAGAGCATATGCCATGAGATTTTCTGTGAAAGTTCTGACAAGTGGGATCGGCCGCTTTACGAGAACTTCCTGAAGTGCTGAAGGAGTCTCAATCATAGTCCCATCATAAAATTCGCCCTTGGTATCAAGTGGCATACCATTTTCTCGAATCCGCCATCTGCCTGTCACATCGTAATTATCGAGTGCGAGGCCTATGGGATCCATGAAACGATGGCACGAGTTGCAAGATGGGCTTGAGCGATGCAGTTCCATACGCTCACGGGTAGTTAATAGCCGTCCAGCTTCAAAAGCTTCTGTCTCGTCTAGATCAGGGATACCTGGTGGTGGTGGCGGCGGCGGAGCTCCTAACAATACCTCTAACACCCATTTGCCTCGTAGCACCGGAGAAGTCCGATTTGCGTGTGAGGTAAGTGTGAGAATACTTCCGTGCCCTAGGATTCCGCGGCGGGTAGCGTCCGGGTATTGGACCTTACGGAAATGGGTACCCGTAATTCCCGGAATACCGTAGTGTTTTGCCAAAGCCTCGTTCAAGTACGTGTAGTCTGCAGAATACAACTCAAGCGCGCTTCGGTCTTCACGAACCAAACTATTGAAGAACAGTTCTGTCTCCCTGAGCATCGCATCGGCAAGCTGTTGGTAAAAATCTGGGAAGAACAGTCGGTCGGGGTGGACTTTGTCTAAGTCCTCCAAACGGAGCCACTGACTCGCGAACCGTGTCCCTAGAGCTTCTGCCCGAGAATCTTGGAGCATACGTCTGACCTGGGCAGTTAGCCCACTCTCGTCAGACAATTCGCCCTTTTCGGCCGCGACCAACAACTCCGCATCTGGCGGAGCGCCCCAAAGGAAAAATGAAAGTCGAGATGCCAAATCAGTGTCGCTTACTGCGTAGCTTTCCCCTGCCTTCACCCCACTGGGTGCTTCTTCAAGCCTGAACACGAAGTCGGGACTAGCCAGTATGGCTTCTATCGCTGTCCGCACTCCAAGCTCGAACCCTCCGTCAGCAAATCCTAGTTCGTAGAAAGACATCAACCCATCAAGGTCGTCCTGTGTTAGTGACCGGCGAAAAGCCTGCGGACCCAGTCGAGATATAATTTCCTCCGCACACGCGGGTGCTTCCTCCAGAGTAAGCGGCCGACAACTGAATACTCGGCTCCGACTCGGAGTCTCTGAAACACCAGTAACTTCGTAGGGACCTGTGATAGCTAGGTCTTTCAGATGAGCAAGTGCTGTGACTCCATAACCGCTCACCCCAATCTGCCTATCACTCAGCGACCACTCATGAGGTGAAACCACATCCTCTCTGGGCCCCTCAGCTTGTCTCAAGAAAGCTGCGCTCACCCGGCGTGGGCCCGCGCGGACAAAGATCGGCTCACTTTGCATATTTGCGCCGTTCGGATCTGAGACGTTCATGAAGCGGTCAACCCAATAGAGCGCAACGCGCTCACCATCAATCGAGATCTCGATCTGTTCGTCCCTAGAAGTGCCGCCGAAAAATCCCCCGGTCGTGGTATGTTCAAAGGCCATCTTGAACACGTAGTCACCGTCTGCCGGGAAAGTGTGCACGGTAGAGATTCCACCACGCGTTCCGAACGGTGCACCCTCTACTCGATCCCATTGGGAAACGTACCCGCCATTTGTGTAAGTCTTCGAGGAGGGAAGTACATTTGGATCTCCGACAGCTAGTCGGCTAATCTCAGCTGCAGCTCGGAAGTACGTATCAAGCAACATCGGTGAAAGCATCTGAGCATCAGCGATATTGTCGAAATTCGCACTCTTAGTATCGAGTGGGAGGTAATCACCAGCATCTATCTCCAAGTCGAGCAATTCAAGAATAGAGCGCCCATACTCAGCCTGGTTCAGCCTCTGAAAACTGCGTCCCCCAGGGTTCGGGTTCGCTACCGCTGCAGCATCCATGCTGGATTCAAGGGCGAGAACAAGCGATAAGAGTGTGTCTCCGGCAGGACGCCGCGCACCCGGTGGCGGCATCATCTCCGCCCGGAGCTTATGGATCATCTTTTCTGATAATTCTGCGTTCCGTTCCGGATTAGCAGCATCAAACTTCTCAAGTGACATGTTGCCAGTCATTCTGCGATCGTTATGGCACCGTACACAGTACTGTCCAACAACCTCAGTATGATCGATATCCGTATCCGTTAACGCTGTTTGTCCCCCCAAGCTCAGGCGCACAAACTCGGGTGATGACTCTTGGGGCGAATGGGCCACATAGGCTTCGCCACCGAAGAGCATTAGGGTAAAACCCAAAACCGCAGAGACGCCGGCTAAGGTCTTCATACATGTCCTCTGAGAGGGGTCTTGCTTGTTAGCGTGGGATTTTCCAAATGTATTATAGGTAGGAGAGCCCTCATCAGCCACAATAACTACTGCAAATAGCGAACCAGTACGTTACCAGATTTTTGGCAAGAAAGGGGGTCGGCAGTATCATCCTTAGGTACCCAACCTGCGAGTGAACTCGGAGGAGATAGAGTGAAAACTGAAGTCTGGAAAGCTCTTAATGTCACTGCTGTCATTGTCTCGATGACAACGCTCTTGCTGGTGAAGCCCTTGCCATTGGTAGCACAAACCCAGGAACTACCTCAAGTAACGACGGAGCGCATGACCGTATTCGTTGAAGCTCATATAGCAATCAGCGAGCAGCGGGACGATTTTCACGCGGAACTGGGCCGCACGCACGAACTTCAAGAGCGTGAACGTATACGAGCCCGTTTTCAGGAAAGAATTCAAGAAATCCTCACTGAACACGAGATGAGCCAGCTCGAATATGACGAAATCACGCTTGTGATCAGTATCGATGAAGAACAGCGCTTAATTTTTGAGCGTATCTTAGAAGAACTGTCTAGCGGCGGAGATTCGAGCTAGTAGACTAACTAGTTGATCAGCAAGACAAACAATTGTGGTTATTCTTCGCACCCAGGCTTTCCAGCAACGAGATCGTTTCTGGAAATGGACTGATCCGTTGCTGTGGGCCGTTCGCCATATCAACTGTTGTCTGCCCTCGACGGCTAATAAACGTCACATCAGCACCTTGCTGAACTAGGTAATGGATAAGTTCGTTGTCACCGCGAGCTGCTGCATGATGAACTGGGCTGTATCCATTATGGTCTCTAGCATTTACGTCTGCTCCTAGTTCCTCGACCAAGTATCTAACCGCAGGTAGCCAGCCGTCTGGGACATGCCGATGAGAATTGCCTGCATATCCCTCTCCATACCCAACGCCAGTTGCAGCGTGGATCGGGAATACTCCTGGGCCACCATCAGGAATAGCTGCTAGCCCCGAAGGATCTTCGCTCGAACTAGCACCACCTCGTCCGCGTCCAGGTGGTTTCAGTGTTGGAACTCCGTAATCCGCCCCGTACTCCACAAGAAGTTTCATCGCATCAACATCCGTAGCGTAAGCTGCACGCCAGAAAGGAGTTGCACCAATCGTGTTTACTCGGAGCAGGTCGAAAGTGTAAGACATGTACCAGATGTGCTTCCTGAGCCTGACGTTCGGGTCTACACCAGCCTCTAAGAACCTCTTCATCACATCTAGGTAAGTCGCATCTTGCTGACGATACGCGTGCTGTTGAGGATACCGGGATTTGGGCGCCCAGTGTGTGTTCAGCGACGAAAAGAGTGGTGTTGCACCAGCGTCACTAGCAAGCGTCGGGTCCGCGCCGCGATCAAGAAGCAGCAATGCTAAATCAAAGTGTCCGTTTATTGTTGCCATCAGGATTGGACTAGTACGGTCTCCTTCACTTACCTGATTGATATCCGCCCCGAAATCCACAAGAGCAAGTGCTAAATCGACGTGACCTTCGCGTACTGCATGGAGTAGCGGTGTAAGCCCGCCCTGCCTACCTACCAGCTCCGTGTAACCCAATGGGACTTCCAACTGAGCACCAGGTTGCTCTTCCCGCTCTGGTGCATCCGATACGCTTGTCAGGGAGCGCTGGACCTGCTGTGCTGCCTGAACTGCTGCGCGCACCTGGCTAGGCTCTGGTCGCCAACCTGGCCCTCCCATCGCGGCAGACTTGAAGGCCTCCAGCATTTCGTTACGAACTCTGCGCGCTGTTCGGTCTACCTCATCTAGGGCAGGAATGTCGACAACCTTCGTGGTGAGTGAAGCATCAGCTCCATTCGAGAGCAACACACGCACGACATCCAGATGGCCAGCTGAAGACGCAAAAATTAAAGGAGTTTGGCCCCAAGTCGATTCACGTACGTCTACATCCACCCCATGCGCTATTACAGAAGACGTTAACCCCACGTCTCCAGCGGCTGCAGCGAAGTGGAGCGGGGTGACGTTCCCAGTCTCAGTTTCAGCTCGTGGATCAGCACCTGCCTCAAGGAGGTGCAGGGCGACTCCTCTAGAACCTTTCCTCGTCGCCAAATGGAGAGGCGTGTAACCGCCTATCCGCGTTACCGCCTCAAGGTTTGCACCAGCTGAAACAAGCAACGAACTCATTTCTGTATGCGCGTTTTCTGCAGCCCAATGCAGTGCGGTCATACCATCTGCGTGGGCAGCGTTTACATCTTCACCACGACTCAAGAGCAGGCGAACCTCGTCTAGATCCCCATTCATTGCCGCATCGGCAACCGGTGAATCTAAGGGCTTACCTGCAAGAATTAGCAGGCTAAAGCATAATACGCCCAAAACCCTAAGACTCACCTCACGGCCTATCAATGCTCTCTACTCAGCTGTTAGTAGAAAAAGTCACTGGCATCGATAATGAGAACTCGCCACTGCTGTCCCCGAAGTTCTCCAAGTCATCAACCCCAAGATCATGGAGTAAGCTCAACATCACGTTGGCCATTGGAGTCCCGTCTGGAGCCTTTAAGTGGAGATTTCCAGGGTTGTGTCCTCCTGCACCTCCGAGAACAATCAGTGGGCAGCGCCGATGGTTGTGAAGATTTCCGTCCGCCATCGGTGATCCATAAATAATCATCGTGTTGTCCAGCAGATTACCGTCGGCTTCTTCAATGCTCGCAAGGTTGTTCAAGAGATATGGAAGTAGGCTCGTGTGGTACTTATTGATCTTGAAGAACTCAAGAATTGCCTCCTCACGGCCTCCGTGGTGCGAAGCTCCATGGAACGGACGATCAGTGCCGCTCTCTGGGTAGACACGACCTGAGGCGTCTCGACCGGTCTTGAAGGAAAAAACACGGGTGACATCTGATGCAAAAGCAAGAGCCTGAAGGTCAAACATCAGCTTGACGTGCTCTTCGAAAGAGTCAGGCACACCCGCAGGAGCTTCAGGTAGCTCGCGAGATTCTCCACTTCTGTTCTGGGCTTCAATTGCTTGGATACGTCGTTCCAATTCGCGGACGTTGTCCAGATAGCGGTCCAGCCTAGCGTGATCTGTGGGTCCTAGGTCTTTCCTAAGAAAAGCAATTTCTTCTGTAATCCAATCAAGTATACTCTTATTTGTCTTTCTGCGAGCTGCACGTTCTTCCGGAGTCCCACCTGCCCCGAATAGCATTTCAAACGCCACGCGAGGATCCCGGATCATCGGGAGTGGTTCACTCGGCGATGCCCAGCTTATCGAATCCGTATAGGCACAAGCGTATCCATAAGCACACCCACCAGATTGATCTACGGGTTCAATACACAGCTGCATTGACGGAATCGATGTCTCTTGACCGAATCGCTGCGCACACAGTTGATCAAAAGATGTTCCAGCATAGAGATCTGAGCCTCGGGTTTGCTTGGGGTGAGATTGCGTGAGATAGACTGCACTTGATCGGAAGTGGTCACCCCCTATCTCAGGCGGCTCGAATGCTTCAGCCATCTTAACATCAGTATTACTGATAATCGTCAAATAGTCGCGGAAAGACTCGAGCGGGCTAAGCGCGCTTGGTGTTAGGTCAAAGTCACGCCCAACCTGAGCAGGAGACCATAAGTTCTGTGTGGCACCCCACTCGTTACATCCGGCGGCTCCGTGGACCATCTCAATTGCAATCACACGGGTTGGATCTGCCTCTGGCAATGCCTTCGACCACACTCTCCCCGCTGGGATCATCGCGTCCAGAAAAGGTAGGGCCATTGAAGCACCAACACCTTTCACAAATGTTCGGCGCGGTATCTGCTTTCCCGTGACAAAATTCATATAGCTCTTCTCCTCATACCTAATTTGGCAGGTCCTGCAACTGATTGTCGACTACGTTTGCCACTTGCTGAACCTGAAACGCATCGCTTTCAACCACCCCAAGTATGAAAGCGGATATTTTGTATCCCTCTGTAGCAGCAGCCCGGGCTATCGATCGCACAGTCGGCTGATCATAGTATTCTACCCTTCTTCCCAGGGCGTACGCCATCAAATTCTCAGTAAATGTTCGAATCAGAGGTATTGGCCGCTTCAAAAGGGCATCCTTCAGCTCAGTCGGATTCGAAACAGGTGTCCCATCATAGAGTTCACCTCTCGTGTCGAGGGGTGCACCATTCTCTCGTATCCGCCACCGGCCCGTGACATCAAAGTTATCGAGTGCGAGACCAATTGGGTCAATAAACCTGTGACACGAGTTACATGTCGGGTTTGTTCGATGAGCTTCCATTCGTTCTCGAGTAGTCAGTATCCTTCCCGCTTCTGAGCTTTCAGTTTCTTCAAGGTCCGGAATGCCTGGTGGAGGTGGTGGTGGCGGCGATCCAAGAAGAACCTCCATCACCCACTTCCCTCGAAGCACAGGTGATGTGCGATTCGCGTGGGAGGTAAGTGTGAGGACACTGCCATGCCCAAACACTCCTCTCCTCTGATCATCTGGATATACGATTCGACGGAAATGATCACCGACAACGCCTGGAATACTATAGTGCCGAGCCAAACGCTCGTTCACGAATGTGTAGTCCGCTGAATAGAGGTCTAAAATACTCCTGTTCTCACTTACCAAATAGTTGAACAACAGCTCTGTCTCTTGCCGCATTGCTTCTGCTAGCTGTTGATCGAAATCAGGGAACCAGAATTGATCAGGATGGACCTTATCAAGGTCCTGTAAGCGAAGCCACTGCCCCGCGAACCTCGGGCCAAGAGACTCAGCACGCCTGTCACTCAACATCCTAAGCACTTGATTCTCAAGCTCTTCCGGATCAGAGAGTTCCCCTCGCTCAGCAACTCCTAGTAGCTCAGGGTCAGGAGCAGTTCCCCATAGGAAGAAAGAAAGTCGTGATGCCAAATCGACATCACTAATTCGATAGCTTTCCCCCGGCTGCACGTTCGGGGGAGCTTCTTCGAAACGGAATACGAAGTGAGGACTTGCTAGAATTGCTTGGAGTGCGGTACGAATCCCTATCTCGAAGCCACCACTAGCTCCTTCCTCGTAAAACGACATTAAGAACTCAAGATCCCGCTCATTGAGCGGTCTGCGGTATGCTTGTCTGGCTAGTCCGGAGATAATCTCCTCAGCGCAAGGATGCGCCTCATCAGCCAAAGTGGGACGACAGGTAAAAATATTCTGCCTAATCGGCGATTCAGAGACGCCAGTAACCTTGTTCGGACCTGAAATGACCAGATCGCGAACATGTGGCAGAAGAGTCAAACCATAACCACTGATACCAGTATGACGATCAGCAAGAGACCAGTCATGTGGGGACATGAGGTCCTCGACTGGTCCTTCTGTTTTTCGGATGAAAGCAGCAGTCACACGTTGCGGACCAGCACGCACAAAGATTGGGTCAGTTCGCATTGAAATCCCCTCGGGATCGGATATGCGCATCCATTGGTCCAGATCCAATAGCGCAACTCGTGAGCCATTCACAGAGACTTCGACCTGCTCGAATCTTATGATCTGACCAACGAAACCGTCACCGGTCGTCGTATGTTCAAAAGCGATCCGGAAAATGTACTCTCCGTCTGCTGGGAACGTATGCACGACGGAGACACCCCCTCGCGTACCAAATGGTGCGCCAGGGACCCGTTCTGTCTGAGAGCGGTAGCCGGAGACGTTGTAGGTGTGCTCAGCTGGTCTTGCATTGGGATCCCCCAACGCGAGGCGGCTGATATCTGCTGCCGCATTCAGGTAGGCATCAAGTAATGTTGGCGACAGAAGCTGTACATCAGCAATGTTGTCGAAATTTTCGCTCTTGGTGTCCAGCGGCAGATATGCTCCAGCATCAACTTCAAGGCCAAGCAAATCGAAGACCGCACTCTCATATTCCGACCGATTAAGACGCTGGAAGGTTCGGCCGCCTGGGTTGGGACTGCGTGCAGCGAATCCATCCATATGTAACTCAAGTTCTTCAGCTAGAACTCTGAGTGTGTCTCCCGCCGGACGCCTAGCACCCGGTGGCGGCATCATACCGGCTCGGACCTTACTGATCATTTTCTCAGTCAGCTCTGGATTGTCCTCAGCGTTAGCCAAGTCGAACTGCTCCAGAGTCATATTCCCCCGCAATGCACTGTCATTGTGACAACGCACGCAATACTGCTGGATCACATCATTACTTGAGGCTGCACCTTGTTCGATTACGGAGGCAGGGAGATCAGCCCGTGTAGTCTCCGGATACTGGTCTCCTAGAGAAACGAGTATGACCCCGAGCATCGCTGATAGCACACTAAATGTCTTCATCGTTTCCACCTTTCGGCCACGCTCTTCTCCCTACAGCCCCCTGAAATCCGCACGGCAAATTACCTCTGACTTAGGACGCGCTCACTATCAATGACTACCAATAAGATGAACTCGTCTCCCCTAGGGAGCCAGTCTAATAACAATTTAAGGTCTCTGTGAGGTGCCTTTCGTTCGTCATCCATCAGACAGAGCCCCTTGCCACCAACTGCAGATTCGAAGTAAGGTCGGATTATGATTAGACTACGCTCGCTTTCGACTCTCACCGCCGTCCTCCTCGCGGCGGGCTCTAACCTTGCAGCCCAAACGACAGCCTACGTCGGCGCTTCCGTATGGGATGGCACTGGTGCTTCGATCATCCGCAACGCAACAATGGTTGTAGAGGATGGTCGCATTACGGCGGTCTCCCGGTCAGCCGAAATCCCAACTGGAACAGAGATCGTGTTCCTTGAGGGCAAGGTCTTGATTCCCGGGCTCATCAACACCCATGGTCATGTAAGTGGTCGATGGGCTGCCGAAGATATTGTCGATGAGCAAGACCGTATCCGTGGTGACCTCGAACTCTTTGCAAAGTACGGAGTCACGACAGTGAATAGTCTAGGCGACGGCTTGGCCGTGATAGAAGCGCGGAAGTCTTCAAGCCCCCTGGATCCGCGAGCTCGGCTGCTATCTGCAGGAGCAGTAATCTCCGGTAATACCCCAGAGGCAGCTCGCAATCAAGCGATCGCTAATGCGGACGCAGGTGTTGATTGGCTCAAGCTCAGGGTAGATGACAATCTTGGCTCGTCACGTAAAATGCCGTGGGATGCGGTCCAGGCCGTGATGGACGTCGGCAACGAAAGAGGGATCCAAGTCGCCACACATCTTTTCTACCTTGAAGATGCCAAGCGCTTGATCGATATGGGAACTGGGATGATCGCACACTCCGTAAGGGACACGGACGTAGATGAAGAGTTTATAGATAGTCTTCTCGAAAGTGGCATCTGCTATGTCCCAACTCTTACTCGTGAAGTGAGCACATATATCTACGGCACAAGACCAGGATTTTTTGACGACGAGTTTTTCACAGAGTATGCGAATGAGGATGAAATCGAGAGACTGAGTGAACCTGCTTATATGGAACGTACCCTGGCGAGTGCCTCCGGTGCGGCCTACAGAGTCGCGCTCGTTCAGGCAATGGAGAACATGGTAATCCTCCAAGATGCTGGCGCCCTAGTAACATTCGGAACTGACGCGGGTCCTGCAGGCCGATTCCCCGGCTACTTCGAGCATATGGAGTTGGCACTGATGGTCGGAGGTGGACTGACCCCGACACAAGCCTTGTTAGCGGCCACAAGCGTGGCTGCTAGCTGCCTTGGCCTAGAAGACGATATTGGAACCCTCGAGCCAGGAAAGTGGGCAGACTTCATCGTGTTGGATGAAGACCCTACCCGGGACATCACATATACACAGTTGATTGATCAGGTATACGTCGCAGGCCAACCGGTACGAACCAAGACTGAGAATTAGCAGCAATCGCTTGTTATCAATATCTCTCGAGCTCTATGAACCGTGGCGTGCTAATTGACTTCAAAATAAATCTGAGTCCATGACTTTACACCAAGCAGCCACAAAGTCGCTCACAAATTTTTCCTTAGAATCTTCGCAGCCATAGACTTCAGCTATTGCCCGAAGCTGCGAGTTAGAGCCAAAAACAAGGTCAACCCTAGTGGCCGTCCTAACAATTTCACCTGAGGTACGATCTACTGCTTGGTAACAATTACTTCCTGTAGGGCTCCATTCAACACCCATATCCAGAAGGTTGATAAAGAAATCATTGGTTAAAGTCCCTGGTGTCTCAGAAAACACCCCGTGACCGTCAGTACTAATACCCAATGCTCGCATACCACCAACCAATACCGTCATCTCTGTAGCTGTAAGGCCAAGCAGTTGGGCCCTATCAAGCATCATCTCTTCGGGACTGACTGAAAACTCAGCCTTTTGATAGTTGCGAAAACCGTCTGCTAAGGGCTCGAGAACTGCAAAGGATTCTACATCTGTCTGTTCCAGTAACGCATCTCCACGACCTGGGGTAAATGGAACGCTTGCGCCTGATGCTTGTTCAATAGCGACATTGCCCGCTAGAACAATGACATCGGCTACAGAAGCTCCACTTTCTTCAGCAATATTTTCCAGAACCTCTAGCACCCGAGCAAGTTGTTCAGGCTTGTTAACTTCCCAGTCTTTCTGTGGAGCCAACCGAATACGGGCCCCATTAGCACCACCTCTCATATCCGATCCACGGAAAGTTGAAGCGCTAGCCCATGCGGTTTCCACCATTTCCTGCACTGTCAAGCCACTTTTTACAATAGAACCCTTAACAGCCGCCACATCATAGTCTGTACTTCCCTCTGGGACTGGATCCTGCCATATCAACTCCTCGTCCGGAACTTCTGGACCCAAATACCTTTTTCGGGGGCCCATATCCCGATGAAGCAATTTGAACCAAGCTCGAGCGAATGCCTCTGCGAATTCATCTGGATTTTCATGAAAACGTTTTGAAATCTCTCGGTAAATTGGATCTTCACGCATTGCCATATCTGCCGTAGTCATCATTGTAGGCACACGAACAGAACCATCCTCTGAATCTGGAGCCATATCCTCCTCTTCGGGATCTACGGCCTTCCACTGATGAGCACCCGCTGGGCTTTTCACAAGCTCCCATTCATATCCCAGAAGCAGATCGAAGTAGCCGTTGTCCCACTGGGTGGGATTTGTAGTCCATGCTCCTTCGAGGCCACTCGTTATAGTATCCCTACCCTTACCTGTGCCGTGAGCATTTTTCCAGCCTAGGCCCATCTCCTCAATAGACGCACCTTCTGGTTCAGCTCCGACGAGACCAGCATCACCTGCACCATGAGCTTTTCCAAACGTGTGTCCCCCTGCAGTGAGTGCCACTGTTTCTTCGTCATCCATGGCCATCCGCCCAAACGTTTCCCTGATATCTCTGGCACTTGCTATAGGGTCAGGATTCCCATCGGGTCCTTCGGGATTCACATAAATCAGACCCATTTGAACCGCAGCCAGTGGTTTCTCCAACTCTCGCTCACCCGTATAGCGTCTGTTGCCTAGCCATTCAGCTTCTTTACCCCAATAAATGTCCTCCTCCGGAGCCCAAATATCTGGACGCCCGCCGCCGAATCCAAATGTCTTTCCTCCCATAGATTCAATAGCGACATTGCCCGCCAAAATTAACAAATCAGCCCAACTAATCTTTCTTCCATACTTCTGTTTAATTGGCCAAAGAAGCCTGCGTGCTTTATCCAGGTTTCCATTGTCTGGCCAACTGTTCAACGGAGCAAAACGTTGCGCACCAGTACCTCCACCTCCTCTACCATCACCTATTCTGTATGTGCCTGCCGCATGCCAAGTCATCCGAATAAAGAAAGGACCATAATGCCCATAATCCGCAGGCCACCAATCCTGTGAATCTGTCATGAGATCGTGCAGGTCTTTCTTTAAGGCATCATAGTCGAGTTTCTTGAACTCCTCTCTATAGTCATACGCTTCACCCATAGGGTTCGACTTCGCATCGTGTTGGTGCAGAATGCTTAAGTTCAGTTGATTCGGCCACCAACGCTTACTTGATCTCGTCCCCACAGTGTGCTGAGACCCTCCCGAAAACGGACATTTACCTTCACCATCTTTGGTCATACGTAAGACCTCCCTTACAATTCATTTCCTGAGCTTATTTTGAACGCCTCGAGCTAATCAGCCCTTAGGTACTGATCTCGTGGACCGCACCTGCTCCCTTGGGCACGCGAATCATTTCAACGAGTTGCTGTACCTCGGGTGGCGGCTCTGGAGTGAACCGCGATACTGTAAGCGTGATCGCAAAATTGAGTAGCATGCCGACCGTACCGATCCCTTGCGGACTAATCCCGAACCACCAGTTGTCAGCGTTGTTGAGTTCTGGATGAAGCAACGTGAAGTACGCGATGTAAGCTGCGGTCACGGTTATGCCGGAAACCATGCCGAGGATCGCGCCCTCTCTGGTCGTACGTTTCGAAAATATTCCAAGGATGATGACAGGGAAAAATGAGGCCGCAGCCAATCCGAAAGCGAAGGCAACAACCTGCGCTACAAAACCTGGTGGATTGATACCGAGATAACCCGCCACTAGCACGGCGGCTCCCGCCGAAATCCGCGCAGCGACTAGTTCACCACGCTCTGTGATTTCTGGCATAATAGATCGTTTTAATAAATCGTGACTCACGGCAGAAGATACGACGAGAAGAAGACCGGCTGCGGTAGATAGTGCTGCTGCAAGACCACCAGCCGCCACAAGTCCTATGACCCAATTCGGCAAACCAGCAATCTCCGGGTTCGCAAGGACCATGATGTCGTTATCGACTGTTAATTCATTAGCCGTCGGCGCATCCGGACCGACAAACTGGATGCGTCCGTCCCCATTGAGATCCTCGAAACTAAGTAACCCAGTACCCTCCCATGTCGTGAACCATTCAGGCACCTGGGCGTAGGGTACTTCCGAAACGCTGTTGATGAGGTTCGTGCGAGCGAATACGGCTACCGCTGGAGCGGTTGTGTACAAGAGAGCGATAAATATGAGAGCCCATCCTACGGAGAGGCGGGCATCCCGTACGCGTGGGACCGTATAGAAGCGGATGATCACATGCGGCAGACCAGCGGTTCCAACCATAAGTGCTGCCGTTATAAAGAAGACGTCTAAGCTAGATTTTGTTCCAGACGTGTACTCCGAAAATCCAAGTTCCTGATGTAGACCATTCAGTCGCTCTAGTAGTGATATTCCCGAAGCCTGGTCAACATCGCCGAAACCCAACTGGGGCACAGGGTTTCCCGTGATCAGCAGTGACAAGAAGATAGCAGGAACCAGGTAGGCGAAGATCAGCACACAGTACTGGGCAACTTGTGTGTATGTGATCCCTTTCATTCCACCTAGGACAGCGTAGAAAAAAACAATCGCCATCCCGATATAGACTCCAACATTTACATCAACTTCTAGGAAACGACTGAATACAACGCCGACACCCCGCATCTGCCCAGCCACATATGTGAACGAGACGAAGATCGCACACACAACCGCCACAATCCTTGCGGTCTGAGAGTAGTAACGATCACCGACAAAATCTGGCACTGTAAATGCTCCGAACTTTCGTAGGTAGGGAGCCAGCAGCAGTGCAAGCAGCACGTATCCACCCGTCCAGCCCATAAGGTAGACCGCACCATCGTATCCCATGAACGAGATGAGACCAGCCATCGAAATAAATGACGCAGCACTCATCCAGTCGGCAGCGGTAGCCATCCCATTGGCCAAAGGTGAGACACCTGTGCCTGCTACGTAGAAGTCTTTTGTCGAACTTGCACGGGACCAAACTGCAATCCCGATATAGAGCGTGAACGACGCAGCTACCAATAAAAAGGTCCAAGACTGGACGCTCATACGTCGTCCCCTTCTCGCAGGTCAAACTCGCGATCCAGCCGATTCATCAGGAAGACATAGACAAAAATCAATGCCACAAAAACGTAAATCGAACCCTGTTGTGCAAACCAAAATCCTAAGGGAAAGCCCGTACCCGGGATCGTCACCGTATCGAGGGGCTCCACCGCTATAATCCCAAAGCCGTATGAGACGACGAACCAGACCGCTAAAAGGATTCCCACATAGCGAATATTCCGTCTCCAGTACTCCGTAGCCCGTGCTCTACTTGATGAATCGGGCCCATAGCCCGCAGAACCTTGAGAGGGCTGTTCGCTCATAAAAGACTCCGGCAAAGGGTCGAAAACCCGCGAACACTAGTAGGACGGAAGTCCATACGGCAAATGAGTCTTGGGGTATTCGCGATAATGAACGGCAAGCAACACCAGCACAAACTCACTGAACCTGAATTCGTCAACTTCCTCCCCAAGGCTTCTTTTGGACATTGTCCACTGGGCTCATTGTACGCCCAGGTCTAGTCGCTTCTCGGGTAGCAAGATTGTACTGATCACCAGGTGCCAGGAAATAGAATTTCCCGTGCTCACCAGTAGTAGATTCATTGTCATAGATCAGTACATATGACGCTCCAATAACCTCAAACTGATCTCTCTGGACTACGACGGCGGTATTTTCATCTATCGCAATCCCGAGCAGCTCTGGGTGTGCCTCGATCACTTCGACTAGGTCGAATTGCCGATTACGGCGAAGTACGTGTTGGTCAATTCCCACATTACGCAGATATCCGAAGCCAACCTGATGGTCACCCATCATGACACGATTTGTTCGCGTATCACCTCGCACCAAAAATGAACCCTGAATTGAAGCACCAGCTGACGAACCGCCGATGACTCCACCTCGGTCGAGTACCTTCCGGATTTCCTCTTCAGTGCGAGTACCTCCGTAGGCGTCAACCAATCTCCACTGACGACCTCCGAAGAAGTAAACGCCGTCAGCCGTCAGAAGCGGCTCCACAAATTCTTCAGTGTCTGCTTCAGCAGGATCAGTCGTGTGCAGTAGCGTCATGTTCGTCGCGCCATTGCGCCGCCAGGAATTCAGGCCTTGGTAGTACTCATCATACTCCTCGGCTCCTCCAGCTGTGGGAATCATCACGATGTGTGCATCTGGGCCGCCGGCCAGTTCTAGAAAACGTTCGTAGATCTCAGCAGAGCGCATCGCTCCACCCACGATGACCAGCGATCCGTTCTCGGGACCTACAAGAGTGGGCTCAATCGGTTGCTGTGCTGTCGCTCTTGATGAGGAGACGAGCCCGGAAACAATGGCCAGAACTATGCAGTGGGTGATCCAATTGATCCGTAACATATTTACTCCTCCGTTCCGTAGACGAAGCGCTCCAGTTCACCATGGACACGCTCGATTGTTTCCTTTGACGGCGATGGCGTAACAACCGACACACTGATTGCCACCATAGTATTGATGAGCAGAGACCAGACAGCGCCATGCAACCCCAGGGGGTGCGGTAAGAGAACCAGGGTGACGTATAAAGCAACGAGTCCAGCAGAGATTCCAGCGACTACACCTGCCCTCGTAAGTGTGCGACCTCCAGGGAAGCACACCCCTATAATTGCTGGCATAAGTTGCAGTGCTCCAGCTCCTGAAAGCGTGACCAGTACCACCAAGAAGTCGAGCGTCAACACGGACAGGTAATATCCCACCACAAGAAGCCCAAGAACAATTCCACGCCCCGCCCAAACGTAATGTGCTTGGCTCTCGTTGGGGTTGATATAACGCTGGTATACGTCCCTCGTCAGCACAGTCATGTTCGCATGCAGGATCGAATCCAGGGTGGACATCGCAGCCGCAGTCGCACCCGCCAGGATGATACCAGTCAGCCACGGCGACGCGTACGCAAATAGTAGCTCAGGAAAAATTCGGTCGGCAGCTGGCCCCTCAAGCCCCGGCATGACGATTGCCCCACCTAAACCGATCAAAGCCGCCGGAATGAATAAGGTCATGAGGTATATCGGCGTCGTCGCTCCGAGAAGCTTGAGTGTTTTCCCGTCTACTGCTGTGTAGTATCGGATCATCATGTGTGGTTGGAATACGACCCCAAACGAAAGCGTGATCGTCATACCAATCCACATACCCGGTGTAAAGAAGCCCTTCGGACCCGGTAGGGAGAGCAGATCTGGCCGCTGCTCTGAAACTGCACGCCATAGTTCCAGCGGCCCCCCGAAAAGCTCGTAGGACAGAACGAGCGCCCCTACCCATATCGCCAGATACATCCAGATCCCCTGTAGTACATCGGTCCAATAGACCGCCCGGAGTCCACCAGCCATCAGATAAATTACCGCGACTACCAGAAGGATTAGCGTGCCAAGCTCAAGACCAATACGTCCGCCTGAAGCAACGTTAATGATGTAGCCTAGCCCCTGTGCCTGCGCCTGAATGTAGAGGATTGTGAAGACGACCGAGACGACTGCCACAGCGATACGTACGGCTTCTGACTCGTAAAAGTCAGCCAGCATATCCGCGGGAGTGATATAGCCGAAAGCTTTTCCCAGCGCCCAGATCCGAGTGCCAATCACGTAGGTGATCGCTCCAACCAGAAGTGTCCATGTTCCGGCAGCCCAGAAGCCGACACCATGCGTGTAGAAGAATCCACCTGAACCCAGAAATGCGAACACGGAGTGAAAGCTTGCTACAACCGTCAAATAAAGGACTAGGAAGCCAGCACGACGACCGTAGAGGAGGAAATCCTCCATATCGACTGTCATCATACGATTGGCGACAACGCCCAGAACGAGCGTGAAGACCAAATAAAGAAAGATCAGGCTGGTCGCAATGACCCAGGTCTCCATCAGACTGTCACCATCAAGCTATAGACCCCGCCTCAGGGCCCAGATCAAAACACAGATCAGGAGGGTATAGACTGCGAACAGAGTCACGTAAATAAATGGAAGCCCAATGATCCAGGGCTCACTGCGATTCAGGAGGGTGTGCGTGACCGGTGGCATAGCCAGCATAAAGATCACGAGAAAAGAGATGCACGCGATCCACCCGTCACGAGTACGGGGGATAAAGTGAGATCGCCGCGTCGGCTGAGATTCCATGGCCTGCGAAGATGGATCGAGTCTCGGCCGAGCAGCAAGGGTCCGCCCAACTCTAGTACACTTCGATGTCCTGTTTGAGTGACATCCTACTGAGTCAAGCACAGGAGAACGACACAGACTATATTAGCCTAAGTTCAACTAAGACAATGACTTAAATGAACAACCTACCGATGGCATGATTGTTGAAATTATATTCGCTATACTTCGGCTAGAAATTACACTTATCGGCAAAGCAAATGACGAGACAAAGCACTTCAGTAACTGCGTGCATTGGGTTGGGGCTGCTTCTGATGGCACAGGGTCTAGATGCACAAATGCTACCAAGAGCCTCGGAAGCCAGGCATCCATTCTTATATCTCGACTTCGCAGGTCTTGCCAGCAATGCGGTAGGTGAGTTTGGTGATCTCGTCGGTGCCGGAGCGGGACTGAACATGAGTGTAAAGGCATTCCTTCCTGAAGAATCCAGAAATTTTGGAATGCGGGCAGATCTTGGATGGGTTGTCTATGGTCTAGAAAAAATACCTGCATGCGTCAGTGACCCTTGCCGTGTCCAAGCGAACATCAACACAACTAACAACATCTTCTACTTTGGCTTGGGCCCTGAGGTCATCCTGATACGGGGACGTTTTGAACCCTACATCTACGGAACCCTGGGAACTTCTGTTTTTAACACTGGATCAACCCTCCAGGGTGAATACTTTGAGGGAGCCGAGACACATTTTAACACCACCCACCTCAATGATTGGACCTTCGCCTGGCGTGCAGGCGGAGGCATCCGCTACGGCATCTGGGAAGACTTGTCGGTCGATTTCGGAGTGGAGCACCACGGCAATGGTGTAGCCGATTACCTCACCAAAGGTGATGTCACCGACGACTCAGATGGCAAGACCATCATCAACCCAAGACGCGGTGAGGCCAACTTGCTGACCTTCCGACTCGGTATGTCGCTTGGGCTAGGGCGCGGTACGGAGCGATAGCCATACCTTGAGCGTGGAATGAACCGGAGTGTTCGTGGCTGGTACATCTCAGACTCCTAGACGCAAAACCTAGTCTGCTTGGCTCACATCAGGCTCCAGGGCCGACCGAACTCTGCTCCTCTCGACCTTACCATTCGCGTTCCGGGGAATCTCTCCCCCGATGAGCCAAACACGCGGCCGCTTGGCTTCACCCAAAGATTTCCGGACATACTCTTCGAGAAGGTCTAGCTCGAGTCCGTCACCGGTTGGCACAACCCACGCACCAACAATTTCCCCCCACTCAACGTCTTGAATACCTACTACACAGGCATCCTGGACCCCCTCATGTTCGCACAGCACATCCTCTATATGAGTCGCATTTATGGTAATCCCACCCGATACGATTCGGTCTGAGCGTCTCCCAGTGATCCATAGATCTCCGTCCTCATCAAAATGTCCCAAGTCCCCTGTAGGATACCAGCCCTCAGCATCAGCTAGGGGTTCAGTGATACCTACATAACCCTGAGCTAGTGTGGGGCCTTGAGTTAGAATCTGTCCGTCATTATCGATCTTGATCTTAGTTCCCATCAGTGCACGACCAACCGAACCCGGCTTTTGCTTTACTTCAGAAGGCACGGCAGTAGCCACCTGAGAAGTCATCTCTGTCATACCGTACGTCAGTGCGAGCGGCCATCCCGCTGCGAGGCTCCGTTGAATGAGATCTAGTGAGGCATGAGCTCCACCGATCAGTCCACATTTGAATGAAGCAGGCACCTGTATGCCGTCCCGGTACCCCAGTAAGCGAATCAATTGGGTCGGCACAAGTGACATATGAGTCACTGGAGAAGCACTACCTGGCAGACCTTCACCCTCGATGAGTTGAGAAACGATATCTGCACGAAAAGACCCACAAGCAACCAGAGTACAACCCAAAAGAAAAGATCGGGTCACTAGAGCCAGTCCGCCTACGTGCGCCGGAGAAAGGGATAATAACCAGACATTGTCTGATCCAAGATCCAGCCTTTCAGTAACAGCCTCAGCACTCGCACAGATATTATCCAGCGTGAACAAAACACCCCGGGGTCGACCCCCTGTCCCGGAGGTCCACAGAATTGCCCGAGCATCAGTCTCAAGACCATCGAGGACCTCCACGGCTCTGGATTTCTCAAGCCGTGTTAGCCGAGGATCGAGTGGGGCGATGGACGCACCTATCCGCCAGTAGGCTAAGAAGTCGATCACCGTCTGCGCCTCAGCGTGAGCATCAATTGCATAAACTCGACCCGGCTCGACTCCTTTCGTGGATAGTTCTGTCGCGCGCTCCTCTACGGAATTACTCAGGTCTGCGTATGTCCAAACTTTCTTGGCTGATACAAGCGCCTGCCTATTAGCGCCCGTGCTAACTGTTCCTTCAAGCAGTTCGAGAAGCATCAGCCGAGGGAAAACCCAGCGGCGAGAGCCAAGCCATAGACCCCTACCAACTGTGCAGTCTCCGCTAGGGCTGGTATTAGATCGCGGGCTTCCGCGTGCCTAACCACCTTCTTCACTGGGCTAACAGAGAGCGGGATCACCAATAGTGAGCAGAGTACAGCGACCGGCCAATCCAGAACTATCCATCCAAAAAGAGGCACAGAAATAGAGATCGAAAGCATGAGGAGGTACTCGAGCTTCGAGAGAGTTGGACCAATACGAACGGCGATGGTCCGTTTCCCCGCTCGGGAATCTGTATCTATGTCCCTGAGGTTGTTCACGACAATGAGAGCAGTGCTGAGCGCGCCGATACCTGACCCTACCACAAAAGAGTCGACAGACCATGAAAGGCCCTGCACATAGTAGGTACCCGCAACCGCAACGAGGCCGAAAAAAATAAAGACGAAGAGATCACCGAGGCCGTGGTATGCCAGCGGAAACGGCCCTCCGGTATAGAGAACGGCACACGCGATCGAGGCTAACCCGATCCACAGGATAGGTAACCCCGCAACCCACACCAGATAGATACCTGCGATCATCGCCAACCCAAGGGCCTTAACCATCCCAGCTCTTACAGCTGCTGGTGCCAGAATTCCAGCCTGAGTGACCCTGACTGGACCAACACGGTCTTCCGTATCTCCACCACGAACGAAATCGTAGTAATCGTTGCCAAGATTAGTACCAATCTGAATACAAATGGCGCCAACCAGAGCAGCAAATGCAGGGAAAAAAGTGAACACCCCGTGATAGGCAGCCAATCCTGTTCCTGCGATAACGGGAGCTACACCTGCAATGAGCGTCTTGGGGCGAACAGCGAGAAGCCAAGCGCGGATACTGGAGATCTCAGAAGGTGATGTGAGAGCTTCCATGAATTCTTTAAGTAACTGAGCAAGAACCGATCAGCGTTCCAACTCCGATCACCAGGGAAGCCACGGATATTTGCGGAATTCCGGATCTCTCTTCTCGAGATATGCCTTTTTCCCCTCCTGCCCCTGCTCCGTCATATAGAATAGTAACGTTGCATTACCTGCCAATTCCTGAAGCCCAGCCTGGCCATCGACATCAGCGTTAAATGCACTCTTGAGAAGCCGAATCGCTAGGGGACTCTTATCCAGGATTTCCTGGGCCCATTTCCAACCCTCGAGCTCTAGCTCATCTAGCGGGACGACCTTGTTCACCATGCCCATCTCACAAGCCTCTTCAGCTGAGTATTGGCGGCAGAGGTACCAAATTTCACGTGCTTTCTTCTGGCCAACCATTCGCGCTAAGAATGCAGAACCAAACCCACCGTCGAATGAACCGACAATCGGACCCGTTTGTCCGAATACCGCATT
>MDTE01140201.1_pt1 | contig 36602 bp, 61 predicted proteins | sample 811231 | NCBI WGS metagenome assembly MDTE01 (sample SAMN05326651, study PRJNA326480) | marine metagenome | isolation source: seawater | place: Indian Ocean: Red Sea | collected 2010 | reverse complement strand
TTGGTTAAAGCTAACCCGGATTTAGTTTGTGTTACCTCCGGGTCCGCTACCAAGTTCCCTGACATTACTACTTCGGCGTTCGCCATTTGTTTCTTCTCCTTCTGTTAGTAGAGCTTCTGCTCTAGCTATCATTCTTCCAACCACACCCTCATGCTCGCCATCACCTATAGCGACAGCCGCTTGAGCGTTAAGGTTTATATTCGGTCTACGTTTATCTGTCCACCTGTCAGGCGACCTGTTAGTCAGAAAAAAGATGCCTGCTGAGACATTGCCTTCTACCGCTGTATTGAACAAAGCGTTCTCTACTAGCTCAATGGCTTCTGATTCAGCTTCATCTCGTTCTGCTTCCCAGTCTGGATGTTGATTTACATATCTTTGTACAGTTCTTATTCCTACACCTGTAGCTCTTGCAGCTTGCTTTCGGCCCATACCGTTACGCAGGTGTTCTAAATACTCTTTTCGTTTGTCTCCTCGGAAAGCTCTGCTTCCAAAATCGGGTTCTATAATGTTATTCATTGTTCTAATGCTACGTCATTTGCGTCAAATTAGGCTTGTTTTCTGTATTTTTTGCGTAATGGAATAGTTTGGCGTGTATCAATTCCATCAGGGAAAGTGTGCCACGATGTTCCCTTCTTTGGATCAAAGTGCTTCCTACCCCAGATTGTATCTCTGTCGCTAAGAATAGGTTCATTACTGGACATTGGCATCTTTTGGAATGAGACATTCTTTGAATAACTGAACAAGCATCACACACTTTTCACCTTCTCTATTGTCATGAAGTTTACACCAGTCGTAAGAACAGAAGCCCTTTTCTATTCCTTCTGCGAGCCACTTTTCAGCTTCAGTCATGGTTTTGAATCATGCAAACAAGCATCCCTACACAGAAACCTAGTAAAGCTACCATTATGGCTAAGAGAAACTCTGTTAAAATTTCCATTATATCTCATTCACTTCATCTAAAAAGTCAGCGATCATCTTTATTCCTTTTTCGCTGTGTTCTTCTATCATTCTATTTATCTCATCTGCATCATGGCCTTCAACTAGCTTTCCTAGCTCTGCCATAACTTGACTAGCACTATCTAAGAGATGGCAAAGAATACCAAGCTTCGTTATTATTTCTTGTTCTTTTGAATTATATAAACTCATATTTCCTCGATTATTTCGTTAAGTTTCGCAGAACAGATTTCTACTGGAAGCCGCACATAACCTTTTTCTTTCAGCTCCCAGTACTCCTCCTGATGAAAGACTGATACTTTCCACCAGTCGGGATGCCCCATACCTAATACTTGCATTGATAATAACGGTTATTACTCATCTTTCGACTCCCAACTATCAACGATATTGTCCCTGAGTCTTTGCGCTTCGTATTCAGTCTTACATAAATCTCTGCATCTGCCATCCTGATATACCGCCCAATGAAACATGCCAGTAGGGCCAAGAACTTTCTTAACCTCTACTTTTACCTTTAACGAGTTCATTAGGCGTTAACCAGATCAACATTTTCAGGAACTGGGACATACCCAATAACTGCAACTAGCTTCAAATAAGCTAAAAACTTTTTATAGACTGGTAACTTGGGGTGTCCCTGCATAACCCGGGGCGCTTCCCAACCAACCTGACCGTAAATGCCTTTAGCTTTATGATTCACATGGTCTAACAAATCATACCGTTTGACTGTGACAGCTAACGGATTCCTAGCTACTTGATCCATGTACTCATCATCGGGTTGTCCCGGTAGGTGAGTTATGGCCTCAACAGCTTTAACAACTCTTGGTTTAAAACCATAAGCTTTCAAATCTGCTGACGTTATCGGAGTATCTTCGATAATGTCATGCAACCATGCAACTGTAGCTTCATCAGAAGAGTTAGTCATTCTAGCTACTCTCTTCAAGTGAAGAATGTAAGGCTCACCAGTCAAATCTGTTTGACCTGAATGAGCTTCAGCCGCTAATTTCGCCGCTCTCACGCTTTGCGGTATCAGCTTATTTAGTTTCACTTTTCCTCCTTTCTTCTCCTATTTAATCTTTAGCTTTAATAATCAGTTGGTCTCCGTCTATTACAGTTCGTACTTTTCGGCCCATTCTGCTCGCAGCACGATAAACGGTAACTCTCATTGACTGGGGGTCTGGATCAAAGTGTGTTCCTCGAACTAACACTCTGGTATTCCCATCAAGCCAAACGTTCCAAGGATAATCCTTTTTAGGAAAATCCGCTAAAATCTGTGTTGCTGTATTTGTCATATTATGCCTCTCTCCTTCCTATTAAGTATAGCCTCTTGTTACGCTATTGGTGCTTCTTGTGTCGCTAAAGAGCGTAAATCTAATAAGAGGTTTTGTATTTCCTGAGAGCTAAACAACTCCCGGTTTGCAGTAACTTCAAGAAACGTTTCAATTTCCACAATCAAATTTTCTATATCACTCATTTCAGTGTTCTTTCTTATCAGCTAATGGTAAATAACCATACTTTGATATGTCATCAACTGGTGATACACACTTAAAACCATGACAAGCCATGTGGCTGTCTAAAACGATTTTAATATCATTGATTACTGAGTGCCATTCTTCTTGACTTAAAGGCTCAATACCTTCAGAGGCCCCGGCAAGACTACGAGCATAAGATACTGTTTGCAATGCTATGTCAAAAAGTAGTTCTTCTCGCATCTCTTCGTCAGTAACACACTGACCTTCCATTATTTTCTCCTTTCTTAATTTGCTTTAAACTCCTTCAAACACATCAATAAGTTCTTCTAATTGAAACTCATCTAAACCAACATCTGGTATGTGATAGGTAGCACCACCATCACCATTATTCCAAATAACACCTTCGTCAGTTTTAGCTTCATAGCCAACTCCTCTAGATGTTTCAAAATACTTTATACTTGTAACTTTCATTATTTTTCTCCTTTCTTATTAGTCCATATTGTTAGTAGTCCAAATCTCTACTTCTTCACCTTGTTCAGCTAGTAACGCTGTCGCAGTCTTCGCATAAGCTCTTGCGTAAGCGCCTTTCCTTTCCCAACTCTGATTAAAGTGAAACACATGAAGAGCCGCACCACCATAGTAACGGTCTGTCCGCCCCTCATTGTTAGCTAACCACTTACCAAAGCCCTTGTTAGCGCCCTTCACCTGAACGGTAGCGAAACCGCACAACTCGAATGGTTCGTAAACCTTCCCAGTCGCTTCATCAACAGCGTGATACTTTTCAGCATCAACATTGCGACCAGCTTCAAGACCAGCTACGTGAGCTTTGACATGAACTGCTTCATAATCAATCATTGATTTCTCCCTTCATTGTAAGCATCCCATAATGCTTGATTTGCGGCTTGAACTTCATCTTGCCGATCTTTCCAATAAGCATCACGTTCTGCTTTTTCTTTATTGAAACGAACTAGAGCTTCAGCGGCTCTTGCTTTATCAGCCTCAGTCTCAGGATGGCTTTCCCGATAAACTGCCACTCCATCTTTCATATCATTTCCGTACCAACTCATTTAATTTCTCTCCTTTGCGGTTGATCTCATATATTTATTATAACCTCATATAGCGTGATAATGCGTGATTGGGCGAAAGAAATTTATGCTAAAAATCCCTATAAAATCAAGGGTTTTGAAAATTTTTTTTAGGTTTGAGCGCGAACATTCGCAGATAACGTTCGCAAAGCATCCAACTGAGAACGCAAACTAATCAGCTTCTCTTTAACAGCTTTCTCTTTAGCTCCAAGAATCTTAGACACAGCAAGCTCATCAATCGTTTCAGTCATCACTTTTGCTTCCCGGACAGCCACCGTTTCCTTGGGAAAATCAGAAGCCCTCTTAGCCAAAGCAATCGAATAAGAACGCTTGTAAGCCACATCAGCGCGAGCCGTTTCCTCAATACAAGTAGCGAACACATCCGTTGTTTTTTCCAGTTCGTCAACAAGCTCTAAAATTTGTTCCTCGATCTGCCCCTGAACAATCATTTCTTCACCGCTTCAATCGGAGTTAAAACCTTGTCAGCCGCATAAGTCCATGCACAACTTTCGCAAAGCTCAAACGATTTTTTCTTATGCTCAACTACCCAAGCAGCGCGTCTACCGCAATGACATTTAAGAGTCATAATTTGATTTTAACAAACCTAAATGCTTTGCGTTCTCAGGATGTGTATGAATCCAATCGTGACACGCCCGACAAACAGCCATAGTGTTCTCAGTATCTAAGATAGAACCACCTCTAGCTCTAGTTAAAGGCTCATGAATATCAACAGAACGCCCCTGACAAACAGTTTTACCTTCAACTGAACGCTTCATACTTTCAGTTAATTGTGAAACCAGAAATCTAGTAATATGAGGCCCTGCTTCACACCACTGTCTATACTCCAACTCGTTTCTCACAAGTTCCCGGCGTTGAGCCTGAATACGTTGACGCTTCTTACTAACAGGTCTTAATGGTGTTTTTCTTTTAAGAGGTGTTTTTCTTTTTAACGGTGTGCGCTTCATTTCTCTTTCTCGATAAAAGTATTGCTTAATGAAACTGGGTAATTACTTAATGGCATAAAGCCACCTTTTAAAAACTCACCACTTTCATCAAATTGATTAACTTCAATCATTCCTTTAGTAACAATCACTTCATAAAAGAAACCAGTGTTTTCTTCCGGGATACCGTCATACTCCATAGTCGAATAAGTAATGACACGTTCAATGTTTTCTAAAAGACTCTGATGAGCCACTACTGGGTTACCCTCTTCGTCTTTACTCCAAACCTCAACATCTACTTGTGCTAACACTAAGCCCCATTCCTACAAATACGTTTTTGTTTTATCGAATGAGAACTTTCAACATCTCCACAATGACAAACAACAGCTTCTTTAACTTTAATTGGTTTCTTATTCAACCATTGAGTAGAAAAATTGAAATCGTCAAGATTTTCACCTGAGTAAATCATTCACCATTCCAAACATTATCTAATCCTTTAAGTTTGCCACCTTCTCTTAAAAACTCTACAGCAGTGGATAATCTAAAATGATACTTCTTAGGAGTGTTAGGTGGGTATCTTTCCTCTAAAAGCTTAATCGTGTCTTCAAAAGGAAAATCATCCCACTCAGCTTGAAACCATCTTTCAACCCAACTAAAAGAAGGTTCTTCATACACTGGCGCAAGAATTACAGGGACTACATCAGGGTCAGTAATGTTAATACTTGTACCGCCATCAAAAGTAATTTCTTCAACAATAATAGTTGTGGTTGGTGGTGGTGTGGTTGTAGTGACGGTAGGCACATTAGACACCCATTCTCCATTATCGTCTACTTCAAACATTGGAATCGAATAACCAAGATTAGCCATGCAAAGAGACTCCCAGACCGTAAATGCTGGTGACAGCGGATTTGCTTGCATCCAGTAAGGATCATTAAATCGTCTTACTGTTTTATTAGCATCCAACTGCCATTCAGCTACAAGCCCTGAATTAAGCACAAGTTGTTCAAGCTCAGGATGATGCCCGCTTGCCCAGTTTCCTAAAGAAAGTATTTGTCCTTCTTCCAGATTTCTAGCCCAAACAAAACGAGGATCGTCATTACCTTTACCGCCATCTCTAGCTTCTACATAACGTGAGATCATGCCCGGTGGAATAGTTCCGTCTTGTTCCATTATTGAGATACGAGCAACCATTTCTTCGTAGCTCATGTGAACATGCCCAGTAGTTGTGTCACAGGGTGTGTATATTCTGTCGTGATGAGCTTTAGCTGTATGTGGTTCACAAGCAAGCCACATAATCCCACAGATTAAAAGCCCTATAATCACCATTGACCATAGCTGAATGTAATACTTCATATAATTGCCTTGAAACTTTCACACTTTACGCATCGAAGCCAAAACTCATAACGTAAAGATTCTTTGCTTTTATGTTTTTTACTTTTTAATTCTTTTAAAATCTCTGTTTCTTTTGTTACTGCAATAGCATCTTCCCAGTCGTGATTGCATTTTCTAACCGGGAACCGCCAACCAGTAGGAATACACCAACGACATAAAGGTGACTGGTTTATACATCCAGTAGCACATTTCATTTGATGATGTGTCATACCAACAACTCCAAAGCATGATAAGCCTGCTGGGGAACTACGCCATTACCTAAGGCGTGCAACTCTTGAGATGTGCTTAACCCCTGATTGCATACATGATTTTCAGGTAAACCCATCATCCATTCCAAAAAAGAACTATTTATCAATCTGTCATTGACGTTTGTGCAGGGTTCTGGAGCCGACCTTCCCAAAACGCCTTCCCATCGTTTAATAGCAGGCCCATATCGCCCCCATTCAAAATCGCTATGTAGACTATCTGGTCTGCTAAATCGTACCGGTACTCTTTTTTCGCCTTGTGTACTCTCTCCTCGAATCTTTTCGGTCTGCCCCGGATGTTCTCTGACGCTTGTGGTGTCGTTAGCAACGCAAAACCATCTTTGTCGCTGATGTGGTGCTCCGACATCGGAAGCCCGTACAATGCCCCATCTTGCGTCATACCCCAAGCTGGCAATAGCTCCAAGGACTGATGGTCCTCCGAGATTAAGGATTCCTGCGACATTTTCCAACACGACGATTCTTGGTCGAAGAACGCTAATGCCGTCAGCGATCCACTGGAAAATTGCTCTTTCATCTTCTTCTCCTTTTCTTTCTCCTGCAAAACTAAAAGGTTGGCAAGGAAAACCAGCCGACATGATATCGACAGGCTCTACCTTATCCCAGTCTATTTTTGTTAAATCACCTAAATTTGTTTCATAACCATATTTAGCTAAAAGCTTATTACACGCTGAGTCTATTTCAGAATACCAGACAGTTGAAGCTCCAAAAAATTCCTCTACAGCCATGTCAAGCCCTCCATAGCCTGTACAAAAAGAGCCGTGAGTTAGTGATTCATTCATTAGTCGCATCTCCAGTCATACAACATCTCTAAAGCCAAAAGCGCCTGCTGAGGAACCACACCGTTGCCAAGCATCCTTAATTCTTTTGCTCTTGATAAACCTCGATTACACACATGATTTTCAGGTAAACCCATCATCCATTCTGTAAACGCTGGATTAACTCCTCTCTCAGCTACTGGGTATGGAGCCAATCTCCCAATAATGTGTTCCCATCTTCTAATGGCTCCTTCGTATTTTCCCCACACGAAGTCTGGTTGTTCGCTATTTTCCGTAGCACTGCCGAAGTTGATTGAAAGTTTCCTCGAAGTTGTGTTGGAGCTAAACCGCTGTCGTTCGAGCCGAGTGCTAGCGGTGTTGGTAGCAAATGTAGTACCACTGGAAGTGTCCGTGTCCCCCTGTTCTCCTGTGATGGAGCTAATCCTGTGTCTTTGTGGTCGTGTGCCATCGGTGTAGGCAATAAAGTTTTTCGCCTCTGCAATGCAGAACCATCTTCTTCGTTGGTGTGGCGCTCCGGCTTCGGAAGCGGAAACAACGCTCCATCTACAGTCATACCCGATGCGGGTAAGTAATCCAACAACGCTGGTTCCTCCAAGAGTAAGGAGGCCTCCGACATTCTCCAACACGACAATTCTTGGTCGTAAAATGCTAATACCGTCCGCGATCCATTCAAAGATTGCTCTTTCATCATTAAAACCCTTCCTTGAGCCTGCGATACTAAACGGCTGGCAAGGGAAACCAGCAGACATAATATCTACTTGTTCTACCTCGTTCCAGTCTATTTTTGTTAAATCACCTAAATTATTTCTATATCCATGTTGCTCTAACAACGTATTACAAGATGCTTCTATTTCAGAATACCAAACAGTTTCAGCATCAAAAAACTCTTCAATAGCCATATCTAAACCGCCGTAGCCTGTGCAAAAAGAGCCATGTTTATATGGTTTATCCACAGGTGGTACACAACCCCATGCAGGACTCATTGCTTCTCCCAACATGAACGACTGGGATACCAATGACTACTACCGCCCGGCAAATTAAAATAAATCCAAGCCGCCATACCTACGTTCGCAATCGGATCAAGAATATGAAAACCATCAAAATATTCGCTTTTTTTGGTTCGTTCTAACCAAAATTTTGGTAAGTGTTGAAACCAGCCTGAAGCTCCACTAGATTTATTAACCGCTGTTGAATACTTATCTGTAGGTTTAGCACTCGACTCGCAAAAAGCTATCCTTAGAAACAGTTGACGATCAGACCATTTAGGGAAAAACCAGTTAACCAGTTCTTCCAGAGTTGGTAATTGCTCTATATAAAGCTCAGGATCAATTTCACAGGGCTTATTTATAGGACATTCTTCCAGTTTCCCCTGTGCTTTTAACCATCTACCGTAGCCGTTTAAATCTATTGGCTCCTGAGGGCGTTCTATAGCTGTTCTGAAAGCCTGCTGGTGATAAAGAGGGATAGGAGTGCGTTCTACTGAAGAAGAGTCTGTGATCGCTGTGTGGGTCACTACAGGCTCATTTATGTGAGCGACTCCCGGCGTTTCGGCAATTTGTCCAGTACAAGTATTAAACATTGCCATAAAAGCTGTTAAGGCTGAAAATAATTTTGCTGTCATTTTACTGTGTTAAAGACTGGTGAATAGTTCCATCTAACCACCTTTGATACAACTCTGGGCGACATCCAGAACATGGTCTTACTGCCTGATGCTCATGTTGGGTTATTTCCTCAGTGTCAGGATCAACTTTGTTTTCCAAGTAATTTGCATCTACCCACCCTGACCAGCAATCTGTTCTAGTGCATTTACCTAAATCTTTTCTTTTTGCAGCACTTATTAAATTACGATGAGTAGCTCGAAACTTAGCTATCGATGGCATGAACTCTTCATCCTGCACAAACCGGCTAGCAGTTGCTTTAGCTTCATCAACTTTAAAATCTTGTAAGGCCTCAGACCACATTCTGATACCATCATCGTCTAAACCATTTCTAGGAAAAGCCCCAAGTAACATCCCAAGGACTTCTTTAATTTCTCCTTTATTCATTTCTCTCCTTTACTCATCTAATACAGATAACAACCGACTGGTGCGTGAACTCCCTTTTTCTCTTTGTTTCTGTTTAATCAAACGTGGAAAATGTTTCCTCAACTTCTGAGGAGACAATATGTTTGTACACCAAAAGTCATCTGCCGCTGACCATTGAATCATTTCATGGACAACATCAACTGGTTGTTGGTCTATTCTTAACAGTCTATCCATTTCTATTATCCATCTTTTTGTAATCTTAGGTTCAATAGTTCCATCTGCTGAAATCGCAGAAGCAAGAACTTTACAAAGAATATATGCGTCTTCTTTTTCTGAGAGTAAATCTGATTCTATTGGCTCACGTTCTTGGCTCTCGTTATGCGAGACGGTGGTGTCCCTACCTTGAGACACCGGTGTCCCCACCCTAGAGACAGCAGTATCACTACCTAGGGACAACTGTGTCCCTACCCCTTGCGGGTTTATTCGTTTTAAATGATAAATGTTGGAACGATGAAATTTGTTCCCGGAAGGACTATCAGCTAAACGATGCTCAACAGTTAAAGCCCCGATTGCAACTAACTCAGCGATACGGCGATCAACACTCTTTGTTGTAGTTTGCATTCGTGTTGCCAGAGTTCCACGCGAAGGAAAACATTTATCCTCAGCATCACTGTAACGACCTAAGATTCCATATAATCGAACAGCACCATCACTTATCTTTGCATCTAAAACCCATTCCGGGATTATTGTAAAATAACCAGTATCACTCCAAAGTCTTTCTTCAGTCACCAATTTCCTCCACGCTTATATCAGCCATATACGCACCTGCCCAGTCATAAAAATCAGACATGCGATTAGCTTTCAATTCTATAGGGCGACAACTGAACTTGTCTATGAATTGTTGTTTAGCGTGTTTACGTTTTTCTGTATCCTCAATACTTGAAAACCACTTATTGATTTGTTTCAATTCTTCTTCACTAATACTGGGATCGTCTAATTCGTAAGTCTCAGAATCAGGATCAAGCTCGTCAGTAGGAATCATCAAGGATTGAAGCAGTGCAACTTTAAGAGCCATACTCATAGCTTTGCTAGTTGCTTTATCTCCATAGTCAATACTTTCCGAAACAACAGTAGCGGTCAGGCAATCGCCAGTAGGGCCAACAAATGAGTAACCAACAGTTAACTCTACTCTTTGAGCAGTTCCTCCACCTTTTGTTGCTACACGCTCACTGGTTTTATTTAAAACTTTTGGTAAAACAATAACTCCATGAGCTATTAAAGCCCTATGGGCAGCGTTCATCGTGTCATCGATAGTTCGATGATAAAAATTTTGGGATTTGTTGTAACCGGTTTTTTCTACTACTCCAATATCAGCCATCACTCGATGCAAAAGCACCTCGATTGAAAGTGGATACTCTTCGTTTTCTTTTGTTGTCATTTTGTCTCCTTTTCTTTGTTAGAACGAGTCTGTTCTGCTATAAGAGTTTCTATTCCTAATAACGTTATCTCATGCACTATAGCAGTATTACCGCTTGTTGTTACACGTTCTAACCATTCACCGTCTTTAGATACGCGCGTTCTCTTGACTAATCCTAATTCTCGTAGCTCTCCCAGACGAGTTGCAATTTGATTTGGTGAAATTCTGTCGCCAGATTCCTTACGAACATAGTATTCTGAAAGCTCCCAGCCGGTTTTTCCACCAAAGTTATGTAAAGCTTCAAGAACGTTATAGCGTTGACTACCAGAGCGTACACGGGCAGATGCTTTTTTAGAAGTCTCTGGGTGATACTTACCAACTTTTCCACCTATAATCTCAGGGCTTATGGCGCTGATTTCATCTTCAGCTGCCCAAAATGAGGGTTGTAACATTATTGTTCTCCTTTATCGTTAACACCGAAATAATCTATTTCTGCTTCTTCAGCTTCAGCTATAGATACACATTGCATACACAGATAGGCGTTTCTACCTTTTGTAGCTCGCTTCTTGTCAGTCGACCTCCACCCAAGAATAATGTCTCTAACGATAGGAGGAATATGAGACCAGATGTCCTGCATAGGTGTCAAACTGTTTAACCACAGATTTAATTCTGTAATAGTTACAGTAATACCTTCTGTCTTGTTGCACTCATTACAATGCGCCTCAAGAACCACATACGGATAACTCATCCGTTCAAGAACTGGATACGAGGAACTGGTGGCAAGGATTCGCAATACTCATCAGGATCAATGCCCATTTCTTTTAATGCTTTGATTCTCGCATTTGCCCCGGCTAAACGATAAACATGATTAAGTTGAGTAATAGCTGTATTGATAATTACTAATTGAACTTCATTCAAACCAGCCTCTTCAGCTTCTTTAACTATTCTCTTACGAACTTCAGAAAGTAATGATTCATTGTCCCAAGACTTTCTAGTCGCTCCCCATTTCAAAACCGGGGCTGAAGGTATCTCCATGATCGGAGTATTGTTTTCCATCAAATCAGCAAGACTAGAATTTATTGTTGTAACTAACGGCCCAATTTCTCTTTTAATTTCTTCAAGAGCTTCTACCCAGAGGCACAGTTTCTCAATCGACATCTCTTTAGCTGTCTCATCGTTTATAGCACTAGCGACCTTCATTGCCTCCGACTGGTAATGCGGAGTTGAAGCTATACCTGTTGAAATCAAATTATTAAGATATTCAATTTCAACTACTAGCCGATGAATAGATTCATTAACATCTGCTTCACCTGAATATGTAAATTGCTTTTCTTTTTCAATTTCTTCTTTTAATCGGTCTTTAAGTATCTGAGTTTTACTCACAATATCTCCTTTATTTAAATCTCATATTATTTAAGGGTAGTGATAGGGGTTAAGGTCATTAACTTCCGAAGAAGGGAACCATCCCCCTACCACTTAAATGATTGAGAATAGAACTACATTAAGAGTTTTAACTTGTTCTGTTCCCAATCAAAACTTGAGAATGTTTTTTATGTTGTATTTAATATAGCAGGCTAAAGCGCTATTGCACCGTTTATACGTTTATTAAAATCGTAGACAAATTTTGGTGCATCCCACGCTTGAGTATCTGCCTCCCAGTCTAAATCAGCTTCACTAAACTTCTCAGCTAATTGTGAAGCTAAGTCTGGTGAAACATATTTGACTAAAGATAAGTATTCAGTCCTAAACAATTTACTATGGCCCTGTGACACAGAATGTCTGAACGTTGCCATTATGTGAGCTAATTCATGGCAAATAATCAGAACATTATAATGTTGCTCATTCAATCTAACTGACAAACCACGGGCTTCATACCCGGCAGCACTGGTAGCATTGCATCTTTGTCTATAAAGAAGAATTGGTTCAATCATCGCCATTTCTCCACCACGCTCAAACCAGTAGTGAGATGTCGTAAGAGCTTCAGTGAAATCTTTACATTCATCAAAAGTTGAAAACTGGTAATGCTCAGGAACTTCAACTTTGTTTTCTGCATCATAAACATCAGGCGCGTCAATATCTTCGTTGTATTTTACATTCATGCTGTCAGCGCTCCTTGTTTACTTTCAACAGATTTACCACCAAGGCTTGCTTTTTGACCAGCCTTGTCTCCAAAAGTTGAACCTGAACCTCCTCTTGAACCAGCGCTTGAACCTCGACCTTGGACAGTACGAGGATATTCACTTCTAAAAGCTTCAGTTACTAGCTTCGATTTGTCTATCAAAGCAAGCTCAACTGATTCAGAAGTAGTTTCTGTTTGCTCTTGAATTACTTCTTCTTTAGCTTCCTTAACAGCCTCAGCTAACCTTGATGCAACCCTGCCTGAGAAACCAAGCATGAACGCATTCTTCCACGCGACCTTATGCGCAGGATAATAACACTCAGCTTCCATCTGAGCTACAACATCAGGTTTATGAAGTGCTTCGCCTGCTTGCATAAACAAAGATGTTACAAGCATGTTCAAGTAATCGAGATCAGATTGATAACCAAACACCTCAATGGCTACTTGCTTTTTACCATCTCTATATTGAGGATGTAACTGGATTATGTCAGTCAATCCGTGAGCGCGAGCTACACCAGTAACTAGACGCATACGAGGCCCTTGGTAATTGTTGGAATCAAACCAAAATTGTGCCTTGTTAATAGAATCGCTAATTGGTTTACCTGCTTGAGCAAGCAACGCTTCTTCAATGTCATACTTCGTCATTAGACGTTCAGCATGAGCTAAGAAAGCTTGAGCTTCTTCTTCAAACTCTGTGCTTTCAGCTTGATTAAGTAGTTTTTGTATAGTGCTTAATACTTTTTCTTTATCACTCACTTATTCTCCTTTAGTTGTTGCTATTAGTTCCAAAACACCATCAATCTTCTTTTGCATTTCTGTTTTTTTGTCGTGTTCACAAGTCTCACACTCAACACCTTCTTCTTCTATCCATCCCGGATAGAAGACAGAGATTTTCTTCCAAACACTGATAGGTGTTTCAATCTCTGTTGCCTCAGGATTATGTCCCAAAGCACTCATTGCATAAAGGCCAATACATCTTGTTTTGGCACAAGCTACTCGACCTCCTAAATCAATCCACAGTTCATCAGATTGAGCTTCATCTATTTTTACAGAAAGTTCTTCTGTTGCTTTTTTCATTTCAGGTGTCATTTCTTTCTCCTTTTCTTTTAGAACCTTGAAAACGCACAAGGGTTTTTAGCCCTTAAATCATCTACTAACTCATTAGGTATCCATGCTTCAACAGTTTCTTCATTGAAAGTCAAAACAGGAAAACTAACAGAAGTTACATGACCTTCTTCGTTAGTGTTAAAAACACAAACTTCTGGATGCTCTAACTTTACGTGATGAGCACCAGCCAAAGGTTTTGTTCTGTCATTGTCTTCAGCAAATGGGCCTCCGTCAACATAAATCCATTCTTCACAGACTGGACATTGTTGTGACGTCCAAGGACCACATATTGCTGATGTTTTTAATGATTCCATTTCTCTCCTTTCGTTATCATCAACCACATGATTAACTATAGCACGATATAGCATGAATAATTATATTTTGCTAAAAATACTTTTTCCGAAATCCCAAGATAATTCCCCTAATATAAAATAAGACTGATACTTTTTATATATGTCTCTAGATTTACTTTTTGACCTACCACCACAGGAACGCTTAAAAATCCTTAATGCTGAAGGCAAACTTGCATGGGAAGCACTCGAAGCTGAACGTGGAACAAAATGGGCCGTATTCGAGGATTACCCTGAAGGGTTTGTAGAAATAGCTTTAGGGGAATTTCTCTGGTCAAAGCAAAGAGAAATACTTCGCTCTCTAGTAGATAATAAAAGAACAGCAGTCCCAGCGTGTCACGCTCCCGGTAAATCCCATATAGCGGCAAGAGCCGCTGCATGGTGGGGAGCGGTTCATCCACCGGGATCTGCTCTAGTGATAACTACAGCGCCAACTTTTAGACAAGTGCGTACAATTCTTTGGCCTCACATTCGCAAAGTTCACGCTGCAGGTTCTCTTCTAGGAGAAATGACAACAACCGAATGGAAACAAGGTCGTGATTTAATAGCTTTTGGTTTCTCTCCTTCTGACCATGATGAAGCAAGTGTGCAGGGAATCCACGTTCCTCATCTTTTAATTATTGTTGACGAAGCCGGAGGTATTAGTCCAACACTGGGAAAAGGATTTGAGTCTCTAATGACAGGTGGACACACACGTTTACTAGCTATTGGAAATCCTCCCAGTGATGATTCCGATACATGGTTTGAACGAGCAGTCGAAGCCGGAAACTATAACGTTGTAAAAATTCCAGCTTCAGTCACGCCTAACTTTACTGGTGAAGAATGCCCACCTGAAATAGCTCAACAGTTAATCAATCAAGAATGGGTTGATGATGTAATCAGAGAATTTGGTGAAGACTCTGCTTATGTCAAAGCCAGAGTTCACGCCGAATTTCCAAGAGACACAGGTAACCGAGTTATTCCTATTGACTGGGTTGAACGAAGTATGGAAAATGAGGCCCCATCTTATAGTGACGAAATTAGATTAGGTGTTGATGTCGCCGCAGGAGGTGGTGATGAAGTTGCAATCGCTAGAGCCGAAGGTTTCTCAGTACGTTTGGTTTATACACAAGGTGGTATAGCAAATATCAATGCTGTAGATGTCGCAGGTCAAATACTCAGACAAATCGAAGAAGCAGAAAAATTTGCTGATCGCGGGCCTTGGCGCAAACCCATAAGAGTAAAAATTGATTCAGTCGGAGTTGGATGGGGTGTAGCTTCTATCTTGGAAACATGGAAAACAGAACGCCGACATAGTGCTGAGATCATTCGAGTTAATGTTGCTGAACGCTCTGGGTCGCCTCAGCAATTTGCTAATCAGCGAGCAGAAATGTGGTGGAACACTCGAAGACTTTTACAACCAGATTCCAATGGCCTACAGGAAGTAAGACTAGAGATTGATAGGAAAACTGCCGCTCAACTTTCTGTGCCTCGTTATGGCTCAGATTCTTCTGGTCGAATTACGATTGAGAAAAAAGAAGCTATGCGTAAACGTGGAGTGCCGTCCCCGGATAGGGCTGAAGCTATTCTTCTAGCTTTATACGAGACACCACGTGGAAAAGTCCCGATCATTGGAGCTACTGGTTTAACTCAATCTAATCCTTGGGACATTCGTTAAGGTTTTTCTTGTCAGATAAACCTGTAGACTTATAGCAATATGAAACATAAACAAATTTGTTATAGCGAAGATGGTCAATTTGATTGCTGTTGCGAGCTTCGTGTTCTAAATGAGCTTAAACAAACTGAGATTGAAAATAAAATTAGCGAGCATCAACTTGAAGGAATGATTAAGATTCTCAAAAATTCTCATTCTCTGGCCTGATTTTCTAAAAAAATCTAAACTTTTTCTAAAACTCTCTAAAAACCTTGATTTCATAGGGTTTTTTAGAGGGTTTTTCTATATATATCTACGCTATAACTAGCTATATTACGCTATCTCGATATATACTTATTATATGAGAGAGAAGAGGGTCCGGAAGGAAGCGGTTGTGGTTGGTGCTTTTGAGGCCGAAAAAATCAGACGGCAGAAGGAATACAATCGGAGAGTTTACAAAGGCGTTGCGTTTTTTTGGTGTGTGGCGGCAACGGCTGGTGCTGTGTTTGTTTTGGTTTGGGCTTGGAAGAAAGCGGTTGTTGCGGCTGAAAACTTTGTGGTTTGGAGAGTGGAAAGAAAAAGATTTGCCCAAGTAGCAGAAGCGAGAGAAGCGTTTTGGGCAGAAGTTTGATGGTCGAAAGAAAAAAGAAAGGAGGTGAAAAATGAAATTGATAACTAAAGCACAAGAGGAAAAACTGTTAACTAACAAAACAGACAAACCAGTTGTAAAACTGTTTGACGCTTTTGGTCAAGCGTATTGGTTGCTTACTGAAATAGATGAAAACGGTGTTGCTTTTGGTTTGTGTGACCTTGGTTTAGGTTTTCCTGAATTGGGATATGTCGATGTGAATGAGTTGAAAGAACTCACACTTGCGAACGTTCCAAGGGTTGAAAGAGATGCTTATTTTACAGCAACAAAAACTCTTACCGAATACTTAGCAGAAGCTAAAGAAGGGGTAAGGCCTTAATAATTAAAGAAAAAAGAAAGGAGACAAAAATGGCAACAACTTGTATGCACTGTTGTGAAGAAATCACATATCAAGGTCAAGTAGCAGAAGCACAAAGTGATGAAATTTGGACTACTGCAAAAGATGGACTTGGTATTTGCGAAGGTGAAGTTTTCAAACACATTGTTGAAGATGGCGAGCAAGTAGAAGTTCAAGGTTTGCACACGCCTTACGCTAACCAAGTGAGCTATTACGTTTTAACTCATTAACAGAAAAGGAGAAGAGAAATGAGATTTAAAAATGAAAACGCTGTTCTAACAGAAGTTTCAACAGCACAAGATATTGAAGTATGGGTTATTGATAAAAGAGACGGAACACGTTTAACAAACTGTTGTGGAGCGTATTCCACATACATGGACACAGATGAGCTTTGTTGCAAAGCTTGTTACAACCCAGTCGAATATGGCGAAGGTGACGGTGTTGACAACATCAACGAACATCAGATTGACAAAAAATTAGTACTAGGGAAGGAGGTGTAAATATAATGGGAAACAGAGCAGTTATCGCTTTTGAAAGTGAATCACTTCAACAAACTTTGAACGAAGTTGGCCTTTACCTTCATTGGAATGGGGGGCTGGAATCTGTTGAAGGTTTCTGTAAAGCGGCAGATGAGCTAGAAATCAGCGAAAAAGCAAGATTCATTCAAATGGTCGCTAATTGGTTCGGTGGTCAGTTAAGCGTTTACGTTGATCAGGTTAGAAAACTTGATCACGACAACGGTGACAACGGAACTTACGTGCTTTCAAAAGCTTCCGGGAATTGGAAAGTTGCTAAAAGATACTTTTATACCCCTGAGATGACATTAAAAGATGCCTCATCAATCAATGGGGCTACCCCTGCTGAATGGGCAGAAGAGTTAAGCAAAGAAGTCGTTGAAGCTAACAAAGCGATATTCAACAAATAGTAAATAATCTATTCACTGGGATTGTCGCCCCGGCCGCGATGCCACGCTCCGTGGGCTGCAATCCATTCTCCATGCCGATCCAATTTGTTGTCCATTTGCTCAGTTCTACGATCAATAGAGTCTAAAACTCGTTTATTGGATTCATGGGCATCATCATTGTTGCGCCGTACCTTATATGCCATTACTGTGAACGAACCACCAACAGCCGCAGTAGCTATAGCTCCAATCGCAGTAACAACTTCTGCGCTCAACGTTTTCCACCCTCGTATGGTGTTGCATGACCTAAGCTGACCATCTCATCATTAAGACAATCACCTTCACTACTAAGGATTCTGCCCAGTATACGACCAAACTTTCCTCTGTCATCTAAAGAAGTTTGAATAATCACACTATTTTCTTGTGCGCTTATCCAATCTTCAACATATCTTTTAGAAGCCAAACCAGCTTCTTTCTCTACAGCATCTCTTGTTCTAGACTCAGGAGCGTTTATTCCATGAAACCGGATACGCCCTTTCATTTGAATATCGAAACCCAAATCTAAAGTAACATCAATGGTATCTCCATCAATAATGCGATCTACATTTGCCCTGTAATGGAACAACTTTTGTTTACTCACAGGTTTACCTCCTATCCGCCGATCTAAATAAACCGGAGGTTCAGTGCTTACTACATTAGCTAACGAACGCTTCGCACGATGTCGTTCATACTGGAATTTCTTAAAATTTTGGATTAGTTGAATGGAATACCTCGATTTTAGGCGATAAAAGACTAAGCTAAACCCTATGTCCAATCAACATATTAGCTTAGAAGAGTTTGCTAAAGATAAAACAAGCACCATTGGTGCATGGGTAGATGACTTACCTGACAACATTTTTAACGAAATCTGGGATGTTTTTCAAACTCCAGCAGGTCAACGAAGATACGGCAAAGTTGTTATCTGCGAGTGGTTGCATTCATTAGGATACGAAGGTGCTACCCAAGGAAAACTACATGCGGTAACTACGCGTGAACGCAGAGAAGAAAAATAAGCCGGATTTAGCGTCTTTCGCCAATGAAAACGCTGTAATCCAAGAACTTGCTACTCTTTCAAGAGCTAAAACTAAACTTCAAACTGAAAAAAAAATTCAACAAGCTCAAATAAAAGAATTAGAAGAAGCTTTAGAAGAAGCTCAACTCTCTGCAACTATTCACGGTTATCTAGGTGGTCATCATTACGAACCACCTAAATGGTTAAAGAAAAAAGGAAAGAAAGGAAGCGGTGTTGTTTGTACAATTCTTTCAGATACACATTTTGACGAGATTGTTAGACCGGAAGAAATACAACACCGTAATGAATACAATCGAAAAATTGCGGTCAAGAGACTGGAAACGTACTTTCAGAAAGTAATTCTTTTAACAACCGATTACATCACTGGTATTGAGTACGAAGGTTGCGTGTTGTTTCTTGGCGGAGATTTATTCTCAGGTGATATTCACGAAGAGCTTTCAGAAACCAACGAAGATACCATTCTGAGTTCTGTTATTTTCTGGACTGAGCAATTAGCCGCAGGAATCAATTTACTTGCCGATCATTTTGATTATGTTCATGTTCCTTCAGTAGTGGGTAATCATGGACGAAGAACCCGGAAGAGCAGAGCAAAGCTTCGAGCGAAAGACAACTTCGATTGGCTTCTTTCTAAAACCTTAGAGAAACAATTTGAAGACCATGAACGAGTTACTTTTAATGTTGGTGAAGCGGCAGATACTTTTGTTCAAGTTCAAGACACTACATATCTTTTAACTCATGGTGATCAAGCTAGAGGTGGTGGTGGTATCGGTGGTATCTGGCCTCCGCTTATGAGAATGGTGGCACGTAAACGACAAAATGCACATTTTGATTACATGGTATTAGGACATTTTCACCAGTTAATCATGGCTCCATCGTCAGGGTTTATGTTAAATGGAAGCCTTAAAGGTTATGACGAGTACGCCGCTATTAGCAATTATCCTTATGAAGCCCCACAGCAAGCTCTTTGGATTGATACGCCTAATAAGAATGTTCTTTGGCAAACAGCTATAACCTTTGAGGACTAAATGACTATAAAAGAATTATTAAAGAAACAAGGTTATTTATTAGCTGACGGTGCAATGGGGACACAACTTTTTAATTCTGGGCTAGAAGCAGGGATGGCACCAGAAGCATTAAATTTACATGATAAAGAAAAAGTTTATAAAGTCCACGAAGGATATTTAAACGCTGGTTCAGACATTGTTTTAACTAACACTTTTGGTGGTAACAAGTTTCGGTTGCTTTTACATGAATTAGATGATCGTGTTATAGAAATCAACAAGTCAGCGGCAGAAATAGCTAGGCGAGCAGTAGATGTTTTAGACAGAGAGGCTTTTGTAGCGGGTTCCCTTGGCCCGACAGGGGGATTGTTAGAACCTTTAGGTGTTCTTACACCAGAGGAAGTAACAGATGCTTATAAAACTCAAGCTATAGGTTTAGTTGAGGGTGGAGTAGATATTTTATGGCTAGAGACTTTTAGTGATTTGAAAGAAATTCAAGCGGCTATAAAAGGTATTCGTCAAGTTACAAATTTGCCACTTGTTGCAACAATGAGCTATGACACAGCAGGCCATACAATGATGGGTGTTAGCGGTTTTCAACAAGCAGATTTAATTGAGTCTTATAATCTTCTTGGAATTGGGGCTAATTGTGGAGCTAGTCTGGAAGATACAAAAAATGCTATAAAAATGATGAGAAGTGTTTGTGAAAACTACTCTGGTTATAATTGCCTTATAGTTTTTAAACCTAATGCTGGTGTCCCTGAATGGCATGGTGCTGATCTTGTTTATAGTGGAACACCTGAGATCATGGCAGAACAAGCTGCTGAAGTCATAAAAGAAGGCTTAACAATCATAGGTGCATGTTGTGGAAGCACACCTAAGCATATTGCTTTTATGAAAAAAAAGTTAATGACTGTTTAAGGCTCAACAAAAATACATTCTCCGGGACATTCTTCAGCCGCTTCAATAACTGCTTCACCTAAGTTGTCAGGCACATCAACTGTCTCGCTCATCTTGTGAGTAGGTTCTTTAGGTGTTGGTGTTCCTGCTTCCTTAACGTAAAACAATCCGTCACTATGACCGTAGAATATGTCACCGCAAAGTTCTTCGCATAAACCATCTCCAGTACACAAATCTTGATCAATCCAAACTTTCATTATCCTCCTTATGGGTATGTAACATCGGCATCTCTTATTGTTAAGCGATACCATCCGCTATTGGCGTTGTTATAGACCGAAGCCCGTACTACATAGTCTCCCGCAGAAAGTTCTCTTGTTATGCGAGAGTCCCAAGAATCTGACACGTTTTCAATGACAGGATCACCGTTAGCGAGCGTCACGTTCGGTGTTTCGTCTGGATCGGTTGCTGTGCTAGGTGGATTACTGCACGCATTACCGCAATCTCTACCGCTGTCATCGTTGTATGCGATTTGATTACCAACTGTTATCGCATCCCTATCCCCTGAATGGTCGCCGTCATCTGAGTCTGTGTCATGGTTCAGGTAGATATAAGGATCTCCCCATTCATTGTTCTGCCCGAACTGCGCTCTGGTTAAGTTCGTTTCAGCGTCTATACGAATATCCATAAGCCCATCGCCATCTGTGCAGTCGCAGGCTTCGTTTTCTTCAGCGGCGGTAGGAACCGAGAACGCAACCCAATCGTGGTCATTACGGCTATTGGAATCAACTATGCACCAGTCACCTAGACCAGTAAATCCACCCTGATCGCAGGATGCAGGTACAACCTCAGTAGCAGTTGTTACCGCTACCGTTTGGGCGCTTGTTTCATCTCCCCAAGTAGTGCCTAATAAAACACAACTATTATCTACGCAACTATATTGTTCTGTGCCATTTGTAGTGTAAGTCGTGGTTGTGACAGTCGTTTCTGTTGTGTGTGTCTCATACCAATGTCCATCTTCGCCTCTAGCTAAAACAGTCGTAACAGTTGACTCACTACTCTCGCTAAATCTTTCAGTAATTAAATCATCGTTGTAACCCCAATAAACAGGGACATAAACTGGTGGAGGTGGAGGCGGTGGTATGTAATCAGGATCACCCACTTCAGGTGCTACATAATTAGGATTGTTTGCCGCTTCCCAAGATTCCCAACTATCAAAACCGCTTGGTGCATTTTCACAAGCTGAAGTGCCTATGCAATCTGCGTAAGGATTATCCCATTCCTCCTCTATGATTTCGGCAAGCTCGCTGAACTCATCAGCTTCTTCTTCGGTGTTACTCTCCCATTCTTCTTCTTCAAGTGGTGGGGTTTCTTCTTCTTCTTCAATTTCTTCCTCCTCTTCTATCCAATCATCTACCCAATCATCTTCTAGTTCAGAATCTTCAAACCAAAACTCATCTTCCCATTCTTCCCATTCTTCCTCAGTGTTAAGAAAAGGATCTTCCTCCCAGACTTCTAATTCTTCTTCTTCTATTGTGTTATCTAAAAATGTTTCAAATAAATCAAAATCTTCGTCTGACCATCCGAGCATATCTTCAGGTATTTCACCGAACTCGTCAAAATCCCACTCTTCCATCCATGTGGTAGTAGGAGGAAGTTCGTTCCACTCTTCCTCCCACTCTTCCTCAAAGTCTATTTCCTCAAAGGATTCGGGAAGCCCTTCGGGTTCTTCCAACCACCACTCTTCTTCGAGGAGTTCTTCTTCTCCTTCTTCTTCAAATTCAAACTCTTCAAATTCATCAAAAATTTCTTCCAATAATTCTTCATTTTCTTGTTCCTCAAATCTTTCAAATAATTGTTCAGGATCAAATTGTTCTTCGATCCATTCTTCTTCAATCCAAATTTCTTCAAACCATTCATCTTCTTCTATCCATTCTTCTTCATCCCACCACTCTTCTTCTTCGTAAACACCGAATAACTCAATTTCGGCTAATTCAATTTCTTCAAACCATTCCTCGTCATACTCAATCTCTTCCCAGTGTTCATCTTCCCAGTACTCTTCTTCAACTGCTAATAGCGTGTCTAATAAATCAAATTCTTCTTCAAAAAATTCTTCAGGAAGTTCCCACTCTTCTCGTTCTTCTAATTCCTCAACATAAATTTCACCTAATACTTCATCTAACCGATCCTCTACGATTGCTTGAAAGTATTCTGCGTCTGAAGCCACCCAAGCTTCGATAGACTCTTCTACTTGTTCTATTTCACCGATCTCCTCATCAAACGAAATCGCAAGCACTATGGGAGCTTGTTCAGGTTCTTCTTCTAGCTCTGTCTCTTCCTGTCTGTCCTCAACACGGAAAGGAGTTAAATCAACCTCTACTTCTGCAAGCACTTCACCTGTGTCATCAGCAATAGAAATATCTAACATTGCTGGAGCTTCTACAACTGGTTCAGGTTGTCCTGCTTCTACTACAGGCGGTGGCTCAGGAACGAATTGGACAGCCACCTGTTGACCTTGCTCTACGTCTATTTCTACTTCTAAAGCATCTACAGCGATAGCGACTGCCGCTTCTTCAATGTCGGCTATCTCTACAGATTCTTCAGAAAAATTGATTAAAGATTCTGCAATCTCCGGTTCACCTGTTATCTCCGCAGAAATTGGTTCTTCTTCAATTACCTCAGCTTCAATTTGAACTGATTTCTCTTCATCTAAAATCAGTAATGAAAACTGTTGTGTGATATTTTCTGTAATAGGTTCCTGCTCCGGTGGGATACTGACCTCCGATTCTTGAGGAATCGAGGGGGAGGATTGGACAGACGATGAAGAATCTCCCGGAGTGGGAACATCAATAACGTCTACATCTGCACTGAAATCATCTACTCCCGGTGGTAAAAAAACCATTACTGGATCAGCGGTGCTAGGTCCGGAAATCAGATACCGATAAGTAGCACCTTCAATTTCATTTACAAAAGAACCATCGTAATACCCTAAACGGTTTCCTTCTGGAGTTTCAATCTGTAAAGCCATTTGCTTGCTACCTGAAGCGGCAACAGTTAAAAGAGTTCCAGATTTTTCTTCTTTATCAGATGGACAAAAAGCACAAGTGAACGGCCCATTTCTTACCGTCATAGGTGTGAGTTCCATTGTGCCAATCCCACCACCCCAAGCTTCAGCTTTTTCTGTTGGATTAGTTGCGGCTAACGCATAACTCCAACCATCTTCATCTACATCTATCCATCTTTCAGCTGTAGGCCAGTTGGAATCGTAAATGTAAATGCGCCAAATATCTCCATTAGTTTCAACTTTGTATGGAGTAACAGCGTGTCCTCCTTGCTCAGAGTAAATACCCATCGTGTAACCGACTGAAGGTTCACCAGTTTCTGCTTTAGCGAAATCTTCGTAAAGAATACGAGCTAAAGCTAAAGGAGAAAGTTCTAAAAACTGTGCGGCTTCTTGCTGAACTTCGATAGCAAACTGGGTTACATACCAGTAAGCAATCTCCGAGAGGAGAGCCGGATCTTCTTTAATTAGCGAAGCTACATCTTCAACATCTTGAAAGCCTGTAAGAGCTTTCAGGTCGTTAGCTAATCGCAAGGAAAGAACCGTTAAACCTTCACATAAGCCTCCCTGCATTGACCTGTTAGCCTGAGCGATTAGCTGTAAAATAACTGGGTAAGGTGTGCATTCGTTGTCTGTTACATCTGAACAGACTTGATTATCACCATAAAATCTGCGTGTCATGTTCACTGTTAACTCAGCCGGAGCTTCTCCTCCACCAAAATTCTCGAAACCAAAGCCATCTTTGACAGGCTTATACCCAGTAGAAGCCCGAATAGCCCTGTTCTGGGAACCTGTTTCTCCAGCTCCTGAACCTGTTTCTCCAGCTCCTATTTTCCCAGTGGTAATTTCTGTATTACTAACTTCAGAATTAGCTTCTACAGGCTCTACAAGCTCATCTGGGGCTTCCCCAGCTGATACATTTGTAGATTTAGTTGCTTCTGCACAAGAAACGCTTAGAAGAGCAATTAGAGCGCCTGAGGCTATTAACCCCCGTGACAGGCTCTTAGAGGAGCTGGGACATCCCGGTATATCAAAACTCTTGATTTTATAGGGTTTTCTAACTGCTCTGGGGTATAAAGAGCCTGAATTACCCAGTAAACCCAGTAAATTACCCAGTAATCTACCCAGTAAAAGCCTGCAGCGCTTCAAGAATGGCTTCTACGGCGCTTCTGATAAACAATCAGAAACCCAACAGCTACAGCGATTACTCCTGCTATAACTATTACCGTCAGGGAACCTCCCGGGGCTGAACTCATATCAATAGAGAAATTCTTTGTTCCTCCACCTAGTAAGTCATTTTCCGCTTTAAGGCCAGCAACAGCTTCTTCAAGCATTGTAACCTTGTGTGTCAACTCGGCTTCTTCAGCCGATGAATCCCAAAGGAACCCAAAGGCCCCGCCCAGAGTTGCAGGCAAACCAACAATATATGCGATATTATCTTTAATTTTGTCAATTAAAGACGTTGCCTGTTCTATTTTGCTTTGTTCCGGGGCTTTTTCAGGCGCACAACGACAGGGAATGATCTCATTCAGCTTATCCTGAATGTTAGTTAATGCTTCTGTAAGCTCTTTACTGTCCATTGTGACTCCATCAGGTCACACAGGACACTACTTTTTAGATAAAATTTATAGCTTAATTAGTCTTCCGGTAGTTCCGCATTATTCGGACTAGCCTTTAAGAGCGAAGCCGAAGCATCCCCAATCGGAAGAATACTACAAGCATAGCTCTTTACGATAGACAATGCCGCAGGTAACGCACCAATAGCCAAAGTTTTTACTCCAGAAATAGAAATTTCTGTTAAACCACCAGCCAAATAAAGACCAACTACCGTTTGTGCATAAGTGGATATGGCTCTTTCCGCCACATCCCGGATTTGTCCCCAATCTAATTTAAGGTTTCCTAACATCAGGAGCCTTTCTTAGCTGGAGCTTTTTTAGCTGGAGCTTTCTTAGCTGGGGCTTTCTTAGTTGCAGGTTTTTTCTCCTCAGCTTTTTCTTCAGCTTCTACTTTAGGTTCTGCTTTCTTTTTCTTAGCGCCACCCTCTAGAGCGGCCCAAGTTGCAGGACCAACGTTACCATCAGGCGTGAGATTGTTTTCGTTCTGAAACTCAACCACACAACGCTGAGTGCTAATACCGAATCGCCCATCTATACCGATACGGTGTCCTTTAGCAACCAACGCTTCCTGAAGTGAACGCACTTCAGTTACGTTTGAATTATTTGTGACACTAAGCCACGCATGATCAGTCATTATCTTCCTCTTTCTTTAAAAGAAACATCAAAGGTCTTAATGTCAACAATACCATTTACAGGCAGACGATGGTTCTTTTGAAGTTGTTTAACCGCTGTAGCTGTCTTACGACCAAAGATACCGTCAGCTACACCGCATCTAATTCCCTGATTTCCCATGCAAGTCTGAATGGTTTTAACAGCGTCACCTTTTGAGCCTTTAGTCAACGGAGTTTTTCTAACCTGTTGACGTTGCTTCTTAATCGCCGCCGCTATCGCCGCCCAATCAATCTTAGGTTCAGGAGCATCAGGGGCTTCAGTTGATTCACCCTTCAAAGCTGGAGCTTCAAACCAGTCAGTTGATTTACGAGGCTGGTGATGCCACCACTCAGAAGCAACAGTTGGCTGGACACCATACATTGTGGCTATGCGATTTATTTCCGGTTTGCTAATCGACTTATCCATTTGAGCGAGGTCCACTGCGTAACACCAGCCGTCAAGCTGTTGCATGTGCCATGAGCCTCGCCATATACCCAAACCATCTAAAGCTTTCTCACCGAAACGCCTATCAGGATTAGCCGCAAGAATGGTGCTACGACCTGACTTGTAACGATCATAGTAATACTTCTGATCGGCGTAGCTTCTGCAACCGGATGAAACAGCTACCTTGCCTTTGATTTGCGGATCTTGAAAAAAAGCTTCAAGTCTTGTCACGAATCGTGGATGCAATAAGTCCAGTTGAACTGTGCTTTTAGTCGTAGGAATGTTCATTCAACTATGTTACATCACGAACAGTCCATTGTCTGTTCTCCTCATCCCACTCTTTAATCTTACCTTCTTCAAATTCAGGGACACCAATACCGTCAGGTGGTATCCATCCACCGTTCGTTGAATCCCATTCCCATGAAGGGGGAACATCTGAAGGCTTTTCAGGGATTTCCCACTCGCCTTTTTCTTCATTCCATATTTGACCAACAGGTTGCGGTTGAACTGGTGCTTCCCAGTTGTTTTCCGAGTTATTCCAAACCCAAGAATCAAACGGTTTTATTGGTATGAACTTATCTAAATCTTTATCGTAAGTCCCACCGATCCTCGCATACTTTCCTCTAAAGTTTTCGTTGTACGAAGTTTGCACCCAAGTTTTAGAATCAGGAAATAGATTGTTTAAGAAATCAATCCCTTTCTGTTCAGATTCACCTGAAGCGAAACGACCATCTGCGATTTCAGTATTGCTAAGTACCACAATTTGTAAAACTATGTTGCTTTCATCTACCTCAGCGAAATGTGCCATTACACATCCCACTTCATTAAAACAGTACCTGAACCACCTGAACCGCCATCATTACTGTAGCCGCCGCCACCACCACCACCGCCGTAATTTGCGGTTCCATTACCCCCTTGGGGTGTTACCGGAGCGGCTCCGTAATAGCCACCTGAGTACCCAGCGCCGCCGCCACCGTAACCGTAACTGGTAAACAACCATGCTGCTCCACCGGAATTATACATTCCTCCACCACCGCCGCCGCCACCCATATTGAACCAACTGCCACCGTGTTGTCGTGTTACACCTTGACCACCGTAACCGCCGTATGATTGACCGCCCGCATAAGGATAGACATATGCGTTGCCACCAACAGCGCCCATGCCGCCACCAGCGCCTGCTGTTCTTGCTCCATAAGACCAGTTTGAGGCTCCTTCACCTCCGTTATTTCCGTAAATCGCACCACCTGAGTATCCTTTTTGTCCGCTGTAAATACCACCACCACCTGAACCGTAAGAACTACCACTCGCAGAACCAGCATGAGGACTAGCGCCTGACCAACCGTTTCCTCCACGACCTCCACCTTTGCCGTAAATGGTTGCCGCTCCTCCTGAATTGGTAATACTTGAATCCGAACCGGAAGAAGGATCTCCAGCGCTACCACCATAAGCTCCTCCGGCTCCAACAGTTACCGTAAGTGTGTTACTGGTTACATCGAGGTGACCTATGGTGTGTTCTGCATTTTGTCCACCACCACCGCCGCCACCGCCGTATGAGCCACCAGTCCGACCTGCTCCTCCTCCACCGCCTACAACAGCGGCAGTAACACTTACACTTGACGGATTAGTCGTAAAAGATATACTCCCTGAAGCGTTAAACTTGACATACTGTTTCTTGTAACCGACACCATTAACAGCGTCATTCACAGAGTAGTATTTAACTTCGTCAGGACTTCCAGTTACTGTATAACTCATAGATGCCGCAGGTGCGACACTACCAGTTAAACCCCTTAGTCCTGCTTTCCAAGTAACCGCTTGAACTGAACAAATATATGTAGTGCCGTTAGTTAAACCAGTAATGTCATAAGCGGTATCGCTCGATGAAACTGAGCTTGAAGCAATAGTCCAATTAGAACCACCATCGCTCGAATACGAAACAACATAACTTTCAAGAGTCTGCCCTTTAGTGTCAGGCGCTTTCCAAGTTACAGTCAAAGAAGCATCATCTCGCCACACGGCACAACTAGTTGGTGCGGCGCAAACAAAAGGAGCATAACCTTGAGCTTGCGCTCTCCTAAACCGTTTAGGGTTTATCCTGCCATTAAAAGCCATGTCTTAACTTGGTGGTGTCGGCCACACAACTTCTGAAACTTTAGAAAATGCGGCAGGTAAATCTCTTAATTTTTGCCTGTATGTTTTCCATTCATCCTGTTTCGATGTTGAAAGTGGTGAATCGTTACCAATCGTCCAATCTGACCGATCTAATCGACTGTCACGTTCAGGTCGGATACTGTCTATATTTTTATCAGCTTCTTCATTGCTTTTTTCCATTTGGGCGACTTCTTCGTCAGTCATTTCGACTTCTTTCCATTCACCCGATTCATTTGTTAATCTCATTGGATTTGCCATAATGTCTCCTATCCTAATCCATACATAGTTATTTTGCTGTCTGTAGTCCAATTCCCTGACATTAACGTAAATGTTAATGATGTTACTGCCGCTGTCGTTGAATTAGTCCAAGCCCCATTTGCTTGAGCAAACATTGATTCCGTAGTGTTTGTGTTTTGAATACCTGTTTCTACTTGCATCGTTTGCCAATTACTGCTCTGCGTGTAATTCGGAATGAGAACATCCATCCAACCCAGTTTGTCAGCATACCAACCATCTGAAGGGATAGCTGTAACATACCAACCAGCGTAACTACTGTAATAATCCTGATAATACATTGTGCCGTTGTAATTAAAAGTGGACTTACCTGAATAATGAGAAACCGTAGCATCACCATTAACCGTCAAATAAAAACCGTCATTGCCAGTAGCTATATCTGATTTTACTTGACCTACTATCATCAAACTTTTGAACGTCTGCGGAATAGAACTAAACGTAATAGCAGAAGCACTACCTGTGCCTGTAGCAGTTTCCATTATTGTAAAAGGACTTGAAGCACTCATTCTGAATTATACCCATACCAAGTAAGCGAACTACCTGTCATAAAATAGCCGGTTGTCTTAATCTTAATACTTGTTACCGCCGCTGTGTTGTCCCATATACCTAGAGTAAATCCTGAATAGTAGTTAGCCGTTCTGTCAGCTTGAATTTGCCTACTTTTATATTCAGTTTTCAAACTTGATGAATTAACGTTATAGAAATCTCCTATTACTAACGTATCACCTCCCCAAGACTGATAAGTACCTGAAGTGAGATTATATCTAGGTCCATTAAACCACCAGTTGTTATCCTGTCCTGTGGAATGTGTTAAAGTTGAACCCCCATCTTGTGTGTAATAGAAAGTTTTGAAATAATTACTAGCTGTCGTATCACCATTTATTTCTATTGCAAAATTAGATCCCATTTGATTAGTTGACTGAGCGTTAGTAGTTACCATAAACATTCGTAGATGATCCCAACTTTGACCATGAAGCAAATTGGCAATCGTTGTATCAAATTCCGTACTCGCCCAATAATAAACAGTTGTTGTGCCTAAATATGTCATCGAGTTCTTATACCCAGTAGCCATTATGACACCGTGTTTCTTGGATAGCCGTACAGTTCAAAAGTTGAACCTGCTGTCCATGCATGACTTCCAGTCATTTGTTCCGCTAAAGCAACAATACAATCTATCTTGTCACCGTAAACTTGACCTGCAACAAAATTAACTAAATAACCGCTTGTGCTATTATCACTTAGTTGAGTGCATTGACTCATCATCACCTGACCGCCAATTCTGTTATTAGAAGAACCTGAGAACCATGCTTGAGTCATCCCCCAATTATCAGATGTCGAACCTGCACCCGAACCTGTTTGATCGCTTGAACCGACCATACCTGCCCAAAACCCACCGTAAGACCAATCAACATATCGTCCATAGTTATATGGCGAAGTTCCATTACGCCCAGCCCAAGCAGTAGAAACATTAGTAACTGTCGAATACATTGAGTGGTAATAATAGTTTTTGTTGTATTTATCCCATGCGTAATGATAATACATTTGTCCATAAGTGGGATCATCGTTTTGAACGTGACCAACAACCCACAGCAATCCGTATCTTCTGAAATCTTTAATCGGATCACCTGTTATGCTCGTAAACTCCACAGCGTGAGTGGTTGAACCTGACACAGTAGCAGAATCTATAAGCACCATTCCGTAACCAGCGGCACGATGATTAGCTGTCCTGTCACGAATTTCAGAAGGATTGTATCTGCCATCCCATGTGCCATTTATACTGCTGTAAAAATTGTAAGCTGATCCGTCTCCCATGTTTAACCTCTCCAACCGTAAAGTGTGATCCACGAATCGGTATCTATATTATTACCGCAACCTATCTGAATACTTGTTACAGCTTCTGCTACGTCTGAATACCAGCCAGCGACACCAACAGGATTTTTTGAATTAGTTGAATTGTTTGTATTATCTCCAGCTCTCCAAGTTATGATCCCACAGTTTTTCGTAGTGCTATCCGCATAGTTAACAAACCACATTTCAATAGGTGTATGAGCGCCAGCAGTCGCACCATTACCCGAAACCATAGGTCCTAATGCCGCATACATCGTAGTTCCTGCGGATGTTTCTGCAAATGGCCAAGGAGGTCCTGTGGAATTAAATCCTGAATTTATACCAGCTATATAATACTGACTCGCAGTCGAACTGTTTACCGTCATCCAAAAAGTGTCGGTTTCGGAAGCGTTACTTGTTCTAAGAAACATACACGCTTGAATGTGTTTATAGTCGCCTGAAATTCCAGTAAGTGACATAGATACAGCCGCTCCTGTACCACTTGCGGAGTCTATAACTTCTACACTCGCCATTAGGATGCCATTCCGTAAAGAGAGATTCTAGCCCCTGATTGAAAACTACCGCTTGGTCCTACAGTTAAGCTTGTTGTCGCACCTACTTGGTTTGTGCCACCACAACTCAAAGCAAACCCCGGCATTGCAGAAGCACTATCAGAAGTGCCTCTATAATTTGAGCCTGCCTGCCACGAAATTGTTGTTATCGTGTTAGCGTTAGCGTAATCGTGTAAATGGAATATACAAGTATTTTGCACATCGTCACAATGTGTGAACCAAAAAGAATTGTAAAACAAACCTACAAAAGAGCTTGAAGAATTGTAGCCGTTGTATACAGTTTGTCCACTTGTTCCTGCAACTTGAAAACCTTTATTCCAACCAAAATCAGGAGACGTATAACCTGAAGTGTTACCACCAGCCGGATTGATACATATATCCATATTGTTCTCTCCACCACTTGAAGAAGTAGTGCATTGACCAGTCACAATACCCATTATCGTGCGGTATGTTTGCGGTATGTTTTCAAAATAGAAATTGCCAACGTAAGTGCTGGCAGTTTTTGTTATTAAATGTGTATAAGCCGCCGCACCCATTATTCCCAATCTCCTGTTCCACCATCATTCCCGAAGAAACCATACATACTTACTGTAGTTCCTACCGCAAAAGTAGTTAATGTACCAGTCTGAACATAACAGATGAACCTCGCTATCATAATAGGTTCAGGAGTAGTAATAGCAACACTACCTGTTGCAACACCTCCAGCTTCTTTACCGCCTGCAAGACTCGCTAAAGAACCTTGCTTATTCATCCCATGACCTGTATAGAAATCCATGATCACACAGTTCCCTCGATAAGAAGTGTCTCGGCTTAAAATGCCGCAATAAATAGCGGGACCTGCTAAAGCGGCGTTCCAAACTTCACCTCCAGTATTTGGATTTCGACCATACATCATTGTTCCATAGTTCGCTGAATACGGAGTAGAAGTCGGATATGGACCCAACTGAGCGGCAATATAAGTGTAATCAATACCAGTTCCGTAACTGTTATCTATATCGGCGTACCAAACCCATCTGAGTTGTTCATATCTGCGCCAATCGTTCTGACCATAGAGGTTTGAAGTAAATGTAATATCTGAAGTGGAACTACCAGTAACAGTAGCGGTGTCTAACAGAACAACAGCTTCGTCAATGTAATCGGTATCGCTCATTTGATTCACCCAGTTGTCACTAGGTGAAATCGAACCGCCTTGTATAGCTACAGGATACTTACTTGGTGGAACATCCGGCATTGTTACGAGATATCTTCGTAAGCGACCATTACGTGAATGTAACCGGAAGCGTTATCCGATTTAGCGTAAAGAGTGTCTCCTTCTTCCAAATAGACTGGTGTGCCGTCTTTCAGAAAAGCCTCATAAACAGAAAGAGCAGGGATCGGTACTTCTTTAGCTAAGTAATAATCCACACTTGATCTAGTTATATAAAGGTCAAACGAAGCTGTCACCGCTGAAGAACCTGAAGTGTTAGTAGCGAGAACGCCTGCTAATTTCAGAACCTTGTTTGATGAAGCCGCATTCGCAAGAACACTTGCCGCAGTAGCAGATGACAAAGCAGTTAAAGCTGTTTTGCCATTTATGGTTGCTACGTTGACTATGTTTGGTGCCGCCATATTTTCCTCCTATCCAAATACCATTGACATGGCAATAGCTTTACCTGTGCTGACACCGCTTGTAACGACATCAGAAATCAGGGCTTTCTTAGTTGTGTTATCTGTAACATCTTCAATGAGCATGTAATCCGTAGTCTCAGCGGTTGCAGTTGAAGCCGCATTGACATCAACATTTACCGTTACTGCCCCCGAAGTTCCTCCACCTGACATTGCTGTACCAGCAGTCACACCAGTTATGTCGCCTGCTAATGCTGTGATGTCAGATATTAAAGCCTTCTTAGTTGAGTTATCGGTAGCATCTTCTATTAACACGTAATCTGTGGCGACTGCGGTAACCGAACCTGCGGCGTTAACATCAACATCTAAAGTAACCGATCCGCTTGTTCCACCACCTGACAGAGCCGTTCCTGCCGTTACCCCTGTAATATCGCCTGTGGCTACGAAATCAGAAATCAAACATTTCTTGGTTGAATTGTCTGTGACATCCTCAATTAAAACGTAATCAGATGTCGTGCCTGTCACCGAACCGGCGCCATTAACATCAACATTTAACGTAACCGAACCTGAACTGCCACCTCCCGAAAGCGCTGTTCCTGCATTTACGTCAGTTATATCAGCCGCAAGTGATGTAGCTGTCCAGCTTGAACCGTCATAATAGTAGAGAGTGTCGCTGTCAGTTGTGAAAGCAAACATACCCTCTGCTGGAGAAGTAAGTTCTGCATCCCTGTTAGTAGTTGAAGTGTAAACGCCTATAACTTGATCCATGCAGTAATTCATCAAGTCAGAAGCGGTTAATACATCTCCTGTGTTAAATGTTTTATATCCGGCTGGTGCCGCCATTGTTTTGCTCCTTAATAGCTCAAGGCGTTCGTACCTAGAATACCACTTGTGGTGCTATCTAGTACGAAGCCATCCAATATCTTCTCTGCTGTTTGAAAAGTCGTTACCCAACTATCAGGTCTTATCGTGTGTTCGATTCCCTGTACGGAAAGAGTACGAGAAACCGTTCCACCGCCCGGTTGGGTTCTAGTAACTTTAATGGGATCCATGATCTTCGTATTTAAAGCCGCTGTAACTCTGTTAGAAACATCACCGTAAGCGTCAAGGCTTATGCTTCCGATTCTTAGCTCCGGATCTTTACGATTAGCGAGAATAGTTGTTGCTTGGTTTAAAGCATCGGCATCCGTGTCCATCAACAAACCTGTGCGAGTGTAGTTCCTTTGAAAATAGTCACTTATAGAAGTCGAATCAGTAACGTTTTGAGCCGTTCCACCTGAACGTGTAACAGTTACATTATTAGCAAGGATCGTGTCATCAATATCAAAATCAACTGACTGATACTGGATGTTTGCTCCAGTGTCATCGAATACTGTTGGAGTTTCAGCGTGTTTAGCAATAATTCCAGCACGATCATAAAATTTTAATACACCGTTAGTCTCACAAAAGAAAGCCCCTAACTCGGTTTGATTAACTGCTTGACAAGCAGAAAGAACATCTCTTGTCGTTCCTGAATCTGCTTGACACGTTGTTTGTCCTGCTCCAGTTGAAAAATCTCTCAAAGAAACAGGCCAAGTGATCATGTCAAGAATTTTGCCTAACCTAGTTGAAGTTGTTTGTCCTGCGGTAGCACCTGAAACAGTTGACACTGTTGACAGGTTCAACAAACGAAAAGAGTCAACAGCTTTAATAGTCATAAACGCCGCTGTCTCACCGGGGTGATACGTGTAATCCCACTCATCTATAAAACCTGAATAAAGAGTGTATGTAGTGCCACCATAAGTAGCTGATATTTGCAACTGTCGCATTGGTAGAATTTCATTAGCGTAAGTTCCATTATCAGGATCAAACAAACCAGTTGTGTCTGTCAATGTGACAGTACAAGCGCCTGCATCGAAACGATCTAGAATACGGTTACGCCCACGCCTGATAGCAACCGAGTTAACAACACTTGTGATATCTACAGGAGTTGAAGCGGCATCAGAAAGAACACCTGTTCCCAAGGGTGAAGCTGAATCACCTAAAACAAGATTAGGACCGAAAGAAGGGCTTGTCTGAAAACGAACGGTTACTTTAAGAGTCGCGGCGGCAGGCATATCTAACTCGAATAATCCACAGTTGCGCCTATATTAGTGAACTGATCACCGGAGGACACAATCTTATGTTGAAGTCCAAGATTTATGTTATTTAAAAGATCATCTTCGGTAATAACTGAACCTTCAACATTTATTGTTAAATTGACATTACCAGCACTTCCCTGAGCGGTTCCGCCAAAGCTTCTGCCACCTCCGCCTTGTATTGCGGCTATGGCATGATAAGCGTCTGTCATTTCTGCCATTTCTGCCGGAGAAAGAGTGCTTAGATGTGTAAGCCAATCGCCTCCGCCAGCCGCTACAGCCTCAGCTAAAAGATCAGCGTCAGAAGGAGCGGTAGGAGTAGTAGGTCCTGATGGAACTGTTACCGTAGGATCGCCGCTTGCGCCCATAGAAATGCTCGCACCTCCTCCGCTTGGAGAAGTAAAGCCGTCTTTAAGTAAATCTTTAAGTTCTCGGAACTCGCCGGTTACAGCGTGAATCAAATCTTTAATCTTTGTAAAGATTCCTTCTTCCTCTTCAGCTAAACGATTAACTTCCGCCATTACTTCAGCAAGTCGCTGTTGAGCATAATAAAGTTCCTCGTCAGCCGCTTTTTTAGCTTGCGTAGCGCCAACCAAAGCAGAATCCAAAATGATTCTTCTCGCCGCTAGATCAGCGTTCTTTTCTTCAATCGCTGTTTTATCTTCTACAAGCCCTGCGATTTGCTCATCAAGCTTGGCTTTCTCTTCACCAACCTTAATAGCCATCAACTCTTCTTCGCTTTGAATCTTTGTAGCTAAACGCAAATCTTCAGTAGCTATCTTTAATTCAAGGGCAGTCTTTTCTTTAGCTTCTTGTATCTTGCGACCTTCTTCTTCAAGTTTCGATAACGCTTCTTGAGCGTCAGCTAACTCGTTTTCAGCTTTTCTTAAATCATCAAAGCTTTGCCCTAAATCGTCTGTAACTTGATTTAAAGCTTCTTCGGCTTGCAAAACATCAAGAACAGTTGCTTCACCATCTTCGTAAGCTTGCTGAGTTTCACGTAACTGTCTTTCAAGACGCACAAACTGTTGAGCTTCGCGAATACCAACATCAGAACCTCTAGCGTAATCTTCAGTAATCAAATCTAAATCAATAAGAGCCTGTTCAGCATCATTGACTTCGTGAACTAAATCATCCAAAACCATGATTTGATTCTTCTTCTGTCTTACCAGTTCTTTCGCCGCCGCTGTGTCAGGAGGTTCCGCTGTTGCTTCTGCCTGCAACTTGGCTATCTTCTCTTCAAGATTCATTACAGCAAGACGCTGTTTATCCCATTCCTGAGTTACAGCACTAACAAACTCTGCGCTTTTGAAAGACTCATTGTTGCTTTGCTCTTGGAGTTCAAGAATACGAGCGTTAATTGTTTCTATCTCAGCGAGGTTTACAAGCTGTTCAGCGGCGTTATCTTCTATCTCTGCCTGAATATCAGCTATATCCTGTTCGGCTTGTTTCTGAGCTTTCAGGGCGCTCTTAACGTCATTCTGTGCTGACTGCATGGCTTTCACCATTTTGTTGGCTTCCCTGCGTATCCGGTTCTGCTCATCTAAAAGAACTTTTTGTTCCTCTAAATTAGTTTTAAGCTGTTCTTCAGCCTCAAGTTTGTCTGCGTTTTCTTTGTTGATTTTGATTGTCATGTCCATTAAATCTTCGGTGTGAGCAAAAATTCCGCTTTTCACACCTCCGCCTAATGTCGCTGACGCTTGAGCCGCCGCCATAAATGATCGCGTAGCAGAATCTAAACCAGCGGCAGGATCACTTAATATCTCTGACAGGGTAGAAGCTTCACTACTGTAATCTTTCAAAGCAGTAGCACCGACAACAAGGCTGTCTGTGCTGTCATCAACAGCGCCAGTAAATTCGCTTACACCAAAACGTGCATT
>MDTE01019736.1_pt1 | contig 36657 bp, 31 predicted proteins | sample 811231 | NCBI WGS metagenome assembly MDTE01 (sample SAMN05326651, study PRJNA326480) | marine metagenome | isolation source: seawater | place: Indian Ocean: Red Sea | collected 2010 | reverse complement strand
TCCCGAAACTTTCTAAAACATTATAAACTTTAATTGTAACTGTATTCAAACCAAATAAAGGTAGAAAAAGAAAAAATCCAATTAATTTGAATGTTTTTAACCTAATAGCCATAAGTTAGTTTATCGATTATAGGAGACTAATAAAATTATAGAATTTGAAAAATCAAAAATCACTAAGCCTGTATATAATAGAAGTTAACAAATTTTAGTTATCTCTTGCTTTAATTATTCTACAATCATAAAATTGAGTAAGTCAATTATTGACTTATAAATGCGGAGTTCTATTTGATATTTAGGTATACTATCTATTTTGTGGTGTATTGTCTTACGTTTACATGGGGAGCAAAACTCAAAGATGTAAGTTACAGCATCAAACAAAACGGGGTAATGATTAATATTGATTATGATGTTCCTATCAATGATGATGCAATTATCGGTTGGAAATCAGATCGTGGATGGGTTTATCTCACACTTTTAGGAGTTCGAGCACCACGAAACAAGTCTATAAACAAGAATTTTAAGGGTGTTGTAAAAAAAATCGTAATTGATGATTTCGACGAGTCTACGCAACTCGCTGTCCTTATTAACAAACCAATTCTTGGATATGATATCATAAATTCAAAAGGTACTCCTGGAACTATAGTATTCATTCACACAGAAATGAAAAAATCTGAAGTCGCATATTTAAAAGAATATATAGAAAAAGAGGGAACGTCTGTATTTAATACAGCTAAATCCTCGGGCTTTCCAAAATACAATACAAATTTCAAAAAAGCATTTGATCAGGCAAGAAAAGAATTAGGCCCCAATGCTATATTTGAATTTCATGGAAAACTTTATACAACAAATCATCCTGGAGAAAAAAGTGCGATACCGAGTTCTATCCTTGAAAATGATTTGATATCATCCAAAGATGAAATCGAGTCCAATAATGACATTGGTTTACTCGATAATCAAAATGAAGGAATATACATCGATAGCACGTCCGGTGAAATATTTACAGAAGTAACTATTGACACGTCTAAAAATCAGATTAGTAAGAATGTCAATAATATTGCTGACCAAAAAAGCGATTCAATTTCGGACGAACTAATTCAAGAGGATGATGGCTGGTTTAGTGGTCTTTTCCCATCCAATAAGAAGATAAAATCTCCCTTTAAAACCAAAATTAAAGAAAAAGATAAATTCATCATAAAAAATAATGAGCCCATAATAGTTGAGTCCACATCTCCCACTAAAAAATTTAAATTTTGGAATAATATTTTCCCTAAGTTAGGCTCAAGAGCTTTACGGAAAGATAAAATTGAGGAGGTTGAAGTTTCAAAAATCAAAGTTGATGAAAAAGACTTAACAGACCTCCAAAATAAATTTGTACCACCAAAAGTTCAAAATAGAGAAATCAAATTAACCGATGAAAATTATAAGATTCTTTCGCAAACGCAATTATCAGATACAAACAATGTTGTTATAAAAATTCCTTCAGATAATGTTAAAAGTGATTTAGATTATTTAGATAATAAATTTCTGCAAGAAAAGTATATTCCTTCTCAAAATGAGAATTTAATCAGTGATACTTCTAGCTTTATGTACTTTTCAGGATCGCCAACTCAATCCCCTGATACCAACACAGTGGAGGCATGGTTTACAAACGAAAATATTATCCCAAGTGATTTCGACCCAAAGTTTTTACAGAAGCAGTACATTCCTTCTCAAAATGAGAATTTAATCAGTGATACTTCTGGTTTTATGTACTTTTCAGGGTCTCCAACCCAATCTCCTGATACCAACACGGTGGAGGCATGGTTTACAAATGAAAATATCATCTCTAATGAATACGACCCGAAGTTTTTACAGAAGCAATATATCCCCCCTAGTAGTGAAAGTATAGTTTTTGAATTGCCATCGGACGTAAACGCTATCCAAGCTGATCCACAAATACCAGAATTTACAGCACCATTTATTTTAGATGACCGTTACAAAATTAAGTACAAAAACAAAACAAAGATCAACAGACCAATAAGAGAGGTTGAAGATCCGTTTGAACCAAATGAGAAAGAAGAAAATACGTGGCTTAGTTTTTTTCCTCTTCAGCCTGATTCAATAAAAAAGAAATTGAATTGGGACAACGCGAAAGAAAAAGAGTTGCCTAAGTTTTTAAAACGGGAAGCCGAGAGTTTAGACTATTCTTCTAATGAGACTAAAGATTATAGTTGGCGTACACAACTGCCGCAAAATCGGCCGAAATCGTTTCCCCCTAGGTATTCGGATCCAGGTTTTAGATATTATAATCAAGGAGGCATTAAAGTCGAAGCAAACCTAAGTGGAATTCCAATATACATTGATGGAAAATATGTTGGCGACACGCCTCTCAATAGACCAATTGAAGTAGAGCCAGGCTGGCATCAGGTGAGTGGTTTTTCACCAGTATATACAAGGCTTGCATCCCAAAAGGGATTACAATTTGTTGGATATGATTCAATTGTTCAAAATAATGAAATGTACGGATCAACTACTGTATATGCTGAGCCTGGAAAACTTGAAACTGTTACTTTGAAATTTAATCAAATGGGTGACACACCTAAAAAGTTGAGGGAAATACAAGGCGGTATGTCAATGGGTATTCCAATGTTTACTTTACTTATAGGTATTATTAGTTGGGCAATGTAACGAAATTTAAATCCGGTAAAAGATGAATCTAGCAAGTGAAGTAAAAAATGTAATTTTATCAAGTCTCAAACAACCCTCAGATATCAAGATTGGAATTGAAATTGAAAACATAATATATGACAATAAAAATCAAAGAATAAAAGTAAATCCAGGAATTAATTTTTCTGCTTTTGATTTAATGGAGACTTTGAAAGAGAAAAAAAACAGTTTTGAAAAATATTCTTTAGAGCCAGGAGGGCAACTAGAATGGAGTAGCAAGCCATATTCTAATTTAAATGACTTAGAAAGCTCTATAAGAGAACATCAAAAAGTTTTAAAAAGCACACTGAGAATAAAAAACTTAAAAATTATTCCCTTTGGAATTGACCCTTGTTTTAATCCAGATGATGTAGAGCTTATTGATCAAGGCAGGTATAAAATTATGGACAAAAAAATGGTCAAATCTGGGTCAATGGGAAAGTGGATGATGCGGTGCACTTCCAGTATACAAATTAATTTTGATGCTTCTAACCAAGAGGATATGGAACAGATGGTTTTCCTTGCTGATTGTATACATCCTGTTGCATCATATCTATTTTCAAATAGTCCATTTAAAAACAATAAATCAACTCATAGAAAAAATCTAAGAAATATTATATGGACCAATACCGATAATCTTAGATGTAATAATTTATTTGACCATGGCATTTTTTCTAAAACTGAATTGTTGGACAAGTACATTAAATTTTTTTTAAGTACTCCATCAATATTTTCATTCGATAAGGAGGGTAAGGCTACTTTTTCCCAAAAAACTTTTGGGCAAATACTAAGAGAAAGTAAGGATCGAGGCGATGTAAATAAAAATTTAATATTGAAATTTTTGCGTCAAATTTTTACAAACGTTCGTATTAAAAACATTGTTGAAATTAGAGGAGCTGATCGAACACCTGAAGGGTATGAAATCGCACCTGCAGCTTTTTGGACTGGGCTGTTAATGGAATCGTCTGTTCGAAATAACGTTTTAGGTACTATATCGTCATGGAGTAAAAATGACAGAAAGTTATTCAATAAAGCATCTTTATCATTAGACATTAATCAAATGGGGCCACTTAGCAAGACATATGGTTACTGGATTGATCATTTTGGTCGTTTAGCTCTAAATGGCCTAAAAAAAAGGAAGCAAGGTGAAGAAAATTTATTTAAAGGATTTTTTGATTCTGTTATGAATGAAGGACCTTTTAGTTTAACTAATCAAAATTTTGAATAAACGCATTGCTCATAATTTAACTTGGGGGCCAATATTCATAATTGGCATTATCGCATGCACGTTAGGTTTGATTGGTTGTCTGCATCAAGAACCTTGGCTTTTAGATCAAACCTCTAATGAAGTTTTAATTCAAACCTCTTTTAATGCTTTATTTGCAGAAAAAATAAATAGTGGCCTTTCTTTGTATTTAACTACATTATATAAGTTTTTTGGCATGTGGTTAATAACTATAGGGTCTCTAGTTATTGGTTATGTATATGTTACTAGACTTGGCACAAAAGTTGCTCGAAATTCTATCTTTTTGATCTTAATGGCTAATTTTTTAGCAACATATTATTTAGCTTTTAATTACTTATCGTCTTCATCTTTAATTGCTATTTTACATCTTTTATCTTTCTTCTTAGCTTTAAGTGTTTTCTTTTCCAAATACTTACCTGATTAAGTACGATACACTTTTTCCTTTGTGTTAAAAATAATATATAGTCTTAAATTGTGACACTTAATATCAATTGAAAATTATGAAAAGCTATATAAACTCTACCATATTTCGAAAAGGGCTTGCCTCACTTTCTGGCTTGTTTCTAATTACATTCTTATTGGGTCATTTAGCAGGCAACCTACAATTATTCATACCTGGATTAGAAGGTCAAACACAATTCAACAAGTATGCACTTTTCATGACTACTAATCCAATTGTAAAAATTTTATCATTTATCACGTATTCTGCTATTTTACTACATATAGTTGTTACTCTGTATCTTGTGATTCAGTCTAAAAAAGCCAGACCTGTTAGATATGCTGTAACTAATGACCAAGAAAACAGTAGTTGGTCTTCAAGAAATATGTCTGTTTTGGGTACAATATTATTATTTTTTTTAATTGTTCATTTAAAAAGCTTTTGGTATGAAATGCATTTTGGCGAAATGCCTTATCAGTATTTAGAAGATGGATCAAAAATTAAAGATTTACATTTGATAACAACCAGCGCTTTTCAAAATCCGTTATACACACTTTTTTACGTTCTTTGCATGGCAACACTATCTTTGCATTTAAAACATGGTGTAGAGTCCGCTATTCAAACAATAGGTTTAAAAAGTCAAAAATATCAAAAAGTTTTTAAATACGTAGCAATGACTTTAGCATTTCTCATCCCAGCAATCTTTGCTTCAATTCCAATCTTTTTACTCTTTAATAACTTATGATACTTGACAGTAAAATTCCAGCAGGTCCACTTGAATTAAAGTGGACTAATTACAAATCAACCGTTCCTTTAGTTAGTCCGGCAAACAAAAGAAATTTAGAAATAATTGTAGTCGGAACCGGTCTAGCGGGAGCTTCTGCTGCTGCATCTTTAGCTGAGATGGGGTATAGAGTTAAAACATTTTGTTTCCAAGACAGCCCAAGAAGGGCTCACTCCATTGCTGCACAAGGGGGGATAAATGCCGCAAAAAACTACCAGAATGATGGAGATTCAGTTTATCGATTGTTCTATGATACAATAAAAGGCGGTGATTATCGATCTAGGGAAGCAAACGTTTATAGATTGGCTGAAGTTAGCTCAAGTATTATCGACCAGTGTGTAGCTCAAGGCGTACCTTTTGCCAGAGAATACGGAGGGACACTGGATAATAGATCTTTTGGTGGTGTTCAGGTTTCTAGAACCTTCTATGCCAGAGGGCAAACCGGTCAACAATTACTTTTAGGCGCTTACAGCGCTTTAAGCAGGCAAATTTCTAAAGGTAATGTTCAAATGTTCAATAGACACGAAATGGTTGATATAGTAAAAATAGATGGTAAAGCTAGAGGTGTTATTGTTAGAAATCTTTTAACTGGTGAATTTAACAGGCACTTTGGACATGCTGTTGTTCTTGCTACAGGAGGTTATGGAAACGTATACTATTTGTCTACGAATGCTATGGGAAGTAATGTAACTGCAGCTTGGAAAGCCTACAAGAGTGGCGCTGCCTTTTCAAATCCTTGCTTTACCCAGATCCATCCCACATGTATACCTGTATCAGGAGAATACCAATCAAAACTTACTTTAATGTCTGAGTCTTTAAGAAATGATGGGCGAATCTGGGTACCTAAAAAGAAAGGAGATAATCGACCTCCAAATCAAATTCCTGAAGAAGAACGAGACTATTATCTCGAAAGAAGGTATCCTGCCTTTGGTAATTTAGTTCCTAGGGATGTTGCCTCTCGTGCTGCAAAAGAGAGGTGTGATGAGGGGTATGGTGTAGGTGAAACAGGCCTAGCTGTTTATTTGGATTTTGAAGACGCAATAAACAGACTCGGAAAAGACATAGTTTCTTCTAGATATGGTAATTTGTTTGCAATGTACGATAAAATCACAGGTGAAGATCCTTACACTACCCCAATGAGAATTTTTCCTGCAGTTCATTATACAATGGGTGGGCTATGGGTTGATTATGATTTAATGACGACAGTTCCTGGATTATATGCTATTGGGGAGTGCAACTTTTCTGATCATGGTGCTAACAGACTTGGTGCCTCAGCTTTAATGCAAGGATTAGCAGATGGTTATTTTGTATTGCCATACACTATAGGAAAATATTTGTCGGAAGATATTCGAACAAAGCCAATAAAAACAGATCATGAATCTTTTGTAAAAACTGAAAACAAAGCAAAAGATAGAAATAAAATTCTTTTAAATAATAGGGGTAGTAAATCCGTTGAAAGCTTTCACAGAGATTTAGGTAAAATAGTTTGGGACTATTGTGGAATGTCGAGAAACCGACCTAGTCTCCTTTCTGCCATCGAAAAAATTAAAGAATTGAGAGAAAATTTTTGGAAAAATGTAAAGGTTCTAGGCGATGATAAAACATATAACCCAGAATTGGACAAAGCAGGGCGCGTCGCAGACTTTTTCGAATTAGGAGAACTTATGATGAGGGATGCATTAGAAAGAGAAGAATCTTGTGGAGGTCATTTCCGTGAGGAGTATCAAACAGAAGAAGGTGAAGCGTTGAGAGATGATAAAGAATACACATTTGCATCGACATGGGAATTTAAAGGTGTTGATAGTCCTCCTGTTTTGCATAAAGAAGATTTAGGTTTTGAAACTGTTAAACCTACTCAAAGGAGTTATAAATAAATGGCTGACTTACAACTAACGCTTAAAATATGGCGTCAAAAATCTAGTTCTGAGAAAGGCGCTCTTGAAACTTATGATGTTAAGGGACTCAATAGCCATATGTCTTTTTTAGAGATGATGGATGTTTTGAATGAACAGTTGATTGAGCAAGACAAAGAGCCAGTTGCTTTTGACCATGATTGTCGAGAAGGAATATGTGGAATGTGTTCTATGGTGATTAATGGTAGAGCTCATGGTCCTTTAAAGGGAACAACAACATGTCAACTTCACATGCGACATTTCAAAAATGGGGAAACTATTACTATAGAGCCTTGGAGAGCAAAAGCTTTTCCTGTTATTAAAGATCTAGTTGTTGATAGATCATCCTTTGACCGTATAATTCAATCAGGAGGATATGTTTCTGTAAATACAGGCAGCGCTCCGGATGGTAATGCTATCCCAATACCAAAAGAAGTTGCCGAACAAGCATTTGATGCCGCCGCTTGTATTGGCTGCGGTGCATGCGTAGCTACTTGTAAAAATGCATCTGCTAGTCTTTTCGTAGCTGCAAAAGTTTCTCAATTATCAATATTGCCTCAAGGACAACCAGAAAAAAAAGATAGAGTAAATAATATGGTTTCCCAAATGGATCTAGAAGGATTTGGACATTGTACTAATACAGGAGCATGTCAAGCTGAATGTCCAAAGGGGATTTCTGTAGAGTATATAAGAAAAATGAATTTAGATTACAACTTAAGTAATATAAAAGGGTAAACTATTTAAGCCTAAAATTAACCGGTATTGAAATCCAAACGCCAACAGATCTTTCTCGTTGTTTTGCTGGTCTAAAACGGGTTGATCTAATTGCCTCCATTGCCGCTTCGTCTAGGCCTGTATTAGGTACACCTTTTAAAATAATAGTTTCCTTAACTCTACCTTTTTCGTCAATGAATGCTTGAACTACAACAACTCCTTCAATGCCTGCTTCCTGTGCAATTTCTGGATATTTTGGTCTTATTGGGCTCATAGCAACAGGTGGATCATCATATGGTATGAAAACTACCTTTGGTCCTGATGGTGGAGGAGGTGGAGCATCCATATTTGAAAAATCATCAAAATCTAGTTCATCTAGGGTTAGATCATCTGCGATATCTTCATCATCGGAAGGTACGGGTATCGAAGGCCTTGCAGGCGGTGGAGTATTGTCAATTTGTTGGGTTTGAGGAATATCAATATTTTCAATAATCACTTGCTCAGCTTCATCAAATTCAACGGTGTTTATAAATCTTGGGAAAATCAAAAAATTTAATATTATGCAAAATATGCCAATTAAAATTGTCAAACGTACAATAATAGGATATTTTGATTTTAGAGGATTAATTACTTCCATTAATCTACTAATGTTTTTGAAGAATAATTAAGTTTTAAGGCTTCCACTTCGCGGAGGTTCTCATGAATTTTTGAAACCAACCCCATCTCAGCTTCTTCATCACCTTTTAAAGAGACCACTATCTGTGGATTAACCATACGTTTATCATACATAACTGTAGATACATCATCCGCGCCCATTAATCTATCATCTATTGATATTAGTCCATCTTTAGATAGCCACACTTGTACGGTATTTCTCTTTGATTTCAATTTCTCAATACGTTTTGCTTTTGGCAAATTGACAGGCAAACCCGAGTATTCTTTTAAAACTGTTGTTACCATGAAAAATACCAAGAGCATAAAAATGATATCAGGCATTGAAGCTGTAGGGATTTCGCTGGATATTTTGGTTTTTTTGGAAAATTTCATTAGTTGCTATTTGCTATTGAAATGCGCTTAGCATCTGCCATTTTCAACTGATCTATAACTCTAACATAATCTTTGTATGATGTTTTCGGGTGTGCCTTGACAGAAACAACTAATTTATCATTTGCTCTTATACGATCTCCGACAATTCTGTGAATTTGATCTAAGTTTGTAGGTTCTTCATCAAGTAATACTTTTCCTTGAGAATTTATCAAACAGTTTAATATGTTTTCTTTTCGAATTTCTATTTCCATATCACCAGGAGGAGGTAAAACAATTCCAAGCCCTTTATCTGTATCAATTGTAGTTGTAACAAGAAAAAAGATGAGAAGTAAAAAGGCTATGTCTGCCATTGAAGATGTGGGGATTTCTCCGCCCTTGAACCGTCTTTTTTTTGCCATGTTATTAAGATTGATTCCTATTTTTTATCATGCTCATGAAGAAAATCTAAAATTTTTATAGACTGTTCTTCCATGTCTAACACTAATTTATCAATCCTAGCTACAAATACATTTTGGAAAGTTTGTATTATCATGGCTACAATAAGACCAAATGCGGTAGTAAGTAATGCTTGAGAAATTCCGCCGGCAACAACAGCAGGGGAAATATCATTTGCAGCTTTTATTGCATCAAATGCAGCAATCATACCGACAACTGTTCCTGTAAACCCAAGCATGGGTGAAATAGTAATAACAGCGTTTAGCCATATCATATTTTTTTCTAGAAATGCCATTTCGAGCCCACCTGCATTTTGGATTGCTTTTTCGGCTTCATCATGTCCTCTATCTAGCTTAGATAAACCAGCATGAAAAATTGCAGCAACGGGCCCATCTGTTTTACTGCATATTTTTTTAGCTGCTTCTGGACCATCTTGATCAATAGAAGTAGTGACAGCTTCAAAAAAACTGTCTGAGTTTACACCAGACATCATCAGTGAGTAGGCACGCTCTAACACAAACCCTAACCCAAAAACAAGTGTTAGAAGAATAGGCCACATAAAAGCTCCACCTTCAAGGAAATAATAAACCATGAGTCAACTCCATATATAAGTTTGAATTAATGAGAGTAAAAATAATTAAAATGTTTGCTTCAATGCACGATAATTTAATTTGTGGATTTGATAAATGCATCTGCTTCATTAAAATGTTTTAAGGCCTCATTAACTTGATTGTCAAAAAGTAAGCGAATATTTGTATTCTCATTTTTCCCCCATATAGAACCTGCTAATTCACTTTTTATTCTGTTCTTCAAAAATTCTGAATCATTAGTAATTATAGAATCTTTTTGAAATTTGATTGAGTCAGAATCTAGATATGTGAAAAAATTTTGAAGCATTGAATTTGAAACACGCCATTCATTTTTAAACTTATTGAAGGAAATAAAATCTTCTTTATAACGAGAAGCGTATTGTGAAGCAAAATTAAAAATAGGTCGCCTAGGATTTCTTAATATTTTTGTTGTCTCATTATTTATCTTGCTTCTAAATGGAATATATATATCTGGCGTAATTCCACCACCACCATAAACAGTTCTACCAGATTTTGTTTTATATTTTGGTCGCAGTTCTTTTAAACTGTCTATCTTTGATTCTCTATCTTCAGCATAAAGCTCTCTGTAATAAGCTAGGTCATTACCATCTTCATAAGGTCTTTGTATCAGACGTCCAGAAGGGGTGTAGTACCTAGCAATAGTGACGCGAAGTGCAGCACCATTATCAAGCGGCAATTGACGTTGTACTAATCCTTTACCAAAGCTAGTTTCTCCAACAACTAGCCCTCTATCTAAATCCTGAACTGCACCTGAAACTATTTCAGCCGCACTAGCAGATCCTCGATTAATCAAAATAATCAATGAAAAATCTGAAGAAAATTCTTTGGAGCTACTAGCTAAAAAAACTTGGTTTGATTCTTTTATTTTACCAGTCGTGTAAACAAGGGTATCTTTAGTATTGATAAAAAGATCAGAAATTGCAGCTGCTTGTTCTAAATATCCTCCACTGTTTCCCCTTAAGTCGAACAAAAGCTTTTCCATCCCCTGCGATAACAAAGTATCAATTGCAGAAACTACTTCATCTTTTGTTGTAGCAGAAAATCTTCTTAGAAAAATATATCCTGTCTCATCATCTAACATTGTAGCAGATCCAACACTGTATATAGGTATATTATCTCTAACAATTGTAACATCGAATGGTTCTGGGTTTCCTAGCCTAAGAATGGTAACTAAGACTTCACTACCTTTCTTCCCTCGAAGTTTTTTGAAAACTTCCGATTTAGTGATTTTGTATGCGTCTTCTTTATCTATCGCTATTATTTTATCCCCAGGCATCAGCCCAACAATTTCTGATGGGCTGTCTGGAATCGGAGATATCACCGTTATGAATCCATCTAAAATATCGAATTCAATTCCAATACCTTGAAAGTTTCCTTTAAACAATTCACTAATACTTTCTTGCTCTTTGGCAGGAATGTAGGTTGAGTGTGGGTCTAATTCTTCCATTAGGCCTCTAAAGGAACCATCCATTATTTTATCAAAATCAATCTGGTCAAAATAAAAATGATTGACAAAAGATATAATTTGTTCTAAGACTTTCATCTTAGTCTTGAGAACGCGATAGGCATTTTTATTCCTTGCGCTTAGCTCAGGTAAGAAAAGTAAGATTGCAAGAAAAAAACCTAATAGTGCGGACACTCCGAGTGGCCATATCCGCTTAAAAAATCTAAACATTAATAAATCAGTTATTATAGTCCAACATATAACATTGTCCGAAAGGCAACTCCTGACAATGCAGAACTAGGTGAGTCACCTATTTGAGTCCTTCCATTCAATTTCCAAGACCCTTGTCTAACAGTGCCCTTATTAAATCCAACACTTATACGCAGTCCTAATCTCTCTAAAAATTGCCACTTAACTGCAACATAAGGTTGGAAATTAAAAAAAGCAGAGCTAACATCTTTTAATACACCTGAAACAGCGCCAGGCCTTATATCAGGGTTGTTGAACTCGTTTGCAGATACACCGTAAAAGAGGGTATCTCCATCATTACTCATAGTGCCATAGGCATTGGAAAAAACCTGTTTCCATCTCGGATTTGCACTTGTTTGTTCAATACCCATTGCGACACGCCCAAGTCCAAGTAAGGCTCCAGAAGATATTTCAAGGTCTTGAAGAAGAGGCATAACGTATTCAACTGACGCAGCTCCTAGTAGAAAAGTAAATTTTGCTTTAATAGATGGGTTTAATTCATCTGTATACATTTTAGAAGCTTCACCAATATCTAAAGAATCGTTTCCATTTCCGTCAATAAATATCTTTATTTCAGGAATTGTGCTTACAGAAGTACCTCCCATACCAGCGTAGCCCCCAATACGCCACCTCCCGGTTACATGAGCAAACCCTTCACCACCGTGGACAACGAAAGGGTCATCAAATTCATTAGGGTTTAAGCCGATATTTGTGAGATAGGATGCACCCGGTATAGAATCTAATTTTATATACATGGGACTATAACCAATTCCTCCGCCTAAAAAATCTTCAGCGGGGTAACTAAACTGACTTTTAATAACGTTAAAGCTAAAAACAGTTATAAATAATATATTTTTCATATTTCAGTAACAATCGACATCATTTAAGTTACAAATTAAGTTTCATGTATCAATTAATAAAGGGAATATTGGCTAAAATTATAAAAATTGAAAAAATTGCATATATCGGTCTTTTCCTTGTAAAAATTGTCTCGCTATCATATATTTTTAAGTAGTAATCGAGGTAAGGGAGCCTAAAACGTAGTTTTACTCCCTAAAAAAAGCACTTGCATAAGATTAAACTTATACTTTTAAGTGTAATTAAAGGAGAAGAAATGCGCTTTTTTCAAGCCATATTTCTTGGACTCTTCCTTTTTGCCAGCGCGGAGGGTAAGGAAGAATTCCACATAAAAGGTCCATTTGACCTAGATAAAGATAAACTTAATGAATGCTTAATTTTCAATAGTAAGGAACATTCTGTCCTTTTTGTTGAAATTATATCTCCTCAAAAGAACGATACTCTTTGGACCTATAAATTTCAAGAAGAAATAACCGTCATCGATGGAAGCCTTATCGATTTAGATTATGATGGCCTTGTAGAATTAGTCATTATTCCAAAAATTATAAATATCGATGATTATAACCCATGGCTTTACGTTTTTAAAGGTTTATCAAATACGTTTACAAATGAGCCTTTTTCGTACAGTCAGGCTCCTTTATCTCTAACAGCAATGCGACCTTCAAGCTTAACCCTTACCGGTGATATATCATATCCTCTGGGCGTATATTTCGGTTCTCCAATTAGAAAAGGAATGGTTTTTAGCCTTGAAATTTCTGGAGACCGATTAAAACTAAATGACTCTAAATTTTTATCTAACCCAAACAGTGGTAGTGGATATAGCGTTGTTCAAATGTCTAGTTTTTCAACCGACAATCGCGACTATATATCTTATATTTCTGTTGAAAATGACTCCCTACATACAACGATTTTTAACGTAAAAGATGATTACACTATTTTGAGTTCCTCAACGATGCTTTTTGGTGAAGGAGTATTAAAACTTAGTAAACCAATGATGCCTCGCAATTCTAAAAATAAAGGTAAGGATGGTCTACTTATTCCAACAAATTCAAATGAAGTCATTTTATTGAATCTTTTAGATTCAGAGGTTGTAGTGTCCTCAACAAATGCATTGATAAATAAGGTTTTCCCTAATGATAGTAAAAGCGATTTATACACTGTTTTGAAACATAGAGAAAATGTGGTTGCACTTAATTCCATCAATGCAAACCAAACAGAGCTTGAAAAAAGAAAGTTGCCTGCTCCAGATGAAAATTTTTCTTCTGAATTATCATGGAAAAAAAAGATGAAAATTCCAGATGATAAAATTAGATCCAGCCTGTCGAATAAATACCAAAATTTGCCCTACAAGAAATCGAAAAAGACATCAGAATCTAAAAATTATAACATGCTAAGTCCAACCCTGGGAGATTTCCTTAAAGATTTAAATCAAAACAATGATAATAAACATGATTCTTCAATGTCGACGGTTCCACAAGCAGATACAGATATGAAAAGTACTAGTTGGGCTAGCGAAGCTGGTTTTACTTATATGGATTTGGAAGAATATAATATTGAAAAAATTGATACTATAAAGCCCAATCCAATACCAGAGCTTGATACAGCAATAGCAAAATTCACAAACGATGCAAAGCAATTTCTAACCCTACAGAAAACAAAAAAAGATTCTAACCTTAATGATAAAAACAAGGACAAAGAAAAGATTGATTTATATTATGTTCTTGTAATGACACCTGCAACGGAAACAAAAGATCGCTATATTTTTGATGGTGAAGCACCATTTGGGGTAGCGGTAAACCAGGTTCCTCCTACTGGAAGTGCTTCACATTTTCAGCATAGCGTTTCAGCAGACATCGCAAATTTAAACCCAGGTGAAAAGTACGATTTTGCATATTCACTTCGGGATGGTTATAAAGATACCATTACTACACTTACAATGATTCACGATCTTCAAACAAATGTGGTTTTAATGTCAATCTCTCCAACAGTTGATTCCATTTCTCAAGCTTATCAGCCTGAATCTTTCGATCCAAAATTGTTTGAATTTCCAAATTACTTTTTTGAAGGATTTCCAACCTCGTTAGATATGGATTTCACTGATAAGTTGATACGCTTTAGTTTTGATGGTGTTAAAGATTCCACCTATCAAGGGATATACCTATCTTCTACTACACCTTCAAATCCTCCGCAATCTCTTGCTATCTTTTTGGATCAAGGTAAAATCCAATCCATCAAAGGAGAAGTTGTTGTTCGTGCAAACGGATCAAAAAAAATAACCACTCAATTTGATCTCGTTGGATCAGTAGAACCATCTCTTATGTTTTCAAAACTAATCCAAGAATCTTTTCCAGAAGATCTAAAAGTAAAACTATTGCAAGGTGCATCATTAGAAGAACCATTATTTGGGCCCAAAGGAAAAATACCAAAGGTAGTTCGCGAACCAAGGCTACCTGAAGCTCAGCTAGCACTACCTCAACAAGAGGTTCCCATTGTTCCCAAGCAAACTGTAGTTCCTGACATAAATAGTCAAATTCTGGAATCGAATGTCTCCAACAAAGCGGTAAAGGCGCAGCCACAAGAAAATGATCAAACCTTTATAAATTCTAATCTAGAGGAAAGAGTTAATGAAAATAAAATTACGAAAATTGATTCTTTAAGGTTAGAACATTCTAAAAAGGATCATAATATCGATACATTTAATAAACCTCCGGTTCCAGAAAAAAATCAAATTGAAATCGATAGCATTATTGATGGTGATGATTAAAAATTTAAAAAATTTATATATTCCTTTTCTCATGAGCTTTGCCCTTCTTTTTGGGCAAAAAATTGTTAACATGAATGGAACCTTCGATTTAGATGGTGATAAAATGCTCGAGTTTATTGCTCTAGAGCTAAATCCAGAAAAAGATATTTTTCCCAATGCAGTTCGGTACTATGAAATTGACTCTGGAGGTTATCAAAATCTCATATGGGAATTTATTCCTCCAGTAGCTTTAGAAGGGGACTTTGTGGATGCTAAAATCGGAGATATAAATGGTGATGGCTCTCCTCAATTGGTTATAGTGATGAATTTAACTAGATTTGGAGATAAGAGTACCCCGCACGTTTTTATTGCAACTTATGATTGGGATGGGACACATTTTTCCGAGATTCCCTCAGCGAGTCTGGATATAGGGAAAGAAAATAAATCTCTAAGATGTAATAACTTTCAGCTGCTAGATCAGGACGCTGATGGTGAACAAGAAATAGTTCTCTCATTAGGGAGTCCATTTCGTGGGTTCGCCATTGTAGATTCTTCTCCGACAGGTTTATCCATAACAAAAAAAGTAAGACCTGACCAGTTATTAGTAGGTTCTGGTTTACTTTATGTAGCAGCATCAGATTATGACTATGATGGCTATGATGACATTGTAGCTTTTAGTCCTGATGGTAATGTAATTAAAGCTCAACCTTTTTATAATATCGGTGGGGTGTTTGATTCAGGGCATCTAGTTAAAAAAGAAGTTGAAGGACTAAGTGGAATATTGTCTTATTCACTAGAGCTGTCAGATTGGGATTCCGATGGGTTTTTAGATGTTTTGGTTCCCTTTAATTCAGGTGATATAGCTGCTTTTACTTTAACTCCTGCAACACTAGTTATTGATGTTCTCCCGATTTCTACTGGCCCGCTGACGCAAATATGTGTTGCAGATTTTAATCAAGACACATACAAAGATCTACTAACTCTTTCATCTGAGATTAATGCATTAACATTAATCTCAGGAGAAAATGGAGGTGTAAGTAATATAGAAAATGCAATGAGAAAAGTGCCTCCAGAGATACAGGTTTTTTCCATTTTGCCCATGGCGAATTCAGGGGTTTACAATGGGAATGTTTTGGTTTCAGGTTGGGATGGTTTGATCAATTCAACATATGTTATTCAATTAGGTAAGAAATCAGATAAACTTGACCAAGGTTATTTAATATCATCTGATTTCATCCAAAAACAATTACCAAACCTTCTTTCCGTTGCTGAATATGAAGAACTTGAAACAACAGAAAAAGATATTGAAATAGACCCAGCTGAAACCGAACCGCTTGAGTCACAACAGGATCAAAGGATAATCACAGATTTAGGGGAGTCTCCAAGTGATTATATCCCTAACACCATTTTCCTGAACCAAAAAGAAGGGAAAGTTCTAAAAGAACAGCCGAGAGTAACAATACCCAAAAAAATAGTTCGATCATTAGAAGCCCCTAAAATGCCTAAACCAAAAGAACTTCTTGGACAAATACTTCCTAAACATATTCTCCCTAGATATGTTTTAAGGCCAGGGGAACCCTTTTTATACGAGATCCCTAAGGATTCTACAGATGAATTTTATAGTTTTAGATGGGAGAATCAACCACCTAAAGGGATGTATTTCTTGTATGAAAGTAAGGCTATCAACTGGGTTCCTTCTGACAAACAATTGGATGCGTTCCCGATATCATACATGGTAAGAATGAAGATTGACGAAATTATGGAGGCGACAACTGGTTCCACCGAAAACAATCAAGTTTTTAAATCAACTCCTGTATTAGAGAGTAGGGACGAAAGTATTTGGGTCTATGTAAATGACCGACCTAGGTTTTTAACAGAGCCAACGATAACAGAGTTCATAGCTGGTTCTAAGTTTAGTTATGAACCAATTGTTCAAGATCGAAATAAAGATGCTAATGTCAGATTAGAGTTAGAAGTATATCCTGAAGGTATGTTCATTGAAAACAACATAATCTATTGGGAGACTGATAGCTCTCATGTCGAAGTTTATGATGTCAGACTTATCGCAACGGATGGGTTTGAAAGAACAACACAAGAATTCCAATTATTTTCAAGAGCAGGAGTAAAAATTCTTTCTACAGCACCTAAAACAGCTAGCGTTGGGAAGAAATATTCCTACCCAATCAAAGTATGGAAACAAAAAGCAGATCAAAATATTAATTATAAATTATTTCAGGGGCCCGAAGGAATGGTTTTACACCCAGATGGGACAATTTCATGGACTCCCAATCCTCTACAAGTAGATACTATTAAATATTCTATTGTTGCCAGCCATGGCGTTGCTACAGATTCTCAATTCGTCAAACTCTTTGTTAATCATCCTCCTGTCATTAAAAATGCTCCTATGATAATGAACACTATTAGCGTGGGTGGTATTTGGGATTTTGAATTGGAAGTATATGATCCGAATAAAAATGACCCGTTAATTTTTACTGCAAATAAATTACCATCGGGCATGCGAATGGATCCACACTCTGGGTTTTTACGTTGGGAGCCAACGATGAATGAGTTAGACTTTCATCAACTAGAGATTGAGATATCTGATGGTAGAGAGTCTAGAGTAATTGAATCTGAATTTTTTGTTAATTCGCCCATAAATATTGTCTCTGTTCCAAAAATGTCTGCCACTGTAGGCGAAGAATACACTTATCCTTTAATTATTAACGATAAAAACCAAGGATCTCTTCTCCCATTTAAAAGAGTCGTAAAAATTGATGATGTTTCAAATATTCGAATGTTTTCAATAAATATTACAGATGATGTTGCGCTCGCAAACGTAGATAGGTTTCTTGGTGACTGGCATAATGCCGAAGCAATTTATTTTGTTGACCCTAAATATCCTGCGGATTCTTTGGTATCTAGATTGAATCTTAAAAGGTATACCCATTCTGTTTTTTTTGAAGACGATAGGTTGTGGGTATTGCTTAAAACCTTGGATGGAAGGACTATAAAAGTAAAAGATTTCTTATGGGAATTTTTTCATGGTAATAAAGGCAAGCCACCGCGCGTGATTGTGGAGCGAGTTAGTCCCACAAGGTTCAGTCTTTTGGACTTTCCAGAAGGAATGGAAATTGATCGTTCATCAGGGACAATAAGATGGACACCCACTGTTGATCAAACCGACGCTCACCGGGTAACGGTTGTTGCTTCAGATGGCTACAGTAAGGACGAACAAACTTTTGAAATCTATGCAAATCAACTGCCAACAATTGTTTCGAATCCCCCGCATATGGGTTTAGTTGGCGAATTGTTTAAATATCAAGTGCGCGTGGATGATAAAAATGAAAATGCTTCATTAGAATTTACTTTAATGAAAGGACCACATGGGATGCAAATGGATCGGTACGGTAAGATTTTATGGGTGCCTAAAGCTGCTCAGATTAATAATAATACCTTTGAAGTTGCGGTAAGTGATGGTTTTGGCACAGATACTCAAGTAGGGAAAATATTTGTAAATAATGCGCCTACAGTGGTTTCTAATCCTAAGCCAGTTGGGTTAACCGGCCATTCTTGGAGATATAAAGTAACAACTGAAGATCTAAATGGAGATAAAGTTGCATATCGAGCAGTAAGACTTCCAAAATATGCTCGTTTTGACAAAAAGAAGGCAATCCTAGAATGGACGCCACGGAAAAATCAACTTGGTATGAATGACTTTATAGTGATGGCAATCGATGAGCATGGTGCCACTTCAACCCACGATTTTCAGGTACACGTTTTTCATGATCCTAGCTCGAAGCAATTGGTCAATACAGGATGGCCATTAATGTTAACTTTTGTTGGTGTCGTTTTTGCTTGGGGAATGGCTCAAATCTAATCGAAGATGCTTTTTTAAAACATCCTTAATAACTCGTTTATTTGTGATGTTTAATTCAATTACCAAAATTGCAAAGGAAAAATTAGGGTCTAGAGGTCTTATTTTAGCCCAGTCTTTTTCTGTAGTTAATATATAATCTGCTTTAAGCTTTTTGGCAAAGTTTACTGTTTCAGTTAATTTTTTTTTAGTATAGCAATAATGGTCTCTGAAGTTTTTTTCTCCAACTATTATACATTCATGCTCTCTAGCAGTCTTTTCAAAACTTTTTGGGTCTCCAATGCCTGACAAAAGAAAAACTCTTTTGTTTTTTGTAATTTTCTGAACGGAGTTTTTTGGAAAAACAATAAGGCTATTTATTTTTGATTGAAGATAAAAAATATTTTCTTTTTTCACTGAATTAATTAGCTCAATCTTTGGATTATTTTTTGTAAAAATCACCGCATCTGCCCTTTTTAAACTGCTCCAAGTTTCTCTTAAGTATGATGTGGAAAAAAAACTGTAATCTGATAGCTTAGATTTTCCATTAATAAGAACTAGATCTAAGTCTCTTGATAGCGACCTATGCTGAAATCCGTCATCTAAAATAATTATTTTAGTTTTAAACTTTTTTATCAAAAAAGATCCCCCTCGAAAACGATTATTATCTACCACTATTGGTATATTTTTCGTTTTTTTTGCCATCATGAACGGTTCATCTCCTACGTTTTGCCAATCTTCAAGTGGGCCGTTTCCTTTTGACACTAAAATCGTTCCGCGGGTATTTCTTTTATAACCCCTGCTGAGGATGGCAACGTTACTTATTTTGTTGTCCTGAAATAATTTGCTTAAATATAAAACTGTAGGTGTTTTTCCTGTTCCCCCTAGATTAAGGTTTCCTATGCTTACTACATGGCAAGGTAGTTTCGCTGTTTTGAGTATATTGCTATCGTATAAAAAGTTTTTTATAATCACGATTGAACGGTAAAAAACTGAAATTGGAAAGAGTAAATATTTGAGCCAGGGTTTCATGATATTTACGTGGATCTAAATATTATCCGTTTTCCATGGCTTTAATTAATATACTTTTGCATATTTGAAGGTTTTGTGATTTATCGAAATAAATAGGCCTACCATAATTAATCAAAATGGTTCCGAAGGGTTTAGTAACGTAAAACGTGTCCCAATTTTTAAATCCCCAGCTTTTTGTATATTGAACACTTACTGGAACAATAGCAGCTTTACTTCTTTGAGCTAGACCTATAATCCCATTTTTTGGAATCCTTGGTGGTCCTGATGGTCCATCGGGAGTTATAAAAAGCATCGTATTAGTTGGTGTGTTTAATAAACGAAGCATAGACTTGTATGCAATCGCACCATTCTTCTTACTGGAACCTCTTATCATATTCCACCCCCACTTTGTAGCAATTTGAGAAATCAACTCTGCGTCCTTGTGGGTTCCTGCCAGTGCATTTATTTTTAGATTACGCAAATCATGAACTATAGAAAGTAAGTGACCATGCCAAACAGAAAATATGATAGATTTATTCTCTTTAATTAATTTATCGTAGTTTTCTTTGCCTCTTACAGTTTTTTTATTCGTCCCATAGATAAATTTTAAAACTATACTAAGAGTTGAGATTGTCAACTTGTCAAGTATCTTTCTTATCACTTTTCTGTAGCCCCTAAAATATCATTAGCAACTTTTATATAAACTCCAGGTTTTCCAAGTTTTGCTTTAACTTTTAGGAAATCATTTAACATTTGATTGCGACTTTCTGATTTTTGATCTAGTAGTTTAATAAGTGTATTCTTAATGCCTTGAGGTTCCATTTTTGACTGTAAAAATTCAGGAGCAATTTCTCTGCCTTCAATTAGGTTAACTATTGAAGAAAACTTTACTTTTACTAAATATTTCGCCAAGAACCAAGTTAGCCAGGATAATTTGTAACATGCAACAAAAGGAGTCTCCTCTATTGCACATTCTAAAGTTGCAGTTCCGGATGCTACAATTGCGACATCTGAAGCAATTATAGCCTTTTTAGCATTCTCTTCCACTCTAATCGATTTATCATGTAGCTCAATATATGTATTATCTGATTTTGCTATAATTACTTGCAAATTAGGGAATTTTTCTTTTAGTAAAGTGATAGTTTTTATAAATATCTTCAAATGCTTATCAACCTCTTGTTGCCTGCTACCTGGAAGAAGAGCGATTAACTTGTTTTTTTCATTTAAATTGTGTCTTTTAAAAAATTGAGCTCTATTCTCATTTAAATGCTCAATTTCCATAAAAGGATGCCCAAAGTATTTGGTATCTACCCCTCTAGATTTATACCAAGTTTTTTCAAAAGGGAAAATTGAATATGTCTGGTCTATATATTTTTTAACTTTTTCGACTCTTTTACTTTTCCAAGCCCATGTTTGAGGTAAAATAAAATAACTTATTGGTATCTTTAATCTTGATATCCTTCTTGCCAAGTGGAGATTAAACCCAGGGTAATCAATAAGAATGATTCTATCTGGCCTTACCCTTTCTATTAGTGAGGTTGTTTTCCTCATTATTTTCCACATTCTAGGTAAATGCACTAGGACTTCTTTGAATCCCATTACCGATAAGTTATTAATGTGTTGAACTATTTTCATTCCTTCTTTTTCCATCAAGTTTCCACCGTGACCCATGAAAGATGTGTAGGGGTTTAATGATTTAATTGCTTTAATTAGCTTAGCACCGTGAAAGTCTCCAGAAGGTTCACCTGCAACCAAAAAAAATTTAAGAGGATCTTTCATAGAGGATTACTAAAAAACAAATTTTACAAGATATGGTTTTATAATAATAAGAAAGACTAGGGAAAAAATGTTTTGCAACGTCCGTTTTTCTGTTTTAAGCGTTTTTGAAAAAGATGCTGGTATTGTTTTGGATTTATTAACCCAAGGTGTAAATAACGGAAAGACTCTTGGAACATTGTTTTTGTAATTCACATATTCTTTCCCAAACAATGATGATAGCTTTTGCTCTTCCAAAGAAATAATCATGCTGTATTGGAAGAAAAAATAAAAAATAACAAAAGCAAGTAGCTCAAACATAAAAGGTCCCCCTGAAAAAAACACCATACCTGAATAAATAAACAAATTGCCAATATAAAGAGGGTTACGTGTCCTTGAATAAGGCCCAGAGGTGCATAGTGAATTTGCCCCTACCTTAGTTGTTCTAGTTCGTCCTCCTGCATATCGAACCGCACTAAATCTCACTATTTCACCAAATAAGATTAAAAGAGCCCCGTAGATCCAAAAAGGGTAATAAGATTCGGAATAGTAAAACATAACTAAAACGATTGGTATAGGAGTAAAGCTCCTGTTTCTAAAAAAAAAAGACCTGGCTTCCATTATGGAAAATCCTTTTTTATAATTTTTTGTATCTTTAAAGCTACTGATAAAGCATCTCTACCAGATTTTCCATCAACAATAGGTTTTTCTCTTCCTATAATTGAATTAGAAAAGTTCTTTAATTCAAGTTCAAGTGCATCATACTTTTTTAGTTCGGGTTTCATGTAAGTAATAAAACATTTTTCCCCGTTACGTTCAAAATCAGCAGAGTGTAGAATATCAGACCTATGTCTTTTGTTTCGTTCAACTTTATATATTTCTGTAGATCCATTTAGCAAATCAATTGTAGAATACAAATTTTTTTGAAAAAGCTTTATCTTCCTAACGTCATGTTGTGCTATTCTGCTTGACATTAAGCTTGCAACAGTTCCATTCTTAAACTTAATTCTTGCCTGTGCAATATCTAAAGAATTTGTAATAATCGATAAACCTGTTGCTTCTAGAGATTCTACATCACTCTTTGCTATAGATAATAGAATATCAATGTCGTGTATCATTTTATCCAATACAACGGGTACATCTGACCCTCTTGATGTGTAGGGAGCAAGCCTTTGTATTTCTAAAAATTCAGGATTAACATCATATTCATCTAAAGCTATGAGTGAAGGATTTAGTCTTTCTATGTGACCTACTTGAATGATTACTGAATTTTTCCGGCCTAACTTTAATAAAAAATCAGCCTGTTTGAGATCTGCAGTAATTGGTTTTTCTATAAAAACATGCTTTTTACTTTCTATGCAAAGCTTTGCAACTTCAAAATGATTTGAAGTTGGGGTAACCACAGATAGGGCATCTACATCATCAATAAGCTTTTTAAGGTTTTTGTATGCAGTAGTTCTATATTTTTTAGCTACAAGACTACTCCTTTTAAAATCAAGATCATAAAGGCCTACAAGTTTTACTGAGGGGATTCTAGAGTAGTGTTTTACATGGTGTTTCCCAAGGTGGCCTACACCTATAACACCGATTTTAATGGGCTTCAATGACATATCTTATGCTAAAATTACATATTAGAACAGTGAATTCGTACAATAGAAATAAAAGGAATTAAGAATAATGAAAAAACTTGCATTTGTTATAAACAAACAGCAATTTTTAGTACTATTCGAGGTGTTTTAGGAGTTTCAAAATGGCTAACGATGTGAAATCGGGCATAGGATATTTCATTCCAGCCTCCGGTGTTGTCGGCTTTATTATAGCCCTTACACTGGGAGAATTTCTTGTAAGTATCCTGATTACAGTTATGGGTATATTAGTGTGGTTTTTGTACATGCTTGTCATGGAATCCACTATTCCCAAACAAATGGGAAATATGATTATGCTATTTGGTGTAATGCTATCTGTAGGGATTTTCCTTGGCTTTGGTGTAACTCAAAACTTGTGGGGAGGATTTGAGTTTGAGCCAGAGGGTTCATTACTCGCTTTGGTAATTTTATTTTTTGCTATCTTGACCGGGTTAAACTTTAGAAACCAACAATTAGTTTTAGGTTCTTCCCCTTCGAATTCAGATACTTTATCTGATGATGATCGTAAATTTGTCTTAAATGCAATTGATGAAGTTAATAATTCAAATCAATCTACCCAAGTCTCTGACCCTAAGGTTATTGTTGTTAAGCAAGAAGCACCCACTACTACTGAAAGTACACCTACAAAAAAAGACGAACTAAATCCTGCAAGCTCATACGATCCTTATTTGATGGCTAATAATCCATATTTCAGCTACCCTCCAGAATATTATGACGAGTATGATGAAGATGACGAATGGGATGATTATGAAGACGACTACGAAGAAGAAGAAGAATATGAAGAAGAGGATTAGGGTTTACCTAAATATTGAATTTGAAAAATATACAATCTCCATCTTGAACAATATAGGTTTTTCCTTCCTGTCTAACAAGGCCAAGCTCTTTTAGTCTGTTTTCTGAGCCATATTTTAATATTTCTTCGTAATTAAAAACTTCTGCTTTTATAAATCCTCTTTCAAAATCGCTGTGAATTTGACCAGCAGCTTGAGGTGCAGTTATTCCTTTTTTTATTGTCCAAGATTTAACTTCTTTTGATCCGCAAGTAAAGAAAGTATGAAGACCCAATAAATTAAAACTTGATCTAACAACCTTATTTAGTCCAGGTTCATTCAAGTTGTATTCAGATAAAAATAATTTTTGTTCATTCTTTTCTAAAATTGAAATTTCTTGTTCTAAAGATGCACATAAAAAAATGATATTGCTGTTTTGACTTTCAACATGGGCTTTCAGATTTTTCATGTGGTTCGACATGTTATTTCCTACCAAGTCCGATTCTCCAACATTACCAATATATAGTATTGGTTTATCAGTTAAAAGATGTAATGATTTCTTAAAGTCTATCATATTGTTATCGACATCATATGTCTTAACGCTCTTTCCGTCAGAACAATGCTCTATAAGATCAATGACCAATTCAAAACAGGCAACATCTTTTTTATCTCCGGATTTAACAGTCTTCTGTAATTTAAATTTTCTTTTTTCTAAGGTTTCAATATCTGCAAGGAGCAATTCTGTTTCTATTGTTTCTAGATCATCAATAGGATCAATTCTCCCATCAACATGATTTATTTTTTCATCATCAAAGCATCGAACCACATGGATTATAGCTGAAGTCTGCCTAATCTGACCTAAAAACTGGTTTCCTAGCCCTTCACCTGAACTGGCACCCTTCACTAGTCCTGCAATATCAATAAATTCAACAGTTGAGGCTATCAGTTTTTTAGGGTTATACATCTTTTGTAATTCAAATAAACGCAAATCGGGAAGTTCTACAATTCCCTTATGAGGGTCAATCGTACAAAAGGGATAATTTTCTGCAGGAATTGAAGATTGCGTTAATGCATTGAAAAGAGATGATTTGCCAACATTTGGTAATCCTACAATTCCACATTGTAAAGCCATAGTTGAAACTTCAATAAACCCTATTTAAAAAGCATCTAATGAAGGATCGTCACCGAAGTCATAGGTGAGATTATCAAAAAGGCCTACCTGTAAATTTTTAGCAAAATAAATTGTTTTATCTTGATCAGTTGTCACGGTCCCATCAGCCCAAATCATATACTTATTTTCTTTATTTATAACACGTTTAATATCAATGCTATATATTATTTTTTTATGATAAGGACGTACTTGACCTTTGAATTTAACATCCCCAACTCCTAGCGCTCTTCCCCGTCCTTTGCCACCTAACCAAGTTAAATAAAATCCAACTATTTGCCACATACCATCTAACCCAAGACACCCAGGCATAACAGGATCATTTTTAAAATGACATAAGAAAAACCAATTTTCCTCATTAATATCAAGCTCTGCTTTAATTCTCCCCTTGTTATACTTTCCACCAGTGCTAAATATTTCGGTTATCCTTGACACCATCAGCATGGGAGAGGTAGGTAACTTACCAGTATCTTGTCCAAAAAGATCACCATTACCACTCTTTTTTAGATCATTCTCATTGTAGTTGCTTTTTTGATTTATCATTTAATCCTTTTCGTTTAAATAGTGGGTAAAATTAGTAAATATTTATACGACAATTTGCGTTCAATTTTAAAAATTTCCGGGTAATTTATAGCTCATAAAATATGAGGTTATAATGTCTAAATGGGTTTTATTGTTGGGTGGCTCTACTGGCCATGGGGCGGCAACAGCCAAAAAATTAGCACTTGAAGGTTATGGTATTATCTCCTTCCATTTCGATAGAGGTGAAGCAAAAAAAATTGCAAATGATACAATAGAAGAAGTAGCAAAAATAACAAATAACCGGTGCCACTACTTCAATACTAACGCAACTTCTGAAAAGACAATGTGGGAATACATCCCAAAAATAAAAGAGATTACCAACGGGGAACCACTTAAACTTCTTTTACATTCCATTGCTTTTGGTACAACTACAAACTTTTTTGGAGATACGCCTGTTACTCAACGGCAAATGGATATGACAGTACACGTAATGGGGAACTCTCTACTTTATTGGACTCAGAGTCTTTATAACGAAGGTCTCTTGTCAAACGGTTCTAGAATAATTGGACTTACAAGCGAGGGTAATTATTTGGCAATGGAGGGATATGGACCAGTCAGTGTAGCCAAGGTTGCAATGGAGGCCATCATAAGGCAAATTGGTTGGGAACTTGGCTCTGAGGGGATTACGGCAAATTCAGTACAAGCAGGTGTTACTCCAACAAGAGCTCTAACAAAAATCACTGACAACTGGGAAAAATGGGTTGAAAATACAAGAGTTAGAAATCCTATGAAACGTACAACCGAACCTCGCGATGTAGCAAATGTCATATCATTATTACTACAGCCAGAAGCAGACTTTATTAATTGCTCAATAGTATATTGTGATGGAGGAGAGTCTAGGTCGGGAAGTATTTAAATAAAACTTCATAGCTATTGATTTTTAAGTGCAATTTTTTCATCAATTAGTGATATCAAATCATGGCTATCTTTATTAGGAGTAATTTCAAAACTTCGTTTAGCTTCGTTTAGTGCATACTCCCACCACCCCTTTTTCGTGTAAGCTATAGCGAGCTTAAGGTGTGCGCTTCCAAGGATATTGTATTCCTCTCTTTTTAGTTTACTCACATCTCCTGAAAAAAGGCGAGAAACCTCTCGGAACTCCATTATTGCTTCATCTATTAATCCTCTCTGTAAATACCAATTTCCCAAGTTGAGATGCCTTTGGGGATCATCTTTTGTGCAACTTGGTATAATCAAAACCAAACAGAAGAAAAATATTATTCGTTGATGATAAGATGTAAAACTGATCATATTATGTTGCTAATTTTTGGCTCGCAAAGTTTCAAAAACAAGAAGAAAATAGCATGAAATTATATAAAGCATTTAAACATTAAGGCCTAGAAGAATTAATCAGTAAATTTCACTTCTTCATTTAATATTAATATAACTTTTAAAAAATACAAATAATTGAATTCAAAAAAGAATATCTTTATCAAAGGTGCTAGGCAGCACAACCTAAAGAATATTGATGTATCTATACCTAGAGATAAGCTAGTAGTAATAACCGGGTTGTCTGGTTCTGGAAAATCTTCTTTAGCCTTTGACACAATCTATGCAGAAGGTCAACGCAGGTATGTTGAATCATTATCTTCCTATGCAAGACAGTTTTTGGGTCTCATGGAAAAGCCAGAGTTAGATTACATAGAAGGACTTTCTCCAGCTATTTCAATAGAGCAAAAAGCAACTGTCCGAAATCCAAGGTCTACAGTGGGTACAGTGACAGAAATTCATGATTATTTACGTCTTTTATATGCTCATATCGGAGTGCCACATTGTTGGAAATGTGACCGTGTTATCCAAAAACAAACTCCTCAGCAAATTGTTGATTCAATTATGAAATGGAAGAAAAATACAAAAATGCATGTCCTTGCACCTATTGTTCGTGGAAGAAAAGGAGAACATAAAAAATTAATTGAAAACATTCGAAAAGAAGGATTTGTCAGGATCAGAGTGGATGGTGAAATTGTTGCTCTAGGTGATGGCATTACTCTTGAAAAAAATAAGAAACATAATATCGAAATAGTTATTGATAGATTAATCATTAACAACAAAGTTAAAGAGAGGCTAACTGAATCTATTGAACTTGCTTTGAAAGTTGGTGAAGGTATTGTTATCATCAATGCATTACCAAATAAGGAACATATTTTCTCTGAAAAGTTTGCCTGTTCAAGTTGTCAGATATCGTTTGAGGAAATTGCACCAAGAATGTTTTCCTTCAACTCTCCATATGGAGCTTGTAAAAAATGTGATGGTTTAGGTTCGCACATGGAAGTGGATGCTAATATGGTAGTCCCTGATAAGACCAAAAGCTTAATACAAGGGGCGATAGTTCCTTTGGGTGAACAGCCTAGGGGTAATTGGTACGGGTCTATGTTAAAAAGTCTATCTCAGCATTACGAATTTAATTTTACGACACCCTGGGTTAAGTTATCTAAAGATATTCGAAGAATGCTTCTGTACGGTACAGGAGATCAAAAAATTGAAATGCAATATAGTTCTAAAAGATGGAATGGTACATATTCCGGAGGATGGGAGGGTACAATCCCTAATTTAGCTAGAAGATACACTCAGACTAAGTCTTCTGGAATAAGGCAATGGATTGAGCAATTTATGAGCATGAAACCATGCTCTAGTTGCAACGGAACCAGATTTAAAAAAGAAACTTTGGCAGTGAGAATTAATAATCACCATATTGGTCAGGTATCCACACTTTCCATAAAAGACTTAAGTCGATTTTTTCAGAGTTTAACTTTATCAAAAATGGATGAAAAGATTTCTGACCAAATTCTAAAAGAGATTAGGCAAAGATTATCTTTTCTTATTAACGTAGGTCTAAGTTACTTAACTCTTGATAGGTCTGCAGTTACCCTTTCTGGAGGTGAAGCTCAAAGAATTAGACTAGCTACTCAGATAGGATCTCAACTAATGGGAGTCCTATATATACTTGATGAGCCATCTATTGGTTTACATCCAAGAGATAATAATCGCCTCATAAAAACTTTAAAATCTTTAAGAAACATTGGTAACTCGATTATAGTTGTTGAGCATGATCAAGAAACAATTGAGTCTTCTGATTGGGTTATAGATATTGGCCCCAAAGCTGGAAAGCATGGAGGAGAAGTTACTTTTTCAGGACCTCCCAGTGAATTGAAAAAATCAAAAAAATCTCTTACGGGGCAATATTTAAGTGGACTTAAAAAAATAAAAATCCCCAAAAATCGTAGAAAGGGGAATTGCAAAGTTCTTTCATTAAAAGGAGCTTCTGGAAATAATCTTAAATCAGTTGATATCGATTTTCCGCTTGGTAGGTTTATAACCGTAACAGGGGTCTCAGGTAGTGGAAAAAGCTCGCTTATCAATGAGACTCTTCTCCCTGCTCTAAAAAAAGAACTTATTGGATCTAGAACTTATCCTCTCTCTTTCGAGTCACTTGCAGGATCAAACTTTTTAGACAAAATAGTTGCGATTGACCAAAAACCTATTGGTCGAACGCCAAGATCTAATCCAGCAACCTATACTGGGTTGTTTACGCATGTAAGGGATATTTTTGCTCAGCTACCAGAATCAAAGATTAGAGGCTATAAGCCAGGGCGATTTTCCTTCAATGTCAAGGGAGGAAGATGCGAATCTTGTGAAGGCGATGGTATAATTAAAATTGAGATGAACTTTCTTCCTGATGTCTACGTTGTGTGTGAAGCCTGTAATGGGATGAGGTATAATAGGGAAACCTTAGAGGTGAAGTATAAAGGCAAAAACATACATGAGGTTTTGAAAATGCCTGTTGTTGAAGCCCTAATTTTTTTGATGCGGTTCCAGTGATTAGTAAAAAACTCAAGACACTCAAGGATGTAGGATTAGGATACATTACCCTTGGGCAACAAGCGACTACATTATCCGGGGGTGAAGCACAAAGGATCAAATTGGCAACAGAATTATCTAAGATTTCAAATGTTCGAACTCTGTATGTTCTAGACGAACCCACAACAGGTTTACATTTTGAGGATATAAAAATGCTGTTAAATGTTCTTCAAAGACTTGTTGAAAGGGGTAATACAGTCATTGTAATTGAACATAACCTTGAAATTATAAAAACATCTGATTGGGTAATTGACTTAGGACCTGAAGGAGGTGTGAATGGCGGACAGGTTTTAGCTACTGGTACACCAGAGGAAATTTCAGAAGCTAAACAATCTTTCACTGGGCAATTTTTAAAAAAAGCTCTTTAACTTTTGACAATTAAATTTGAATTCCTTAAAAGACTTAAAAAAAGAATATAAGTATTGGGAAATAGCAAAAGATCTTGTTGATCAATGCATTGATATAATGTTGAATTTAAGTCAAAGTGGGCATCCCGGCGGGTCAAGATCAAAAGTTCATGCTATGATTGTCATCTTATTGTCTGGAGCAATGAAGTGGGATATTAGAAATGCAGGTAAACGGTTTTCCGATAGGTTTATTCTAGCTGCTGGTCACTGTAACCCAGTTGTTTACGCCACCCTTGCTGTTTTTAATGAGGCCTTAAGGATACAATATAAAAAATATAAGGATGAAAAATTCTTACCTTATAAAGCCAAGGATTTTCAATTAACTTGGGAAGATTTGTTAAACTTAAGACAAAACGGTGGACTGCCGGGTCATCCTGAAATGCAGGGGAAAACTCTTTTTTTCAAAGCTAATACCGGACCTACGGGCCACGGATCTCCTTTTGCTGCCGGGGCTGCGCTTGCGTTAAAATTTAGCAAGGCTAAAGATGTTAAAGTCTTTTCTATGGAAGGAGAAGGTGGAGTCACTGCTGGCGCTACTTATGAAACCATTAATTCTGCATGGGGCCTTGGATTGGATAACTTAATTTATCATTTAGACTGGAACGACTATGGAATTGATAGTCGTCCTTTCAGTTCAGTTTTGTATGGTACACCTGAAAATTGGTTTGGTGGACATGGGTGGCAAGTTGTAGGCGTTGAAAATGGAGAGTGCTGGGAGGAAATCACTAAAGCATATTATAATGTTCTTGTGGGGGACCCAGAACCAAGTAAACCAAAAATAGTTTACTGTAAAACCCGTAAAGGAAGAGGGTACCTCAAATATGATTTCCATAGTCATGGTTCTCCGCATAAAATGAATTCAAATTTATTTTGGGAGACAAAAAAGGAATTTGCAAGTAAGTATGACGTTAATTTTGAGGATTTTGGAAGGCCTGCAAGTAGGAGTAGGGAAGAAAATGTGAAGCAGGCAATTTCAATGTTTAATACAGTGTTTTCTGTAATGCGTGACAACACTGAATTTGTGAAATATCTATCAGGTCGTCTAATAGGTCTTGGTGAGTCCGTTCCTGAAAAGATTGAAAAATGTATTATAAATCCAGACAAGGAATTTAAGTATCAAAACCTTTTTAATGTAGATAATCTACCTGAAAGTCTTTTTGAAGCTCCAGGGAATAATGCTCCTAATAGAGCAGGTTTCTCAAAATATGCAAGCTATATTAATTCATTAGCAGAAAAAAAACTCGGTCGACCTCTGTTTTTAGCAATGAGTGCAGATCTATCAGATTCAACTAATATATCTGGGTTTGCTAAAGGTTATGATGTGCTTGTTGAAAAGGGTTTTTATGATAAAACTAGTAATAAAGAAAGCCCTCTTTTCCCTCAGGGAATCACTGAGTTTACTAATTCGGGGATGATAGCAGGGGCGTGCACAGTTAATTTTAGCGATCAACCATATGACTCTTATTCTGGTTTTTATGGTGCCATGACCACTTATGGTTCGTTTAGTTATTTGAAATATGGGCCACTGAGACTATATAGCCAGATAGCACAAGACTCTGAATTGAAGGTAGGGAAAATAATTTGGGTAGTTAGCCACTCTGGCCCTGAGACTGCGGAAGATAGTAGAACTCACTATGGTATTTTTGCTCCAGGCGTCACTCAACTTTTTCCAAACGGATCAATTATTAATGTTCATCCATGGGAACATAATGAAGTTGCACCATCACTTACAGCAGCTCTTAAGACAGATATTCCTATTGTTGCAATTCACTTAACAAGGCCATCAATTCTAATTCCTGATAGAAAAAAAATGGGCATTGCCTGTTTTAAAGAATCAGCGAAAGGTGCTTATATTATTAAAGACTATTGTAAAAAAAGTCCCAGAAAAGGAATTGTAATCATCAGAGGGACTGCTCCAATTAGTTCACTGGTTCAGGTTTTACCAGCAATAAAAAATGATGGTCCAAATGTTAAAATAATTGCCGCAGTGAGTATGGAGCTCTTCAAAAATCAGAGTAAAGAATATCAAGATTCAATTATTTCTCCTACCGAGTGGAATGATGCTATGATTATAACAAATACTTCTTTGAAAAACATGGGTGGCTGGATAAAAAACAAACAGGTCCTTAAATACTCTTTATCACCAGATTTTGATAATCGTTGGCGTACCGGAGGGAGCGTTAATCAAATTATTAAAGAATCAAAACTAGATCCGTTGAGTATTTTAAACGCAATCAACATGTTTTCAGATAGTAGGGAAAAAAGATTAAATATATTAAAAGAACAGATCCCTGATTATTAGCAAACTATTATTATATTTTTTTCATAGAAACTTTTTGTTAGCGGATTAAGATTGTATTTTATATAATGTTTTTATGATGATTTATATAGACTTTAAGCTATGACAGAAATCCATATTACAGATCCAGCACCTTTTGACGATGACATAATTTTAGAACAGTCCCTTCGTCCATCTAAATTTGATGAATTCGTGGGTCAAAATGAACTTGTTGATAATCTTAAGTTATATATAGAAGCGGCTAACAAACGCGGTGAATCGTTAGATCATGTCTTGATATTTGGTCCTCCAGGGTTAGGAAAAACTACTTTAGCAAATATTATTGCAAAGGAGCTAAATGTTAATATAAAGCATGCATCGGGTCCTGTTGTTGAAAAAGCTGGTGATCTTGCAGGGATGATAACCAATTTAGATCATAGAGATGTTTTTTTTATTGACGAAATACATCGGCTTAATAGTGTAGTTGAAGAATATTTATATTCAGCTATGGAAGATTTTTCTATTGATATAGTAATAGATAAGGGTCCAAGTGCACGTAGTGTACAGTTAAATATTGAGCCATTCACCCTAATTGGAGCTACTACCCGGTTAGGAAACCTTACTTCACCGCTTCGTGATAGGTTTGGAGTTATATTGAGAGTGGATTACTATAATTCAGAAGATTTATTCCACATTATCAATAGGTCTGCAAGTATTTTAGATGTCGATATAAATGATGAAGGAGCGATGGAATTAGCCAAACGCAGTCGAGGTACTCCAAGGATAGCAAATCGCATTTTAAGGCGATCGCGGGATTTTGCTCAGGTAAAGGCTTCCGGGAAGATTGATTTAAAATTAGCTGAATACGCTTTAGAGAAATTAGGAATCGATAAAATTGGATTAGATGTTATGGATCGTAAAATACTTGAAGTTATGATAGAGAAGTTTTCCGGAGGGCCAGTTGGATTAAAGTCATTATCGGTGGCAATAGGTGAGGATGTTTCAACAATTGAAGAGGTGTATGAACCTTTTTTGATAAAAGAGGGGTTAATTATGCGGACTCCAAGGGGTCGGGTAGCGCAAAAGAAGGCCTATAATTTACTAGGGATAAAAAATACTAAAGATCAACAGGGGATATTTAAATGATAGATAAGAAAAAAAAATATAAGCTAGGAGATTTTAATTATAGTCTTCCAAAGAAATTCATTGCTCAACATCCTGAGCAAAAACGAGATCATTCTAAGTTAATGGTCATTGACAAGAAAACTGGCGAAATTGAACATAGAAAGTTTTATAATATTGTTGAATATATGCGGAAAAACGATCTGCTGGTCGTAAATAATACTAAAGTTTTTCCTGCTCGCTTATTTGCAACTAAAGATCGTACAGATGCAAAAGTTGAGGTTTTTCTGTTGAGGGAGCTTTCAGAAAACCTTTGGGAAGTTATGGTTCGCCCTGCTAGAAAAGTTCGGATAGGGAATAAATTAGTGTTTCCAAAAGGTTTAATGTGTGATGTTATAGATAATACTGTTTCTGGAGGCAGAGTTGTACGATTTGAATACGAAAAGGGTGATTTTCATAATATTATTGATAAAATAGGTACGTCGCCTTTACCTCCTTACATTAATAGGGAAGCAGACAAAAACGATAAGAAGAGATATCAAACCGTTTACGCCTCATCAAAGGGTGCAGTTGCAGCTCCCACTGCAGGACTGCACTTCACAGAAGGTCTTATCAAAAAATTAAAAAACAAAGGTGTGAAAATTGAAACTATAACACTTCACATTGGGCTTGGAACATTTAGACCTGTGCAAGTAGAAGACTTGAACAGACATCAAATGGATTCGGAATACTTTGAGGTTTCAACCGAGACTTCAATGGCAATTAACCAAGCTAGGAAACGGCATAGAAAAATTGTGGCTGTTGGGACTTCAACAGTTAGAGCCTTAGAAACTATTGCAATTTCAGGATTTCAAGTCACTCCTAAAAGAGGTTGGACAGATAAGTTCATTTATCCTCCATACGAACATAAAATGGTAGACAAAGTAATTACTAATTTTCATAGCCCTCAATCAACTTTACTTATGATGGTTAGTGCTTTTGCAGGAAGAAAATTAATTAAAAAAGCATATCTTGAAGCAAAAAAGAATGATTATAGATTCTTGAGCTATGGGGATGCAATGATAATTAAATAGTAAGGACCGCTTTGAGAGTTTCTGCGATTATTTTGGCTGCGGGCTCAGGAAGTCGTTTCGGTGAGAAAAAACAGTTTAAGAATTTCAAAGGCAAAGAGCTTTATCTTTATTCATTTCACACGTTTTTGCAATGTGAATACATAAACGAAATTATTTTGACAGTTCCAAAAGATACACTGACAGAAGTGAAAAAAGGAATCTATGACTCTAAAGCTCCAAAGAAAACATTAGTTGTAGGTGGAGGCTTATCAAGACAAGAATCTGTGAAGAACGGTGTTTTGGCTACAAACAAAAAATCAGATTTAATATGCATTCACGACGGGGCAAGGCCATTTGTTTCAGAAAAGCTTATAAAAAATTCAATAAATGCTTGTAAAGGTAATGACGGCGCAATTGTAGCTATCCCAAACTATGATACAATTAAAACCTGTGTTAAAGGTTACGTCGAAACAACTATTGACCGAAGTGACGTTTGGATGGCCCAAACTCCTCAAGTTTTTAGGAAAGAAAAATTATTAAAAGCTATAGATTTTGCTAGCAATAAAAAAATGAAAATGACGGACGAGTCCTCGATGATGGAATCTTTAGGTTTTCAAATTTCCGTAGTAAAGGGTGATATTAATAATTTTAAAATTACTTCTCCTGAAGATTGGGATAGAGCATTAAAGATAACGATATGATTCGAACTGGAATAGGCTATGATGTTCACAAACTAGAAAAAGGAACCAGCCTAATTATAGGAGGTGTTCAAGTGCCCTCTGAGCTTCAATCTGTTGGGCATTCAGATGGGGATAGCCTTATCCACTCGATAATTGATTCACTTTTGGGTGCTGCAAATTTAGGAGATATAGGGAAATATTTTCCAAGCGAAGATGAAAAATGGAAAGATTGCTCTAGTGGTCTTTTCCTAAAAGAGATTGTTAAAGAGTTAACATTGAATAAATATTATATTATTAATATTGACAGTACTATTGTCTTGCGTAAACCGAAAATAAATCCATACATTGGTGAAATAAAACAAAATTTAGCTCTATTGATGGGGACTAGTGAAAACCAAATTTCGGTTAAAGCAACAACAACTGATGGTCTAGGATACATTGGTAAATCAGATGGGTGGTCTGCATTGGCTATTTCCACGATAGCCCAAAAATAAATGGAAAAAGTTACCTTACAATCTTTTTCTAAGGTTAATATAGGATTAAAGATTGTGAAAAAAAGAAGAGATGGTTACCATGATATACATACAGTTTTCCAAGAACTTGATTTTCATGATCGAATCTCATTAAAGAAAAAGAAAAGTGGATGTTCTTTTAAATCAAATGTCAATTGGCTTAGTAACAACAACTCAAACCTTTGTGTTAAGGCTTGGCAAAGTCTTGTTCAGAGATTTAATATCGGTGGTGTAAAAATAGAGTTAAAAAAAAACATTCCCCCAGGTAGTGGTTTAGGTGGAGGTTCTTCAAATGCAGCATGTGTTCTTAAGGGTTTAAAAAGACTTTACAAGTTAAACATTCAATCTAGAGATTTAATCAAAATCGGTACTTCTATTGGAGCAGATGTCCCATTTTTTATTAATGGTGGTTGCCAATTGGGTAGTGGAGTTGGTGATGAACTGAAAAAAATTGAGCATTCAAATGAAAAAATATTTTTACTGGTGATGCCCGAGATTCATATCGATACAAAAACAACCTTCAAAAAATTCAAAAAATTTTTGGACAACAATCAAGAAAAAGTTAATTTTGCCGACTATATTATTAAGGGTAATTTCCTTTTTAAGTTTTTTGAGAATGATTTTGAAACAATTATTGTTCCAGCATATCCAGAAATTGGGAAGATCAAAATAAAGCTCTTAGAGCAAGGAGCTTTGTTTTCCAGTTTGTCGGGTACAGGCTCGACTGTGTTTGGGGTATTTGACGATGAAGCAAAAGCTATTTCTGCTGAGTCATTATTTAGTTCGCATTATAAGACCGTCATTGCCCACCCAGTC
>MDTE01041636.1_pt1 | contig 36658 bp, 36 predicted proteins | sample 811231 | NCBI WGS metagenome assembly MDTE01 (sample SAMN05326651, study PRJNA326480) | marine metagenome | isolation source: seawater | place: Indian Ocean: Red Sea | collected 2010 | reverse complement strand
TTGAGATTCCTTTGGGCCCCAACTTGAATAAGGTTTTTTTGAATGAACACCAAATACATATGGTAGTTCTGAGGCATGAAAACATCCTAGTTTCCCCCTTAAAATTTCACTTTGGATTGAGAATAAATATCCAAAAGAATTTCCCTCTTTTTTCTGAAGAGTGTTATGTGTTGGGATGCCAAAACAAATGTCGGTGAGGATCGCCGAATAGATATCTCCTAGCTCATTAGTTTTAAGATACTCGTTATAAATAGATATTAGTTCCGGCAATTTACTGGATTCAAACATTTTTGATAGCCTGCGAATTATATATCTGTGATCATTTATACCTATTCTTGGATGGAAAGCACTCCAAAGTTTATATTCGTCAAGCGTTGTTCCAGCAATCAAATGAATACTCGAAGATGAATATGTTTCTAGATAATTATCCTTAATAAATTTATTATCTATAACTGGAAGAAAACCTACCTCAGGAAAAATCCATCTTTTCCCATCACTCAAAGCTGAGTGTTTTAATTTCTTGGCTGAGTCAACAATTGTCTCCCAGCCGCATGAGCGTAAGTCAGAAACTTTATGGCCATCTTTTTTAAATTGCTCAATGAAAAGCTCTGCCCAATGATTTGCTTTTTCTTTTGTAGCTATGGCATCAAGGCCTCCGCTTTGACAAATTGCTTTTTGGAATAAATTTTCTTCACCTGAAGCAATTTGAAGATTGCAACTCCATGAGCCGGCAGACTCACCAAAGATAGTAATATTGTTTGGATCTCCTCCAAACGAAGAAATATTGTCTTTTACCCATCGAATTGCATTCCTTTGATCTATCAATCCCTCATTTCCAGATGAATTTATTTGTCCCTCTGTAACCTCATCAAGTCTCATAAATCCAAGAGGGCCCAATCTATAATTTATTGATACAACGACTATTCCTCTTTTTGCTAAATGCTTTAAGTCATACATGATGCTGCTTGAGCCACCTGTTACTAAAGCGCCGCCATGTATCCAAATCATTACTGGTTTTTTAGCTTTTATATCATTTGAGCAAATATTTAGAGTTAGGCAATCTTCGGATTGTTTTGATAAAGAGTTATCTTGAAAAAAACTTATTCCCGATTGACTTTGATCAACAGATCTTGTTTGAGGAGCTGAATATCCCTTTTCTGCAACTTTGAGGTTTAACTCTTTTTCAATAAGAAAAGATGCATCCCACCTTTGTTCATACTCTGCATACGGTATGCCGAAAAATTGGTGGCAGTTGTCTTGAAGCATTCCTTCAAATTGACCAGCCTTACATTGAACCAAACTCATAATTTTCCTCAAATTTAATATTATATATCAATAGATAAAAGCTAAAGTTCTGAAATATAATGTGATTTCGGGATGTAGCGCAGCCTGGTAGCGCACCACACTGGGGGTGTGGTGGTCGTCGGTTCAAATCCGGCCATCCCGACCAAAATATTAATTTATACTTTTTTTAATTTTGTTAGAAGGTTTAAATTTAATCTTTTTTCTTGCTTTAATTTCAAATTTTTGAAGTGTTTTAGGGTTTCTTCCAATTCTTTTTGGTGTATCCTCGAAAGAAAAAGTACCGAAGCTAGCTAAATTAATATCTAATTTATGATTATCAATGACAAATTGAAAAAAACTATTTACAAAAAAAAGGCTATCTTTTTGAGATAGCCTTAATTTCTTAGATATGTTTGTTGCTAAGTCTTTCTTAGTAACAGAACTCAATTATGTGCTAGTACCTGTTCCTGTTCCTGTACCAGTTCCTGTTCCGGTTCCAGTTCCAGTTCCTGTGCCAGTGCTTGTACCTGTTCCAGTAGCTGGATCATCGTCAATACCACCAACATCATTAATAGTTACTGTTATATCCTGAGTTGCAGAATTTCCTGAAGCATCTTCAGCTGTAACCGTTGCTGTATAAACACTCTTAGTTTCAAAATCAGGTGCTGTAACAAAGGATAGTACTCCTGCAGATGTTATCTGAAGCTCTGTTCCTGAAACGCCACTAAAGAAGCATCTAGCGGGATAATCGAGATCACATTGAACATCACTAATTGTTACAGTTCCTATAGATGTTTGATTCTCGTCAGCGCTAAATGATGCAGAAGAAGTGAATGTTGGAGCAACAGTATCGCTAACAGTTATAGTTCTTGTAGCTGTTCCAGCATTACCTGAAGCATCAGTTGCTGTATATGTAAGTGTATAAGAACCCTCTACATTTACGTTAACTGAACCAGTTGTAACCACAGAAACTGAACCCAATGAATTACCTCCTGCGTCTTGATCTTGTGCTGTAGCACCGAGGTCATAATGAGAACCTTCTCCAACTCTTATTAATTCCTCAACATTTCTTTGATCTGGATTAACAGTTACAACGGGAGCGATTGTATCTGTAACAGAAATTGTTCTAGTGGCTGTTCCTGCATTACCAGAAGCATCAGTTGCAGTATAGGTTAGAGTGTAGGTTCCAAGTGTTGTAACATCAACACTGCCAGTTGTAACAACTGCTACTGACCCAAGGGAATTACCATTTGCATCAAAGTCTTCGGCTGTGGCTCCTAAATCAAAATGCTGACCTTGACCGGCAGCAACAAGTTCTTCAACATTTCTTTGACCAGGATTAATAGTAACTACTGGAGTAATAGTATCTTGGACGATTACAGTTCTCACTGCAGTTCCGGTATTACCAGATGAATCGGTTGATGAATATGTGATTGTGTAAGTTGCGGCAACTAATGAATCAACAGTTCCTGAAACAACAACACTGACTGCACCTGACAGATCAGAAGCTGTTGCACCTAACTCAGTGTAAGTTCCTCCTCTTTCTAAAGTAACATCTGAACCATTTAATGTAACTACGGGAGCGGTAGTATCAACAACGTTAACCGTTCTTGTTGCAGTGCTCGTATTACCTGCGTCATCAGTTGCAGAATAAGTGATGGTATAAGTTCCTAGAGTACTTGTATCCACACTTCCAGTTGATGTTACAGTTTCGCCACCATCAGAAGTTGCTCCTGCATCAACATAGCTTGATCCAAGCTCTACTACTGCTGGATTATCACCATTAATAGTTATAACGGGAAAGACTGTATCTGGTGGAGTTGAATTGTCATCATTAACGACGTCATCAAGTAAAACAGCTCCAGTTAATATTAATAACTGCTCGATTATGGAAAGCTCCATCAATATGGCTGCTCTTGAGCCTCCCTGAGAGGAACCGTTAGGAGAATCTCCCTCCTCCATTTCCTGCAATTCATTTTGCAAAAATAGCTGTCTTTCAATAAGCTCAGACTGTGAATAGCTTTGTAGTCTTGTAGAAATTTCTCTTACTTCATCATTTGTGATCTCTATGGTTTCTTGGGCATATGTGCTAGAAACGAATGCAAGAGTTAAAAATAAAAATGGTATAGTTAAAAATTTGTTCATCAGTTACTCCTCTAAACATCGATTATGCACAAAATACCGCAATATGGCAATAAATCTTCCTTTTTAGACCACTTATTTAGCAAAAAAAAAATTAGCCTAAAGCTCTCAAAATTGTGCTAATTTAAATGTAATTAATCAGCGATATTATAACCTTATATATACAAAATATGTAAAAAAAAAATACACAAATTCTTTTTTTACCTCAATTTCTAGCTAAATTAATCATTTATTTTCCTGAATCTCACTACCAAGTCATGTAAGTTATTCCTTCTAACAAGTTTTTGTCCGGGATCCTTTGTTAATGGTCTCCAGCTATAGTTAATAAGGTCTCCAAATATTGGGATATTAAAATAAATCCCTTTATCAAATGAACCTTCGCCAAATTGCTCACTTGTAACATCTGTGGATGTCGCAAAAAAACCTAAAACTATTCCGTTTTTAAATCTTCTTGAGACATCTATGGTGGATCCAACATCTCCTGCTAAATATTCACCATATGAAATTTTTGCATCAAACGGAATAAAGCCATAATTTCTATAATAAAAATTTACATGGGCGGTTGTATTACTATAATCTAGCAGTCCAAAATTAAGTTTATAATCTCTCTTCCTAGCATTAAAAGCCTCAAATCCAATAGCATAATTTCTTTGATTTTCAAACCATAAATACTCAAAACCAGCACCTACAAACATTTCTTCTAGAATCCCTGCCGTAAACATCAAGTGATGATTCTTTCTTGGTGTAAGAAAATAATCGAATTGAGCTCGACCAATAACAATATTGTCATCAAAGTTGTTTAAGTACTTTTTAACATCTGATCTAACCTGAGCAGGATATGTATCCACTGGAGGAATAAAGAGATCATCGAAATTACTCCAAAGGGTATATTTTAAATTAGAAGAATAAGTCAAGCTGTCGTTAAAAATATATTCATTATCATTCTCTAGGAGAATTGCACCCTTTAAAAACCCCTCTCGAGCAGCCAAAAATGGTCTAATCGCCAGTCTTGTAGATTGATTCCAACCTCTAACATCTCCCCTTTTAAAGATAACTTTTGCTCCATCCTCAAAAGATTGATCAAAATTCTCAACAGCCTTAAGATTTACAATCTCATAATTTGTAATTACTTCCTCTTCAATATTATTTTCTGCTTTTGCAGTCATTATTATCTCTTCAATTATGTCTAATGAGGGATGGCTAAATTGAGTAACTTGAATACCTATCTTTCTATCTTTTTCAACAATCTGCTTAACTCCGATATCATTATTTTGGAGCGTATTCATAAAATTTATATATTTATTTTCAGTTCTATTTGAATCACTTAAAGATTTATACTGATGCTTAGAAAAATTTTTTTCTGAATTCTTGTAAGAAAACTTCAAAGAAAAATAATTCCCTCTTTCAAAGGATAAGCCAACAAGAAAGTTGTTTGAAATACTATAGTCCAACCCAAGACTAAATCCATTTCTTGAATCATCAAAACCTATTTTACCAGGTGTATTTAAAGGGTCTCTCTCAAACTTTAACAGCAGATTGTCACTTAACAAATAAGATAGACCAAAAAGAGCAGTAGCCTCTTCATTTGAAAAATATTTTTCGATATCTATGCTCCCTCCAACTCCCAGATCTGGTGATCTATTTTTAAAACTATCATCGAGGAAGATTAAAGGATTTTTTAAATCTCGCTTTCCATTTAACTCACCCCATCCTAGGCCAAAATGGATATCCAAATTATTAATTCCATATGAGGCAACAACATACTCTGAACTGTAATATCCAGTACCTGCTAGATCATTTATTCCAATTGCAACTGCTGGAAAATTTCCTTCTTCTTTAAGCCTAATTTTAAAATTAAAGCCTTTGTCTTTATAATCTTGATATTCAAAACCTGGATAAGGCATTCCTTGTATGTTCATATAAAAAACAGATGCTTCTAGCCAATTATATGGAGATGCTGTAAAAGTTACTTTCTGATCAGGCTCGCCATCATAAAGTGTAAAACCATATGAACCTTCATTATAAAATCTTGCTGATGGTATATTTATTAAGCCAACTGAGCCATGATTATTAAATGTATTGGTGTTAAAACTATCTCCATTAATTTGAAGTGATAAAAGAAGAAATGCCCAAGCAAAGAGTTTCGAGCAGTCTAACATTTTAGTTTAATCTTTAAGAACTGAGATCGAAGCCAGAGAAACACCTATATTTCCGAGTATAGAAGCATATGCCTGTGCAGTTTGTGTAAAGAAAAATGAGTTATTCATTTTTCTTGGAACATAAATAACAGAGCCAGGATAAATTTTAAAGTCAGAACCCTGATTCATAAAAATGTTTCTCTTTACTTTAAATGAAGTCCCATCTGGACTTAATATATAAACGTTCTTCTTGTCAGCAAACGAATTAAATCCACCTTTGGCGTCAATATAAAAGTCATACTTCTCATTTTCTGCATATCGGATCGTCCCAGTAGTTGAAACTTCTCCAAAAACATAAACTTGATTAGTAATTTCTGGAATAGTTATTACATCTCCGTCTTGCAAAATAATATCCATTTCTGGATTATTTCTTAGTTTTTCTATATCAAATTCTGCATTAACTCTTCCTGATGCTTCTGTATTTTTTAATTCGTTCAACATAAAGCTAAAAAAACCAGTAGTATCTTCGGAACCAATCAGTCCAGCGCTTTGAGTTAACAATGAAGACATCAAAGAGCTATAAACATCATCAATAATCTCTTGATTGATTTCTTTAGTCTTCTGATTCTCAAGAACTCCTGCAAATGGATATGCGTTTTTTGTGTAGCCGCCAGCTCTATTAAGAAGCTCAAGTATCCCATCACCTTCCTGGAGAGTATAAACACCAGGATTTGAAACTGAGCCTTTTATTTCCACTGTCCTAAATGGGTATCTTCTAATGAAGAATTTATCATTATCCTTGACTGAAATAGATGTAAATTCCTCTAGATCTTTTATAAGTTTAATAACTATGCTTCCATCTTGAACCCTTTCTCGTTTTATATCTTTCAAATCTGCTTCAGAAGTTAACCCATTTGCAAAAAAAACTAAATCTGAAAAGTTTTCATCATTTTTTAGCTCATAGATACCTGGCCTTTTAACAGCGCCTGTAACAGATGCAATATTGATAGAAGGACTTACAAAAACCAAATCACCGGATCTAAGTCTAGTACCAAAACTTGGTTTTCCGTAAATAAAAGTATCATATAAATCAATAACTTCCAGAACTTCACCATCTCTTAAAAGCTTAATTTCTCTAAATGATCCAAACTCAGATGGCCCTCCCGAAACGCTTAGGGCATGGAAAATATTAGAATTACCATTAAGAGAGTATGGTCCTGGACTGAAGACATTACCAGCAACAATAACTTGAATATCTCTTACGTTTACGAGAGTTACAAATGCCTCTACCCCAATATATGAATCATTAACCTTTGCTTTTATAAGTGCTGATGCATCTGCAAGACTTAGTCCCGAAATAAATACTTTGCCAAGCTCTGAAATACTAATTGACCCATCACGCTCAACTTTCAATTCTTCAATTAATGAACGTTGACCAACCAACTGTATTTCTACAACATCTCCGAAATCTAAAATATACTTTCCATCAAAATTTGGTTCATTTATAGGCATTAAAGTAGTTTGCATCAATTTGAAGACTTCAGTTCCAAAACGAAACACCTCATCTTCTTCTTCAATATCTTCTTCCTTAGGTATAAATGTAGATTCTCTTCTGTACTGAATCTCTTCATCGGTCCTTTTCTTTTCAACCTGATCTAGAAGATCATTTCTGACATCCTCAGGTAAACTTTCTAAAAATTCTTGATCAAAGTCCTGGGAAAAAGAAAAAATTGGAAAAAACGCAATAATTAATATGAACTTCTTGAAAATCTTATACATCATTTTATGCTTAGTATCCTGGTACCTCTATTCCTCCAATTTCTTGAGTTGATTTTACTATATATTTTATTTTTTTATCTATTTCATGATCCTCTAGGGTCTTTTTTTCTGACTGGAAAACAAAACGAAAAGCTACTTTGATGTTTGAGCTTTTATTATCTTTATAAAAATCAAATGAAAAAACTTCTTTTAATTCTTCAAAATCCAAGTTTTCAATAAACTCTTCTAATTCAACTATCTTAGATTCTTCTTTAAGAAGGAAAGAGATATCTCTATTCATTAAAGGAAACTCAGATATTTTCTTATAAGTTCTTACAGGATCGCCTAGCTTCATCTTATCTAAAATTTTTTCATTAGTATTTACTCTGAGATTATTGAGCTCATATTCAAAAAAGAAAATCTTGTCTTTAAATTTTGCTTCAATTCTATCTCTATCAATCTCTAGTATTTTATCCGATACATCATCATGAAAAATCTCGTTTAGAATATTTTTAAAATAAGGTTTATCAATCTTTTTATTAAATTCCTTGAAGTTCTTCCCCTCTCTTCCAGCAACGATAATCCCTAGCATTCTTTTTTCGACTATCTCTGAGCTTGTTTTTTCATAAATATTAGAAAATTCAAATAGTTTTATTGACTCTTTTTGCCTTCTCAAATTATAGTCAAGATTAATTAGTAATGACTCCAAAAGACTTGTTCTTAATGATTTTTTATTTGAGTCTAGGGGATTACTTACTTGGATGCAGCTTTCTGATGTTGAAAAAGAAAAAGGTTGGTTGATAACTTCAGAAAAACCATTTCTTACTAAAAAACTTTCTAAAACTTCTTCTTTTGAAATTTCTTTTTCTTTTTCTTGATGGCTTAGAATAAATTTCTTTTGCGGTATATTGTCGTATCCAATTACTCTTGCAAGTTCTTCTGCAATATCATTATTTGAAACAATATCATTTCTGTAGCTTGGAACTTTAATTGTTTTGTTGACTGAAAAGCCTAGCTTATTAAGAGTTGAGTCAAACAAATCTTCTCCAATACTCATTCCCAAGATTCCTTCAATCTTATTAATATTTTTATTAATTTCTAGATTTTTGAATTCCCTAATATTATAGGAGTTCATTCCAATATCTTTAATTTCAGCATGATCATCAATAATTTGAATAAACTGCCTTAAAATCTTTTCATGACAATTTGGATCAACACCTCTTTCAAATCTATATGATGCATCAGAGTTCAAATTATATTTCGTTGCTTTTCCAAGGATTGCTTCAGGGACAAAATATGCACATTCGATTAAAACCTTTTTTGTTTCTTTTGAACAGGATGAGCTTACTCCACCCATTATTCCTGATAAGTTTACTATTTCTCCATCACTCTTAAACACAAGATCGCCACCTTCAATCTCAATGTCTTGATTAATGACAGTTTTAAAAATTTCTTTTTTATTTGATTTTTCAAGAGTAATGCCACTAGATACAGAATTATAGTCATAACAATGGGTTGGCTGCCCTTCTCTATAGAGTAAGAAATTTGATATATCTGTAAAGAGATTTTTTTTATTTATGTTTAAATCTATGAAATACGATTCAAGATAATCTTTATAAAAAGGCTTTATGTTATCTATTTCTAGGTACAAAAAAGAAATATATGGGCATTCATGCTTTGCATTATTTTTAAAATTAAAGTTAAAGTTATTAATTGGGCTATCAAAGGTTTTAGTTAACTTTTTCCTATCAAAGAAAACACCTAAGTCTCTTGAGAGGCCACTTAAAGATAAAGCATCACCTCGATTTGGAGTAAATTCAATATCAATAAAATTATTGCTTATCTCATTTTCATGACCTAATTGGATTAAGCATTCCGAAAAATCATCAATGGTTATTTTATCTTTAAAATATTCTTGTAAATGTGGATAAAAAATTTTCATCAAAACTGAATAAGGAAATCTAGATTACTTTTATAGAAATCTCTAATATCACTTACTCCATATTTAAGCATTGCAATTCTTTCAACACCCAAGCCAAATGCAAGACCTGAAAAAATATTTGAATCAATATCGCAATTCTCAAGAACAACTGGATTTACAATCCCGCAACCAAGAATCTCAAGCCAATCTCCTGAATCAGATAAAATATCAACTTCTGCAGATGGTTCTGTAAACGGAAAGTATGATGGTCTAAATCTAATAGAGATATCATCGCCAAATATTTCCTTCACTATATTAAATATAAGATCTTTTAACTCTCCAAAACTCACATTCTTACAAATGTGGATTCCCTCTATTTGGTGGAACATAGGTAAATGAGTTGAGTCGTCATCTTTTCGATATACTTTTCCAGCAGAAATAAAAGAAAATGGTGGTTTTCTGCTCTTCATTGCTCTGATCTGAACTGGGGATGTATGAGTTCTTAATAAATGATTTTTACTATTTACGTAGAAAGTGTCATGCATTTGTCTAGCAGGATGAGTTTTTTTGATATTCAAAAGGTCAAAATTATATTCTTCTGTCTCTATTTCTGGCCCATCAATTATTTCAAAACCTAATCCAGATAAGAATTCTGCAATTGAATCTTTGATTTGATTTATAGGATGGAGTGAACCTAATTCATCCAAGATAGTTGGTTCAAAGACATTATCTTTTGAAGGCATTATCTAAAGTTATTTAGAACTAGTAATTAATATTTTTTCAAAAACTTCCTTATCATTGGTTGCAAGCTCAGATAAAATTTTTCTATTTAATCTAATATCATTTCTTTTTAAATTTGCAATAAAGCGTGAATATGAAGTTCCTTGTTCTGAAACAACCGCATTTATTCTTGCAATCCATAAATTTCTAAAACTTCTCTTTTTATTCTTTCTATCCCTGAATGCATACTGAAGAGCCTTTATATGTGACTGCTTAGCAGTTTTATAAAGTCTACTTCTCGCACCATAATGACCCTTCGTTGATTTAAGTATCTTTTGGTGCTTCTTTCGAGCTGTGTTTGATTTTGTAACTCTTGGCATATTAATTAATTAATCTTTCGGCAACTTTGAGAGTCGTTCCCTTTAATTTATTTAATCCTCTATTGTGTCTTTTTCTCTTGGTAGATTGTTTTGATAAAATATGATTTCTGCCAGCACTCCTGCTTTTTACGGAAGAACCTGTTCTCTTAAATCGCTTTGAAGCACCAGAATGTTTTTTTAATTTATAACCCATAATCAATTCATTAATTTTGTTTTAAAGGAGATAGGACCATCAATAACTGTCTTCCCTCAAGTGATGGTTCTTGGTCAACCTGTGCAATTTCTGAAAGATCCTCTTTAACTCTATTTAATAGATCTAACCCTAAATTACTATTTAATATCTCTCTACCTCTAAAACGGACGCTAATTTTAGTCTTATTTTTATCAAGAATAAAGCTTTTAATCTTTTTAAGTTTTATATTGTAATCTCCTGTATCTGTTGAAGGTCTGAATTTTATCTCTTTGAGTACTGTTTTTTTAGATTTAGACTTTGAAGAAGAGACGTTTTTTTTCTTAGAAAATAAATGTTTACCATAATCCATTAATTTGCATACAACTGGATTTGAATCTTGAGAAGATACTTGTACTAAATCTAATGACGCGTTTTTAGCAGTATCTAGCGCCTCTTCAATAGAAACAATACCTTTCTTATCCCCATTTTGATCAATAAGCATTAGCTCAGATGCTCTTATTTTTTCATTAATAGGTGCAGTAAAATTTTTTTTCAATTTTGAGTTTTAAAATGCGCAGGATAAATACTTAAATCTATAGGTATCATGAACCATGATTTTAATTGAAAAATTCTTATAATCAAGGAATTATTCACGGCTGCAAAAAGCTTTCCCTCCATAGATTGTCATGAAAGATAAATAATTCTCTTTTGTTAAGACGATTATTTTCACCGGTCCAAAATTCAAAGGAGTAAGGAATAAAGTCATATCCTCCCCAATATTCTGGTCTTTTATCTAAGTTACCTTTATTGAGCGAATTATAATAATTTTTTTTTACAAGATCATAAGAGGATATCTCTTCAGACTGTTTTGAAGAAATTGCTAGTGCGTTCTTTTCAATTGACCTGCTTTTAAAATGATTATCTGAAAATATTTCATCTGATTTTTTTATATCTGCTTTTATTCTTATTTGAAGATTTATTTTGTTCCAATAGAAAAGAGCTGAAATTTGCTTATGTTTTTCAAATTCAATTGCTTTTGAAGAATTATAATTAGTGAAAAAAGTCCATCTATTTGAATCAATATATTTTAGATTTACAAATCTTGAATTAACTGTTTTTGTTAAACTACAGTATGAAGAAATTGCTATAGATTCAATATGACTCTGATCCACATTAATTGCTTCTTTGTAATACTCATAGAACTTAAGATATGGTTTGTCTTTAAGCTTTTTTAAAATTTTAATCATACTATCTATTTCTTAAAATCCTTAGTAAATTTCCAATACTATATTTAGGATTTCTATCGAAATAGTGAGAAAGGAATGTGATCCTAGAATGTTTAGAATCTGAGCTTAGCGGATGGTTGCAATGAAAAGTTCTTCTTCCAAGAAAAACCAAAGGTTTAAAATCATGAAAGTTAAAATTTATATTTTCTTTTCTACTACTTAAAAAGTTTAAACCTTTTTCATTTGAAAAGATTTTATAAAAAATTTTTTGAAAAGTATTTATTATCTCAGAAGTTGTGTCACTCTTTATTTTTGGAAATGCGATGAGAGATCCATCATGATCGACATTTGAGGGAATCATAATTGGGAAAACAATCGTAAAAATGTGAGAATCGAAATGACCTCTGTATGCTTCAGATGACTTTCCAGGTTGAACATGTCTTGAAATTTTGTACTGATTGTCTATAGACCCCTTAAAGTTTAGTTGCTCTTTAGCATAAGAAAATAAAACTGGCTCGAGATTGTTTTTTAAGTCAAGAGTCTCTTCAAGAAGTGCATGAGATTTTGAGCTCTCTAGGTAAGTTTTATCAATTAATTCTCTATTTGCAAGATCTAAGATTTGATTAAAGTTGTTGAGCTTCTTAATTGATGGCAGAAAACTATATCCATTACTATCGAGTTCATCAATGAAATTTAAGTAGTTAAAATCTGAGAAGTAATCCATTATTTCTAAACAAGTTTCATAAGATTTTATAAAAATAAAGCGAATTATTTACTATTTTCTCTATCTTTGCACCAATTTTAATATAAAAATTTATTGCCTTAACATTGTTACTTCTTACACTCCAACCTAATGAGATGATATTTTCTTTTTTAAGCTCTGCAAAAGCATGATTCAATAAGATATTTGATGCACCTTTTGATTTATTATGCGAAGCATCAACTAAGATATTAGTAAGTCTTACTTCATACTTAGAATCAAAATTTTTGTTCACAACACTCCTAATAAAATCAAAAGATTTTAGTAAAATGAATTGGGGATTCCTCAAAACAACCGCCAATAGTGAAAGAAAGTTTGATTTTATGAAAATACTTCGTGCCTCGTTTGAATTTCCTCCAATCATTACGGCCCCAAATATTTCATTATCATCCTCAATCACATACGAAAACTTATTACCAGATAAAAGATCTTTATAGAAGTTCTCAAGCATTTTTTTAGGAAACTTGCTTGTAAAAAGATATTTTGGGTATGTTTTTAAGTGCATCTCTGCACATTTTGAACAATCATTCTTAGTTAATTCTCTTATAATCATATCATCTACTTATTTCGTCCATTTTTAGGAGTTTTTTAAAGCTAAATATGTTTTCTAACAATCCTATTATCATGCCAAATGAATAACTTAAATGCATTATCAAGATTGAAAAAGTAACATAATGCGCTTTAATCTTTTCATCTTTCGATGAAATAACAAATGCTAGTGCTATAACAGATAACAAATATGAAACAACAAAAATACTTGTAGCTAAAAGAATTTCGAATATCATCATTCCTAAAAGAAATCCAAAGCAAACTGATAGGAAAAATAACATTAAAACTAGGTGCCTTAAGGATGGAGTTCTTTTATGTTTCTTAATTACAAATATCTTCCAAAATCCATATTGCAAATATTGCCTGAAAAGATCTTTAAAACTTGACCTAGGCAAGTACGAACTCTTTATTTCTTTGCTTTGAAAGATTTTGCCTTTTTTCATTCTGATTCTCATACATAACTCGTCATCTTGATTTCTAACTAATTCCTCATCAAATCCTCCAATTTCTATTAAATAATCTTTTTTCCAACAGCCAAGATAAACTGTGTCTACGTACCCGGAATAAAAAATATTTCTAGATTTAGCACCCCCAGCAACAAATTTGCTTTGAAATGCAGAAGCAATAGCGCTTTGGATTTTATTCTCATTTATCTTCGCAGCCCATGGTCCTCCAACACAATTCGCCTTGCTTTCTAATAAAATCTTTACACAGTTCTCTATATAAAACTGATCATATTCTGTATGAATATCCATCCTGACTATGATCTCATTCGAAGAAATTTTAATGGCTTCATTTAGCGCTGCTGAAACAATTCCCTTTGGATTATCTATGATAATAATATTTGTATATTTCTTTGAAACCTCTAAAAGCTTCTCTTTTGTTCCATCATTGCTGTTGCCATCAGCAATAATAAATTCACATTCATCAAAAATAGATTGGTTTAATAGCTGGTTAATAAACGAATCAATATGATTAACTTCATTTTTACAAGGAGAAATTATGGAGACATTACATTGATTCATGTTGTTACATAAAGCTAGATTTATTTTTCAAGTCCGGTGAAATAGATTTATTTTCCATATAATGACTAATTATGGCTAGATCCAGGAATTTATTGGACTCAGCTGCCATTAGTGCAAATGTGGAATTATAAATAATAATTTTTCTTGCTGACATCAAAGTCGATAAGTCTGAATCAAAACTTTCAGAAACTATAAAATAGTCCAAATCAAAAGAGTCAAAGAGCTCTTTACAAAAACTTTCAGCAAAATCTTTATCATCTGTAATAATTTTTATCTCTTTAATAGAATAATCTCGCTCAAGAGCAGCCTCTATAGCTTTGGTGTACCAGTCTATACTCGGAAGTGGCATATTTGTTTTGATACTTTTTGAAGTATAAGCATCTAAATAATCGCCACCTCTCAAATGCATTACAAGTTTATCTTTTTTTGGCACGAAACTTTTATCTAGAAATATTTTAGAATTAAAATGACAATGAAAAGGTTCAAATCTTGATGATTGAAAGTAACCAAAAAATATCTTTGGTTTGAAAATTGATTCTATTTTGAAGTTAGTCGTGTCAAATAATGTAAATAAAGATTTTCTTAAAGTCTTCATTAGAATTAGGTCATTCAAAAAAATAAATAAATATATTGAAAAAATGAAGGAGTTGCATTTTTTTTCTGGTAAATTTAATAATGGTTTTTTTATAGTATGTCCTAAAATTGATTGCAATTTTTGATTATAAAAAATTTCAGAAATAAAAAAATCTTCTCCGTATTTTTTATGTAAGAAATTTAACTGATAAAAATTATTACCCGCACCACCCATTATGAAAAGAAGTGGTTTCATTTAAATTTTTTATTAATTTTTTGAAGTTCTGAGTCCGCTTTTGCAGGTGTGAGATCCCACCATTTTGAATCTTTAATCAAATCTATTTTTTCTTTATTAAATCTATATTTAATAAGTTTTGCTGGAACGCCTCCAACTATTGAAAAAGAATCGACGTCTTTTGTTACAACAGCATTTGCACCAACTACTGCTCCATTTCCTACCTTTACTCCTCTCAAAATAACTGCTCCTGCTCCAATCCAAACATCTTTACCAATAACACATTCACCTTTTAGTAGATCAGATTTATTAATTGTTATCCTCATTGATGTAGAAATTGCTCTATAGTCATGCTCTCCAAGACCTATCTTTACATCTGGGCCTATCGAAGAGTAGTTTCCAATAGAAGAATTAGAAATTATTACTCTTTTTGCAACATAAATGTAATCACCAAGTTTCGATGATTTATCAATGGTTGATGAAATTGAAATAAATGTATCTTTACCTAGATTTGCTCTCGGGTGAAATATCTTTGTTATAAAATTTCTTATAAATCTCTTAATCATTGTTGAGTTTGTTATATGAAATCTTCATCGAATCCAGGGCATCATACCAATAATCATCTATTGCATAGATATCCTTATTATAAAGATAAGCAAGCATAATCACATGTGAGAAATTGGAAATAATTATATCATTGTCCTTTAAATCATCTTCTAAGGATTTTTTTGAAACAAAAAATATATCTTTATTTATTTTTCCTTTACTTGAAGGGTGTTCTCTAAAAGTAATCTTATTTTTATTACTCCCAAGATGAGGATAAATCTTTTTTAATAACAATTCATCTGTAGGGCCGCCTTGTCCTATGACAAGAATTTTTTTATTATTCAAATTGAACAAATCAGAGTAAAACATCTTTCTTGGAGTCCTATATTCAGCCTTAAGTTTATTTATGTCTTTATTAATCTTTTTCCTTCCCTCTGTGAAAATAATTTTTTTGTAAGAGAAAGGACGGCTATCAAAATTAAAAGCTAATTTACTTTCAATTAAAAAATCCGGATAAAAAGGCTTTTTGATAAAGTAATTATATGAATAACTTGGATGATATTTATTCATTAAGGCATGAGCAATTTCATAACTAGGTATCTCTTTTTCTTTTGAAATTGTTATTAAGGGTATAAAGAAATTGTTTGATACAAATATTACTCTTTTAGGGCTGAAAACAAATAATAAGATTTTAAAGAATGATTCAAGAAAAAAGAATTCCAAAGACTTTTTTTCAAGCAAAGATATTAAATTTAAATTATATTTTTTTTTATAAATTTCTGATAATTCTGTTAGAAATTCCCTAGGCGATCTTTTAAGAAATCCAAAACGTGAGAAAAATTTGAGAAAAATTATAAAAGGAGCAATGTCTATAGCTCTCTCAAAAACTTTTGGGAAGTGATTAAAACTGTATCTTAAAACTATATTTTGAGAATTCTCAAGTGAGGGAAGTGTACTTATATATCGGCACTTACCTTGTTCATTTTTCCTTTCAGTACAAAATACAAGACCTGTATTTTTATAGAAAAATAATCTTAAAAAAACTTTAAAAAATGTGATTGGAAGAAAAATAAATTGAAAAACTATTGAATTCAAATTTATAGCTGCATGCTCATTCTTACCTGAGATGTTTTTAAATAATAATGGTCTTAGAAAAGCATATAAAGACGCATTTCTGACTAAGTTTTGGTTTTTACTGATTAATATTGACTCAACCTCTTCTAGATTCTCAAAATCATTTTTTATACTTTTTTTCATAAACAAGAAAGTATCATAAGATGTTTATATTTTTTTTTGTGGAGGAAATGATCTCGATAGCAAAATCAAGATTATCAAATTAAATCCGGAAATCATCCCAACTGGTTGAATTATTGTCCAGCCACTAATCGTTATGTAAATGATAAATATTGAAAAAAGTAAGAAAGATTTTTTTAAAAGGTTGCTTAAATTTAAAAAAAATAGAATGGTAGCAATCGGAGCTAAGACTAGCCCATGCTCTACTAGTAAATTTAAAAAGAAATTATGAGCTGAATCTAAATTTGTTCCATCAATGCTGAGATAGCTGAAAGATCCGAGACCGGTTCCGAAAAAAATATTCCCCTCAATCCAAGCTTTAAGAGAATCGCTCCAGATATTCCCCCTAGAGTTCATATAAATATCATAAGCAACATTAGCACTAAAAGTTCCTATTCCAAATCTTTGGAATATATAAATCTCTGATATTGCAATGTAAATTATTGGTAAAAGATAAACAAGTAACGCAGAAAGAGTAATCAAAAAGCCTTTATTATATTTAAGAAATAAGACCAGCCAAATAAGCATTGAGGCAATTAATCCCATTCTATTTGCACTTACTATAGAAACTATAGTTATAACTATATTTAGGAAGTAAAAAATCCTTCGGGCATTTTTGGTATCTCTAAGAAAGCTATGCAGAAAACATACATAAAGTATCATCCAGGAAATCACTCCAGAAATGGTATATACATTTAAACCACCCCTAGCATAATTGATGCTTCCAGAATTTATAAGTCTTATCAAAAACATAGATATGGCTAAAATAGAGAATAATGAAATAAGCATTGTAAATGTTTGAGCACCATCTTTATGGTCCTGCGAAAGGTAAATGGCAAAAAATATTGAGCATACTATAACCAAAAGAAAACTTATCTTGTCTTCAAATGTGGCGATAGAAAAAAAATTAGAAACTATCAAAAGTATTGATAATGCAAACCAATATATGTCGGATTTAGAAAAGATTATTTTCTCTGTCTTATATGAAAAAAAAAGAGTTGTAATGACGCATGTTATACAAAAAAGAATTGGTAAGGTTTTTATCCTAAAGGAAGATTCATTTGCAATGCCACCATTAGCAAGTTGTAAATCAAAAAAAGGGGCAAGACAGATAATTGAAATAAGAAATAACTTAGATATAAAAGAAAGATTTATATGAACTGAATAGTTTGAATCAATATTCATTGTTAAGAGATTGATATATCCGATTTTTTTGAACATTTTCCACTATCAATATAATAAAAAACATCACAGGATTCTCTTGCTGAGTCCCTATGAGCACTCATGACAACCTTTATCTTCTCTTTTTTACAAAATGTCTTTAACTTTTTTAATATACTACTTTCAATATCATTATCTAAGGCGCTCGTAAACTCATCAAGCAGAAGAATTTTCGGCTTTGAGTAGAGAGCTCTTGCTAGATTTATTCTTTGATTTTGTCCGCCAGAAATATTTAAACCATCATCAGATATCAATAAATCTTTTGCATTCTCAATCTTACAAAAAGAAATTTCACACATATCCCAAATCATTCTTAAGTGCTCGAAGTTAGGATTTGGATCAAAAAGAGTAATATTATCAATTAAGGATCCCCTGAAAGTTAGAACACTTTGTGAAACATAAGATAAGTTGGTTATATCTTTTGAAAAGATAATTTTTCCACTTGTTGGCTCTTCGGACCCAGCTATCAACCTTAAAATAGATGTTTTACCACCACCTGAGGGACCTATTAATCCAATAATTGGTAAGTCATCATTTTCAATGTTTACTTCATCTAAAATTTTCTTTTTTGTTGGCCCATTAATTTCATATGATAGCTTTTTAATTTCTAAATAAGGAAACTCCGAAGTATTTTCAATATATTCAACATAATCTTTATGTTTATTAATATTTCTTTTCATTATTTGGAGGCTACTATAAAAACTCTTCAAAGAGCTTAAATTATATTGCGCTCTACTGATGCCAAAATATACCATTTGTGCTGATGGTAAAATTTTATAAGCAGCAACAGTAAAAATACCAAGAGATGTTAAAAAATTTGGGCTTACCGATTCAGATGAAAAAATATTAATTGCTAGCATGATGCAAGTAATTGAACCAAACGCTATTCCTTCAAGAATTGCGCGAGGTGTATATGAAGCAAGAGTACTTTTAGATTTTAGCATTGATTCAATTGAAGAAGTTTTAAAAAATCTTTCTAAGAAAAAGTCTTTTTTATTATTTGAGTTAATTATATCTTTTCCATGAATTATCTCACTCACAGCAACTTGCTTATCTGAAAGAGAGTCGCTTGTCTTTTGACCAACGGCTTCAAGCCAGCCTTTCAAACCCTGAAAAATTAAAAAATACAAAAAGAAAATTGCTAAACCAAGCGCTAATGAGATTTGCCATGAATAAATAATGAGAGCTAAGAAAATTATTAATAATGATAAAGCCCTAAAGACTGAGCCGACTACAGGCTGAACAACCCATTCTACAGTTCGAGTCGATTCAACAGTTGCATTCTTAATCACTTCTTCATTTTGAAAATCTTCATTAATTATGGAGTTTGATGACAAAAAAGTATTTATATATTCAAAGGCAAGGTCCCTCCCAAAAAAATATGAGCATTTATGAACAAAATACTGATGAAAAATATTATTAACATTGCCAAAAATAATTGATATTAAGGTTATTACACCAAAAAAAGTTATAAAATCTTTTGCTTCTTCAATACTTAGATAATCCTTTATAAAAAGAATGTACTCATTTTCACCAATTACTTCCGGAGATAGAACCATCGTAATAAATGGTCCAAGCGAAAATATACTAATTGCCTCAAAAATTGACATTAGCACCCCAGTTATTATCAACAAATAAAAGCTGTTAGTGCTACTTAGTCTAGCTATAACAAATTTAAACATCTCTTTTACCTATGAACTATTATACTTATTATAATTTTGTAGATGGTCCTTAATTTATATGTATGAATCATCTATGGATTTTTGGACTGAAATATCCTTTAAATTAATCTCTTGGAGCACCTTAAGGAATTTCTCTGCACTTTTTCCATCTCCAAACTCATTTGATACTGGTTCATTAATTGTTGGACATTTCTCAATAGCATTTAATATAGCTTCCTCATTGCAATTAATATTAAGAATAGATTTACTATTTGCTCTCATATTTTGTCTAGTGCCTAAATTTATGGAGGGTAAACCATAAAAGGGTGCCTCTCTTACTCCACAACTTGAATTACCTAAAATAAATTCTGAATGTTTGAGTAAACTTAAGAAATATTCGAATCTCATGCTAGGTAAAACCTTTATGTTTTCTATTCCTTCAAAGAAAGTTTTATATGATCCAATAATGATCTCACTACCAGGATCATTGTTTGGAAAAATCACTATAAAATCTTTTTTTGATTGAAGAATTGCTTTACAGATTTCTGAAGTTTCATCTCTTAAATTCACTAATTCTGTTGTAACAGGATGAAAAAGAAGAATCCCATAACTATCAAAATTTATGTCATATCTTTTTTTTACATTATTGATTTTAGGCAACTCTGAAATCATAACATCAAGGTCTGGCGAACCAATAATATGAATATTTCTTTTGATTTCTCCCATTTTTAATAGCCTCTCCCTAGCCTTTGCATTCGAAACAAAGTGAATATGGGATAACTTACTTATTGCATGTCTGAACATCTCATCAATTGTTCCCGAAACCTCTCCTCCTTCAATGTGTCCTATAATTATATTTTTTGATAATGCTGCAATAGCCCCTGAGAGAGCCTCAGCCCTATCTCCATGAATTATTAGCAAGTCCGTCTCTAGTTCTGTGATCAACTCTGAAACTTTCTGAGTATTATTTGAAACAGCGTAAGCAATGTCATTATCTATATAACTTTCATGATAAATTTTATAAATCTTTGCTAGATTGTCTTTTTCTACTTCGAGATAGGTATTCCCATACTTTTCTAAAAGGTGCATTCCGCAAACTACAATTGACACATCAAACCCTTTATTATTCGATAGGATATTTATTAAAGGTTTAATTTTTCCGTAATCAGCCCTAGTACCTGTGAGAAAAACTACTTTCATTTAAAGACATCTTGTTTCTTAATTTGTTCGCCCATCGAGATATCTCTTAGTGCTTTTCTTCCGAGAATATTTTGGTAATCTTCAGCAAGAAAATCTCCTGTGCCTGGTCTTCTAACCCATATGTTGTCTAAATTAAATTTTTCACCCTTTTTTATATCTTTGTCAGATACAATACTTGCAAAAGCAAACTTTTTCGTAACTTCTTCCTCTTTTGCTGCCTCTTTTTTACCACCTCTAAATTCAATAATTCTTTTAGAATCTTCAATAAGCTTTTTTAACTCAGAGCCATTCATAGAACAAATAATATCTGGCCCTTTTCTTTTTCTTGTATCGGTAAAGTGTCTCTCAATAATCATTGCTCCAATAGAAATAGCAGTCTTTGCTGCTAAATTATCTATTGAGTGATCAGAAAGACCATAAATTAAGTCAGGGAAAGCATCCCTCATCTCAATCATTGCCCCAAGTCTTATTAATCTGTCAGGCGTTGGATAAAGATTTGTTGTATGCATAAGCGCTAAAGGACAATTATTTTTTTTGAATATGGTCACTGCTTTTTGGATTGAACTTATATTATTCATGCCTGTACTCATAATAGTTGGTTTTTTTGTTTTTGATATAAGTTCCAATAAGGGATAGTTATTACATTCTCCTGAACCGACTTTATAAGCTTTAACGCCAAATCTTTCGAGTCTTCTAAATGCTTCCCTTGAAAAAGGTGTACTCAAAAAAATTAATCCTTTTCGTTCTGTATATTTCATCAATTCAAACTCTTCTTCTTCTGACAAACAACATGAGCTCATTATTTCCATGATTGATTTATTGCTATTGCCTGGGATAGTTTTTGAGGCATGACGGCTCATCTCGTCTTCAACAACATGTGTCTGATGTTTTATTATTTCAGCACCTGCCCTTGCTGCAGCATCAATCATTTTTTTTGCTACTTTTAGAGAGCCATTGTGATTTATTCCAATTTCAGGAATTATAAGCGGATAGGAGTTTTCATTTATCTTCCTTCCATCAATTGAAAAATCTTTCATATAGTTAATTCCTCAGGTGGTTTTGGTAATGATTTCCACAAGAGCTTTTCTACTAAAGACCTATTTACGAAAACCGCTAATGCTGTTAAAAAAATACAATAAAAATAGTTACCAATATTATTATTAAGACACCACCATATTTCTAAATTTTCCTTGTAAGGGACAATTATACTCTCATAGAAATTAATATCTCTTCCCTCTTTAGCATCTAATAGCTCCTCTTCATTTGAGAAATATAAAGATCCTATTCCTGTCAGACCGGGTCTATTTTCTGAAATCTTAATTCTTGAGGAATCCGAGAAAAGATTAAAAGAATTTTTAGTTTGTGGTCTAAACCCAACAATACTCATATCACCAATGATAATATTGATTAGTTGAGGCAGCTCGTTTATTTTGGAATTCCTCAAAAAAGAACCAAATGGGAGTATTCTTGGGTCATTCTTGATGGTAACGTCTCCGCCTATCTCTTCAGAATTCTCAACCATAGTGACAAACTTGATTAAACTGAATATTTTTTCTTTCTTTCCAACCCTTTCCTGAAAATAAAAGATTTTATTCTCTCCGGTAAACCTGAGGATAATAATCACAATAAAAAAGAGAGGAGAAAGCATTAACAAGGCAATTCCAGCAAGTAAAATATCAAAAAATCTAGCCATTCAATTTTAACAATTTACTACAAATAAATTTAATATCATTTACAGTAAGTTCCTCATAAAGCGGTAAAGTAATACATCTTTGAGTATACTCATCAACATTCACTATTACCTCATCCTCAAGCAGTTTAGCCAATGAAGAAAATCCTTTTAAGTTTGGATAGTGCATACTAGTCTGAATTCCAAAATTTTGAAGTTCATTTTGGAAATGTACTCTATCTATATCTCTTCGAAGGAGTATGCAGCAAATGTGAGGTGCAGAAAATTTGTCATCGTCCTCTTCAAATATAACTCTTATACTAGAATCAGAAAGAAATTCTCGGTAAAGCTTAATAATTTCTCTTCGTTTATCTAATCCACTAGATAAATAATTTCTTACTTGTTCCAAAGCGAGAGCACATGAAAGTTCAGGCATTCTAAAATTATATCCAACCATAGATACGTCGTAGTTTAGTGAAGACTTTTTATATCTATCCTGAGTGAGAATACTCATTCCATGTGATTTAAGAGAATTAACATCCTTGTAATTATATTTTTTATTAAAAGATAAGATTCCGCCTTCACCAGCTGGAATATTTTTGTTTGAAAAAAAAGAGAAGCAAGAAAATTCGCCATATGTTCCTGCCTTCTTACCATTCTTATCAGTCGCAATAGGTGCATGAGCAGCATCCTCTATAAGAGCAACGTCATTATCAACACATAGCTGTTTAATATCTTGCATCTGATCAACTAAATACCCAGCAAAGTGAACAACAACCAGTGCTTTTATTTCTGGAGAAATCTTATTCTTCAGATCTTCAAAAGATAAGTTTGGTTCTTCAACTGATTTTGAATCTACCAATATAGGAATTGCTCCTAAATGCAAGATATTGTTTACAACTGAGATGAAATTGAGGCCTGATATTAGTACCTTGTCTCCTTTTCCAACATTTGAAAGTTTAAGCGCCATCATTATAGCAGTCGTACAACTAGATGTAGTTATGCATTCCTGGTTATCTAAAAACTCCTTGGAAAAAGTAGATTCAAGTTCTTTTGTATAATTACCTGGACTTATCCAGCCAGAATTAATAATTTTTTCAAAATTTTTGACTTCATTGCCAGTAAAGTTAATCTTAAATAAAGGATATTTATTTTTCATAAAATATTTTTTGCAAATGCGCTTGATAAGCATACTACAGGAGCATGAGAATTACTCGATACGAAATCAGACATTACTGAGGCATCACAGATAAAAAGGTTATTTAAATCTGTTACGTTGAAATTTTTATTTATAATCCCATTTTCAAGTGTGCATCCTCCAATTAGGTGATAGCTGCTAAAAACATTTGTTTTTATATATCCTTCTATATCATTTTTGATAAGTTTTAAATCAATTATTTCATTCACTATCCCTATATCTTTTAGTTCTTTTCCAAATTCTAAGCAAAATTTAATAGCCTTCTTGCAAAGCTCTAAATCTTCATCATTACAAAAGTAATTTGGTTTAACTAGTGTCCTATCATCTAACTTACTTATGGATAATCTCCCAATTGATTTTGGATTCAAAATGGTTATTCCTAACGAAAAGCCAGGATTTGGATCAAATTCAATACCTCTGGAAGTATTTGAACTTAATCTTCCTTTTTCTGTGAATTGAACTAATTGTATCTTAACGTCTGGTACCTCATCATTATCTAAATCTAGATATACCGCAGAAGTGGCTCCACTTGATGTGAAAAAAGATCTTTTGCCAGCTAAATAATTTATACCTAATATTAGTCTTTTAAATGTTGATGAATAAATCTCATTAAGAGTTCCTTTTTGTGAATTAAGCTTAAACTTAATCCTCACATTAGGTTGATCTTTGATTGCTAAATCTTTAATAGGTTTTTGTATATTAATTTTGTTTGACAAAAATGTATTTAAAATGATCCTGCTTGATCCAATTGATCCAGCAGCAAGAATGATTTTATTAAACTTAAAAAAACCTTTATTAGTAAAAACGCCATCCACATTGAAATTGTTGTCAATTGATATGTTATTTACATGTATATCTTTTTTGACTAGTTTTTTGATTTTATAGAAGGAACTCAGAGGGGTAGACCTAAAAAATTGACCAGAATTATTTTTTAAAGTTCCAAATCTTTCTGTATCTGAAAATTCAGTATTTCCATAAGGTACTCCCCTTTTCCTTAAAAAACTAAAGAAATCATCATCTAGATCATTAGAAAAGGATTCTCTGATCTGTATCTTTTCTTTTTTTTGATCTTTAGAAAAGTTCTCCTCGTAGGCATATTTAATATCTTCAAAGTTTAAATTAAAGTCTTCAAGCATTTTTCTCCAGCTTTTTTCCGAGCCGAGAGAATGAACACAGCCATTTATTTCCGAGGATCCTCCTATTATGTTAGGAATATAGTATGGAATTTCTCGGTCGTTGAAATAGAAGTTATTTTCTTTAATAAAATTGTCTCTTCCAAAAAGAAATCCGATCATTAAAGGTGGCTTGAAAAAAAAAGGATAATTTTTGTATTCAGCGGTATCAAATATCTCAAAATCCTCTTTTTTCTTAAATAATTCATTTGCAATACAGATTCCTGCAGTACCTGCACCTATAATAAGCGTTTTATCCCTCATTTCTTTTGCATAAGGCTTCAGCCAATTCAAAGTCAATTCTATTATCTATATCAATAATTCTATTTTTATGGCAAGGGAAATATTTAAGACCTTCTGAAATAATAAATTCATCATTTTTTGTAATAAATCTTTTTGAAGCAAAATATCCGCAGCCATCCTCAAAAAAGATTTCATCATTTGAATTTTCTTGCCTTAGAGGGCTATTAACTCTTTTAGAGAGAGGTTTTAATTCATTATTATCTCTTTTCAAAAGCTCATAAGCTTTTTGACCTGTTGGTGAACAAGTTGCATAGCAAGAACTATCTCCCTCCTCTAATGCCCAGTTTATGAAATCCATAATTGGCGCAAGCTCTCTTTGAGGAGTGGTTACCTGAAGAAGCAAAACCCAATCAAAAACTATTCTAGAGTTTGCCCAATTTATTACATCCATTATGGTGTCATTCATCTTAGTATCATCTCCTGATAATGCTTCAGACCTTTCATAGCCGCTTTTTTCGAAAAAACTTTCAGATAGTTTCTGTATTTCTGGATCATTAGTTGAAACAACAACACTTGATTCATAAAATTTAGAAAGATTTGAAGCAAACTCAAAAGTAATTGAGCATAGCGGATTGCCATTAAATATTTTTTTATTTTTATCCCTCAATCCTTTTGAGCCGGATCTTGCAGGAATAATAATTAGAATTTTAGCATCCGATTTCATTTTTGATAGATCTTCCAAGAATTTTATATTCTGTAATAGTTCTATTTAATAAAATTGGAATAGCTATAGAAGAATTAAGTTTTAACAAAGTTTTCTCAGCTTGTTTGTTATTCCTTTTATCTAAAAAATAGTCCCAATAATATGAGCAATGCCACCTAATAGCATCTGGCAAGTTTTTTGTTCCAAATTTTTGGTTATTTAATATATTAAGGACTTTTTGTTTGGTTTTATTATCTTTTACCTCAAATATTAGAGTATCAAAAGAAGGCTCGCACTTTTGTGGAATTTCTCTAAGTGAGATTGAATTGATTTCATTTAGTGATGATTCTAGTGCAAAATATCTTTTTTTATTCTCACGCATAATGCGATTCAATTTTTTTAGCTGTACCTTCCCAACAACAGCATTAAGCTCACTCATTCTGTAGTTGAATCCAGGGCTATCAACCCTATCAAGTCCTCTTGCCAATCCTTTGATATTTTTATGTCCATGATCATGGTGCTCTCTAACTTTTTTATCTAATCTTTTATTTTTTGAAAGAATAGCACCTCCTTCTCCAGTGGTGATATTTTTGCCAAAATCAAAACTAAAAATTCCATACTGACAGAGAGTACCAACAAATCTTCCATCATACTTTGCTCCGACTGCTTCACAAGCATCCTCAATAATTGGTATTTTATTTTTCTTTCCTATTGCTATGATTTCTTTCATCTTTGCGGGTACACCAAGCATATGAACAGGAATAATTGCTTTTGTCTTAGGTCCAATACTTTCTGATAACTGCTTTGGGCACATATTAAGTGTGTTATCAATTCCTATAATTATTGGTTTTGCGCCTAGATCATAAATAGCCTCAACTGTTGCAATAAAATTAAAAGATTGAGTAATTACTTCATCACCTCTTTTTACACCAAGACCAACAAGTGCACATTTAATAGCTGCAGTGCCTGATGAGACACATAAAGTTGAATTTGAATTAAAAAAATTATTCATTTGTTGCTCAAACTCTCTAACATGATACTTTTTTCTCATCGCATCAAATCCATGAGCAAAAAGAACTCCGCCCTCATCAAAAAGCTTCATAAGTGCTTTTTTTTCTTGCTTATTTATATATTCGTATCCAGGCATTAACTAATAGGTATTAAGATATTTTTTTTTGGCTTCAAAAGTTTTAAGTCTGATGAAAGTATAATTGAATTCATCATACAAGCAGTATTATAGTGGATATGGTTTACTTGAGGAAGAAGGCAATTTCCTGATTTTATATCATGAATATATTTGCTTGTTAATTCGCTTTGAAAGATTTCAATATCCACATTTTTAAATTTAAATAATTTATTTTTAGTTATCTTGAAATCTTCAATTTCCATTAATACCTTTTCATCTTCTTCATTGATTAATCTTATTATCGAGTTACTCTTATGACTATTTTGCTGACTAAGTATAAGTCTCCTTGTTTCAAACTTAACTGCAGCTTTACCGTATATCTCCTTAAATCCCTCTCTTTTGGAATCAATCCACGAAAACTCTCTCCAATCAACCTCTATTATTTTTTCATTAAATATAAAAAAATGTAAATCTAAAAAATGCCATAAATTGCATCCAAGACCCCAAGATTTTCCTTCAACTTCAATTCTAAAATTAAGGTTTTTTGCTAGTTTTTTTACTTCTATCCAAAAGGGGTAATACCTATATGGAAAGTTTACAAATATATTTTTTGAGATAGCCAATGAATTTATTAAATCAAGTTCTGCTAGTGATTGGCATAAAGGCTTTTCGATTATGAGATTTTTAATCTTATTGTTTTCAAATAAATCCTCAACTATGCTTGCTTTGCCCTTATTAATTATTGAAAGTATTGCTAAATCAATATCTAAATCTTTTATTTCTCTAGAATCTGAAATGCACTTTGTTCTATCTCTGTCAGTTAAATATTTGTATGTTTCTTTATCTTTATCAAAAACATATATAAAAATATCTAAATATTTTTTTACTATACTTTCATAATGTCTTTTACCGATGCCGCCAAAACCATATATTAAGACTTTTCTCATCTCAACGAATTTACTAATCCTAAAATTTTAATACAGTCCTCGACTTTTGGAGCTTGAGTTACGAAGTCTTTATTTAAAAAGCTTTCTAAGAGATTTTTTAATCCAGGTTTAATTTCTTCATTTTGCGGTTTAGAAGACATTATTATCTGACGCTTATCATTAAATACTGAAAAAGACTCTAAATTCTCAAAGTAGACAAAAATATCTTTGAAAAATAAGATTATTTGCCATTTTCCAGGAATATTATTGTGTCTAAGGTATTCTAAATCGCACTCAGAGTTAATAGATATTCTATACTTGCTAATATTTTTATTTTTACTTTTAATATTCTTCACTGAGTAATCGTCAACTTGTTGATTTTTTATTAAGAAAAATGCTAAATCTATAATATGTATTGAATTTGAATAAACTAATTCTTTATTTATATCTGTTAATCTTCTGTCCGACCAGTCATGCTCGGACTGCTGATCAAGAATCAGTCCGTGAATTAGCTTTTTATTGGAAATAAGATTTCTTAACTCATTAATGCCATCATAGAATCTTCTATTTAAAGCTAGAAAAAATTTATCATTTGACAACTCAATTATCTTAAGTGATTCCTCAAAAGACAAGCCTAATGGTTTTTCAAATAAGACTTCACATTCATAATTTGTAAGAACTTTTGCAAGATTTAAAAATCTTTTTTCAGATGTACAGACGATAATCTTTTGATACTTCGAAAAATCTTTTTCATGAAGTAATAACTTATCAATGCTCTCAAAAGTTTCCAAAATATTATATTTTTTTTCTAATTCATTTGATCTATCTTTTGAAGATGAAATAAGAGAAACAGAAAAGTTATCAAAATATTTTTCAATTACGTTCAGATATTCCCTAGCCATATAACCAGAACCAATTAATAATAAATTTTTTTTCATTCAATCAGATAAATAATTAACTACTTGCTCAAATATCCTCAGCTCATAGTTTTTCTTAAGATTATAATTATGCTTGAAAGACTCAATCCAGAAAAAAGAAAAAAGAAACAGATAATCGCTCTTGAGGGCGAAGATTTATATTCAGAAATAAAGGGTGGGTCAATTGTTTTAAAAAAGTATTCTTCAGATGAGTTTGCTAACATTAATTTCTTATACTCTTCTTGAAGCAGAGACGAAAAAACATTAGCAGCATTTATATCTTTTATTTCTTTGAGTTTTGATTCCAAAAATTGGATTGAGGCTTCTGTCTCTCTAACATCCCTATTCTTAAGAGTATTATTTATATCAATAACCATTTGCTCAACCCAAAACTTTGATAATTCTGGAGAAATATATTCGATAGAAATGGTAAGGAATCCTCTTTCTAAATCTTCGTCAAAAGAAAGATGATTATCCAAAAATTCTCTCAATACAGTTTGACTTGATGGTTTAGAGCTACTTTTCCAAGAATTTGTTTCAGGATTATAATTCTCATTGAAAATAACCTTACCTGATTCAACACTTTCACCAGCAATTATATATTTATCAAGACTATATTTCTCAATAAAAGTAGTTAAAAAGTTTGTAGATCTAAAAATCTCATATGCTTCCTCAGCATTTGCATTAACTGAAGAATTTAGAAGAGAGCTTACTCCTGGAAGCCCAGTGATATTTGCTGCAAGACTTCCTATGCTTGGATTAGAGCCTTCCTTTGGAACAGATAATAGTGCTTTGGATTTATAACTATTTGGGAGACTAAGTGAATAAAAAACTCCTGCCAGGGAAAATAAAATTGAGACTGAAATAATAAAATATTTGTATTTAAATAATTCTTTACCAATAAATCCTAAATTAATTTCAATTGAGGTTTCTTTTTTTTTATCCACTTTTTTTACCTACCTATTAAAAGCTGATTTTAAGACTACTAAAGCATTAAGTCCAATAATTGAAATTAAACTTAGTTATTCTGAAAGATGTCTCTAGTAAAAACTTTTTCCCTTACATCATTTAATCTTTCTGATATTCTGTTAGCAATAATAATATCCGAATCATTTTTAAAATTGTTAATATCATTGAGTACCTTAAATGATCCAAAATATGAATCAGAAATTAGAGGCTCATAAATAATAAGATCAAATTCATCAGACAAGTTTTCTATGATATCTTTAACTGCAGAATCTCTGAAATTATCTGATCCGGATTTCATTGAAAGCCTGTAGATACCAACAACTTTTGGTTTGAGTGCCCTTATCTGTTCAGAGATAAAATCTTTCCTAACATTATTTGATTCTACAATTGCAGATATAAGTCGTTGAGGAATTTGATCAAAGTCTGAGAGAAGCTGCTTAGTATCTTTTGGTAAACAATATCCACCATAGCCAAAAGAAGGATTATTGTAATGATTACCAATTCTTGAATCAGCAGAGATTCCCTCAATTATCTTGTTTGAATCAAGTTTATTTAAAATTGCAAAATTATCTAATTCGTTAAAAAAAGAGACTCTCATAGCTAAGTACGAATTAGAAAATAATTTTACAGCTTCTGCTTCAGAGGCATTCATGAAAAGTTTTAAAACATTAGACTTATTAGAACAATCCTCCAGAATCTCAGCAAAATTAATTGATGATTCGCAATCTCCTCCTATGACGATCCTAGTAGGATTTAAATTATCAAATAGCGCTTTACCTTCTCTTAAAAATTCAGGTGAAAAGATAATTCTCTTAGTTTTGAATTTCTTTTGTAAGTATTGTGTATGGCCGATGGGTAGAGTTGATTTAATTACTATCAGCGCTTTATCGTTTTGCTCTATTGCATCAGATATTACTTTATCCACAACGCTTGTATTAAATCTGTTAGCATTTGAATCAAAGTCTGTTGGAGTACACACAATTATAAAGTCTGCATCTTTATATGCTTCTTTTTTATCTAGGGTTGCGCAAAGTGAGAGGTTTTTGTCTTTTAGTGCTTTTTCTATATCAACATCAGCAACTGTAGTCTTTTTCTGATTTATTTTTTTTACTTTATTTTCATCTATATCTAAAACTTGTACTTCATGCTTGCTGCTCAAAAGAGCTGATAATGACATGCCCACATATCCTGAACCAACTACTGTTATTTTTTTCATTACATTTAAAAAACTATATAAATATTTCTTGATGGTGCCCAGAGCCGGACTTGAACCGGCACGAAGTTGCCTTCGAGGGATTTTAAATCCCTTGTGTCTACCAATTCCACCACCTGGGCATGATAAATACTTATCCTAAAGTATATTTTACACCCTTAGTTAATTCTTAATAGAAAAATAAATTATTTATTACTTAAAGAGGTCTATCTATTACTTCTTTGATTGTTTTATAAAGATGATCAATTTCAGATCTAATATCAACTTGATGGTTCCCTACAAAAAGTCCATTCTTATCTAAATACTCTGCATTTTCTATAGTATCGTGAATTTCGTAATCAAAATATCTTAATGCATTTTTATTTTTTAAGAAATTTCCTGAGACGATAGGCCTATACTCTATTTTTTTATTTTCAAGTAAGCTAATTAGCTGGATTCTTGAAATAGGGAACGATTTTTTTAAAATCATAGAGAATCCAAACCAGCTACTTTTACCAATCTCATTTTGAATGATAATTGAATTAATATCTTCAAACTTCGATTTAAAGTAATTTGCATTTTTTCTTCTAATATCAATAAAATTTCTAGCTTTTTTTAATTGTTCAATACCTATGGCGCCACTCATTTCAATGGGTCTTACATTGTATCCAGGCAGAACAAATTTAAAAGATTCCTCAAAAGCATCATCACTTTTTGTTCCAGTAACAAAATTATCTTTAGGTAGATTTCTCGTCCAACCATGCGCTCTTATTGATAATAAAATATGATAAATTTCTTCATCATCAGTAATAATACATCCTCCTTCCATCGTTGAGATATGATGACTATAAAAAGAGCTAAATGTTCCCATTAAGCCAAAAGTACCTGTGAATTTTTTGTTAAAAGTTGCTCCAAAAGATTCACAATTATCCTCCAAGAGAGTTATATTTTTTGAACCTATTAAGCTTTGTATTTTTGTAAAATCATTTGAATTCCCCAAAAGGTTTACTGCGAAAATTACTTTTGTTTTCTCGGAGATTGCTTCTTCAAGAGCGCTTAAATTGAAATTAAGGGTTTGTAAATCAATGTCAACAAATTTTACTTTAAGTCCATATTGTTGAAGGGGAAAATATGTTGTTGACCAAGAAACTGCTGGAACAATTACCTCATCTCCTCTTTTAAGTCTTTTACTATCATCAGAAAGGAAAAACATCGAAGCAATCATTAGAAGGTTTGCAGTGGATCCAGAGCTTGTCATGACACAAAATTTAGCATCAAAAAAATCTGCAAAATCTCTTTCATAAAGTTCAACAAATTTTCCCATAGAGTAATTATCAGAAGCGATAACTTTCTCAATTGCTTCTATCTCATTGTGATCCCATGTGCTTGAGGCAAGCTTATATTTCATCGTTTTGCTTTGTTAAAAAATATTTATAAGTTTCCTGCAGCCCTTTTTTTAAACTTATTTTATGCTTCCAGCCAAACTCTTCTAGTCTTGAAATATCAACGAGCTTTCTTTTCATGCCTTCAGGTTTAGATAAATCATTTATGAAATATCCTTTGAAGCCAACAACTTTTGCTATTTCCATATAGTAGTCATTAATTGACATATCAAATCCCAATCCTACATTTAAGTTCTGTGGCATTATATCTAGTTTTGTAATTGCATAAAAAATGAAATCGGCAAGATCTATTGCACACATAAACTCACGCCTTGCTTCACCATCACCCCAAATATCTACTTTTTCATAATTACACCGCTTCGCATCATCGAGCTTTTTTATAACGCCTGCGATCATATGTGAGTTTTCATGATCAAATCTCTCATATGGTCCATAAAGATTACAAGGGATAATAGTTTTATAATTGAGGCCTTTTGTTTTAGTCACATACTCGCAATGCTTTGCTATGGCTATTTTAGCCAGTGCATAACCTTCGTTTGTTGGCTCAAGCTCTCCTTTAAGTATTAAATCTTCTTTAAGCGGATGATTAATATTCCTTGGATACATGCATGAACTTCCTATATTGATTAGTTCAGGTATTTTGTGATGGGAACAAGCATTAATAATATTCATTCCCATTTCTAGATTTTCTTTGAAAAATGATAAAGGGTTATTAATGTTTGCTTGAATGCCGCCTACTTTTCCAGCTGCATGAATAACAAGATCTGGCTTAAGTGAAGAAATATATTCATCCAGTTCAATATAGTTAAGTAAGTTTACTTCTGATCTTTTTGGAACAAGAAAATCATAGCTAGAGGATCTTGAATCAGAAAGAATATTTTTTCCAACCATTCCACTTGCGCCAGTGAGTAAGATTTTCATTTGGAACTATTCTTTATTTAATAAAACATCAAACCCATGCAACTTCAAGAGAGCATTCTTTTTTGCTGTTTTTAAGTCTTCTTTTACCATCTCTGAACACATTTCTTGAACAGTAATTGTTGGCTCCCAACCAAGGATCTTTTTAGCTTTTGATGGATCTCCTAAAAGTGATTCTACCTCTGTTGGTCTGTAGTATTTTGGATCAACTCTGCAAATAATATCACCTGGCTTAATAAATTCATGTGGCTTATTTAGAGAATTAACAACTGCAACTTCAGAATCTGCCTCTCCTTCAAAAATTAAATCTATTCCTAATTCATTTGCAGACCAAATTAAAAACTCTCTAACTGAATGTTGAACGCCGGTAGAAATTACATAATCATCTGGATTTTCTGCTTGAAGCATCATCCATTGCATCCTGACATAGTCTTTGGTATGTCCCCAATCCCTTAGGGCATTGAGATTTCCAAGATAAAGACATTCTTCTAGGCCCTGAGATATATTAGCAAGACCTCTTGTTATTTTTCTTGTAACAAAAGTTTCACCTCTCCTTGGAGATTCATGATTAAATAAAATTCCATTGCAAGCGAAAATATCATAAGCTTCTCTATAATTTACCGTTATCCAATACGCATAAAGTTTTGCAACTGCATATGGAGATCTAGGATAAAAAGGCGTAGTTTCTTTTTGAGGAGTTTCCTGAACTTGACCAAAGAGCTCTGAAGATGAGGCTTGGTAAAATTTAGTGTCTTTTAAACCTAACAGCCTAATTGATTCTAGAAGGCGAAGGGTACCAAGAGCATCAACATCTGAGGTGTATTCTGGCGTTTCAAATGAAACCGCTACATGCGACTGAGCTCCTAGATTATATATTTCATCCGGTCTTACATCACTAAGGATTCTAGTTAAATTAGACGAATCTGTTAAGTCACCATAGTGAAGATAAAAGTTTTTGTCCTGCTTGTGTGGGTCCTGAAAAATATGATCAATTCTTTCTGTATTAAATATTGAAGACCTTCTTTTTATACCATGCACTTCGTATCCCTTATCTAGAAGGAATTCTGCAAGATATGAGCCATCTTGTCCTGTAATGCCAGTTATCAAAGCCTTTTTCATTAGATTTTTATCTTTTCATATATTCCTGGATGGAAGTTAGCATGCATTATTATTCTGTGATCTTTTGGATTACCCTTATGTAAATTATAAACTCCTTTATGAAATCCCTCAGTGTCAAAAATAAATAAAGAACCTTTTTCTCCTGTCAGAGGAAATTTTTTAAATGCTTTATCAATCAACTCTTGGTTTAATCTTCTCCTATCATAGGTCAGCTGTTGCTTTCTGTGACTAGATAAACAATATTCCATGTGAATATTTGAATTATTTATATCATTAAGCAGCATCATTAGGGAAACTTGTCTGTAACCATCAGAATGATATATCCTTGAGGGTTTATCATGCAATTTAGGATCATTCTTCACGAGACAACTTATTGTTGGATTTTCTCTTAAGTATGCACAACCACCATAGTATTCTGAGAGAAATTCAAGGATTTTTAAGTCTTTAATTACAGATCTGACAAGAGCTGAGTCAAGGCTGAGGTGAATGGTATTATTTCTTGTCTTGTCTATTTGATATGTATTAAGAAGTGGATCTAATTTTGAAGACTCTATCTTTGCAAATTTAGTTATACCATAGTCTTTTAATTCGAGAAGATTATCTGAAAATCTTGAATTTTTTATAAAGGCATCATTGAGATGAGATATATCAAGATTATTCTTTTTCCATAAATAGGTCCTAACAGGCTTTGGCGAATTGTAATAAAACCATAATTTTATTCCTTTTGAGCCCATTTTTAAGACGGTAAATAATCTAAATATTCTCCTTGTTAATTCTATGGGAATCATGCGAAATGAAAATGGTTTATATAATTGTTCTGTGCTCATAAAAACTATATTACCTTAATATTTGAAATAAAATTGAAGATTGATTGAAATGGAGGCTGAGGCCGGAATCGAACCGGCGTAAACGGATTTGCAGTCCGCTGCATGACCACTCTGCCACCCAGCCAAGTTATTCAATTTTACCTTCATCTCTTAAACTCTTCCTAATCTTTGTTGCGCTTATAGATTCAATATTTGAATTAAAAGATTCTTGCTCAATGCTATATCCAACTCCTCTTCCATAAGTTATGTTTGTGATATTAGGAACTAATTGAATAACAAAATCTTCATTAATTTTATAGCCGGCTGAAAGAAGCTTCTCAGCAATATCTTTCGATATATCTTCATAAGAGAAAGGATTATCGTCTTGGCCTTCTCCACCTGAAGAACCTTTTACATCTCGAACCTGAATAACCACTTGACCAGTCTTAGCAAGTGCTCTTTCAAAAAGAGCAAGATGGCCTTCATGCCATGGCTGCCATCTCCCCAAAAGAAGGACTGTAGGTTTTTTTGGATCAAACATCTCTTATTAAACTTGCCACTTGCGAAGGGCTATACTGATCCCAAGAAGAGATCTTTAAGTTAAATTTTTCAGGCTTCTCAAATATTTTATCTGTGTCCTTATAGTTGCTTTCTTTTATTGTATCCATCCAGATGCAATAGTCGGCATCAAATATTTTCCTTGCTTCCTTTGTAGGACATATGAAATCACAAATAACCAATCTCCCATTTTCTTTTTCAAAATCAGCTAATGCTCTCATTCTAAAACTTTGTCTTTTACGACCCTCATTTGAAAAATCCCAATCATTTGCCATCTCTCTTAGATTATCAGCATTATACCAAGCGCAAGATAGCTCTTTTTGTAATAGCTTGGATAGAAAGGTTTTTCCACTCCCTGATAAACCCATAATTAAAATCTTCATTAGATACCAAGTTTTACCAAATCTTTTTGGTTAATAATCCCAACTAATGTTTTATCTTCCATGACAGCAAGACAGCCAATCTTTTTTTCAGCCATAATTTTTAAGCATTCAGAAGCTAAATCATCAGGATTCACTGAGATAAAGTTTTTGCTCATAAAATCTTGTGCTGTCATATCAAAAAAATAATTTGATTTATCTATGGCTCTTCTAATATCTCCATCAGTTATTAAACCAGTAATCTTGTCATCTTGATTTTTTACAAATGTAACTCCTAATCCCTTCTCAGAAATTATTTTAATGACATCTTTTGAAAGCTCATCATGATTGATAATCGGCATCTCATCCCCTGATACCATGACATCTTTTGCAGAAAGGAGTAATCTTTTTCCCAAAGTCCCTCCAGGATGAGACTTTGCAAAATCTTCAGGTTTAAAATCTTTTTTATTCATTAACGAAATTGCCAAGGCATCCCCCCAAACAAGAGTTGCTGTAGCGCTTGAAGTTGGAGCAAGATCAAGGGGGCAAGCTTCTTTTTCAACTTTTATTAATTGA
>MDTE01148248.1_pt1 | contig 36660 bp, 39 predicted proteins | sample 811231 | NCBI WGS metagenome assembly MDTE01 (sample SAMN05326651, study PRJNA326480) | marine metagenome | isolation source: seawater | place: Indian Ocean: Red Sea | collected 2010 | reverse complement strand
TTTTTATAGTAAAGCCCATCGCGTATAACCAAATCATCAATGTCCACAATCTCTGCAAAAGCTATGGCAGGAAAGAGGAGTAGTGCGACTATCAGTGATGCAAATATACGGGTCATAATATAATAAATATACAATTATATCAATAACATAAATAAAATAACTAATGTTATATATTAGGTGTTTATTGTTTCTTCATAATATATCAATGACACGATTTACCATATTTCTTAAGACGAAAGTAATTATATGGTAGTGCAGTAAAAAAGCCAGCTAGAAGCATTATCGGTATGATCCACCACGTTAACTTTGCTTCGCCTATTATATAAAAATCAACAGTGTTCATTGCAATTTCCATAGCGATCATAGAAATTATTGACATTCCAATTGCTGTTTTAAAAGCCAACCTAAAAGGTAATTGACGAGTTAGAATAATTGTCTCTAAAACAATTGACGACAAAATTCCATTTATTACTGCTAAAAGCATAATAAACATTGAATGCCAAGTTATTCCCATAAGTTGAAAAAAAAGTATTGTACCCAAATCACCAAATGAACAACCTATTAAACACCACATTGTATTTCGCGATGCGACTTTCAAAGTATTTCTAGAGTACAAATTTACGTTTATTTTTTGCATATAAATTCCAATACATTTGTATCTATATGTAATTTATGGGATATCAAAAGGTATACAGTAACTGGAAGGTAAAGGGAAAAAATATGCGTATAAGTAGTGCAGCTAAAAAATGTGGGTTACCTGTTAAGACAGTTAGATATTATGATGAAATTACACTCGTAAAGCCTTCTAATATTTTGGAAAATGGTTATCGAGATTACAATGAGACAGATGTGAAAAAACTTATATTTATAAGTAAATCAAGACAATTTGGTTTTCCAATAAATCAATGTCGTGAGTTGTTAAGCTTGTATGAAGATACAAATAGAGCAAGTTCTGATGTTAGAAAAATTGCTAAAAAACATATTGATGGGATTAATGATAAATTAACAAAGCTTAAATCTTTAAAGTTTGAATTAATGCATTTAGTGAACACTTGTAATGGAGATGATAGACCTAGTTGTCCAATTTTAGATAAATTATCGGGAGATCATTGATCTTACTTTCTAGATCCTTGTGTTTTCCATCGATTAAAATAGAAAAAATATTGGTAATCACGTTAATTACCTAAAGCAATACCTTCACGGCGTGGGTCAGCTCCTCCTTCTAGACCACTTTCAGTAATTCTAATTGCGTGTAACCCAGAATTGAGGGTTCTGGGCCTAACATTAAAACCTTTTGCTATAAGCTTTCTTTCAAAGGCCTCTGCATCAGTACCTTTTTCCAGATCATAAACTCCGTATCTGTTTATAAGGTGGGGCATTGAAAGAGATTGCTGTATATCCATACCCCAATCAATATGAGCTATTATGGATTTTGCAACATAACCTATAATTCTACTACCTCCTGGCGATCCAACTACTAAATAAGGTTTCCCATTTTTTAATATAATCGTTGGTGCCATTGATGACCTAGGCCTTTTTTTAGGACTAATTCTGTTAGCTACAGGAATACCATTAATATGCGAACGAAAAGAAAAATCGGTTATTTCGTTGTTAAGTAAGAAACCACCTTTGGTCATTAATTTTGATCCAAAAGTATTTTCAATGGTGGTTGTCATAGATAAAACATTTCCATATTTATCAACAATGGAAATGTGAGAAGTAGATGGTACTTCTAAGCTATCATCATCCGATAATAATGGTTTAGTATCAAAAGTTGGTATTCCAGGAATTATTTTTTTAAGGGCTTTTTCCCTTTGTAATAACAATGAGCGATTCTTTAGATAGTTTTTGTCCAGCAAATCTTTTATGGGGACTTTAACATAATCACTATCCGCAATATAACGCCCACGATCGGCAAAAGCTAAACGCGAAGCATCACCAATTAAACGCCATGATTCTACTGAATTGGGCCCCATCATTGATAGTTCGTAAGGTTCTAAGATACCTAAAATTTGTCCAACTGTAATTCCTCCCGAGGAAGGTGGCCCCATACCACATACATTAAAATTGCGATAAAAAATACATACTGGTGGCCTTTCCTTAACTAGGTAATTTGAAAGGTCAATTAAATCTAGGGTACCTGGATTGATATAAGAAGATTGAACTGTTTTAACAATATCTTTCGCTATTTCACCTTTATAAAAAGATTCAGTTTTATCTTGTGCAATTGAAATTAACGTTTGTGCGTAGTCATAGTTCTTTAATTTATCACCATTTGTAATACGCTTGCCTTCCGGAAAAAAATAATCTGCAGTTCTGTTAAATTTTAAAAGGTTTTTTTCTTCGACCTCAATGAGCATTGATAGTCTCGGGGATACAATAAAACCTGATTTTGCTAATTCTATTGCTCCATTAAATAATTTTGACCATTCTAGTTTGCCCCAGAGTTGATGTGCTCTTAACATTAACGCAGGTATTCCGGGTGTGCCAACAGATCTACCTCCGACAACTGCATCATAAAATTTTATGGGGTTACCATCTTCATCTTGAAATAAATCTGCAGTAACATGGCGCGACGCCATTTCCCTACCATCCAAGGTAGTAATGTTTTTAGAAATTGAGTCAAACCATAGTAAAAAACCTCCCCCACCTAATCCGGAACTTTGGGGCTCGACTAAACCTAGAACACTTTGAATTGCTACCATTGCGTCTGCAGCTGAGCCTCCTCTTGAAAGTATTTCAGCACCAGCTTTGACAGCATAAGGGTTTGCTGCAGAAACCATCCAATTTTTTGAAAGTACAGGCTGACCCTTTATTTTGTTTTGAATGGAATTTTCTATTTTATTCCAATCAATATTCTCTGCAAAGATTACTTTAGGAGATACTAGCAGTATTAAAGTTAATGCAATAAGTAAACGTGCCATAATTTTTTATTTCGGTTTCTTAGCTTTGCCAACTAAGAATTCTTGTTGGTGTTAATTCTAATAAAATCCAGTCTGATTTTTTAGACCATACGTCAAGGGTTTCACTAATCTTTTTCTTGTCTGAATAGTAAATTGGAACTAGCTTGAGTGCTAGTTCACGTCCACCTGCATTTTTTAGCTCTACTTTTCCCTCGATTGTAACCCATGCCTCGGCTACTCCAACAGGGTCATGAACTGATACACATGCACGATTGTCTTGTGTTAGGCGTCTAATTTTACCAGTCTCGTATGATGAAAACATTCTCAATATCTTACTGTCCCATTCATACCATAACGGTAAAGCGTTGGGTGAGCCATCAGGATTAAGCGTTACCAATGTTGCAATTCTTGTTTTCTTTAAAAAATTATCAATTTCTGATTTGTTCATTAAATTCTAATTCCTTCTTAATACAGCTTTGTCACCATAATAACATTTATGTCCTAAATCTTTGCTAATAAAACAACCCCATTTAGATTAGTGCACTTTCTACAATATAAAACTCCTTTATACTTAAATTAGAGTTTTAGTTAATGCTTCCAGCTGACCAACCTCCATCTATGGGAAGTGCAATTCCAGTTATCCATGAGGCATCTTCAGATGCTAAATATACGAAACCTGAGGCTATATCTTCTGGTCTTCCAATTCTTCCAATGGGATGTAATGACTCAATAAATGCTTTTGTTTCTTCTGGATTTTTCTGAGACTGTAAAAAACTATCTGCCATTGGAGTCTTAACAAAGCCAGGACAAATACAATTAACTCGAATATTTTCGGGGGCTCCATCAAGGGCCATACAACGAGTAAGCATTACAACTCCTGCTTTCGCTGTAGAGTAACTATGTTGACCAGCCATACCTACAAGCCCGGCAACTGAAGCTGTATTTAAGATTACTCCCCCCTTTTGTGCTTTAAAATATGGCCATATAGCCTTTGAGGTTCGGTATATACTCTTTAAATTCACATCTAATTCAATGTTCCAATCGTTATCAGATAGTGTTTCTACAGTTCCTACCATTGGTATGCCTGCATTATTGATTAAAATATCTACGCTACCCAGCTTAGAAACTGTTTCTTTAATCATATTGTTTATATCTTGGTCTTTGGTTACATCTGTTTTGATGCAATGTATTTCTGGGTAAATTTTTAATAAATCATCAGTGACATCTTGTGCAGCAGATATGTTTATATCAGCTAACATGATCTGAGCACCCTCTTTTGCAAAACGCCGAACTATTGCTTCACCAATTCCTGAGGCACCACCTGTTACCAATGCCTTCTTACCTATCAGTTGCATTAGCTATACTCCATTTATTTACTATTACGAATATTTGTTATTTCATTAGTTGGCATTAGAGTTACAAAATAATATTTGAAGCATTCTTATATTATTAACAGAAATATAAACTTAGGCTTGGTGATATTAGGATGGTAATCTTATCAGAATATTAGACAAGAAGATTTAGATATTTGTATGCTACTCTAGTGGAGGTGCAGGATGAAATCAGCAATAATTTTAGGAGTAGGGCCAGTTAGAGGTCTAGGTGCTCAACTTGCTCTTCGGTTTGCAAAATTAGGATTACATATAGTAGTAGCTGGAAGAACTAGAGAAAATCTAGATTATGTAGTTGCGGATATTAAAAACCATGGTGGTAGTGCTGAGTATTTTATATGCGATGCTTCTAGGGAGCAGCAGGTTATAAATTTATTTGAATCAACGTCTGACCCTATCGACCTTGCAATATATAATGTCGGTAATAACACACCAGGTTCCATTATCGATATGGAATCATCTTATTTCGAAAATAGCTGGCGGGTTGGTTGTTTTGGAGGGTTTCTTTTTGGGCGTGAGGCCATTAGGCACATGCAACCTAATAAAAGTGGATCAGTGTTTTTTACTGGTGCTAGTGCATCGTTAAGAGGTAGGGCAAATTTTTCAGCATTTAATTCTGCAAAGGGTGGGTTACGTAATTTTGCTCAAGCAATGGCTAAGGAATGTTCGCCAATGGGTATTCACGTGGGACATATTATAATTGATGGAATTATAGATGGAGATAAGATACGTAACAGGCATCCAAAAATATATGATCAGCTAAACTCAAACGATATGCTGGAAATTGAATTAATTGTTGCAACTTACGAATACCTTTATAGACAGTCTCCTCGTGCATGGAGTTTTGAAGTTGACCTTCGTCCTTCAACAGAAAGTTGGTAATTTTTAAATAATTTTAGGTTCTTTAAATTGATAGTTAATGTTTATATCTTGTCATTATAGACATTTTTATAATATTTTTGTTATTTGAGGTTAGAAAAGTATTTTGATGCTTCATTGCACTTAACATTGCTGGAAAAAGATGAATAAATCTCATTTGAAGAAACACAAATCTCATAAACCTTCGACTGATTTTCAGGTCAGAGACGGTATACATTCTCCTGACGTCATCCGTATCTCTCCAGATGAGGCTCATATCGTTGATTTTGGGGGGATTTATTCTTCATCCCTTAAAGAGAGGAAGGCTATAGGCAAAGCTTTTAAGGAAGCTTTTATGGGCCCTGGTTATCTCATATTAAAAAATCACCAATTCCCAATTTCAGTCATCAATAGAGCACACACGGCAATGCGTGAATTTTTTTCACTCCCCTTAGATGAAAAAATGAGATGTCATTATCTGGATTGGCCAAATCACAGAGGCTATGTTCCTATCAAGGGGATCAATGCAGATCATTCTCTCAAGGGTGGAGATATATCTGAGGCTATAGAGATGGCACATGACCTTACCAATGATGACCCGGACCATTTAGCAGGGATAAGATTCTATGGCCCAAATAATTGGCCAGATAAGCCTGAGAGTTTTCGCTGGGCATTAGGGACTTATTTTGATACCCAATTAGAGCTCGGTTTTAACATCTTAAAGGCATTTGAATATGCATTAGAAACTGAGGAGGGTTTTTTTACATCAAAATATACAAAACCCTTATCTCGAACTAGGGTGTGTTATTATCCGCCACAATCTAAAAAAACTTTTGATATATCTCATATTGGCATAGGAGCACATACAGATTATGAATGTTTTACAACTGTGTGGCAGGATTCTGAAGGTCTTCAAATGCTAGGAGATGATGGTTGTTGGAGATTAGTACCTTCTATACCAGGTACTTTTGCAGTAAATTTAGGTGATTTAATGCAGATGTGGACCAATGATATGTTCAAATCAACATTACATAGAGTGATCAATACAAATAATCATGAAAGGTACTCTTTAGTGCAGTTTTTTGGTGTTGATTACCACGTTGTTGTTGAAAGTTTGAAGACCTGCGTAAGTGAACGGAATCCATCAAAGTATCAGCCAATAAAAGCGGGTACACATTCAGAAAACATGGTATCCGCTACATATCACTATGATGATAACCAGTCATAATTAATTTAACTTATAAAACTTAAATAAAAAGGACGAAAGCTTATGGAAAAAGAAATGCTAGCAATTGCAAAGCTTAAAAAATTTGATGGAGCACTCGAGAAATTTATGGGATGGATGCAGTCAGAAGAGGGGATGAGTGTAAGAAAAAGCGTTGCCTATCCTGAAAAAACTATTCCTGGCATTGGTCCAGATAAGGGACATATTATGTTTAAGGTATCTGTTCATAATGAAGCTGGGATGAAAGAATTTGCTGCTGGTAACAATAAATTGGGAAAAAAGATATTTGAGGAATGTGTTGAAGAGGTCAGTCTATGGGAGTTAAGTCAAATAAAAATCTGATAAAATTTAATCATTAATTTTTTTTATTTCTTATCTAAATTGACGTAACCAAAGTACTCCTCAGGGTCAGAATAAACCCGTACCCTTGCATCTCGATCGACTATTTTTTGCATATCTTTAATGCTCATTTCAAGCTTTCCATGTGCCACCATCATCTCTGCAAGGGTTGGGACATCTTCTGAATCAGGCCATTTATTAGTATCCCATAAACCTGACCTGATCATGCATTTTGGGCAATGGCTCATAACTCGCTTGATGCGAATCAGTAAAAGCATTTCAGGAATAGATCCTTGTACTTCAAAGCATGAAGCTAATTTTTTGTCACGTATAATGGATGCTTCACCATTTACTCTAAGTGTGTCTCCATTTCCTGGTATTAGAAAATACAGAGCTATCTCAGGGTTTTGAATGATATTCTCAAATGTGTCCATTCTACGATTACCTGTTCTGTCAGGTATTATTATAGTTCTCTTATCTATTATTTTGACAAAACCAGCTGGGTCACCTCTTGGAGAAAGGTCTAGTTGTTTATCTGGACGTTGCGATGCAATAATTAAAAAGGGAGATTTTTCTATAAATCTTCTAGCTAAATCATCGATATGATCGATACTTTTATCCATTACTCTTTGATTTGCTGGTGCAATTACTTTTCTAAGTTCTGCTATAGTTGTTATTACTTCTTCAACTTCGATACCAAATTTATTTGTCATATTTCTTTACCTAGTTAGCTTTAGTCATAGAGTAACGGGATTTCCATGAGGGGTATTTAGATAAGCCATCCGCCATTCTTCTAGTTTTATTTTTAATTCTTTATTACTGATGATATTTTTTTGTTTTATTATTTTCTCTAATGCATAAACCCAATGTTTATAGTAAGTATTTTCAACGTTGGCTTGTTCTAGGTCTCCAGCATTCATAATCTCTTTGGTTATAGCTTCTGTCCATTCTCTCCAACTAAATACTCCTGATTCAGATAGATGAACGGCTAAAGCAAATGCCTGAGCGTGCCAAGGTTCATCAAAGACAGGTCCATTTTCGTCACACGGTTGGAAGGGAAGAGGGTTATATCTTGTCACTTTATTTACTCTATACTCAGATATGGTTCCCAAAGGTCAATATGGATATTTGTCAATTCATGTTTGTCTTGGCCCCATAAAGTATTAGAATCAAATCTAACTGTATAAAGGTTTTCTCCAGATTTTATTCCTTTAGCATTGTCATCCGGAAAAGTATGCACTCCATGTTTTCGGATAATAGATCCTAGGCAGCCACGAACATATTGAGGTGCCCTTGTGTGTCCAGCTGGATGGTTGTTTCTAACTCGGACTATGTCGCCAATATTGAATTTGTATGGTTTAGATTCTTCTGAATTAGAAGGTGAGCCGGCAGAAATAATAGTCATTGCTTTATGAGGGTTTGGAGCTATGGATTTTTTATTTATATCTAGAGATTTGCCTGTAGTTAACTCTGACTGAGATATTAATTTTTTTTCTAGTAAAAGTTTTTCAAGTCCTGCAAGCCAATTCTCGTAATATGAATTACTTAAATAAATTACTGGATGCTTTCTTTCTCTAGAATGTCTAGCCTCATCAATATTCCATTTACCCAAAAAACCACAAGCTAGAGTAATGGCAAATACTTTCTTCTCCCAATTATGATAGAATACCGATTCAGAGCTTTCAGATTCTGGATTTATAGGTCCAAGACTTTGTTGTCCACCTAAATCATGTGCCCCATTCATAATGGTGGTTCCTCTGCTAGACTAACTCCAATCATTGCATTTCGAGAAACCAGAGATGCAAGTTTATCTTCGGTCCAATCATCTGTACCTAGCGGACGTTGTGGAATCACTAGATAACGCAGTTCAGATGTGGAGTCCCAAACTCTAATCTCTTTTTCTTTAGGAATTATTGTTCCAAATTCAGCAAGTACACTTCTTGGTTCTTGTACTATACGAGCACGGTAAGGGGCAGACTTATACCAAGTAGGAGGCAGTCCTAGTACAGTCCATGGGTAACAAGAGCACAGTGTGCAAACTACAACATTATGTATTTTAGGTGTATTTTCTACAGCAATAATATGTTCGCCTTGTCGCCCTTTAAATCCAAATTCTTCTTTTATTACCTTTGAGCAATTCTCTTTTATCAATAATTTAAATGTTTCATCCACCCATGCTCGTGCAACTACTTTTGCTCCATTTCGTGGACCAATCTTATTTTCATATGTATCGACCAGTGCATCAAGTGTTTCTGGGTCAATAAGTCCTTTCTCGGTTAGAAGGGTTTCGAGTGTTTTGACTCTTAGGTCAAGGTCAGATGGTAGATGGCTTTTTTTTATTTCATTATCATGCATATTTTCAAGCTCCGCCATTTGTAGGCATCTCAAGTATAATATGATTAATCTCAGATTTAAATATCTTCATATTTGTACTCTGTATAATTGTTAGAAAATAGTATTCAATAAAATAAAAATATTTTTATTTAATCTAATAAAAATCTTTAAATTAAGTATTTAGTAGGTAAAAAATGTTTCAAGTTCAAAAAAACTACAAAAAATTTGACATAAATAAACCAATTGCAATTATTGGTGCTGGTGTAATGGGTACAAAAGTTGCATGGGCTTCAGCTAGGTCAGGTATAGAAACTAGGCTATATGATATTGAGTATGGTAAGGCAAAATTATCTCGAGACTTAGTTTCAACCTGGAGCCAAGGAAAAGAATCAGAGAGAGTCAAAGAGATGCTGAAAACTCCTGATACTATTGAAAAAACATTGGCAGGTGTTCAATTAGTTCATGAAAATATCCCTGAGAAATTATTTAATAAAATAAAACTAATTAAAAATATATCAGATTCTTTATCACCAGAAGTATTTATCGGATCTAATACCTCAGCACTTAGATGCTCTCAACTTGCATCTGCCTCAGATCGTCCAGATAAATTTTTTAATCTAAATTTTTCTGATCCAAGGTATTCAAAACTTGTTGAACTTATGGTGTCAGATCAAGCAGCTCCTGAAACTATATTGTTTGCACATTCTTGGAGCCAGGCCATTGGAATGGTCGTAGTTGAGACCAAAAAGGAACAAAATGGTTATATTATGAACAGAATATGGAGGGTTATAAAAAAAGAAGCTCTTCGACAAATTGAAGAGGGTTATGCATCTCCGCAAGATATAGACCGTGCATGGATGTTAGCATTCGGAACAAAAATAGGACCTTGTGGATTAATGGATGATATTGGGTTGCATTCAGTGTTGGCTATTGAGGAAGTTTATTACAACCAAACAAAGGACCCCTCAGATAAGCCAACAAAATCTTTATTAAAACTTGTTAAAGAGGGTAATATTGGCTCTGCTGTAGGCAGCGGTTTTTATAGTTATCCAGATCCAGAATATGCCGATTCAAAGTTTATCAAGCCAAACGATCAAATAAAGTAATATATATCATATTTTACTCTGGTTTGTGTGGGATCTCAAAATTTGACCAAGTTTGTTCATAACTATGTGAGCTTAATTCAATAATATTTCCCCAAGGATCTTCACAATAACATACTTTGTATGGCTTTTCTGGCCAAAGTTGCCATACCTTAGAACGTTTTTTACCCCCAGTCTTCTCTATTTGTTGGGCTAATTTTTCTATATTTGGTTCTGTTAAACATATATGGAATATACCAGTCTTCCAAAATTCAAAATTATTCTCAGGAATTACTGATTTAGGTTTTGTGAATTCAAAGAGTTCGATTCCTATACCATCTCCTGTAACTAAGTGGGCCATCTTAATACTTTCAAAACCTTTCCCAAATATATCTGATACTATTTCAGAAAAATAACCACCATCATCTGGAATATGAGCAGGATTCATTAAAACATTACATCCAAGAACTTCTATATACCAGTCTGTAGCAGCCTGGATGTCTGTAACTGTTATACCTACATGATTCATAGTTTTAGCAGCCATCATTTCCTCTCCTGTTAATTCTAATTTTTATAAAATTGACAAATTACTTTTAACTGTATTCCCATTAAAAAGCTTACTAGGCTCTTTGGTCAGAAACAAACATACAGCCTGGCGAATGTGTTATTGAAATAGAAGGTTTAGCTCTTTTTATAGCCTCTTGAGGAGTAACGCCGCATGCCCAAAAAACAGGAATTTCATCATCTGATAAATGAACAGCATTACCATAATTTGGTTTATTTATATCTATAATTCCTAAAGATTCTGGATCTCCTATTTGTATAGGCCCTCCATGGGCCATAGGATAATTTTTAGTTATTTTCGCAGCTTTTTTTGCATCTTTACGTGTATAAGGCCTCATACTCACGACTAAGGGGCCATAAAACTTACCCGCAGCCTTTGTTGGTTGATTGGTAACAAACATTGGAACTTGACCAGTTGATTGTAAATGTTTCGGTGTTAGCCCAGCTTTTAAAAGTGCCTCCTCTGCAGAAAACGAGCATCCAATTAAAAAAGTAACAAAATTGGCCTGCCAAATGTCTTTAATGTTAGTTAACTCTTCTGAAAGTTCTCCAGATTTGAAAATTTTATATAGAGGGAGATCTGTAGAAATATCTGCATCGGGAGCTAGTTTTTTTGGTTGAGTATTCCCTGATTTAAGAACCTCCAAAATAGGGCAGGCCTTTGAGTTCTTTTGGCAGTAAGTTTCAAATTCGTTTGCATCTGAGTCTTCAAGTATTACAAGGTTTGTTTGTATAAAACCTAAGGCATGGCCAGATGTTGGCCCTTTGTATGACCCTTGACGACATGCAAACCTCAAGTCTTTGGGGGTTTTAAAATAATCCATAAATCAAAATAACATAATAAGGGTAAAAATAAATAATCTTTACTGTTAGTATTCAAATATAAACATCTAATTCAAAGAGATTAATGATTTGAGAACTTTATTCGATTTTTATTTAAACTTTCGAGTAATTGGTAGTTAATATATTTATTAAATTCTTAGTTGAGAAGTTAGGTTGGAGATGAAAGAAATGAAATATGGTGTTTTCCTTCCGAATGGTAGTAATGGATATGTATTATCTGAGGCATTGAAACCTTATCTACCTACATATGAACATCAAAGGAAAATAACCATTGAAGCAGAGAAGCAGGGTCTTTCATTCGCACTGCCAATGATAAAATTCCGAGGTTTCGGTGGTGCTACAGGTTATTGGGACCATTGTTTAGAACCATTTACCTTAATTGGAGCTTTAGCTGCGGAAACACAAAAACTTACTTTTGTGCCTACAGTTGCTTTACTTGCTTTACACCCTGTTTATACAGCAAGACTGGTTTCAACCCTAGCTAATATTAGTAAAGGTCGCATAGGATTAAATATAGTTACAGGCTGGAATCAGGCAGAATATTCTCAAATGGGCCTCTGGCCAGGTAAAGGTTATTATGAGAGCCGTTACGAATATGCTGAGGAATATTTAGCAATATTAAATGACCTGTGGTCAACAGGGCGATGTTCCAGAAAGAGTATTTATTGGGACTTAAAAGATTGCCAGTGTTTTCCGTTGCCTCAATACAAAATACCTATTTTTAGTGCTGGTCAATCACCTGCAGGTATTGATTTTTGCGAAAAACATGTGGATCAGCGTTTTGTATTTGGTCAACCACATATGTTAAGGAAACTGGAGATCGAACACAATAAAAGAAAGAAAAAAACTTACGGTACTTATTTACTTTTCCATATGATAGTCAGTGATACTGATACTAAGGCAAAAGCAATAGGTGAGGAAATAATTAGTAAGGCTGATAAAGTAGCAATAGCAAATCAAATATCTAGTGCTAGTCTTGACACAAGTATTGGAGGTACTAGCGAGGCTCATAGGCTATCCTTAGATAAATCTTTAGAGGATGGTAATGCAGCTTTTAATACAATACCTGTCATTTATGGGTCGCCTAAAACCGTAGCATCAAAGATTGAGGAGATTGGCGGTCAGACTGGTGCTGATGGTTTCATGTTTAGTTGGAATAATTTTGAAGAGGGAATTAGGGTGTTTGGTCAGGAAATTTTGCCAAGAATTTCAAAAAGAAATTAAAATTAACACCCGAAATTCTTGGCAAGAATACCATCAATATTATGGGATCAAAACAGCACGTCCCTTTACAGAACCATCATGAAGGTCATGCAGAGCTTTATTAGCATCAGAGAGTTTGTACTCTTTGGTGGCAAGATTTACCAGCCCTCTGTCTGCTAGGGCCATTAGTTCTACTAATTCAGAATAAGTTCCAACTAAATTTCCAACAATTGTTTTCTCAGAAACAATCATATCAATCGCAGGTATTTGTACTCTCCCTCCATATCCAACAATATAATAATAACCGGCATTTTTTGTCATTGCGAGACCGTTTTCAATAGCATTGCCCTCTCCAACAAAGTCGATGACTGCCTCTGCTCCAAGTTCTTTTGTTAATTCTAGAGCTTTTGCTACCTCGTTTCCGTCAGCTTTGATAATATGATGGGCACCACTCTCCTTAGCTAGGCCCAAAGCCAAGTCAGATTGATCTACAACTATAATTTCAGCAGCACTCAAAGCAGCCAGAGTTTGGATTCCAATATGCCCAAGACCTCCAGCACCGATTATTATAGCAAATTGTCCTGGAACAAGATGTGATGCAGCTTTTTTTGCTGCTCTGTAAGCAGTCAAGCCAGCATCTGTGTATGGTGCCACATCTTTAGGAGCAAGACTTGTGGGTAGTTTTATTAGGCATCTTTCTCCTGTCAAAAGATAATCTGCATAACCACCTGGTGCATTTATTCCAGGGAAACTACTCTCTGTAGCATGCATGTCTTCTCCTCGACGACAAGCTAGACAATGTCCGCTGGTGACTAATGGATGGCAAATAACCGGGTCTCCTACTTTAACACTTTCAACACCAGATCCTACTTCTTCAACCCAGCCAGCATTTTCATGTCCCATTATATGAGGAAAATCTAGATCAACAAAATCACGCCAAACGCCTTCTATAATATGAAGATCTGTTCTGCATACACCTGCCCCACCAATTTTAACTATTACATCGGTTGGTTTAATAATTTTAGGATCAGGCACATCTTCGTAAACCACAAATTTTTCTTTTTTAAGCTCCTCATCGAACCCATGTAGCGTAGCGGCTTTCATTGTCATTATCTTCTCCCAAATATTCAAATAATTTTTAACACATTTATAACTAAATCATCTTATAGAGGTAAAATTCATGTTATTTCTATGTCAGCCTTATAAATATATGCTTACCTTTAACACTTGTATATCCCGAACATTAGAAAACTACCAGAGACCTTCTAAATAAAGGCAGAACAATTTGTCGGTAATGTTTGTTAAATGAGAAGGTAATATTACAATAAAATTCTAGGTTTTATTATTTTTATATGACTTAGTGTTTGAAATACTTGACGGTTCAGTAGATTTATCTTTAGCATTTAAATTTGATCTTGAGTCCAGGTGATTTACAAGAATCTTTTCTAGTGTTGATATAACCGTCTTAGGTTTTAATGAAAGCCATAAAAACATTATAGTTTTTGCCATGATTGTAATTGGTTTATTATTTATACATGAGAATGATTATCAGTTTCAACAAAAATAATCTTTATCTTTTGTATAAATTTATCTGAAACTTTAATTAATTATGAATTAACCTTTAATAGCTCCAAATGTGAAACCGCGACTCAAATGTTTATGTATTAACAATCCTCCTATAATTAGGGGTGTAGCTCCGAGTACGCCAAGAGCAACTTGTATATGTGGTGCATAATGTCTTTGGGCAATATCAACTGGAATAGTTACCCATTGCCCTGTTGCAAGTGACATAGCAATTGTACCTTCGCTCCAATTGACAATAAAAATAAACATTGTTGTTGCAGCTAATCCACCTTTTATAAGAGGTAGAGTAATTTTAAAATGTGCTTTCCAACGGGACATACCATCCATCAAAGCAGCATCTTCAATTTCTGGAGGTATCTGTTCAATAAAGCTTTTAAGCATCCATGTTGAAAGTGGTATTGTATAAACAATATAAATAACAATTAGTAATACAGGAGCTGATGCACCACCTAAGATATGACCAATAATTCCAAAAGGAATAGCAACTGCTATAGGTGGAACCATCCTGAACATGAGAATTTGCAGGGGAATTATATTTCCTCCTACACGATATCTAGCGATACCTACTGCAGCTAAAAACCCAATGCTAATAGATATAGCTGTTGCTACCGTTGCTACTACGATAGAACTTATAATAGATCTCCAACTTGATGTGTCCATCATGCCAAGTTGATTTTCATTAGACATGAATATGGCAATAAAATTATCGAAAGTAGGGTTGCTAGTTATCCAGACCGGTTCAGGAAGGTTAAATTCAGGATGTGGTTTAAACGAAGATGATAGCATCCAGAAAATGGGAAATAGGGCAAATGAAATGGCTAGGAAAAGTGCAACACCATTTATTATAGAAAATTTTTGTTTTATACCCAGATTATGCATCTCTTTAAGCCTACATTAAAGTGATATATTTTACATTTAAATAAATATGTAGCTTCAATTATTTAGATACTATAATTCTTTCCAGTTTCCTAATTTTTCAAATGAATCAGCGACTTGAATTACTTTATAATCATCAAATTGTTTCCCTACTATTTGTAAGCCAATCGGCAAACCATCATGCATGCCACATGGTATACTTATTGCGGGATGCCCAGTAAGGTTGAATTGTGGGGTGTTATTGATCATGTTCAACGCTTTCGTCATATATTCTCCAAAATCTGCATCGTAGGGTGGAATAGTGCATGGTAGATGAGGAATAGTAGGCATTACTAGCACATCAACTTTCTCAAATGCCTTGTCATATGCATTACGCAATGTTTGTGTGAGGTTCTGTGCTTTTGCATAGTAACGACCGTTATATTGCCGATTTAAATATTCACCTAGCAGAATCAGGTTTTTAACTGTTAATGGAAAGTCATGTGCACGTGTTTTATAGCTTTTTGCGAGATGATCAAGAAGTGGTACATCATAAAATCCAGACCAATTAGTTCCTGTTCCATTTCCCTTAAACATGAATTCAGTTGTACCTTCAGCAGCAACACCGAACCATATAGATAGTCCATCGATATGGAGAGGAACGGATATGTTTTGTATGTCTGCACCAGCTTTCTCAAGGCAGTTTATAGCATTAAGAACTTTACTATCTACTATTGGGTCGCTAGGAGGAAGTCCAATATTACCCCATGTATCAACTGTTTGGTTAAACCCTTCTTGTAAAATACCAATGCAGACACCTTCACATCCTTTTCCTATCGCTGAAGAATAATTTTTATTGATTTTTTCAAAATTAATACCCCTTTGTCTTGGATCGTATCCATCAGAGCCAGTAATTGCTTCCAGTAATTTGGCTGCATCTTCTACAGAATTTGCCATAGGACCAATATGATCTAAGGTCATCTCTATGGTCATACATCCGGTATATGGTACTAAACCATAAGTTGGTTTGTGTCCAACTACACCACACCAAGCTGAGGGAATACGAATAGAACCTCCTTGATCGCCTCCGATTGCAAGAGGAACGTCGCCAGCTGCTAATGCAACCGCACTACCTTTAGAAGAACCGCCTGGTGAGTGAGTTGGCTTTCTTGGGTTTTTTATTGGGCCGTAGGCACTAGTATGCCCCCCACCTGAAAAGGAAAAATCTGCACATGCAGTTTTTCCAACAATATCTGCACCTGCATCAAGTATTCTGGTAACAATGGTGGCATCTATTGTGGGTGTAAAGCCTTCAATAGCTCGTGCACCATTCATCATAGGGACTCCAGCAACTGAGACCATATCTTTAATTCCTACTTCATAGCCATTTAGTATACCTTTGGGAGCGCCCTTTATATTTGTACGCCAATACCACGCATTGTAAGGGTTTTCTTCTGGTTGTGGCCTATGACCTGGTGTTCTCGGATAATTTACATCAAGTGTTGGCGATGGTAGGTCATCTATGCGTCTAAGATTTTCTATAGCTCCATGCATTGCTTCGCGATGATTATTTAGATCATCAAGGCTTAAATTTAAAGAAAAATCATTTGAGATTTTCTGTAAATGCTCAATAGTAGGCATTTCGGGGCCACGAGCCATAGCAAATTCCTTTTTTATTTAGGCAAATTAGCCCATTAATTTAGCATATTTATCAAGAAGAGGTAAGATCTTGTCTCTAGGTTGATCAGGTACATCAAATAAGACTCCACTTACATTAGCATCTTTATATTTTTGTAATTCATCATATTCAGTTGGTGCGAAGAAAACAGTCATTGTAAGTTCTTCTGGATTTCTGCCAGCTGCCTTAGCAGCATCATCGAGCCTAATCCTTTCAGCTGAAGGATCAAAATCTTTACCTCCACGAGGCAACCAACCATCCGCTAAATTTGCAATTCGTTTGAGTGTATAATCAGTTTCTCCTCCAATAATTATTGGAGGATGTTTTTGGGACAAAGGTTTTGGACTTGACCAAACCGGATCAAAATCAACAAATGTACCATGATATTCAGACTCTTCTTCTACCCAAAGACTTTTTATAGCCTCAATTTTTTCTGACATTTCCTTAAATCTTGTTTTATACACGACACCATGATTTTCCATTTCATCTTGATTCCATCCTGCACCTACACCAAAAATAAACCGACCATTCGACAGCCTATCTAGACTTGCAGCAGCTTTTGCGGTCGTTATTACATCCCGTTGTGGAAGTAAACAAATGCCTGTTCCAATTTTTAAGTTTGTTGTTCTAGAGGCTGCAAATGAAAGGGCAACAAACGGATCTAGTGTATGTTTATAACGTTCTGGTAATTCGCCACCAGGCGGAAACGGAGTTTTTCTACTTATGGGGATATGTGTATGCTCGCATGCAAGTAATTGTGAGAAATTTCTCGATTCTAGTTCTTCCGCAAGTTCACCAATTTCAATTCCATAGTGTGTTGGGAAATAAAATACGCCATATTCCATTATAATAATCCTATTAATATTTAATGTGAAATGTACAGTGTTATAAATTTCATGTTTTTGGTATAAATCAAAAATTATGTTTTGTTTCTCAGGGGGGGCATTTTAAATAAAAAAATTACCCAATTATTCTGAATAAGCATAACATATAAAAATATTTTAATGTTATTGTTAAGTTTTTTATTTGACTGAATATTATAATCAAGCTTGAAACTGCTATTTGGGACTGACATGATAAAAATTAGCAATATTTTTCCAGCCTCTATGATAGTTCCAACTTTATTACTTCTTGTTGGTGGAATTTCTTACGGAAGTCTTTTCTCAGCTAACAAGAGAGCGATTGATGCAGGTTTTCCTTTTCTCTCATATGCTTTTTGGCAAGTATTATTGGCAGCTATATTATTATTAATAATTTCTTCATTTACGGCTGGCTTACCTCGCTTAAACAAAACTAATTTAAATGTTTTTAGCTTTGTTGCTGTTGTTGGCTTAATCTTACCTTTATTAGTTATCACAGCAATTGCAGATAAACTTCCCCCTGGAGTAGTTACTCTTTGTGCTGCCTTAATTCCTGCTTTTACATATATATTAGCTTTGTCCGTTCGTGTCGAAAAGATGCGCTTATTAAGTATAGGCGGCGTAATCTTAGGGTTTGGAAGTGTTCTTTTAATTGTATTACCAAGGGAAAGTTTACCTATAGAGGGTTCATGGGTATGGGTAATTTTTTCTTTATTAATGCCTGTATCAGCAGCCGCAAATAATACATTTAGTGCAATGTTGAGACCACCGGATGCCGCATCTATTTCTATGTCTGCTGGTATGATGGTAATTGCGGCTATTTTACTTTTTATAGTTTCATGGTCGCATGATGGAATTTTTCTCTTAACAGATGCAGGAATAGATGGATTAATTGGAGTTTTATGGGCTGGTGCAGCTCTTGCAATAACTTACACCTGTTTTTTTGAAATTATTAAGTTGGCAGGTGGGTTGTTCTTTGCCCAAATTAACTATGTAATCGTTGCAGCTGGGTTATTCTGGTCTTGGGCACTGTTTGGCGATTCATTGAGTATCTGGATTTGGACAGCTGTTTTGTTGTTGGTTCTTAGTTTGGCATTTATGAATGCTGGAACATCACGTTCATTGAAAGAAAAACAAAAAATAGAATCTTAATTAATTTTTTGAAGGATCTTCATGTATGGATTTTTTGAATGAAACAGAAAGAAACATTCGAATTACCCTAGCTGCTTGTTATCGTATTATAGATATGATTGGCTGGTCTGAACTAATATTTAATCATATTACTATGCGTTTACCAGGCCCAGAAAAACATTTTTTAATAAACCCTTATGGGCTTTGGTATGATGAAGTAAAAGCTTCTAATCTTGTAAAAGTAGATATCAATGGGAATCTTGTAGAAGAGAGTAAATGGGGTATCAATCCTGCAGGATATGTAATTCATAGTGCTATCCATGAGGCAGTTGATGGTGCCCATTGCATAATTCATACACATACCACAGCTGGAATGGCAATTTCTTGTCTTGATCATGAATTAAAGGCTTTATCTATTTATGACTCCGTAATTGATGGTGAAATTGCATACCATGATTTCGAAGGAGTAACATTATTTGAAGATGAAAAGCCAAGGCTAGTAAAAGATCTTGGAAAAAAGAAACTAATGATTTTAAAGAATCATGGTCTTTTAACTGTTGGCAAGTCTATTCCAGAGGCGTTTATGTATATGTGGCGGCTCAATAGGGCCTGTGAAATTCAACTTGCGGCACATTCTGCCAGTAATGCAAAATTACGTTTCGCAAGTGTTGATGCTATAAGTGCCTCGAAAGATGCTTATGCGGGGCTCCAAGATGGAGACCGACATGCAGAAAAAGTTTTTGCGGCACTAGTTAGACGAGTAGATTTATTAGATGATAGTTATAAAGGGTAAAATTATTTTATAAATAAACTAGGTGCTTTGTAACAAATTTCTAAATAAGGTCTGAATTTGGATCCAGGCCTAAGGCATGTCTTCCAGCGGGAATTCCATTAGCCTCCCAGTTCATAGTTATATGTGCTAAGCAAGCGTGTGCGTCTCTAAAAGACCTAGATAAAGGATTCTTATCGTACAACGCACTACCGCCAGCCGCACTGATAATTAAATCTACACCATTTACTGCAAGTTTAGCAGCATAGGCTGCATTTCGTCTCAATTTTAGCCTTGTCTCAATATCTGATATTTCATTATTTTTAGCAATTTGCATAATTCTAATTGCATCAGTTTTGAGAATTGTTTCTGCTGCATCAATAGCTGCTTGCGCTTCTGATATTTTACTTTGCAGTGTCATGAATTCTGAAAGGCGTGCACCGCTACTTGTAGTTGTTCTTTTTTTCATCTTTTCAACAAAGATTTGTATTGTAGCTTGAGCTCCACCAAGAGTTGCACTACCTTGTACGAAACCAAAACAACCAAACATTGGGGTTTTATAGATCGGTGCATTGTTAAGATGAAGACCAGGGGCATTACCTTCTTTCGTTAGCTCAACGGGTAAAGATCTACTTTCAGGAACAAAAATATTTTCTAAAGACACGTCCTTGCTGCCTGTTCCCCTCAGACCAGAAGTTTCCCAATTATTTATTTGTTGTACTTGATTGATTGGGACATGAAATAACCATGGCACCAATTGACCATTACTATCTTCAAGGTTAGCTCCAAAAATACACCATTTTGCTCCATCAATCCCACTAGCAAATGGCCAGCGACCATTTAAAATATAACCACCATTTGTTTTCTTCGCATTGCCAGCTGGAAAAGCCAGAACGCCAACTATAAAACATTCTGGGTCTTCACCCCAGACTTCGTTTTGTCCTTCTTCTGTTAGAAATGCTGTCATATATGCATGTATGCAATATTGACCTAGAACCCATCCAGTCGAGGCATCACCCCTTCCTATTGCTGTAAGGCGATCAATCAATTCAACAAAACCAAGTTCATCCCCCCCAAAAGATTTTGGTTGAAGAGTTCGAGCTAAGCCAGACAAACGAAGGTCCTCATAAGTTTCATCTGGCAGTCTTTTCATTAAATCTCCTTTTGCAGCCCTTTCTCTAAGAGTGGGGATTAAGCTTTCTGCAATTTTTAACTTGTCATCTTCACATTCGGATATTTGATTTTTTGTAATTGACATTGCAACACATACTTTCTCAACAACAACCTTAATATTAAAGTTTATTTTTATCTTTCAAAATATTTTAAGGTGTTAATCCTGAAGGTTTAAAAAAAGGGGTAGGTAGTAAAATTTTGCTTTCTTGGCTTACTATCATCGGGCGCACTTTTTCTATATATGCAAGCCAATTTTTATCTTCAAAGAGATTTTTTCGTCTCAGGGCTCTTTCATCTAGTGACCGGTATCCCCACATATGAATAATCTGATTTAATGGCCCAATATCTGTAAAATAATAGCCAACTAAATGACCAAGTATAGGTAACTGTATAGGTAAGCCTTCAGCCTCATAAAGTTCTAAGTAATTGTTATGTTGTCCTGGATGAAGTGTATAAGTTCTTTGCTCGACTATCATAAGAATATCCCATTAAATATTTTAAGATTTTGTATTTATCCTTGTTTCCTTCTTATTACCTGATAAAACAAGCCCTAATCCCAAAAATAACAATGCAGCTGAAACCCAGATATATACACTAGGTACTTGCCCAAAAACAATATAAGCCCAAGCTATTCCGCAGATCACCGCAATAAAGTTAAATTGGGCGAAGAATACCGGGCCAGCGATGCGAACAATTTCAAAAAAAGCTAACCAGAATACAGCATTAATAATTATAGACCATACAACTGCTAAGTTAACTTCCATAGAAGCATCAAAGGCAAATAGTTGATCGGTTGCAAACATAACTGGTACTAAAATTATGGCTGAGAACAATAAAAGGCCAGCTGATAGACTTTCCCCAGCTGACGCTGGGGGACGAAACTTACCTGCTAACACGTTAACTGCAGCAAAACTAACAGGGGCTAATACACCAAGTAGCATCCAAGCAGCCATTCCTGGTTCTGGTAAGGCAGTATCTGGGAGAACTGCTAGTGCAACACCAGAAATTCCAAATACAATCCCTGCAACGCTTAGCCAGCGAAATGACTCAACTCTAAGAATTACTGAAAATACATATGTAAGAAGTGGGGATAAGACAAGCAGGAGTGTTAGAGGTCCAGGTGGTACTTTTGGGGCTACATATGCAAGAATGGACAGTGGAAATGCCATTCCAAGTAAACCCAGCATTATGTAAGTTCTAATATGTTCAAAGGAAAATCTAAGACGATTTCCCCGGATAGAAGAATATATTAATAATAAAACTCCTGCTCCAAGGGATTGCCAAAAGGCATAGGCAATTGCGGGAACGCCCCCTTGGACCGCTATGGCATTAATTGAAAATAATAAACCAAAAATGATTCCACAAAGAAATAGTAAAAAGATGGCAATGACTCTCTCTGTTATCATTTCGTGTCCTTTAGCAGATCTTTGTTGAAATGGTTAAAAAACTATTTATTTTCCTATGAATTTCGCCTTACGTTTCTCAACAAATGATAATATACCCTCTTTAAAATCATCCGTAGAAGCACATTCCGCAAAGCACTCGGCTTCTGCTTGTAACTGTGAGTCTAGACCTGATTCTAAGGACCGGTTTAGTAGAAATTTAGTGTTTGCGTATGCTTGGGTTGGTCCATTTGCTAGCTGTTGAGCTAAATTATTTACGTGTTCATTAAGAAGATCGCTAGTAACAATTCGATTGATTAGGCCTAGATTTTGGGCTGTATTTGCATCAAAACGTTCGGCCAATAGTGCTAACTCCATAGCTTTTCTTAGTCCAACAATCCTCGGTAAAAACCAGGTAGATGATCCATCTGGACTTGTTCCAATGTTTGAGTAAGCCATAGTAAACACTGTATCCTCAGCTGCTATTACTAAATCGCAAGCCATCATAAGGCTCATTCCAAAACCTCCGGCTGCTCCATTTACACTGGCTATAATTGGTTTTGGCATTCTTCTCATAGATTGAATAATTGGATGAACCTTGCCAACAAATAACTCAAAATAACGTTTCCTATCGTCTGATTCTTTTACAAGTTCATCTTTGAATGATTTAAGGTCTCCACCAGCCATAAAGTGCCCACCATTTCCTTGAATAATTAAACATCGAACATTTTTTTTATTTTCCAAACGTGCAAGCTCATGAAAAAGATTATCTGCTAGTTCTGCATTAAGCGCATTGAGTACTTTCGGACGATTAAGAGTTATTGTAGCTATAGGACCTTCAACATTGGTTAAAACTGAATCACCCATTTTTCTCTCCTACGCTTAGGTATGAATATTTAATAATATGAGGCTAGTTTGCCATGATAATTAATTGTATGAAAAGTATTCATTTATTCTAATTATTTTTAGTTTAAAGAAAAAACATATATATGTTTTAGATCGTGTTTATCTATAAGTCTCTAATTAGAATTTTAAAAACTATTCTCTAGAGGTCCTTTTGTTGCAGAGCAAAAATTGATGTATATCCTTTGGACCAGTCTGGAGGCAGTTTACCGTTGTATGGTTCCATATGTACATTTAAGGATGGCCTACCCCTGACAATATATCTATCATATCTTGACGGTGTTGGGTTAATTGTTATTGGGAGAGCATCCGCTGATGAAAATGTATTTAATAATAGTGGGCGATACTGGTCAGGATGTGTGTTTGGTTTAGAGCCATGTATTGTTCTGCAATGATGAATAGTAATGGAGCCAGCTTCACCTTCTAAATAGACTGCGTCTTGTAGATTTAAAGACTTCCTCCTTTTTGGTGATATTGCACCAGTCCATGTACCTTCTTGATTATAATGGTCAAATATTGGCCCCAAATGACTTCTGGGAATTACTCCTAAAGGACCCATTTCTGTAGATACATCGTCAATATAAAGCACTATTGTTAATACGCTATCATTTGTATGAGGCCAGAATGGCATATCTTGATGCCATTTTACTTCTTCTCCGCCAGAGCACCATTTGAAGTTTAACTTTGAGTGATGAAACATTATATCTGGTCCAAGTAAATCCTCGGCAATATCAGTTATGATAGAACTTTTAGCGAATTCCCAAAAAATTTTATAATATTCAACCGGCTGGGTTAATCTACGCAGTCGGGGCAATTCGTTACTATGGTCAGGTTCAAGGTCAAATTTTTTATTTGAGGATTTTAAGACTCTACTCTCTTCTATAGCTTGACCTATTTTTAAATGAAGCCTTCTTAGCATTGATTTATCCATCATATTTTCCAGAAATAAAAAACCTTCTGAGAAATATTTTTTTCTAAGGCTTTGCTTAAGAACTTTTGGTGGATTTTTAAGAATAGATTCAGGGGTCATATTATAAATGCTCTTTTTTTAATTTATAATATATTGGTGTAAATTCATAATTCTATATAAATTTCCTCTAAACAATTAGAAAATAAACATTTGATACGTTAAAAAATTAATTCTTTATAGCTTAGTATAGAGTCAAGATTAACTCTATATGACTTAATAACTCACTATAGTCTAAGATAAATTATAGATTACACATAAATTGTTTATCTGTTTAATGATACTAAACAATCACTTTTATATTTGGTTAAGCAACATGCGTAGTTTATTATAAACACTAGATTATATATAATATACTTTTTGTTGGTGGTATTTTAGTGAGGATGTGAACATGTCGAGAGGTGTTGCAGAAACAATTATGGGTGGAGTCGTTCTTGCTATTGCAATAGCGTTCATCGTTTTTGCTTATACACGTAGCAGTGTGGCAACTATCTCAGGGTATGAGGTGTCAGCAAAGTTTACTCGTATAGATGGGCTTGTTAGAGGGGCTGATGTAAGAGTTGGTGGAATAAAAGTTGGTTCTGTTATAGGACAAAACTTAGATCCTCTGACTTATCAAGCTGTAGTGAAAATGAGTATTTCAGAGAATATAGAACTACCAACAGATTCAACAGCAGCAGTTGTTAGCGATGGTTTGTTAGGGGGCAAGTATGTTAACTTAGAACCTGGTGGTGCTGATGAAATGATGAGGGAAGGGCACATCATAACTTATACTCAATCATCAATTATGATTGATCAACTTATAGGCCAGTTTGTATTTGGTAGTGAATAAATGATTGGGATTAACAAAATTTGAAATTCAAATTTTTTTCTTTTATTTTATTGTGTGTTTTTTTCTCTTACACGGGGATTGCAAACTCATCCTTTATATCAAGTAATTCTGCATCACTTATGGCATTAGACAAGGTTACTGCAAGAGTATCTGAAATTTTTATTGAGGTTGGTAAGCCTGAACTCTTTGGTACACTAGAAATTAACATGTTTATTTGTCATTCAACTCCGCCCGAAGACCCACCAGAAAGTGCTGTTTATTTGAGTATAGATGAGATAAGAAGCGGAGAACAACTAAATCCTTTATTTAAAGGTTGGATGTTTGCTTCAAGTCCGGGACTTAATCCGTTGGAACATCCTGTTTATGACGTTTGGGTACTTCGCTGCATAGATGAAGAAGAAAAACAAATTGATTCCGGTTTAGCTCCACAAACGGGAGAATGATCAGGATTGCAAAAATTTGCTTCTCTTCCAACAGCAATCTTAAGTTTATCTAAATAAATGCCTCTGGGTATTTCTTTTGCCCCTAGACTTGCAAGATGTGGTGTTACAAATTGGGTATCTAATAAAATAAAATTTCCGTGTCTAAGGCGGTCAACAAGATGTACAAGTGCTATTTTACTAGCGTTGCTCTCTTTACTAAACATACTTTCACCAAAAAATGCAGCACCAATCGATACACCATATAATCCTCCAACTAACTTTTTATTAAGCCAAATCTCTATACTGTGAGCATATCCGAGTTCTTGTAATTCACAAAAAACATTAAAAATCGATTCATTTATCCAGCTATCATGGCGACTTGGGCCGAGTTCAGAGCATCCTTTTATTACAGATCTAAAATCTCTATTTACACTTATTTTAAAGCGGTTAGACTTTATTACACGTGTTAGACTTCTAGATATATGAAGGTGATCCAAGTCAATTATACCACGAACTTCAGGATCTACCCAAAATACTTCTTTGTTGGTATGTGACTCTGCCATAGGAAAAATTCCACAGGCATACGCATTGAGTATTAGATCAGGTGTTAAAGGGATCAAGATAAGTTATCTCTAATATCAGTTATAATAATTTATTTAAGATTATCTTTATTCCTGTCCAGCCATTGAATATCATATGTACCGTTTGCTATGTCGGCATTTTGCATTATTTTTAAGTGGAACGGTATAGTCGTCTGCACTCCCGAAATAACGTATTCATCTAGTGCCCTGCGTAATCTCATAAGACATTCATTTCTTGTTGGTGCGTGAACAATTAGTTTTGATATCAAGCTATCGTAATATGAAGGTATTATATATCCTTGATATAATGCGGAATCGACTCTGACACCAGGGCCTCCAGGAGGATGATATCCAGAAACAAGACCTGGGCTTGGTCGGAAATCTTCAGGATTCTCAGCATTTATTCTGCACTCAATCGAGTGTCCGGAAAAATTTATATCACTTTGATTATGATCTAATGGGGCACCCGACGCTATTCGAATTTGTTCTCTTACCAAGTCAATACCTGTAATGGATTCTGTCACTGGATGCTCAACTTGGATGCGTGTATTCATTTCTATAAAATAAAATTCTCCATTAGAATATAGAAATTCGACGGTTCCTACTCCGCGATAACCAAGATTTTGTATTGCATTTACAACTTTATTGCCAATTATGTCTCGTTCATCAGAATTAAGAGCGGGGGAGGGGGCTTCTTCCAATAATTTTTGATGTCGTCTTTGAATTGAACAATCACGTTCTCCAAGATGAATTACATTTCCGTAGGTGTCTGCAATTATTTGTATTTCAATATGACGAGGGCGCTCTATAAGCTTCTCTAGGTAAATTGAGTCATCTCCGAAAGCAGCTTTAGATTCTGCTTTGGCACTTGCTATAGAACTAATCAAATTTTCTTCATTTTCCACTTTTTGCATTCCACGGCCACCACCACCCGATACAGCTTTGACTAAAATTGGGTAACCAATAGATTCTGCTACGGTGTGAATTTCATCATAGTTAGTTCCAAGTGAACCTTCCGATCCTGGTACTGTCTGAATACCACATTCCTTCATTGTAATTTTTGCTCTAGCTTTATCCCCCATTAAGCGAATATGTTCTGCTGTTGGCCCTATAAAGGTGAAACCGTGTTCCTCCACAATATCTGCAAATTTTTCATTCTCAGAGAGAAAACCATATCCTGGATGGATTGCATCAGCGTTCGTAATTTCACCTGCGGCAATTATAGCGGGAATATTTAAATAACTATCTTTAGAGTTAGCTGGCCCAATGCATACTGATTCGTCAGCGATACGTGCATGCATGGCATCTGAGTCAGCAGTTGAATGAATAGCAACGGTTTTTATACCAAGTTCTTGGCATGCTCTATTAATTCTTACTGCAATCTCGCCCCGATTTGCTATTAAAACTTTATCAAACATAACTATATTTTCATTCACTTTGTTTTTACATTTATTGTTCAATAATTACTAACAATTCACCAAATTCAATTGGTGATGCGTTTTCTACAAATATTTTTGATACTCTACCGGCTCTAGGAGCTTTAATAGGATTCATGGTCTTCATCGCTTCCACAATTAGTAATGTTTGACCCTCTTCTACTATATCTCCTTCAGTTATAAACGGAGAAGCCCCTGGTTCTGGACTACGATATACTGTTCCGACTAGTGGAGAGGTGACTCCTCCTGAGTGATTTATTTCTTGCTCTTTGGAAATTTCAGAATCAAAATTTTCTTGACTGGATACGACCTCATTTGTACGCGAATTTAAGGCTGTTGTGGTATCATTGTTCTCAGCTAAAGCAATTGTTTTGTTGTGGTTGTCAAACAGTTTTGATAACCGCAGACGCTTATCACCATCAGCAATTTCTATTTCTGTTAAACCTGTTTCATCCAATAATTGAGCCAACGAACGGATGGTTTTTTTGTCGACTTTTATTTGAGACATGATAGGTCGCTCCGATGGTAGTTTATTTATCTTTAGTTTTTTCTTGGTTTAATTTTATAATGGCTTCTATAGCTAACTGATAACCTATACTTCCTAAACCGCAAATAATTCCATTTGCAGCCTCAGATATAAAGGAATGAGATCTATAATCTTCACGCCTATATATATTGGAAAGATGTAATTCAATAATGTGGGTTTTTTGAGTTTTTAAAGCATCTAGAAGGGCAATCGATGTATGTGTGTAGGCTCCAGCATTAATTATAAGCCCAGCAACATTTGAATTATTACATTCCTGTACCCATTGAACTAGCTCACCTTCATAATTTGATTGGCGGAAATCAATCTGGAAAATAGAAGATTCTACTGTCTTCATGCAAATATCTTTTAGGTCATCAAGTGTTTTGTGACCGTATACTTCAGTTTCACGTTGACCAAGAAGGTTCAAATTGGGCCCATTTAAGATCATAATTATTTTATTCATTATAAAATATCCTAACCTATAAGGATGTATAACACATAGGTAAATAGTATCATTCTTATTCTTTGATAACTAAACATATATTGAAATTTTAGCGTGTAAGCCCATACTAATTAATAGTATAAGATTATTATAATGAAAGTAAAAATATGAAAATTACCATTAACGGAGAGACTCAAGAATTTCAAGATTCTTTATCTATTAAAGATTTACTAACTACACTTGAAGTTGATTCTGCTAAAGTTGCAATTGAATGTAATCTAGAAATAATACCAAAAGGCCATTATTCAGATATAATTGTTCAAGACGGTGATAAAATTGAGATCGTTCATTTTATAGGTGGAGGTATGGATACAAATTTTTCTAAAAGTGATGCAGATAGTTGGAATCTAGCTGGTAAAATTTATGATTCACGCCTAATTGTTGGGACTGGTAAATATAAGGACTTTGAAGAAACTGCAGAGGCTATAAGTGCCTCGGGTGCCGAGATAGTTACAGTTGCTGTAAGAAGGGTAAATATAACAGATCCAAATGCTCCTATGTTAGTTGATTACATAGACCCAAAATTTTATACTTTTCTTCCAAATACAGCTTTTTGTTATACTGCAGAAGAAGCCGTTAGAACACTTAGATTAGCTCGAGAGGCAGGAGGTTGGACTCTTGTTAAATTAGAAATTCTAGGGGATGAAAAGACATTATACCCAAATATGCCTGAGACTTTGATTGCAGCAGAGCTACTTATTAAAGAAGGCTTTAATGTTATGGTATATTGCTCTGATGACCCAATCATGGCAAAGCGTCTTGAGGATATGGGTTGTGTAGCAATAATGCCGCTCGCGGCTCCGATTGGTTCTGGCCTAGGCATTCAAAACCCAGTCACAATACGTATAATTGTTGAGCAAAGTAACATACCAGTTTTAGTTGATGCAGGAGTGGGAACTGCTTCGGATGCATCCCAAGCCATGGAACTAGGCTGTGAAGGTGTTTTAATGAATACGGCTATTGCTCATGCAAAGAATCCTGTTGCAATGGCTTCAGCAATGCGCCATGCAATAATTGCAGGCAGAATTGCATATTTAGCAGGTCGAATGCCAAAGAAGCTTTATGCAGACCCATCATCTCCTCTTGCGGGGTTGATCTGAAAATAATTTATGTTTGTTGTTAAATAAGATTTAATTATTATTTTCTAATAGGTTGATAATATCTTGAGCCCTTCTTTTTACAGGTAAGTCTGTTTCAATGTTTTCAAGACTTTTCTGAGCATGATGTAAGGCTTTTTGGATTTGCCCTCTTAGTAATGCAGATTCAGCAAGTGCCAATTCGGCTTCCGCAAAATATCCTGATTTTCCAAAGGCAATTGCTAAAAAATACCAATAAGGTGCATAACTCTTCTCCAAATGAGTAGCTATTTTAAGATTTTTTATAGCTTCAGATAAATTTTCTTTTTTTCCCGATTCGATTTGTGCTCTTGCTAATCCAAGTCTTAATAGAGGTTCCTTAGGCTTGATGGATACTGCTTGACGATAGGGTGTAATAGCTTGTGTTACTAGCCCTGACTCAAACAAGAATTGACCTAAAAGTTCATGTATCCATGGATCATCAGGGTAATCAAATATAAGATCATTAAGTATAGATAGTGAAAGTTCTGTATCTGATGTCCGAAATGTTAAAATTGCTTTTGCATAACGATTTAATAAATCATTTTTCTTTATATCAATAAACTTGATTACTTCACCTGGAGGTGAGAGAAAAGATTTTAGCTTATACTTCATACGTTCATATTTTAATATTTCGCTGGGAGAATGCTGGTTGTTAGAATTTATAGATGTTTCTATATGCTTGGATACAAGTCTAATCCGTTCTTGTGTAACAGGATGAGTACGTGATATCGGATTCTGTGAAATAGAATTTATTGCTTCTTGTTTTTGTAATTTTTTAAGAATTGCTAGTAAGCCATTTGCTGATTGCTTTGTATTATCTAAATATTTAAGGGCTGCTTGATCAGCTGCCTGTTCTTGTGAACGGTTATATCTCAAGAATCTATTCTGTGCGGTTGCAGAACCAGCTAATATTATGGCACTTGCTGCATTCCCTGTTGATTTTGAGTTTTGGCTTCCAATTGCAGTTAAAGCACCTAATATCTGTGCTAAGATAATCTCATTTTCTGCATTTCTGATTGCTTCTTTTGACCTTGCAAGATGTGCACCTTCAAGATGTCCAATTTCATGGGCAATGACACCAGTTATTTCACCTATGCTATCAGAATTAATAATTAACCCTGTATTAATAAAAATGTTTAATCCATTGGTTACAAAGGCATTTATATTATTATCATTGACGATATGAATACGTACTGAGGAATCTGGTAACCCTGCAGCTTTAAGAAGTGGTGAAGAATAACCTCTGATGGTATTTTCAATTTCGGAATCTCGTATTAGATTTAAATTCTGAGCATATGAAAAGGAATGTGTTATTGTAATGCTAGAAAATACAATTAGATTAAAGAAAATAAGGAAACTAAGTTTTGCCACAAATAATACCTCCTGTATCTTGGGTTAATTGATATGTGGCAAATTTTAACCAGTCAATACCGAAGCTCAGTTCCCCGTATATTATGCTCATTATTGTTTATGGCCTTGATGTCTTTAATACTTTCTGCGTGTAGTGTATTACGGGAGGTAGATAATGACCACGAGTTTGAGGCAACTGTAGACCAATTTTATGGAGGTGTTGTTGCTGATGAACCTCAAGCTGCAGTTGTCGCAAATAATATACTTCAGTTGGGTGGCTCTGCTGCAGATGCCGCAGTAGCCCTTTTTTTTAGTTTATCTGTCACTTATCCCTCAAATGCCAGTTTAGGGTCGGGGGGTGTTTGTTTAGTTCATCACCCAGGTGATAGTGATAGAAAAACTAAGGTTTTAGCACTTGAGTTTCTTACGTCTAATCACCCTTCATCAACTCCCTCTTCTGTATCAAAAAGGGTTTCAATGCCTGGCTCAGTTATGGGTATGAACCTGTTACATGAGAGATATGGTAGAATGAGATGGGAACAATTGATTGCACCAGCTGAAAGAATGGCACAGTTAGGTCATCCAATTTCTACTGCATTAGCAAATGATTTATTCTTAGCTGTTAGACATGGTTCTTTATTTCAGGATCCTAATATTATGGAGATTTTTTCGGATGAAAATGGTCAACCCTTACGAGAAGGTAAACTTATTATTCAGAGAGATTTAGCTGAGACACTTTCAAAGATTAGGGTCAAGGGATCGAAAGAATTTTATAAAGGTGATTTAGCTAATACTTTTATTAAATCTGTTAGAAGTTCTGGAGGTTATATTTTATCTGATGAACTAAAGAAATATAAAGCTAGGTGGACAAATACAATTACCACAAGATTTAAAAACCATTATATTCACGTCCCTAAGTTCCCAGTAGTTGGTGGTATTACTGCAATGTCAACATTTGCTTTGTTAAATGGAGATAATAGATGGAAAAATACTTCCAAAAATGGAAGAGCTCATTTGTTTGTTGAATCTAGTGCAAGGGCATTTAGCGATAGGGGGAACTGGTTTGGAGCAAACAATAAAGAAGTCAAAGTATTTTCAATCCAACGGCTGGAAAGTTCGATGGGGTCTTACAGTGCAGAAAAGCATAGGCCTACAAAAAACCTAGATCCTCAACCACTGCGTTTTTTACAAAGCCCAGCAGGTACTACTTTCATTATTGTAGATGCATATGGAATGGCAGTTTCATGTGTAATTAGTATGAATAATTTATTTGGTGCTGGACAGATGGCCAGCGGTACTGGAATAATTTTAGCTGCATCTCCAAGAAAGCACAGTCTTGGATTATATCCTCATGCCCCGCTAATTATCTCAAATCCATATTCTGGATCAATTGTTTTAGCAGGTGCTGCCATAGGTGGTGTTACAGCATCAAGTGCACTAAGTAGTGTGATGGTTGATGTTCTGCTAGGCGGTGATGACATCAATAATGCTATATTAAGGCCACGCCTTCATCATGGTGGAAGCCCTGATTATGTAGTTGTTGAGCCAGATATTCCTAAGAAAATAGCCGAGTTACTGAGGGGTAGGGGGCATAATGTAACTTCTGCACCAGAAGTGGGGAGAGTGAATGCAATTTATTGTTCTGATGGATCTTTTGGGAGTGAGGCTAATTGTATTTTAGCCAAGGATCCCAGAGGTTTTGGTGAGAAAATATATGTCAGTTTTTAAATTTCAGTAAAGTTCATATTAAATGAAGGTATCAAATAGGTCACATATTCAACCATTTCATGCAATGGAGGTATTGCGGGAGGCCAATAATCTTGAGTTAAAAGGAAAAAATATATGGCATTTAGAAACTGGGGAGCCTGTTACGGGAGCTCCAGAGAAAGTACGTGTTGCGGCTCAGAAATACTTAGACTCAGGGCGAATAGGTTATACAGATGCACTTGGCAATCCTGATTTAAGAAAAAGAATATCTCTTCATTATCTTGAATATTATGACCTTAACATTCCTGAGGATAGAATAATTGTAACAACGGGTTCATCTGGTGGCCTATTATTATCACTACTTTCTGCATTTGATGTGGGAGATAAGGTTGTTGTTACGGAACCTGGATATCCAGCATATTCTAATATGTTAAAAGCTTTAGGCCTTTTGCCTATTTATTGTAGCACTGAAGCTGATTCAAGGTATCAACCTACTGTAGAACAACTTGAGTCATTAAATGCTAAACCTGAAGGTATGATAATTGCTAGTCCCGCAAATCCTACAGGTAGTATTCTGAAAGATAAAGAAATTAAAACATTAGTAGATTGGTGCAATATTAATAAAGTACGCATCATAGCAGATGAGGTTTATCATAGGGTAACGTATGGGTGCCGTGCAGAAACCATACTAAAATCAACAGAAGAAGCTATAATTATAAATGGATTTTCAAAATATTATGCTATGACTGGTTGGCGCTTGGGGTGGATAGTCATCCCGGAAAAATTCCTAAAGCCTATAGAACGTCTGGCTCAAAACTTGTTTATTTCTGCACCAGCTTTATCTCAAGCATCTGCAATTTATGCGTTTGATAGTTCTCAGGAGTTAGATGAAAACCTTAAACGATATGAAAGAAATAAAGATATTCTTCAGGCTTCTCTTAAGCGATCTGGCTTTGGTAACTCAAACACTGCACAAGGTGCTTTTTATTTATATGTAGATGTTTCTCCCTTTACACATAGTAGTCAGGATTTTTGCAAGAGAATGCTTCATGAGGCAGGCGTTGCAGCTACACCAGGTATAGATTTTGATAGGGTTAGAGGACAGAATTACGTACGCTTTTCTTATGCTGGGCATACTAATGATATAGAATGTGCCGCTGAGTCAATTGAAAAGTGGATCAAGATACGATTTAAATAATGGGTTTTAGTCAGAGTTCTTTCGTTGCCACCATCCTTTGCGTGCTGGTTCATTATTAGCCTTAATAGGGCTGTCTTCATTAGTTTTTGTTTCTTGTCCTTCTTGAGAGGCTGGTTTTTTTATTATTTTTGTTGAGCTATTTCTCGGTTTTTTCTTTTTATTCATTACAGGCTTAATTTTCTTTTTGGATTTATCTTCATTTTTTTTACGAGCAGGTTTAGGGGTTTTAATTTTTGCTTTAGACTCTGGCTTGTTCTTATTCTCTTGAGGCTTAATATTTTCTACTTTTGAGACTGCTTCTGAATCGTCAATGTTAGACGTTATTGTCTCGGAGTTATTTGTATTTTCTGAATCCTTCTTTTTTATTTCTGAGTTTGTTTCTGATAAACTTGTATCTTTATAGTCCACTGGATCTGTATTATCACTTTTTGCCCTTGGCTTTTTATCATGTCTACCCTTATTACGAATGCGATTCTTATATTTAGGTTCTTCGTTTTCAGGAGAGGAATCAGAAACTGTAGATTTTAGTGGATTTATTTTCTTATCCTCGGATTTTATATTATTGTTCTCTTCTTTGAGGTTTTCCTCTTTGCGAGGTTTGCGACGTCTGCGGCGTCGTTTAATTTTCTCATGCGTTGCTTCACTAGAATCTAATTTATCTTGTTGATTATCCTGTATTTGTTTATCTAATTCACCAGAATTTACAGGTAAAACTTTACTACGTGTAATGTTATACATTGGAGGAACCATAGATGGCTCATTAATAAAAGTTACTTTGAATCCGCAAATTTCTTCGATATCGGCTAGTTCTTTACGTTTATTGTTGAGAATATAGTATGCAACTTGGGCTGGTAAGCTGACAGAAATAGAGGGACTTTTATTACGTAGTCCTTCTTCTTCAATGGCTCTAAGGACATGAACGGCAGAAGACCCAATCGAGCGGACTATCCCAGTCCCGCTGCAGGAACTGCAAGTCACCATACTTGCTTCACTTAGGCTAGGCCGCAATCGTTGACGAGATAGCTCCAATAAACCAAATGGGCTTATTCTACCTATTTGTATTCTGGCACGATCAATACGCATTGCTTCCTTTAGTTTTCTTTCAACAGCTCTTTGATTTCGGGGGCCTTCCATATCAATGAAGTCTACTACGATAAGTCCAGCTAGATCTCTAAGGCGTAATTGTCTTGCAACTTCTCCGGCTGCTTCCAAGTTTGTTTTAAGCGCAGTTTCCTCGACATTTCTCTCCTTAGTTGCTCGCCCAGAATTTACATCTATTGCTACTAAAGCTTCTGTGGAGTTTATCACCAGATACCCTCCTGATCTCAGTTTGACTTCTGGGCTATACATAGTGTCAAGCTGGCTCTCTATTTGGTATCTCGCAAATAAAGGTATTCTATCCCTATAAGGTTGAACTTTTGATGTATGGCTAGGTATCAGCATTCGCATAAAATCTTTTGCCACCCGATAACCTTCGTCTCCATCTACAAGGATCTCATCGACATCTCTTGTATAAAGATCCCTTATTGATCTTTTAATAAGATTACCCTCCTCGTATATAAGGTCAGGTGCAATTGAATTGAGTGTTTGCTCGCGTATCTTTTCCCATTGCCTCGTAAGATACTCAAAATCTCGGCGAATTTCTGCCTTACTTCTCGCAGTTCCAGCTGTTCGAACTATAACACCCATCCTTGCAGGCACATTAAGCTCAGCTAGGATTGTTTTTAGACGTTTTCTATCTTCCTGGCTGGTGATTTTTCGAGATATTCCTCCCCCGCGCACGGCGTTAGGCATTAAGACACAATATCTTCCAGCTAGAGACAAGTAAGTTGTTAGAGCAGCTCCTTTATTTCCTCTTTCTTCTTTAACTACCTGAACAAGAAGAATTTGTCTTTTTTTAATGACCTCTTGGATTTTATATCTTCTACCCAACAATGACCGGCTAGCATGGCTTCTTCTGATGTCAATATCGTCGATTTCATCTCCACCTATTTCTTCAACATCATTACGCTTGGAATGTTTGTTTCTGGTTTGATGATTTTCATTAGATGATTCTGTTATTTTTTCATTAGAGCTTTTAAGAGCCACATTAATTTTGTTCGAGGTATCAACAAATTCTGCATCCTCAATAATTTCCCTTTTGTCTTTAGCTCCTATCTGACTGCTATCAGAGATGTTTTGCTCTTCTTTTTTGTATGTAATTGAATTGTCATCTACTACTGAATTCTCAATATTATTTTCTTCAATTTCATCATTGTCATCTATACCAGATTCTTTTTCCTGTTCGAGAAAAAGTGCTTCTCTATCTTCTACAGGTATTTGATAATAGTCAGGATGAATCTCACTGAACGGCAGGAAGCCGTGGCGATTACCTCCATAATCAACAAAAGCAGCCTGCAAAGAGGGCTCTACTCGCATTACTTTTGCTAAGTATATGTTTCCCTTTAATTGCTTTCTTTCTAATGACTCAAAATCAAATTCTTCTAATCGTGTTCCGTTTGCGACTACCACGCGTGTTTCTTCTGTGTGGCTCGCATCTACAAGCATTCGTTTGACCATAATGGTAAATTCTCCGGGGCACATAAGCATATTTCTGGTTGTCCTGAAATAGCTTTGCACAAATGTTGGTGCCATCGATAATATAATCGCAAATTATGCGTGCAGTATTAGCTCTGCTGAGATTAACTCTAATAGTGCTATAATTTAACTGCTTTTCAACTATCATCGGCTTCATGAATTCCTCAGTTTTTTTAATCCTAGAGTTTTTGGGATTTGAAGTTTGTTCGGATTATTAATATGGTTTCGACGAACAATCTTCTTCCCACCCTCTCTAGGCCTCTACTCGTTCGAGTATCGGGCAAATTCCTTTAACTCTTTATGCACTGACTCTATGATATCAGTCTATTATTTATGATAACAAGATGTATCACAAATTAGTATGCTT
>MDTE01061208.1_pt1 | contig 36677 bp, 35 predicted proteins | sample 811231 | NCBI WGS metagenome assembly MDTE01 (sample SAMN05326651, study PRJNA326480) | marine metagenome | isolation source: seawater | place: Indian Ocean: Red Sea | collected 2010 | reverse complement strand
TAACATTATATATTATTTTTTCGGGATGTAGCGCAGCCTGGTAGCGCACTACACTGGGGGTGTAGTGGTCGTCGGTTCAAATCCGGCCATCCCGACCATGCATCTAATTAAGTAGATTTTTTACTGAAGATGAAGCTTTAAATTTTAATTTCTTTCTTTTAGAGATTGCGTATTCTTTTTTTGTTTTGGGATTTCTTCCTAACCTTTTAGGTGCAACGTGAGCATAGAAAGTTCCAAAATTAGAAATTTTAATTTTTTTATTTTTATTTGATTTAATTATATCTAAAAAGCTTTCTAGAATAACTTTACTTGTCGATTTTAAAAGAGAAGTCTCGGAAGAGATATTGTGAACAATATCTTTTTTTCCGAGACTCAATTTGTTAGTTTTATTAACCTGAGCTTGTGCCAGTGCTGGTTCCAGTTCCAGTTCCTGTGCCGGTTCCAGTTCCAGTTCCAGTTCCAGTTCCTGTGCCGGTTCCAGTTCCAGTTCCTGTGCCGGTTCCAGTACCTGTTCCAGTACCTGATCCAGTTGGGAATGTTGAAGCTTCAGTACCTGTGCCAGTTCCAGTAGCAGGATTATCATCCACACCACCAACATCTCTGACTTTGACAGTGATGTCCTGCGTAGTAGCATTTTCGCTAGCATCTGTAGCTGTTACAGTAGCAGTGAAGTCGTAGGTGCTTCCATCATAACCAGCCTTACCTTCAACTAAATCACCCTCATATGTATAGCTTCCAGCCAATCCTGGTCTATCTTCATAGTCAATTGCAGTAATGAATGTTAAAACACCAGCTGCTGTGATAGTCATTGCATCTGTATTGGAGATTGTAAAAGTAACAGTATCAGCATCTGTTGCAGTTACTGTACCAATATCAGTTTGATTTTCATCAACAATAAATGTGGCTGATGAAGTAAATACAGGCGCCGTTGTATCTGTGACATTTACAGTTCTAGTTGCTGTACCTTCATTACCTGATGGGTCTGTAGCTGTATAAGTTAATGTATATGTTCCAACAGTTGTTGTATCAACTGTTCCAGTAGTTACAACATCAACATCACCAGATAGATCTGTTGCAGTTGCTCCTGCATCAGTATAAGTTGTTCCTAGTTCATGTGTTGCAGGGTTATCACCAGTTACTGTTACTACAGGTGCTGTGGTATCAACAACATTAACAGTTCTTGTTGCAGTAGCAGTGTTATTGTCTTTATCAGTAGCAGTATACGTAATTGTGTAAGATCCTACTACAGCAGTATCAACAGTTCCAGATGAAGTTACAGGAGTTTCTCCATGAAATTCATCAAATGCTGTAGCGCCGGCATCAGTATATGTATCACCTAATTCTACAGTTGCAGGATTATCTCCAAGTATTGTAATTACAGGTGGGACATTATCATTATATCCATCGTCGGTTAATGCTGAGATTGCGCCAAGACCAGCGATAGCAACTAGTGCCTTTTGAATTGCTGATAATTCAGCAGCAATTTCCTTCAATCTTCCACTTCTAGAAGCAGAGCCAGATGAACTATTAATTTGTTCTTGTTCATCAAGCAACATTGAACGTCTAGTAGTTAGTTGCTCAAGACTCATTGAGTTAACTCTATTTTCAATTTCCTGATATTTTTGATCAGTTAAACCAAACTCGTTGGCTTCTACATTTGGTGTTATTAAAAGACAAAATGCTAGAGCAACGCTAAGAATGTTGATATTTTTAAATTTTTTTATTTTCATTTTTTTCCTCTACTTCCCCATAAACTGCAATGTATTTAATGGATTGTATAATATTTTAAATATATACGCTATTATTTTATGATTTATATTAATACATAAAACAAAACATCTATATTTTTCCAAAAATAGACAGACATTATACACAAATTATAAAAAAAGCCATTATTTTGTGGCTTTAATAAAACATTCTTTTTAGTCAATTGGTCTAAACTTGACTAACAAATCATGCAAATTGTGTCGTCTTATTAATTTTGCACCAGGATCCTTTGTTAAAGGCCTCCAGGTATAATTTACGAGATTTCCATATATTGGTATATTGAAAAATATTCCCTTGTCAAAAGAACCTTCTCCAAAATCTTCAGAGGATACGTCTGTAAATGTTGCAAATGCCCCAAATTTTACTCCACTTTGAAAAGTTCGAGAAAATTCAATAGTTGACCCAACGTCACCTGCCAAATATTCTCCCGCAGAAACTTTCATATCAAATGGTATGATTCCATAATTTCTATAGTAAAAATTGGCTGTCAAAGTTGTATTTTCGTAGTCTAAATGACCAAACCCCCAGTTATAATCCCTCTTTTTAACTTTAAAAGCTTCAACTCCAAAAGAATAGTTTGAATTTGGTCTAAAGTATAAATACTCTGAACCGAATCCTGAGAACATATCCTCTAAAATTCCAGCTGTAAACATGAGATGGTGATTTTGTTTTGGAGTCACATGGTAGTCAAACTGAGCTCTTCCTATAAGAAGTCCATTGTCCATATTTTTTAAATATTGCTTAATATCTGATCTTACTTGTGCTGGGAATGTATTAACTGGGGGAAATATTAAATCATCAAAATTATCTGCTAATGAATACTTCAAATTTGTATTAAAAAATAAATTTTCCCTTATAACAAATTCTGTATCGTTTTCTGCAAGCAATGCACCTTTAAAAAATTCTTCTCTAGATGCAATAAAAGGCCTAAATCTAATATTTGTTGAGCTATTTACTCCCCTAAATTGCTGCCGCTCATATATAGTATTAGCACTTCTTTCAAAGGAATCATCGATCTCAGATATTGCTTTTAAATCGGTGATTTTTAAATCTTTCTTAACGCTTTTCTTGATACCAGCATCTCTTGAAGCTTGTGAAATAATTTCCTCTACAAGATTTAAGTCAGGATGAATGAATTGAGTCAATTCTAACCCGATTGACCTAGATGTTTCCATAATCTTATTTACACCAATGCCATTCTCTTCGAGATTTTTAATTAATTTCGTATATTTATCGTCATTTTCTGATACTTCAGCTTTTTGATATTCATATTTTTTGAAGGATCTTTTTGGATTATTTTTATATACCAGTTTCAACGATGAATAACCGCCTTTTTCATAAGAGACTCCAACTGTAAAATTGTCATTTAGAGAATATTTCAAGCCGAAAGTAAAATCACTTTCTCTGTCAGGATAAGGAAGACTACCATCCTTAACCAGGATGGTATCTTTTTCTATTTGTAAAAGAAGTTTTTTCCTAACAGCATATGAAATACCATAAAACGGTGCAGCTTGTTGACCAGAAAAGAAATTAGAAATGTTTAATTGCCCTCCGAGGCTTTCGTATCCTCCCCTTGTATTAAAACTATCTTTAAGATATCCGAGAGGATTTTTAACTTGTTCAGATGATCCACTAAGTGCGCCCCAGCCAATTCCAAAATGCATATCAAGATTGCCAATACCATAACTAGAAACAATGTATTCTGAACTGTATTTACCTGTTCCAGCAAAATCCATAAAACCAATTGCAACTGCTGGTAATAAACCCTCTTGCTTCAATCTAAGTTTAATATTGAAACCTTTATCTTTGAAGCCCTGACAATAAGTGGCAACATTAAAATAGGCTCTGCAAAGCTCTATTGAAGGTATATTCACATAAAAGAAAGATGCCTCAAGCCAATCGTAAGGATTAGATGACAAAGTAATCTTTTGATCAACTTTACTATCATAAATTGTGACACCATGAACTCCTTCATCATAGAATCTTGCTGTTGGCATATTTATCAAGCCAACAGATCCATGATTATTGAAGACATTTGTGTCAAAACTATCTGCAAGAGATGTATGAGAATAAAGAATTAAAACAACAAAAAATTTTTTAATATTTAATTCTTTTTTAATAAGCATTTTTGATTGGCATCAATCATCACTTATAGAATTTAATGATGCAAGTGCAAGACCCAAATTACCGAGAATTGTTACATATGCTTGAGCAGCCAATGTTCTTGAAGCAGAATTATCTATTTGTCTAGGAACAAAAATTACAGAGCCTGGATAAATAACAATACCGGACCTTGGTTGATTTTCAAATATATTTCTTCTCTTGGAATACCTATCTGTTTCACCATTGGGATGAAGTATGTATATTGATTCATTATCTGCATATTTTTTATAGCCGCCTGACTTATCAATAAAAAAATCTATACTTTTATTAGGAACATACATTACTGAGCCTTCAGATGATACCTCGCCATATACGTAAACATTATTAGTTTTTTCAGGAACAGTTAATTTATCTCCTTCTTGAATACCCAATGTCTTTCGCGCATCCTCATTGTCCATATCAACAACAATTCTTCCATTTGCGTCTGAATTATTTATTTCTTGAGTTAAGCCAACTATCGGAGTCAAATCAAAATTTCCACTTATATTTTGTTGACTTAATGCAATGATATTATCTAAAAACTCTTGATATAAGAGATTTTGAGCTTTTTCATTAATTGCTTTTGCTTCTCTATTTTCAAAGACTGACCCGAACGGATACGCATTTTCTGTAAACCCACCTGCTTTAATCACTAGATCATCTAAAGTTTCTCCAGCTGCCATAGTATATGTGCCTGGTTTAAGTACTGCACCAGAGATAGTCGCTTTTCTATAAGGATATTCTCTGATATAAACAAGATCTCCATCAACTGATTCAATAGAATTAAATTGAGCACTACTTGTTATAGGTATTGATTTTAGGGAACCATCTAAAATCCTTTCTAAATAAATATTTTCAATGTCAGCCGTTTGTTTAAATCCATTAGCATATTTAATCACATCACCAAGATTCTGATTTTCATTTAGCTCATACTTTGCTGGTCTTTTTACAGCACCGTCTATAGTTACTATGCTTTTTATAGGATTGATAAATATAACATCACCAGATCTAAGTCGTTCTTTAAGATCATATTTTCCTTTAATTAAAAGGTCATAAATATCCAATACTTCAATTACCTCATTATTTCTTAATAAATTTATTTCTCTATATGAACCATATTCACTGATTCCACCAGAAACACTTATTGCTTGTAAAATATTTGAATTACCAGATAGAGTATATATACCTGGATTTTCAGAATTGCCTGCAATTAAGACATTAACATCTTTTAATTTTGATAAACTTATAAATGCTTCTGTTCCTATAAATGACGAACTAACTCTTGTTTTTATTACCTGAGATGCTTCACTCATGGTAAGACCAACCAGGACAATATCACCAATTTCTGGAAAATTAATTGCTCCATCTCCATTAATGGAAAAGTCTTCTATAAAATCCTTTTGACCAATTAATTGAATTTTTAGCACATCTCCAACTCCCAAAACATAAGACGAGTCAGGATTGGGCTCATTGATGGGCATAAATGATGTTTGGAACGTAGTAAAGAAATCTGAACCAAAGAGCTCAAGTTCAGTTCTGACCTCAAGCCTGTCGTCGCTTTGTAACCTTTTTTCAAGTTCTTCTAAATCAGCTTCAATTCTGATTTTTAAATCAATTAGTTCTTCTGCTTGTTTTAATTTACTTGAATACTGAGAAGGTCTGTAGTTTTCTTCAGCTGATTTTGTTTGTTCTTCTGTTCTTTTAAGAAGATCTTCTCTTATATCTTCAGGTAAACTGTCTAGAAAAGATTCGTCTGGCTGTTGAGCCTCAATAAAAAAAATTGAAAATATGAAACTCAGAACTATTAATTTTTTCATAAAAACAATTTTACATTAAATTATATTGCAATAGTATCCTAGGACATGTGTTTAAAATTTTAACTAGAACGATTAATCCAAACCAGGAACATGAACAGTATCTATCTTTAAAGCACCATGAATAACATCATTCATTACTTCATCAACTTGTTTATCAGTAATAGTTGATTCTTTAGATTGGAAAATAAATCTAAAACCAATCTTGATCTCATTTGTTTTTTTATTTTTAAAATAATCAAAAACATAAACTTCTTTTAATAAACTATTTTTGAAGGTAAGAATAAATTCCTCCAAATTCTTACATTTAGAAGTATCTTTTATTGAAAATGAAAGATCTCTTGTTGAGCTAGGGAACTCAGAGATCGGAATATACCTATTAAAATCAATGTCTTGTATTTGAATTTCGTCATATGAAAAATCTAACTTAAAAGAAGAATCTATTTCGATTTCACAATAAATTATAGGATTTTTTGATTTAGATTCTAAAGAATTTCTTGGTATTTCAATAATTTTAAAATTAGATGGATTTAGTCTACTTAAGACTTCTTCTAAATACTTCGTGCTTATTTTTTTTGAAAAATCACGATAATTTTTATCAACTCTTCCGCTTGCTATTATGCCTATCACTTTCTTGCCTAATCTAGCTTTGCTGGAGTATATGTCTGCCATTTCAAATAGTTTGATGCTTTCTTTTTGTCTTCTTTCGTTAAATAAAAGATTTTCTAACAATGAGTTTTTAAGGTTAGTTCTAAGATATTTTTTATTTGAATCTAACGGATTGTCAATTACTACAGAGTCCTTTGATTGTTCCATAACAAATGGATTATTTATAACTTCATAAAACCCGTTGTTTATTAATAATTTTTTTATTTTATTTTCTTCAAAATTGTGTCTTATATTTTTCTTAATAGAGATCTTTGTTGTTTGATTTAAAATGTTGTCATAACCTATTGCTCTAGCGACTTCCTCAGCAATGTCATTGATCATGTTAATATCATTTCTGTGAGAAGGGATCTCGATCATATTTTTGGTGATTAAAAAGCCAAGTTTATTTAAATACTCTAAGCAAATGTCTTCATCAACCTTGGTGCCTATGATTTTATTGATTGCATTTATATCGAATGAAATAAGTTTTTTGCTTTTTTCAGTGAAGACTTCTTCAAATAATTCAATATTATTGATATTACAATGATCTTGAACAATTTTTATAAATCTTCTTAAAACATATTCATGGCATAAAGGATCAGTACCTCTTTCAAATTTATGAGCAGCATCTGAGTTAATATCGTATCTAACAGATTTTCCAATAATGGCTTCTGCATCAAAATGAGCACATTCTATGACAACTGATTTAGTATTTTTATTACATGCAGTATTTTTACTTCCAATAATTCCTGCAAGATTAATAACGTCGAAGTTTTTATCAGTAAAAACTAAATCTCCTTTTTTAATTTCAATCTCTTTATCTAAGAGGGTATGAAACTTTTGGTTTTTACTAAGATAATTAAGTTTTATTGGTTCATTAAAGTTAGCCAAGTCATAACAATGAGTTGGCTGTCCAGTCTCGTAAGATATGAAATTAGAAATATCTGTAAAAAAATTAATTTTTTTTACTTCTAAATCTGAAAAATAATCATTTAAAAAATTTTTATACGTTTTTGGTACTTCATCTATTTCTATTTTTAGAAAAGATATTTTGCTACAAGCATCCTTTGAATCATTAATGAACCTCATTGAGTTAGTTTTAATATCATCGCTATAAATTTCATTTTTTATTTTTACATCGTAAAAAATTTTAAGGTCTCTTAATAATCCCAAAATTGATAAACAGTCACCCCTGTTAGGGGTAAATTCCATCTGAAATATTTCATCAACTATTTCATGTTCGTGACCTAGCTGAAATAATTTATCAGATAGTTCGCTGATATTTGGTTTTGAGTTTATGAATCGTGCTAAATGTTTATATGGGATCTTCATTTAAACTGACTCAAGAAATCTAGATTAGATTTATAAAAATCTCTGATGTCTCTTACACCATATTTAAGCATTGCGATCCTTTCAATGCCAAGACCAAAAGCAAAGCCTGAGTATTTATTAGAATTAATTTTACAATTTTCGAGAACAATTGGATTAACAACTCCGCAACCGAGTATTTCAAGCCATTTTCCGTCATTTGATAATATATCAACCTCAGCTGAAGGTTCTGTAAATGGAAAATATGATGGTCTAAATCTAATTTGAATGTCTTGTCCAAATAAGGCTTGGATAATTTTATAAATAATATCTTTTAAATTAGCAAAGCTTATATTTTCGTCTACCAATATACCTTCAATTTGATGAAACATTGGAAGATGTGTTGAATCGTCATCTTTTCTATAAACTTTACCACCAGAAATAAATGCAAGTGGTGGTTTATTTTTAAGCATTCCTCTTATTTGAACTGGTGATGTATGAGTTCTTAGAACACTTGTTTTATCATTAACATAAAATGTGTCATGCATTTGTCTAGCAGGATGTGTTTTTTTGATATTTAACATATCAAAATTAAATTCTTCTGATTCAATTTCAGGCCCATCGACAATCTCAAAACCAAATGAAACCAATAGATTCATAATAGAGTCTTTTATTTGATTTATTGGATGATAAGCTCCAGTATTTTTTATTAAAACTGGAGTGCTTTCTTCTTTTGTATCTGGCATAAGACCAGGAATTAACTTATTGCGGTTTTTACAACCTTTTTAAAAGTTGAATTATCAGAAATGGCTATTTCAGATAGGATTTTTCTATCAAGTTTGATATTTTTTTGTGATAATGAGCTTATAAGTTTAGAGTATGAAACGCCTAATTCCCTTGAGCCAGCATTTATTCTAGCAATCCATAAAGATCTTAATGCTCTCTTTTTATTTTTTCTATCTCTAAATGCATATTGTAAAGATTTTATATTAGACTGCTTGGCAGTTTTATATAATCGACTTCTGGCGCCATATTGGCCTTTTGTAGCACTTAATACTTTTTTATGTTTCGCTCTTGCAGTAACTGATTTTGTAACTCTTGGCATAATATTTACCTATTAATTAACTTTGAAGCCATTTTAAGAACTGTTCCAGAAAGCTTGTTTAAACCTCTATTATGTCTTTTTCTCTTAGTAGACTGCTTTGTTAGAATATGATTTCTATGTGCACTCCTGCTTTTAATAGACGATCCCGTTTTCTTGAAACGTTTTGCAGCTCCTGAATGTGTTTTTAATTTATATCCCATAATAATTTACTTTTTCTTTTTTAATGGAGAAAGAACCATTAACAATTGCCTCCCCTCTAGTGATGGTTCTTGATCGACTTGAGCAATTTCTTTAAGCTCTAACATTAATTTATTAAGCAAATTAAGACCCATATCACTATTAAGTATCTCTCTTCCTCTAAAACGGACGCTTATTTTAGTCTTATCTCCATCAAGAATAAAGCCTTTAATCTTCTTTAATTTAATATTATAGTCGCCTACATCTGTTGATGGTCTAAATTTTATTTCCTTTATTGTATTTCTTTTCACTTTTGATTTTGAAGCAGAAATACTTTTCTTCTTATCAAAAAGATGTTTTCCGTAATCTAGAAGCTTACAAACCACAGGATTTGCATCAGAAGGTGAGACCTGAACTAAATCCAATGATGATTTCTTTGCAGCATCTAAAGCACTTAATAAAGGCACTATGCCTTTCTTTTCTCCATTTGAGTCAACAAGTAAGACTTCGCTAGCCTTAATTTGATCATTAATTGGAACTATATTTTTTCTTGAAGTAGCTATAAGTAATACCTTTTAAAAATATATTATGGGAAAAAATTGACATTAAAAGATTAACAAGATTTGTTAAATATTGGTGTGTATTCAGTCATAATTGGATGAAATTTTATACTAATTAATAAATTACGCAAATATTTTAAGGTTGTAAAATAAAGCGATCCCATTTGTCGTTTTTCTTTTCATACACTTCTCTTTTATTTAGTCTTGATTCATGACCTTCCCAAAATTCAAAATAATATGGAATAAATGAATACCCACCCCAGTATTCAGGACATTTTTCTAAGTTATCTTTCTTAAGAGATTTTTCATAATTTTTTGAGACATCTTCATATGATGCTATTTTATTTGATTGATTTGATGAAATTGCTAATGCATTTTTTCTAATATCTCTTTTAGCAAAATACTCCATATTAAATTTTTTTGATGTTTGTTTAATTTTTGCTTTCATTCTTATTTGAACATTTGTGGCATTCCAATATATTAAAGCAGTAATTTGATCATGAGATATAAAGTCTATTGATTTTGGTGATTTATAATTTGAAAAAAAAATGAACTCTTTGTCTTTAACAAATTTTAAATTTACGAATCTAGCATTAACCTCATTGTCTGTTGATGAAAAAGAAGAAATACAAATAGCTTCTATAATTTTTTGGTTTGCATTTAAAGAGTCTTCATATTTTTCTTTAAAAACTTTATATGGAGCTTCATCGCTAGTGTTGATAAATTTGATCATTTACCTATCGCTTCATTAAAAACACATGTTGCAATTTCGGCAATGTCATACATTTCGTGTTTACTTAGCGTTGGATGAACTAGAAAAACAACTGATGTTTCACCTAATTGCTTAGCTACAGGCAAGCGCTCATGGGGTCTGTAATTAGTATTATCAAATGCTTTTTCTAAATAAACTTCTGAGCAAGATCCGTGCATACAAGGCACGCCCTTAGAGCTAATTTCTGAAATAATACGATCTCTACTCCAATTATTATTCATATTCTTTTCTTGTACAAAGATATAATATTTATAGAAAGCGTGTATACAACCTTTATCATTAGAAAATTGAGGAATTCTTATAATTCCATCTTTTCCGGAAAATTCAGAGAATTTATCACTGAGAATTCTAGCATTTTCGTTTCTAATCTTTGTCCATTCAGCCATTTTATTTAATTGAATACGGCCAATGGCGCCCTGCATTTCAGTCATTCTCCAATTTGTTCCAAAAGATTCATGTATCCATCTAAATCCCTCTGGATGCTTCTTGTTATAAACTGCTTCATAACTTTTTCCATGATCTTTATATTCCCACATCTTTAACCATAAAGACTTATTATTAGTTGTGACCATTCCACCTTCACCACCTGTGGTCATGATTTTATCTTGACAAAAACTCCAGCAACCTATGTCTCCAATTGATCCTACAGATTTACCCTTATACTTTGCTCCATGTGCTTGAGCACAATCTTCAATAATAAATAATCCTTTTTCGCTTGCTATAGAAATTATTTCATCCATATCGCATGGCCAACCAGCCAAATGAACACACACAATTGCCTTAGTTTTTTTATTGATGGCAGCGCTAATATTTTTTGGTGTAATATTTTGAGTTGAGGGATCAACGTCAACAAAAACTGGAGTAGCATTTGCGTTTATTATAGATGTAATTGAAGCTATATAAGTTCTGGAAGTAACAATTACTTCGTCTCCATCTCCGATTTCTAATGCTTTGAAAGCAACATCTAATGCTAAAGTTCCATTCGCTAGAGAAACTGCATATTCTGAGTCTGACCATGATGCAAATTCTTTCTCAAACTTACGGCACTGATCACCAGTCCAATAATTTACTTTATTGGATGCTAATACATCTTTGACACAATCAATTTCTTCTTCACTATAGGAAGGCCAAGGTGAAAATTGCTTAATCATTATTTTCTAGTTTTTTAATTACCTTTGCAGGAACACCATAAGCAACAACATTATCAGGAATATCTTTATTAACTAAACTGTGTGCTCCAATGACTGAATTTTTTCCAATAGAAACACCTGGAAGTATAGTTGTGTGACTTCCAATACGGCAATTATTTTTTAAAAAAATTTTACCACTTGTATTATCAATTGTTGATATAGAATAAATAGAACAATGTGAACCTATTTGAACATTATCTTCAATAACAACACCATTTAAAGCATTAATATATGAAAATGCTCCAATATCTGTATCTTTTCCTAAAACAAAGCCCTCTAAATTTTGCACCAACCAATTGTACTTTGTAGTTTTTCCTTCCTTTATGTCTGGATATTTCCAATCAGAAAACCTTTTAGTCATTTTTTACATTGCCTTTAAATTTTTTCATAGTTACATGATTTTTATGGTTTATGTCGTTTCGTAAAATTACCTTTTTCAAGGTAAGCCAAAGTATTTTAATATCTAAACTAATAGAGAGATTATAGACATACCATACATCTAGCTCAAATTTTTCATTCCAACTAATAGCATTTCGTCCATTAATTTGTGCCCATCCAGTTATGCCTGGTTTTACTTCATGTCTAATAGCTTGTCTTTGCGAATACAAAGATAAATACTCCTCTAGCAAAGGTCTGGGACCAACTAAACTCATATCTCCTTTTAATACATTTATAAATTCTGGCAACTCATCCAAGCTTGTTGATCTTAAAAATTTACCAAATTTTGTAAGCCTTTTGTCATCAGATAAAAGATTTCCATTTTTATCTAACTTACTATTCATCGTCCTAAATTTATAGATATTGAATAATTTACCATTGAGTCCTGGACGTTTCTGTATGAAAAATATTGGTGAACCAAGATTAATTTTTACAATCATTATAATTGATAAAAAGATTGGTAGTAAAAATAACATACTAATAAGAGATATTGTAAAATCTATTATTCTTTTAATATGTGTCCTATACATCCGAAAATTTATTCAAAAATCTTATTAAATATCTTATTGTACTTAGATAATGCTATTTCTGTAGAGTAGTTTTTTTTTGCAATAATTAAAGCATTTTCATTCTGTTTTTTAATTAAAGCTTCATCATGGGTATAGTTTGAAAAATCTTTAATGTCTGATTCTGACAATGACGTTGGAAGAACATATCCAATATTTTCTTCATTTATAATATCTTTCTGCCAACCATTATGATTTATTAAAATTGGTTTTCCAGCAGCAATCGTATCAAAAAATTTGTTAGCCGAGTTAGCCCAAAGTTCTTTAATTGGTATTACAAAAGAACTGCCCAAATTACATTCAAAATAAAATTGTGGCAGCTCTGACTTGGGTACAGGATCAAGGAAAAAAACATTTTTATTAATTACGCCTTTTCTTTTAGCCTCTTCTTCAACCTCTTTTTTACAAATGCCATTACCAATTAAAATATATACAATTGTGGGGTCAAAAGATAAAGTTTTTGAAGCTAAGTTTATTAAATAATCAATTCCATTTACCCTTCCGAAAGTACCAGCATATAAAACACTGAAACGAGGTAAAAAACCAATTTTTTTTTCTATTAGAAATTTTTTTTCCTTATGCTGATTTTGAAACCTTCCTATTTCAGAAATATTTTCAATAACTTCAACTATTTTTGGAGTGAGTTCTGGATATCTTGTAGTAATAGATTTTTTCATATCAACTGATAACGGCACTATCACTTCAGCATTTTTATAAATTAAACTTTCTAGGACATATAAAGCTCTTATCAAAATTTTATTTTTTACTGCACCGATTGCAATAACCACTTCAGGCCAAACATCCCTTACCTCAAATATAAATGGTGTTTTATGAATCCATTTTTTTAATAATGCCGGTATGCCGATTGTTAGTGGAGTTGATGTTGCTAAAACTAAATCGCCTTTTAGGCTAAGTAATTTAAAAGATGATGACCATAAAAATTTGATGAATACTATAAAGCGTTTGAGATAATTTAAATCATTACTGTAAGGCAAATAAACATAATGTATCGATAGTCCACTCTTTTCTATTTTTGTCCAACGTTTATCTGATTTATATTTTGGATTTGATGTTGAGGTTACTATTTCAATTTGATGTCCTAAATTTAAAAATCCACTAGCTAAATCATAAGAACGAGTTCCTCCAGATTCATCAGGAAGCTTAAAGTATTGATGTAGGTAAATAATTCTCATTTTGAGAGGATTTTAATTTGAAGAATTTTTTTCTCTTAAGCGTTTTAACTAAAGTCTCCAACTTGGATTATCAACAATATTTTTAATATCTATTATAACTTTTGAGTCTGTTGAAATACGAGAATAATCTTCATCAGTATAAGTCTTAAAAATCTGATGGCTTACTGCAACAATAATAGCATCATACTTTTTGGTAGACTTAAATGGATTCTCAATGATTTTAAAGTCATTATTTTTTTCCTCTTGTTTAATCCAAGGGTCATATACATCTATTTTGGCACCAGCATCTTTAAGATCTTTTATTATGTCAATCACTCTTGTATTTCTTGTATCAGGACAATCCTCTTTAAAAGTAAAACCTAATATCAATACTTCTGATTCTTGAATAGTTTTGTTTACTTTTGAGATCTCAGATATTGTCTTCTCTGCAATAAATTTGCTCATCCCGTTATTGATCTGTCTTGCAGTAAGAATTAAATCAGGTGAATAACCAACTTCCTCAGCTTTATATGAAAGATAATATGGATCAATACCGATACAATGCCCGCCAACTAACCCAGGTTTTAGCTTTATAAAATTCCATTTTGTAGAAGCAGCTTCAATTACTTCATTGGTATCAATGTCCATTTGATCAAAAATCATCGCTAATTCATTTATAAGAGCAATGTTTACATCACGTTGCGTGTTCTCAATAACCTTAGAAGCTTCTGCCACTTCAATACTTGAAGCTAAATGTGTACCTGCTGAAATTATCTCTTTGTACAACTTATCGACAGCCTTTGCAATTTCAGGAGTTGATCCCGAAGTTACTTTTGGGATTTTTGTGACGGTATGTTCTTTATCTCCTGGGTTTATTCTCTCGGGAGAATATCCACAATAAAAATCTTTATTAAATTCCAAACCCGAAGATTTTTCTAATTCAGGAACACATACATCTCGAGTTACTCCAGGATAAACAGTCGATTCGTAAATAACAATATCTTGAGATTTCAAGACTGTTCCAACAAGTAATGATGATTCTCTTAAATAAGTTAAATCTGGTTGATTTGAACTATCTATGGGTGTTGGCACAGTTATTATAAAAATATTACAGTCCTCTGCATCCTCAATATTTGAAGTGAAAGTAATGTTACTCTTAACAGACTTAAGGGAGCTCTCATTTACTTCAAGCGTTTTGTCGTTTCCATCTTTAAGTTGATTTATACGAGATTTATCTATATCAAATCCAATCACCTTATATTTTTTTGCAAATGCTACTGCAAGTGGAAGACCAACATAACCTAAGCCAATTATTGATATTTTGTAATTATTTAAAACCATTAAATTCAAATATTAAATTTTTTAAAGTTTATAGTGAAATTAGTTGAAAATACAGCCAATGGATGTTCAAAGAGATCAAATAAATATAATAATATAAGCGAAAATGAAAAACCTTAAATTGGTTTTTTGCTTAATTGATGAACTAACTAAAAAATTATTTTTTTATGGTAAATTTAATAACAGTGTTAATGGTTAAACTCAATGTAATTAAAAATGATGCTATTCTGCCATAATGTTTTTTAAAAAGGACGTACCTATATTTAATATTATTTGGTGATTTAATGGAATTGAAGCTCTTGAATAATTCCAGAAACGAAGGAATGTTTTGATTTTTAACTCCTGTTTGAGAATCATCTAATACACACTCAGCATCTCTTATAATATATGTTTTAATGTTATGAGATCTCTTTGCCGTCAAAGTGAAATCATTGTCACCACCATATTGAAGAAGTTGTTGATTAATATAGCCTACTTTTTTAAGAACGCTTGCACCCATCATTAAAAATCTTGTTGTCCCCATGTCTATTAATACTTTATCTTTTTTAAAATTTTTAGGATGTCTTGTCAAATATGGAAAAAGTGAGATTATTTTTGCACCACTGGAGACTTCAATCTTATTAAGATCAAATGTCCTTGGATGGATGATCTGATAATTATTTTTTTTAATTTCACAGATAAGAGTATCGAAAGATTTTTTTTCTATTTGAATATCATTGTTTGCAAAAACCACAATATCATTTTCATTTAAGTCATATTCATCGAATAATGTCTTTATTCCTAAATTTACACTTCCAACCCACCAAAGCTCTTTTTTAGATGGCAATACTCTAACATTATTTTTTTTTATAGAATTGAAAGTGATTTTACTCGGATGATCATCTATTAATAAGACTAAGTATTTGTTTAAAACACTTCTATTAATTGAATCTAAAAAATTCTTTGTATCTTCAATCCTGTTAAATGTAGGAACTATTATATAGATCATTTATATGAGTAATTATAGTGGTATAAAAGTATCAATGATGAACTTTATTTTAAAGAAGAATACATACCTGTAAAGATTGTTAGCCATAACAATCCTACAAAAGTTAAAATTAGATAAATCTTATAAGATGATCTATTCAGCAAGATTCCAAATGACAAAATATATGGAATTAGCATCATCATGCCCATTCTTTCATACTGCCAATTTAAGCCACTTATATAAAAAGATAGCGAAATAAAACTGAAATAATATAAAGTTAAATTAAATGAATTACTTAATATGTATGGATAAAATATGGATGACATCACATAAATGAGGCCAATCGAAACAAATGCCCATCTAAAGTCAGCTCCAATAATTCTTGATTCTTCACTAAAAATGAAGCCAATTAAATTTAAGGCGTAATAAGAAGAAAAAAGCAGAATTAATCCAACAAAGAAGTTAATAAAAACTTTACTTTTATAAGACAAACTTACAGTGTAATAATTCATTACTGTTGAAAAAATAATTATCAAGAAAAAAAGAAGCCCTGTTTTGTGCATAAAGATAGATAATACAGAAAATAAAATCATCCAATAAAAATTTTTTCGGGAGCTAGCAATAAGAGCCATGAATATTAAAGACATTGCCAGTCCTTGCCTCATTGCATTGCTTGTTGACATGATTATTGGCCATGTATGAATTGCCAGAATATACAATGATAAAAATAGAATTAAAGAATAACTTTGTTTAAATTTAATATGTTCTCTTATTAAAAAACCTGCAGAAATACTTAAAATAAAAGTTACAAGGTGAACACCTATATGCACTCCATAAATAGTTAATGTTGCAACCCTATATCCAAGTTGATCAAAGATTCCTCCCCACGTTAAATTTGGTTGATAATATGCTTCATAAAAATCATGACCATATCCATATAGACCTGAGCCAATAATTAAAGCAAATAAAAATGAAATGGATACTATTAAATAGGTTGATAAATAATTATATTGCTTGTTTTCTAACACAATGATTTAACTTAATTCATTTACAGCTTCTTCTATCGAATCACATACGAAATTTATGTCATCATCATTAATACCTAGACCAGAAGGTATATAAAAACCATGTTTAGCAATATACTCTGAGTTAGGATATTTTTCATTTTTAAAATAGTCTTGTTTTAGTAAATATGGTTGTAAATGCATAGGCCAAAAGAAAGGTCTATTACCAATACCGTGACTAGATAAGTAATTTGTTATATCTTTTAATGAAAAATTAAGTCCTTTTTTTAAAACTAGAGAAAATACCCAATAAATATTTTCTGCAAAATTATTTTTTTCAATTGGTAGCTGAAATATTTCACTTAAATTTTTCAATCTATCTTGATATTTTTTTCCAATATCTCTCTTTTTTAATATAAACTCGTCAATACATTCAAGCTGAGCTAAACCAACTGCTGCCTGTATGTTTGACATTCTATAGTTCCATCCAAGATCATCATGCACAAATCTGCTTTCAGCTTTAAAACATAAATTTCTGTAGTATTTACATTTTTCGGCCAATTCCTCATCGCTAGTTAATACCATTCCGCCTTCACCAGTAGTTATGTGTTTATTTGCATAAAAACTAAATGTAGAAATATCACCCATAGACCCGCATTTTTTTAATTTATATGTTTGACCATGCATCTCAGCAGAATCCTCAATAATTTTAATATTATTTTTAGTGGCTACTTCTTTAATTGGATCAATATCTACAGGCAATCCATAAATGTGAACAACCATAATAGCTTTAGTTTTTGGTGAAATTTTTTTTATAACTTCATCTGGGTTCATATTAAATGTTTCGGGACAACAATCGACTAAAACTGGATTTAATCCAAGGCGTATTATTGATGATATGCAAGAAATGATAGTAAATGTGGGTAATATTATTTCATCTCCTTCTTTTAGTTCCAGAGCTGCTATAGCAAGATCAATTGCTAAACTTCCATTACATACAGAAATTCCATGATCTACACCAATATATTTTGCGAATTCTTTTTCAAATTTCTTAACATAAGATCCATCAGATGAAACCCATCCAGTATCAATACAATCATTAAGATATTTTTTTTCATTACCAATAAATAACGGAGTATTTACTGGAACAATTCTTTTACTTGACATAAATACTACTCAGGATCAAATCTTGTTTTATCATCATCGCCAGCATATGGCCCTTGTTTAACCTCAATCATCTCGGCATCTTCAAGCATTTCAAATCCATGAGCACCGAAAGCAAGCAGAATAACATCGCCTGAATTTAATGTATCACTTTTAAGAAATGTTTTATTATCATTATAAAAATCAACCCTTACCTTGCCTGACTTAATAAACAGAACTTCGAATGTATAGCTGACTTGTCTTTTAACCTTGTTATGCATATGTGGTTTAACTTTATGCCCTTTTTTGTGAAACATATATCCTAATTGTTGAGGAAATTCGTCAGGAGTAAAAAATTCTATTCCTTTAGATTTATGCTCTGATCTCAGAATAATTGCGAGTATTTCTCCTGAGTCATTAGTAACTTTATCAACGTATTTCATGTTTACATTTTTTTAAATTTAAAACTAAATCTAGTCTTTTAATATCAATATATAATAACAGCATAATTTTAGAACCTTTTATCTTCTGTGTTCAAAAACCAATCATAAACATTTTTAATACCGGTCTTAAGATCAATTTTTGGCGACCAACCAAGGCTTTCAAGCTGAGAATTATCTAATTTTTTTCTTGGAGTCCCATCAGGTTTAGAAGAATCAAAAATAATGTCACCCTTAAATCCTACTACGTCTTTTATAATATTACTAAGATCCATTATTGAAAGCTCATCATTTGAACCAACATTAATTACCTCACCTTCAAAGCTTATTAAGATTTTTTCAATAGCTTCTGCTAGATCATCAACGTGCAAAAATTCTCTTAAAGGTTTGCCAGAACCCCAAACTGACAATGACGGTGACGAATTTTCTTTTGCTTCATGTGCCTTTCGCATTAGCGCAGGCATGACATGGCTAGTCTCTAAATTAAAATTGTCATATGGGCCATATAAATTACTTGGTAAAACTGAAATATATGATCTATTAAATTGTTTATTATAGGCTTGGCATAGTTTAACAGCAGTAATTTTTGCAATCGCATACCATTGATTAGTTGTCTCTAACTTACCAGATAATAAAGAATCTTCCTCAATTGGTTGCTCTGCAAATTTAGGATAAATGCATGACGAACCAAGGTTTATAATTTTATCAACATCATTGTCATGACAGGATTTCATTATATTTTGAGCTATTGATATGTTGTCTTGAATAAAATCTACAGGATAAGTATCATTTGCATGTATTCCACCCACTCTTGCAGCAGCTATAATTACAATATCAGGACTATTTTTCCTTACAAATTCCTCTACTTTTGATTTGTCTCGCAAATCAAGCTCAGAACTTGGTGCAGTTATTATTTCTAGTTTTTCGTGTTTTACAAAGTTTCTTACTAATGCCCTGCCAACCATACCATTATGACCTGCGATCCAGATTTTTTTATTTTCAAAATACATTTTATTATTCATATATTTTAAGTTAGCTTGGTGTCAGTTTTGATTTATCTCTAAAAAGTCTATTCATTATAACTATTGGTGCAAAAATTATTGTCATTAAAAAGAAATTCTTTTTAATTGAAATAAAAATCACATTTAAAATTTCTTTTAGGCCTTCGAATGCATAATCAAATTTTTTAGAAATGATGTTTAAAAATATAACCATGAAACCGCTCACAAGGATATATGCCGATAGTTTTCCCATAAAACTTTTGTTTGTTTTTTGATCTTCTTTCAATATTTTATGGAAATACCATACTCTTGAAAGCCAATATCCAGATGATAATGGTGTTTTGCCATACATAATACTCATTGATTCTTCATGAAAACTTAATTGAGAAATTGTTGAATTACAAAAAAAGGTTGAATCTCCCTGTCTATATAAATTAAATAAAAATAAAACTAGATCAGGTCCTATATTTTGTCCGATGAATAGCTCATTCCTAAAATTTGATTTTTCAACAAATAATCTTACTTCATTTATCCACTCCTTAAGAACTTTGGTTTTTGAAATTGATGTTATTGGAGAAACAGGCAAAGATGAATATTCAAGATTCCTAAAAAAACCAAAATAATTTAATATTATCTTTTTAGGATTTATATCTATAAATGTAGGTTCTATAAAATCGTATTCCTTGTCAGCATGAAGATTTGAGCCATAACCCATAATGAAATCTTGGTTTTTATCAATCATTTTTTCTGCAAATTGATAATAAAAACTTGAAAGAATATCATCATTGTACATAAACGTAACATATTCTGTTTCGACTAAATTAATACCAAGGAAGGCTGTTTCTTGAAAGCCTTTTTCTTTGTTAACTTGAATTAATTTTACGCATTCATTATTTGAAAATTCTTTTTGTAATTTTTCCCATGCACCATCATTACTATAACCATCAATAACAATTACTTGCACCTTAATTTTTTGAGATTTTTTTGAAATATTTAAGCAAGAATATATTGCCCTAACAACATACTCCTTTCTATTGTAAGTGGGTAATACAAAAGTTATTTCCAATTTGCATCACCGGTTTTGATTTAAATCATGATCAACCATAATTTTAATTAAATCTTTAACTAGTACTTTGGGTTCAAAACCAAAATGACTTTTAGCCTTTGAATAATCTGCAACCAACGAGAGATTTTTTGCAGGTCTTAAGAGATTTGCTGATGATTTAACATATTTTTTAGAATCCAAATTTAAATAATCGAATGTTTGTTCCACAAAATCTTCGACAGAAGTTTCTATTCCTGTACCTATGATGTAATCATCTGGATTTTCTTGTTGCATAATGTTCCAGGCTGCATCCATATATTCTTTAGCGTATCCCCAGTCTATTTTTGCAGACAAATCTCCTAAAACGAGCTCATCTTGAAGACCAAGTGAAATTTTTGCAGCTGATTTAGTTATTTTTCGTGTTACATAATTGTCAGTTCTTCTTTCCGATTCATGATTATAGAAAATTGCACACGAAACAAACATATCATAATTATTTCTGTACATCCTGCATGTATGATATGCGAAAACTTTGGAGCATGCGTAAGGATTTAAAGGAAAAAAGGGTGTGTTTTCATTTTGTGGTGTCTCGCTGATGTTGCCAAACATATTTGATGTTAAGGGTTGGAAATATTTAATATTTGAATTAGTATTCTTAATAATTTCAAGGATTCTTCCTACAGCTGCTCCAGTTACATCATAATTATATGAAGGTATATTAAAACTTATTCCTGCATGATCTTGGTCAGCCTCATTGTAGATTTCATCAGGGTTCGAAACATTAATGGCATGCTGAATTGATACAGGGTCGGATAAATCACCATAATGAAGTGTTACTTTCTCAATTATATGTTTTATATTTTGGAGGTTATCTTTTGCAGTTCTTCTAACCAAACCATGAACTTCGTAGTTTTTGCTCAATAAAAGCTCAGCTAGAAAAGATCCATCCTGACCATTTATGCCCAATATTAACGCTTTTTTCATATTCTTATAACCTTTTCAAATTCCAACCATGGTAAATATTTATCAAATATTTTTGGTAATTTTTTCACCCACTTGTATTCTGAGCTTTGTTTATCAATTTTTATATTAGATTTTGAATCAACAAAAACAAAATAAACAAAACTTATTGAATGAAATTTACCTTTGATCTTTTGTTCAGTCTTTTCAAAAAATTCTTCAAAATGTCCAAGATACTTTATTACTCCATTCTCTATTCCTGCTTCCTCTTTAATTTTTCTTTTGATTGCATCATTTGTTAACTCATTCTTGTGTAATCTTCCTCCTACCATCCAAAATTTATTTTTTAAAGGTTCGTTCTTTCTTTTAACTAAAAGATATTCACCAAGCTCATTCATGATGACGGCATCTACACAAACCACCGGCATGTTTTCCATTACTTTTTTGTACAAGTCACTATCAAGAATCATAATAATCTTTTGTTATCACTCTTAATTCAGGTAATGGGCTGACAAGAGTGCCGCCATTCATAACCCATTCTCGTTCTCTTATTATGAACTCTTCGGTAAATCCATAAGGAAGAATTACAAAAACATCTGCATCTTTACGGGCCTCTTCTTCAGATATAATTGGAATGTCAGTTAACGAAAATAAGCCATGTTTTGCAGGATTTTTATCGGCGATGGCAATAATTTCTTTACTAGTTAATCCAAAATACTGACATATAACATTCCCTTTCGTTGAGGCTCCATAAGCATAAATTTTCTTACCATCTTTTTGATAACCTTTTACTAAAGCTTGAATATCATGTTTAATTTTATCAACATCATTTTGAAAATTTATAACATCTTGTCTTGTAATATTTTCATTATAATCAATGCTTCCTTTATCTAAATGCTTAGCAAATATTCTATAACTACCGCCATTGATTTTGTTCTCTTCAATTTTATATATCTCTAGCCCATTGGTTTCAAATAAAAATACCAATGATTTATACGTGTAATATTCGAGATGTTCATGACATATATTTCCAAGATCTTTGTTATCAAGCATTGGCTTTAAAGTCATCAACTGAGCAATAAAAATACCATCTTCATGCATTACTTTTGCAGCATCTGCAATAAACTGATTTGGATCTTCCATATCATAAAACATGCCAATTGCAGTGATTACCTTTGCTTTGCCAACTCCAAGATCTTCGTAATTTTTTTGATTCCAAAAATCATGTATTTGATAATCACAGTTTGTTTTAAGTTCACTAGCCAAATTACTTGCAGGCTCACATCCAACGGTTATGCATTTATCTCTAAGATTACTTAAGAGCGTTCCATCATTTGCTCCAATATCTAAAAAAACATCAGATTTTTGTATGTTTACAAGCTCAGCTCCAAGGTTTGCAATATTTTTTAAATCGTTTGTAATAGTGTTGTTTATTCCAGATTTATACCAATAATGTCTTGAATATAATAATTCTTGTGGTGCTGTATGACTTAATTGATATAAATCACAATTATCACAATGAACTATATCAAGGGGACAAATACCATTTCTACCTTTTTGACTCAAATCATCTAGGAAATCATTTATATATTGATCCCCCAAGCCGATAATATTTTCGGATAATTTCGAGCCACACAATCTACAACATGTTCTATGTATATTATCTGCGATTTTCATTAAATGCCCCTAGTATTGATAAAGTTGGATATTGTATCACTCATTTTAAAAGAAACTTAGCTAAATTCTCAAATATTGTCTAATAGGTTTTTTATATAAATTTTAAAGTTAAGCTTTAAATAAAACTTTTAATTCATCTAACTTTTTAAAGGAGTCTTTTATTCTTTTGTAAAAGAAAATTAATAACATTGCGAAGTATATAGCGGCAGTTATTGATATATTTAAGTAAATGCTTCCTTGGTCATATAATGATTGAACCATCATTAAAACAAACACTGCCGTAAAACTTGAAAACAAAATTCTTAAGATATCTTTATAAGGTGTCTTAAAATATAAAGAATCATTAAGAATTAAATTGCATAAAAATATATGGCCAAAAATATAACTAAATAAAGTTACCAAAGCTGCATAATTAATATCTTTAAATGTATACAAAAGAATTAAATTAAAAATGAAATTGATAAAAAACATCCATAAATTTACTCTAAATAACTCTTTTGTTTTTAGCCTAACAAATAAAATATTCGAATTGATAATAAACAAACCAAAGAATATTGAAGAAAACGAAATTATTGATAAAACTACATAACCTTGTTTGGCAATTTCTGAATTTGTATAGATAGTGAGAACCTCATTACCAACAACAATACTACCAAGAAAAAAAGGAATAGAAATAACTAAAAATATTAATTTAGATTGTTTGATAAGGCTTTTTCCAAGTTCATCAAAATTCTTGTCTACACATAATGATAATATTTGAGGCAAAACAACACCCAAAACTCTAGCAATTAAAATCGGCAGACTCCCAATGATATAAGCTGGAACATAATAAGATACAGATGAAAGGTTAATTATAAATGCTATTAAATATCTATCAGAAGATATTATTAATGTATCAACTATGTAAGTTAGCAAAAATGGAAATCCGATAACCAATTCAAATCTTATTTTTTTATAGTTAGGAAATCTAAATTTAAAACCCAAATCACTAAATACATATAAGCTTGCTGCTATGCCTAATGTAAATAGGTTTAAAGAATGAATCAAAAACAATGATAAAAGTGTAATTTCAAATATTGAAGAAAAGTAAAAAACTGTAGAAATAAACAGAACAGGGTTAAGTGATAATAAAAGATTATGAAAACCTAACCTGTTTGAATATCTTGCATAGCTCACAAATTGATTAAAAAAAGTGTTTGCTAGAACATATACTGGAACAATCCATATTTCTTCATAGCCAAAGGTTATATAAGAACCTACCATTAAGAAAATACAAAAAAAACAAAAAATAGCAAAAATTAAAGAACAAAATAAATGAAACCAAAACTGTGTAAAAAATAAGTCTTGTCTTGAGTAAATTTCTTTAGAAACCTGTAAAGTCGGATACCTTCTCTTGTATGAGACATCGAATCCAAGCGATGAAATACCTGATACTATTCCAAGAAAAGATAATAAAAGAATATACTCTGCATAGAGCTCCTGAGAAGATAAGTTTATAAGTAAAGGAACTATTATTATTGGTTGCGCAACAATAAATATATGAGAAAAAAGGGTATACAGACTATTTTTATAAAAAGACAAAACAGATTAAATTAAACTCTCTTTAAATCGCTTTCAACCATTTCTGTCACGAGATCTTCAAATTTAATTTTAGGCTCCCAGCCAAGCTTTTCTTTTGCCTTGGAGGAGTCTCCAATAAGCAAATCTACCTCTGTTGGCCTAAAGTACATTGGATCAACTTCAACTAAAACTTTACCTGTTGATTTATCAATTCCTTTTTCATTGACGCCATCTCCTTCCCAAATAATGTCTTTTTTAACAGCTTTAAAAGCAAGCGAAACAAATTCTCTAACCTCATGAGTTTCATTTGTTGCTACAACATAATCATCAGGTTGTTCCATTTGAAGCATCATCCACATCATCTCAACATAATCTTTGGCATGCCCCCAGTCTCTTTTAGCATTTAAGTTTCCTAGATATAACTTATCTTGGATACCTCTTTCAATAGCTGCAACTGCTCTGGTTATTTTTCTCGTAACAAAAGTTTCGCCTCTTCTTGGGCTTTCATGATTAAACAATATCCCGTTAGAGGCATGAATATCATATGCTTCTCTGTAATTAACGACAATCCAATATGCATAAAGTTTAGCAACTGCATATGGACTTCTTGGATAAAAAGGTGTTTTTTCAGTTTGAGGAATTTCTTGAACTTTTCCATATAATTCCGAAGTAGATGCTTGATAAAATCTTGTTTTGTTTTCTAGATTGTTGAATCTAATTGCTTCCAGCAAAGCTAGAGTTCCTAAAGCATCTGAATTAGCAGTATATTGAGGCAAATCAAAACTTACTGCAACATGAGATTGTGCACCCAAATTATATACTTCTTCTGGTTGAATGGTTCCAATTAATTTTGAAAGATTTAAGTTATCAGTTAAATCTCCATAATGAAGAAAAAAATTAGAATCATCCAAATGTCTATCTTGATATATGTGATCAATTCTTTCAGTATTTATTAAAGATGATCTTCTTTTAATACCATGAACTTCGTATCCCTTGCCTAAAAGAAGTTCTGCTAAATATGAACCATCCTGTCCTGTAATCCCGGTGATAAGAGCCTTTTTCTTCATTTAAATTTCTAGATATTTAATGTTAAGTTTTATAAGAGTCATTTTTAAAAGCATAGTGCCTAAGTATAACTGTTAAGATTCCTATAAATCCTCCTAAGAAAATTCCAAACAGACAAATTAACATCCGGTTTGGTTCTGATTTTTGTTCCATTACAGCAGGAGGATCTAAATATTCAAATACATAAAATTTACTTACTTCTATTAAAGCTAATTGCTGGGTCTTCTGTTGAATTAACTCAGCGATGACTTGTTTAATTTCAGAATAACTTGTTTGAGAAATCTGCATGTTAAGGAAAGCAACAGCAGCTTCTGCTTCTGCCTTATCTTTTATTCTATAAAAATCGTTAAGTTGATCAACAATTACCTCAGTCCAATTTTTTGCTACAAATGGTGATTGGTGTTTTATGGAGATAGTAACAAAGCCGGTATCAATATCTTTATCAACACTAAGATGCTCTTTCATAAAAATCTTGAAAGCTTCCTGTGCACTTGGTATCTGATTTTGTGGATATTGATAATCTCTGACCCATGTTTGTTTGGAAGCATCATAGATATCTTCGTCATAACTATTGACATTAGAGACAGAGTCCCAAGATTGCATTGCCATGAGATCTGGAAGAAAAATATTTGGTAGAATATTTTCAGAAAAAAAACTGAGGCTATTTAATTTTTTTATTGATTTTACAGCATTGCTATCACTATCCTGAGATGGGATATTAATTCCAGCAATTGTTGCAATTCCGCTGTAATTTCCAAGAGCGCTACTTAATCCACCTTGACTTTCCATTGGACTTAAAAGTGCATTTGATTGATATATATTTGGTTGAAGAAGGCTATATAAAATGGCAATTACCATAAAAATAAATGTTATTGAGGAAACAAGAATTTTAGAATCCCAAATTATTTGAAATAATTCCTTAAAGTCAATCTCTGCGTCATGATTTAAAGCAGTATTTTTATGGTTATTATTTTCCATAGTGTTAATTATATATTTTTTTTAACACATATAGCCACACTCTATAATTTCAGACTAATTTAATAAAACACAATAATTATCAAAATAATATATAATCGAAAAAATTAAAATTACTAAAAACTTTCGTTTAGTTAGATAAGTACATGATTTCATTTCTTACACAACAACATTCAAATTCAAAAGGTTTCATGAAAAGAATTTGGGGTTTGGTTAGGGTCATATTGATTACTGTTTTTTCAGATCCAAAAACTAGTTACGTAATCAATGGTAAAAAGATAATAGTTCCTTTGTCACATGCTGTTCCAGACTATATATCATCCTTCACGCATTATGATAATTTGCCTATAAGAATTGCAAACTTTTTTGACAAAAATAATATTGAAATAAGATGTGTAGATGTTGGAGCAAACGTCGGCGATACTCTTGCACTATTTGATTCGCATAACAAAATTGAATCAAAATTTTTGGCAATTGAGCCACATATTAAGTTCTCCAAATACTTAGATTTAAATTGGAAATCAGATGAAAGAGTTGAAATAATTTATGAGATTTGCTCATCAAAAGATGAATTTTCAAGTAATACATTTGTTGAAAAAAGTGGAACTGCGTTCATAAATCTTAATGATAATGGCGAGCCAATCAAACAAAGAACTCTTGATTCAATGTTAAAAGAATTAAAAAATTTAAAAAAGCCCAATATCATCAAAATAGATACTGATGGATATGATTTTGAAGTTTTAAAAGGTGCAAAGCATACTATTACTAACAATATGCCATGGATAATGTTTGAGGTATTTACAATACAAAATAAAAATTATGTTGAAGACTGTATTAATTCGCTAGTTGATCTAAAAAATTATGGTTACTCGAGTTTATTTATTTATGATAATTTAGGTAATTATCATGGGAACTACCAAATAGATGATATAGCTTTCATTAAAAAAATATTATTTTATCAATTAACTGCAGATTCTTTTTATTGTTTTGATTTTCTAGTTGTGCCTGAAGATTTTAGTAATAGCTTTCTTAAAGATGAATTATCTTATTTTATTAATAGTTGCGGGGATGCGACTATGTTTGAAAATGCCAAAAAGTTAATTGACTAAAATAAGATATATATTAATTCAGTAATATATCTAAATTAGATTGGTACCCGAGGCCGGACTTGAACCGGCACGATATTTCTATCGAGGGATTTTAAGTCCCTTGTGTCTACCAATTCCACCACTCGGGCAAGAACTATATATAGAATGAAAAGATATTATATTACTTTTTTAAAGTTTACCCTCATCTCTTAATTGCTGTCTTATTTTAGTTGCACTAATTTCTGAAATGGATTTATCAAAGATCTCTTCCTCTATGACGTAACCTACTCCTCTACCATAAGATATATTCACTATATTTGGAACCAACATAATCTCGTACTCCACGCCTCTTTTGAAGCCATCTTTCAACAAGCTTTCTTCTATATTTAAACATACAGTATCCCAATTAAATGGATTATCTTTTTGTAAATCTGTATTAGTTTCTTCATGAATGTCTCTAACTTGAATAATTACCTGACCAGTCTTTTCGACACATCTTTTAAATAAAGCTTGATGGCCATCATGCCAAGGCTGCCATCTTCCTAACATTTGTACAGTTGGTTTTTTATAATCAAACATTTTAATTTAATCCAAATCTAAGACTGATAATTTTATATTTTCCACTCAAGAATTGCTTTTGCAACTTCTTCATGATTGTATTCATTCCATTCTTTAATATGAAAGTCTACTTTTTTAGGATTTTGAAATAATTTATTTGTATCTTCAAATTTACCTTTTTTAATCGTATCCATCCAAATAACAATATCAGCATCAAAATTTTCTCTTGTATCTTTTGTTGGACAAACAAAATCACAAACCACAAATCTGCCATGACTTTTTTCAAAATCTGCAAACACTCTCATTCTTTTTGATTGTCTGTCTCTTCCTTGATCTGAAAAATCCCAATCATTTGTCATGTCTCTAACTTTATCAGCGTTATACCAAGCTGCATTTAATAGTGGTACAAGTCTCTCAGTAAGATATGTTTTACCACTACCAGGAAGACCCATTACTAATATTTTCAATTTTTTCCTCTATTACTTAAGAAAAAGCATTATATACACATACATGTCACTTTTCAGCTATTGCAATTAGAGTATCGGTTGCATCGAGCTTGTCTAAAGTTTTTTCATATGCATTTACCAGTTCAGGTGTTTCCATTTTTGCTATCTCAGATCTGTGTCCACCAGGTATTCTGTCTTTTGCCCATTGAATATGATTTGAAATAGAGAACCTCTGTGTGCCATATATTTGTATATTTTTATATCCAGATGCTAATAAAAATTTTTCTAAAGATTCTCTCGTATGTAAAATTAGATGCTGTGACCATAATGTAAAATTAATGAACTCTTGAATTTTAAGATCTTTAATTAAGAAATCTCTCGCGTGTGGAACCTCGATTATTATCTTACCGTCTTTTACAAGCCTATCTCTTATTAATTCTAAATGGTGAATTGGATTTTCAAAGTGCTCTAAGACGTGGAATAGAAAACATGCATCAAGTGAATCTTTATCAATAAAGCTTATATCCTTATGGCATTTAATATTAATTTTATTTAATTCGTTAATGAAGTTTTCTTGAACTTCTATTCCATAAGAATTCTTAGTTTTATCAATAGTATTTGATAAAAAAGTTCCTTGACCACAACCATAGTCGCATATAACTTTATTTTCGTAAAATTTTATGAAGTCAGATGCTCTTCTATTATTATCAGCGATATCCTCAATAGATGCTGATGGAGCAGTTGCTTCATTTTCTCTGTATTCACCTTGAATATATACATCCTCGCCAACAAAAAAATCATCAATAAAAATAATATCTGATTTTAAGTCTCTAAATACTTTTAAATTTTTTACATCTCTAGTGGATTCGGAAAATACTTCTATAGTGTCTTTAGATATTAAATCGAGTGATTCAAGAAGATTGAAGATTTTGCCCATAAATTTTCCTTATTTTTTATATCATAAAGATTTTTCTAACTTATCAAGAGCGATCCAAAATCCCTCTCCTCCATTTTTATGACCTTGCCAAATTTCAGGTATAAAAAATGCGTCGGGTGAAAACTTATTTAATATTTCACCTAATATTTTAAAGTTTATTTCTCCGTCACCTATTTGCAGTCCCTCTCCATTAACACCTGATGCATCTCCTAAATGATAATGAGCACTGTATGGAGCAACTAATTCACAAAATTCGTAAAAATCGTAGTTAAAGTGGTTGCATGTCAGGAATGAATGAGATATGTCAAAACACATTCTTAATTTTAATTTATCGCACCATTTAACAATCTCATTTGGATGCACAAAAAGATTTTGATACCTTTGACCACCAAAATGCCAAGGGAAAGGCGCCATTGTCTGAGGAATAATCTCAACATCTGTTGTATCTAATCTTTTTAAACTTTCCATAAATATTTTATATCCTTGCTCAACCTCCTCATTTGAAAGATTTGAATCCATTGAAATACCTCCTATATTTGAGACAATCATAGGTTTTTTAGTATTTGGAAAATAATTTTTTAGTTCTTTTGTAATATCAATAACTTTTTGCATATATTCTATAGACTGATCTCTATATTCTTTGTTTGGCGTTGCAAGATCTAACAGCATGCTTCCTTCAAATAATTCTGGTGCATGAACAACAAATTCATTTTTATATGTTCCCCTTATATATTTAGAAATATCCAATTTCATATCAGAGTAAGAAAGATGAAATTCATATAAGTCTGGAGATATTTTTTCATTATATTCATTAAAGTCATGATACCTAACTGGGACGCCCCACGGACGAGAAAACTTATAATCTCGAGGTTGAACTAAAAAATTGTTTAGGTCACTATAAAAAAAGAAGTCCTCCTCTTTCATATCATGTCTAATTTCTATACCAATCAATTCTTCAAAATGTTGAGGTGAAAGGCCTTGTCCTGGACTCCTGACTTTTATATCATCGGCCTTCAAAACTGTTCCTTTTTTTATGTTTCTTGAGGCAACCAAACTTTTTGCAAGATTTTCTCTATTTATCATTTCACCTTGAGACAATTTTTTTTCTGAGCCTCCTAATGCACATTCAATTTCTCTTATGCCGTCTACAAGAGATTTAAATTCTGATTTAGTTAAACTTGCAGCATGATCAGGACCTTCCATATTTCTGTCTTGAGTAAAATGACGTTCTATCATACATATGCCGAAACTAATTGACGCTAGCGAAATATTGATACCCCGTTCGTGGCCAGAGTAACCTACATAATCATGTATCTTTTTCAGTTGCTTAATCCATCTCAAGTTAATATCTTGAATAGGGGCTGGATAAGTGCTGTTGCAATGTAATAAAACAAAATTTGCAGAATGTTTTAATAGATATGAAACTGTTTTATTTATCTCGTTTTCTGTACTCATTCCTGTAGAGAGAATAAGTGGCTTGCCCGTATCAATTAAAGATTTAATTAGAGGCAAATTCGTTAAATCTGCTGAGGCAACTTTGAATGCTTCAACTCCCATTTTGTCGAGAAAATTAACACTTTCTGTATCCCATGGTGTACACAAATATGTAATATTTTTGCTTTTTGCATATTCAAATAATTTTTTGTGTTGATCTTTTTGAAGTTCAAATCTATTTAATAAATCAATAACGTACTCTGTTCCAAGATCTTCGCCATCTTTTATCAATGTTTTTTTTCTATAGACTTTATCAAGATGTCTCATTTGAAACTTTACACAATCGGCCCCGGCATATAATGCCTCGTCAATCATTTCTATGGCTCTATCAAAATCTCCGTTATGGTTGTTACCTATTTCGGCAATTATGTAAACTCTATCTTCACTTATTTCATGATTTCCAATTTTCATTTTTTTTTGTTTTTTATTTTTTCTCATTCCTCTCTAGTTTTCCATGTCTGAAGACCAAGATCATCAAAAATAAATCTAAATATTCTAAGATTCATTTTTTCAAGTTTTTTAACCACCTGTTGACGTTTAAATGGGTCAATATAAAACAAAAAGAATCCGCCACCACCTGCGCCTAATAATTTTCCACCAATAGCACCACTTTTTTTTACTTCATTATAAATATGATCAATTTCTGGAGAAGAAATACTTGAACTGAACTTTCTTTTATATTCCCATGCTTTATCCATTGAAGCACCAAATTCATTTAACTTTCCCCTAAGTAATTGATTTTTAATTTGATAAGTAAGATCAACATTACTTTTTACTAAGCTATCGATGTCTTTATTCTGCATACTTTTCTTTTGATCATTATGTATGTTTCCTGAATTATGAGAAATTCCTGTATCACATAATATTAGATTTTCTTCTAATTCTAGCTTAGTAGAATTTTGAATTCTTAGAGGATGAATAACATTTGTGTCTTTATTAAATTCAATAAAATTAAATCCCCCGAAAGTACAAGCATATTGATCTTGCCATCCACCAGCAATATTAAGACTTAATCTCTCTGCTTGAAAAGCTAATTCAGAGAGTTCATAAGTATCCCAGGGATCTTTTCTGAATTCATTAAAGCAACCAAGCACCGCAGCAGAGATAGCAGATGATCCCCCAAGACCAGAATTTGCAGGAAAATCCGAATATATTTCCAATTCAAATCCGTAATCAGGATTTATAAGCTTAATAATTGATTGTATCAAGTTAAGACTAGATTTTTTTTTCAGAGCTAATTCTAAATTTTCTTCTTCAATAACTTCATTTAAGTCATTGGATTTAATAATAACTTTATTGTCATTTCTTTGTTTGAGACATGCATGAGTATATATTGATATTGTTGAATTAATAACTGCTCCATTTGACTTAGAGAAGAAATGAGTTAAATCCGAACCCCCACCACCAAAACTTACTCTCACAGGTGCTCTAGATCTAGCAAAGTTTTTCTTTTCTTTGGAAATTGGTAAATTGTTCCTTGTAATTAACCTTAAAAAAACTTTATTTTCATCTACCAACGGAATTGCTTTAGCACCATTATCAAGAAGTTTAAGTAGAGTTTCTCTTGAGTCATTGCTTGATGCTGAGACAAATGACGTATTCATACACGAACTAATTGGTTTATCAAGGGTTATTCCATCCAAAAGTTTTCTTCTAATATCGCCATCAGTCGCTATACCAATAAGTTTATTGGATTTATTAACAATGCAAATGATTCCATCTCCATTAGATTCTATTTTTTCTAATGCTGCCTTAATTGTTTCTGTTTTTTGGATAGTAAAATTATTCATATTGATTTAATTTTAATTAAGCAAACATTTAAGCGAAAATTTAATATTTATAACGATCATTTTAATGCATATATTAAGATTTAGAATATTAATTCATCTTTAATATCAGAAAGTTTTTTTACTGACTTATGCGCACGATTACAGGTTTTTAGTCCAAAATAAATTGATTTGCCAATATCTGATGCTATCCCTGCTTCAATATCAGATATTTTATCTCCAACAATAATAGATTTTTTTGGATCAATATTAAATTCCCTACAAGCCTTTAAAATCATTCCTGGCGAAGGTTTTCTGTATTTACTTTTTTTTCTATATTTTTTAATAACTGCGTCTTCATGAAAAGGACAAAAATACGTTTTTGTAATTTTTCCACCATTTTGAAAAAACATTTCTGACATCCATTCTGTTAATTCATTAAAATCTTTCTCTGTATATAAACCCTTTCCAATGCCTGCTTGATTAGTGATAACAATTACTAAATACTTTTTTGATGTTGCAAAGGAAACAAGATCAAAAATTCCGTCATTAAAGATAAAATCTTCTTTTTTATGAACATATCCATAATCTATGTTAATAACTCCATCTCTGTCTAAAAAAAGTGCTGAATGCATGAAATATTTAAAGTTTGGTTAAATTATCCTCAACTTTAAGACATACTTCATGGCCTATTATGGTATGAATCTCTTGAATAATTGCTGTATTTGAGGAGGGAGCAAAGAAAACATAGTCACAAGTATCTTTGATTTGAATATCTTTATTATTGCCTGTAAAAAGAATCACTTTTATATTTAACGACTTTGCCATAGATATTGCAGACAAAACATTTTCACTTGTTCCGCTTGTTGAATAGCAAAAAAGAGTATCCCCTTCATTTCCCAATGTTTCAACCTGTCTTGAGAAAACATTTTCATATCCAAAATCATTTGACCAAGCTGTTATAAATGAAGTATCAACAGTTAATGACATTGCAGCAAATCCTGATCTAAAATTTTTGTGGTTTAGGGTGGCGCAATATTCTGCTGCCATATGCTGACTTTCTGCAGCGCTACCTCCGTTTCCACAAAACATCAACTTTTTATTTTTAGTCAGAGAACTTGTAATAATTGATGAAACATCATTTATTGATCTCTCAAAAAAATCATGGTTTGAACTTATTATTTCAGCTCGAATTTTCAACCTATCTTTTATACTCACTTCAAATCCTTAAAATTTACCAAATAGTTCTTCCACCATCTATGACCATTGATGAACCAGTCATGTAAGATGAAGCATCTGAAAGTAAAAATACTATAGCGCCTCTATATTCTTCTTTGTTTGCCATCCTTCCAAGTGGTATCAATTCTGATACTTTGCTTAGAAAATCTGAATTTTGGTCATCTCTAATACCACCAGGATGCAAAGTATTGCATCTTATTCCATGCTCATGCCAATAGGTTGCAGTATATTTGGTTAAACCAACCAATGCATGTTTTATTACTGAATATGTTACTGGTTTATAATTTTTTGAAATACTTTTTTTGTTATTGTAAATTCTATGGTCAGGAGCAATTAATCCAAGATCAGACGAAATATTTATAATTGAACCGTATTTATTTTTTGCCATATTGCTTCCGAAAATCATTGTACATATTAAGGCACCTTTTATACCAACATTCAACTCAAGGTCCCAATTGTCAAGATTAAAATTCTCGAGTTCATTTGAATCATTCAAACTCTGACTTACTGTTGGATTGATAGCAGCATTGTTAATTAAGCCAACAATATTGTTTTTGCCCTTATTAATTTTTTTTAAAACATTTTCAACCTGGTTTTTATCTGTGATATCGCACTCGAAAATATTAATATTTTCATTTTTATAATCTATAAGTTTATCTTTTAATGCCTGTAACTTTTGTTTATTAATATCGATTAACGCAACTGAACCACCATGTTGGAGGACTGCTTTTGCATGTTGCTCCCCCAATAAACCTGCTGCTCCAGTTATCACAACTAATCCATTAATTTTAAATATTGATGTCATTTTTATATTGATCTCGTTTGACCGCCATCAACTAATAAGAGAGAACCTGACAAGAAAGATTTCTTTGTATTTGTAAATAATTTTATAGCTCTATAAATATCTTCTGGCTTAGCAAATCTTTTTACAGGAACATCTTTCATTAAAGATGATTTTATATTTTTATTAAGTCTCATTTTTTTATCCCAAACCGAACCTTTAAATAAAATGTTTCCACAAACCAAGCCATTTAAATTAATATTTTTTCCTTCGAGGTATTTTGAATAGACTTTTATATATGCATTTAATGCCGACTTAGCGACAGAATAAGTAGCCGGAGCTCCAGGAACATATTCATGTCCACATATAGATGATATACAGACAACTGATGAAGGAGATTTTTGTGGACTTTTTAAAAATGCATCAATTGTATTTATTGTTGAAAATAAATTTAAGTCGATCATCCTTTTCCATTCTTTTGGATCTTCCTTACCAACAGGAACAGAGGATCCCGAGCCAACATTACAAATAATGATGTCAATTTTTCCAACTGATTTTCTAGCATTATTTATGAGTTTTGAGCATTCATTTGGCTTGGTAACATCACAAGCATAACCATCAACTCCCAGCCTTTTTTTTGCTCTTTCTAATTTAGGTTTTGAAGATCCATTTACAAAAACATTATAATTATCATTAATAAATAACTCTGATAAAAAATATCCCAGGCCGCTAGTTGATCCAGTAATTAAAACATTCTGCTTAAAATCTTTCTTTAAAATCATATATCCAAGAGTTCTTCTGTTATTTTAATATATCTTAACATTGCTTGGACATGCTTGCCTGAGGGATCTCTTGCAGTTTGCAAAGAAAAATTACCTTCATATTTCTCTTTCTTTAGAATTTTAAAGCAATCTTTTAAATTAGCGTTGCCTTCACCTAACGGAACGGTTGTTCCATTAAAGATCCTATCTTTTATGTGAATATGTATTATTCTGTCAAAATATGAATCAAACTCCTCATAAAAATCATAGCCAAGACTTGCGCTGTTTCCAATATCATAATTAATACCAAACAATTCACTTGGCAGTTCAGCAATAAATGACTTAAGTTTTTTTGGTTCAAAATCACTTTCAATTGCAACTTTTATTTCTTTTTTTTCTAATACTCTTGTAAGAGACTTTAAGAAATCAATAGCAATTTGATTATTAATATTTTTTAAAGAAGACTCATCGACAAAAGGAATCACAATAATTTTACAATCAAGATTACTTAATCCATCAATAATTTCTTCAGTTATAAATTTCATTTGATTGAAATTATCTATTCCTCCAATCCATGGTGGACTATGCATAATGAAATCGGCAGTGCATGCCAAGGGATTTATTTTTGCTTTTGAAAGTTTTCCTTTCAAATATTCTTGACCAATTCTGCTAGTAATAGGATTTTCCCAAATATTTTTTAAATCTACCGTTAGTTCAATGAAATTAATATTGTTTTCTGCAGCAATTTTTAATTCTTTTTCCCAATCATCTCT
>MDTE01060808.1_pt1 | contig 36688 bp, 32 predicted proteins | sample 811231 | NCBI WGS metagenome assembly MDTE01 (sample SAMN05326651, study PRJNA326480) | marine metagenome | isolation source: seawater | place: Indian Ocean: Red Sea | collected 2010 | reverse complement strand
AGTTTGGGCTCACAAAAATCCATCTTCATTTCGTACGGCAATCGCCACACGTGGTCTCCCCCTCGATTCGTGAAGTATAAGTGCGCGGGGCTCATCTCATCAGGATTGCCGTCCGACCAAAGTGCCCAAAAGTCGGGGTGCGCATTTACGGGGCGTCGGGCATACGTGTGGTTCAGGGGGCTATTGCGCGTGATATCCCTATCCTTCGTCCAGTTCTGCCCCTCGTCAGCACTTAGCCAAAGCGCCATTTCTCCGCCTGTCCCATGGAACTGTGGACCGGGTTCTGTAGGCGCTACGATCCGCCACTGGTCCTCTTCGATATAGAGTGACCCCATGTCGTAGTTGTGTGTTGATCGAGTCACTTCGTGAAAAACCCATTCCGACCCCAACCAATGTGCAATGGTCCAACTCCGGGGATCTCCACTTGGTCCCGGTGCGTGGTTCGCGCTGGAAACAATTAGAATAACTGGTCGGCCTTGGGTATCGAAGCTGATATCCTTCATATAGCACAACCGTTTCTCCGACCGGTAATCCCGGACAAGCGCCGCGCAATTCCAATCTGTCAGTGGCGGGGTCAGCCTCGTACCGTCTGCCGCTAGCCATGTCTCCCCCATATCGGAGGTTTCTGCATAGTACAGATTCGTGCGCAAGTCGACGTCTCCGTCCGGGTGTGCGTTGAACGCAGTAATTACCCGTTCCCCCAATTGCCGGCTCGTCTGATAATGCCCGCCCATCCCCGACAGTTTCTGGTGGGGCGTCCAGGTCAGGCCGTCGTCGCTGCGATTCCAGTATAGCTCCCTCACTCCTGTATATTTCGTGAACAGGTGCAGGAATCCTTTTCCCTTAATCCACCAAGGCTGTGGATACGTCATCTCCTCTTCGCTGATCAGCTCAAAGTTGTCCACGCTATAGGGTTCAAGGCTGCGATATTTGAACCCGGGTCGCCGCTGGCCCCGCCCACTAACGAAAACCCAGAGGTGTCCAGACTCATCCAGCGCCAAGCTTGGGTTGTCATGGGGATCATCCACCCCACCCTTGTCGTGAACAATAGTGGGGCGCGGAACCACCCCTCGTTCGTGGTCATAGTAAGCTGCCAGCGCCAGTAGATGTCGCTCACCGCTATTTGCCCCTCCGTACACGAAGAACGTCCGGTTCACCTCAGGCGCATAGATCGCCAACGGCACGTGTTTCGCCGTATACGTGCCCAGTCCTCCCGAATACTTGTCCCCATACTCCGAAAACTGGCCCAGTGTAAACCAGATCCCTTGATACCCGTCATACTTCGGAAATCCGCCCAACAGCTCCTCCTTTTCGTCTCTTCATTGAGCAGCCCATTCTGGACTTGGTTCTGGAAGGGCTCCTCCCTTTTCAAGAATACGGATCTTTTCAGGTGTTCTCCAGCAAGTCTTCCTCGACGGACTACACATCTGTAATTAGGTTGAGACTGTTCCGGGCTTAAGAACAAGGGCCTTAGACCAGCAGTATTTCCGCCCTTCGAAAGCAGCTATATTGCATCGCAGAAGTAACCCGGGGAGAATTGGGTAGGCACCGAGGACCGACTGGCGCCGATAGGGACGCGGTTCCGTAAGCCTAGTGAGTGGCGGGCGTGCAGGCATTGTGCCTGATACTGGCTGTGGGTAAACACCTGGATTCCATGCTAAGCCCTGTGGACATAAGTACGCCGGTTTTCAGCACATAAATTAATCAAAGCTTTTCGAAGATTGAGTAATGCCTATCAATTATAAAGGATTCGTCATGCAAGACACGTGTGGAACGAAGTGAGGCTACCGTCGGGACACTCGCTGTCTTCGAGAGCGGTCTGGGTGGTGTATTTGATCGCCCTCATGTTTCTTGGGCTCTTTCAGCTGTGGGACGCCCGTCTGTTCGTCTGGTATACAGATGACTTTGACTACCTCGACCATATCGAGCAGGTCAAAGCCGATCCTTGGGGGCTCTTCTCTCCCGACTACGCAGCTTCAGGACGGCCGCTTGCCTCGATCTTCTTTATTCTCCTCAATGCCCTCTTCGGCGACGCTCAGGTTCCACAGCACGTCGTCCTGATCCTGATTCACGTTCTCTCTACCTGGTCCCTCGCACGATTGCTCACAAAGCTCGGGTATCCACTCGAACTGACTACGCTAACCGGACTCCTGTTTCTCTTTAATGTTTCCCACTACGAGGTCCCGTACTGGATGTCATGTGTATCGTACATGGGATGTCTTGTATCTGGGGTCTGGGCCGTCGTCGCGTATAAAGCATGGGCGCTAGGAGGAAGCGATCTTCGGCTCGGTGGCGCGTGTTTTTTGATATTGATTTCGACGCTGTTTCACGCCGTAGGCATCACCTTTGCCCTCCTCGCCCCATACTACGCCCTCAGAGGGGGTGCTCGCGTTCCCGCAATTGTCAAATCCGCTTGGGTTTTCCCACTGATCAGCGTTGTCCTGTCCATACTGATCATGTCGGCCTATCCGGAGCACGCCCAGCACAAGAACGTTACACAGATCGACCAGATTCTCCACGTAGGCGAGTTAACGTTGGCCTACATCGGTAGAGCCTTTCTTTCGCCCCATTGGCTGAGTAAGGCATTCGTGGTCGGGCCCACCAACATAGATGTTATTGCAGGATTCCTAATTCTTTGTATGGGATGCTACTTGGCCTATCGATACCGCTCCACCCCCTTGGACGCGATTGTCTGGACGACGCTGGCCTTCCCCATATTCGGGGGTAGCACACTTGAAGAATTTAGATCGCGCTACTTCTACGTTGCGAACGTCGGTCCATCACTGATGATCGCCTGGGTATTGATTGAGGCGGGCACGCGCATCCCGAAAAGCTACAGGGACGGCTGGGGACGGTGGCTCGTACCTGCTACAGGTACGGTATGTCTGCTTTGGGTCAGTCATGGGGAGCTCGACAAAACGAAGCCAGTCTTTTGGGCGGGAATCGGACGCAGCTACATGGCTACGGGAGCGGCGAAGACGGGCCTGCCTCTACTAGGCAAAGGAATTCTGGGTTCACCTGAGAACCTTGCCCCGATCTATTACTACCGCTATGCCAGCAATGCCTATTTCCTAGGTCTGGACACGCGACAGGTACTGGAAGCGGGCTTAAACGTCTACCCTAATGATGCATCGATCGTGCTCTTGGCCGAAACGGATCAATACATATCGAACCATAGAATTGTACCCCTCGATCTCGTGGAACGCGTCCAAAATGCCGGTCGCATCCCAGTTCGTGTCGTCTCGCAGGCACTCCACAACGTTGCTAGCTACCTTTACAACAAGGAGGACTATGCAGCTGCCTTACGATTCTATGCAAACGCACTGCAAGTTGACCCGATGAAGAAAGACTCCACCGTTTTCTTTGCGAACACCTTGAACCGTCAGAATCGCCACGCAGACGCGATGACCGCTTACGAAAGATACTTTGAGCTCGCTCAAGGTGCCGAGATGCAGGACGCCATCCCTGGACTACTCACCATCGTGAACACAACCCCTAAATCCTCTGAGGCATGGGCGTATTTATCAAGTGCATACCTTGGGCTTGGCAACATTGCGGAGGCTGGGAGGGCAGCCGCTGCTGGACTGGATCAAATCCCTAGTGATCCCCTGCTTATCCAGATGCTCCAAGAGATCTCACTGCTTCACCGCGATCGTGGAGAGACGAAAGAAGCGAATCGTATCGCAGAATATCTTAACAAAGCAACATCGTCTTTGAATCCTTCCCTTCCGGATGAACCAGAATGATCCCCTACAGAGGACAACCGGTCGCATAACGAAGGCGACACCATACACCTAAGTCCTTTTCTCCCTCGTCCTCATTCAATTCTGGGATACCAGTTCATTTGCCTAGCCCTAAAGCAGATGCGACTTTCTGAAACACATCTAAGCGGGTAAGGAGAATCGGGCGCTCCATTTTCCGCGAGATCAGGATAAAATCCACCTACGGAAGTGCTATCGATCGGCCGAAAACTTCAACAAGTCCATGCTAGAAAGATTGAGGCGGCAAGAAGGCATCCCCTCCGGTCGGCTGCTCCTCGGTGCGTGAAGACATATCGCTGAGACTAGGTCTGGATAGACTAGAGGAGGCTGAATTGCTCAAGCCAAGGATCTACACTCAAGTCCTCAGCTATGAACTGACATCTGACAACGTTGGCTACAACTTCCGGAGTCGCGCCGTGTAGTGTGCACTCCAGACCCTTGCGGGGCTGACTTCCAGAGCACCTTCCACTTTGGCCAAAACAGTCGTCAGATGCTTTGGAACGAAATTTGGTAGAAACGTAAAGTAATCGATATCACCGATCCAAGTCGCTCCCGCCACCGAGGGCAACGCATCGGGCCTTATCCAAACCTCGTCACCTTCGTCGATAGCCGTCAAGACTGGGAACAGATACGACATGTAAAGCGCAAAAAGAGGATTGCGCGTGTTGATCTCGTGGAGATAAAAGAGGCCACCGGGCTTCAATATCCGGATTACTTCGCGGAAAGCTGCACTACGATGATTGGGATCGAGAATATGATGAAAGACATTGATTGCATATGCAAAATCGAACGTCGAATCCGCATACGGGAGCGCGCCGGCATCCCCCTGAATCAGCCGGCCCGATGAAGCTTTGATTTGTCCGAAGGCCGCATCGATCCCCTGGACGTGGTACCCTGCGCGCGTCATTTCTTCCAGATACCAGCCCTGCCCGCAGCCTAAGTCGACCCCGACAGAGCCCACTCCAAGCCCTGCCTGAGTCAGATGGGATATCATACGATCCGTCTTGCGACTAAGCAGTCGGGTCCGTATGTGTTCGGGAATTTGGTCGTCGTACTCCTCGGCGATCTCCTCGAAGTGATCATCGGTCACAGCGTTTCTTGCCAAGCCGATAATGCGTTCCCGCCAGAAATAAGCTGCGATTAGCCCAAGCGACAGACTGAACCACGCCGTCCCGCAGCGCATGACGGCGACGGCAATCGGTACCTGCTGGGAGTCGCCTCCTGCATCCATCAGACGCGATGCGGTCAGTGACCCTGTTACACCGGTTCCTAGGGGAATGCCGGTCACGCCACCGAGCAAAGTCCCCGATACGAAGGCTTCAGCTGTCGTATGGAGTGGGAGTGCCGAATCGAGCTGGTCGAGCGTGATCCACAGCCCCAAAACGGGTAAAGTCCACGCCACCAGGGACGTGACTGCCACAGTAATGGAAAACCGCATTTTCGAGACGATGCTGACCGCGGGACCAAAACCAAGCGCTGCCAGCACGAAAAACCAGGTGAACCAGATCGAGACGACCCCCGCTGCAATCGCCGCCTGCCGGCTGAGAGCCAACATCAGCACCAGCAACGCCGCGATGTCTGCTGAGCGCTCCAGTACCCAGGCAATCAGGACGCCAGCCGAGGCGCCTGGATAGCGGCGGCGTAGAACCAGACCCCGGACAAGCTCGCCGAGATAATAGGGGGTGGCGATCGCTGGCAACGTGACAGTGAAGAGACTGTAGCTGTCACGAATTCGGACCAGAAAACCCAAGCGACGAGATATGTAATGCCAGCGGAGCCATCTGAGACCTAGGTTAACGGTCGTCAAGGCTGCTGTGATCACAAGGCAGAGCAGCGCTTGATCCCTCGCTCTATCCCAGCTCTCCAGTCGAACCTCAACGAGCCAAAGCACCGTGGCGGCTGCACCGACAGCTGCGACCAAAACGGTCGAGGCACGCAAGAACCGATGTCGGCTCAAACCAAGTCCCATCTGTTGGATCGCGCATACGGCACGATAGGGCTCCTCAGATTTGACGCCATCATACTTTCCCTGCACCTTTCACCGTTTCTGAATCTTTTAACACGAATCCGCTGCATCCGAATGGCAATGGGCACCATATAGGCAATCGAAGACGTGTTCAAGGTCGAACACGATTTCCGGCTCTAATACGGCTGCTCATACGAGTATCTGCCGCCCGCTGATCTCACGACCGATCCGGGCCTGCTCCTCGGAGCCACCGGAGAGAATGCGCACGCCCCAGTCCATCAGGTATCTGACCCGGGCCTCTGTATCCATCGACTTGTCGTTCCACGAACTAAGGAATGCGACGCCGTTCGCATCACAGACCGCTTTGATCGTGTCCCTCGCGTGCTCGAGCTCGGGAGGATACGGGGGGTCGTGGGCGTCCGCGTAGCCGTATGACATCCCCATGTCACCCGGTCCCCACTCTGCGAACGCCAGTCCCGGCACCCTGGCGATAAACGCCGCGTTCGCCACGCATTCGCGATCCTCGATCTTTAGCCCCAGCATCAATTCACCATCCGGGTTCAGCGGCCACGGATCCGCGAGCTTCGTGTACTCTTGAGGACTCACTCCCCAGATCTCCGACGGATACCGCTGGCCGCCGGCACCCCGCTGACCTTGAATCAGCCCTTTGTCCAGGCCGATGGTCTGGAAGGGATACCGACACTCCTCGACAAAAGCCTTCACGGCATCCGCCTGGCGCGCGTGCGTATGCAGAATCCCGTGGATCCCCGTCGAAAGGACCTGTCTTACCTGCCACGCGTTCGCTCTGACCTCATCGACAGTCCTTGCGTTGGACGGCAACGTCGAGAAGACCGTCGGCGTGCGGTGTCCCGAATTCGTTGGGCCGCCATCGACCAGGCCCTGCATAAACGCCCGCAGCCCCTGAACATCGAACGGGTTATGCTCGAAGTCGGCAAGCAGGAAGTCTGCCCAGGTTTTCGCCTGCTTCTTCCCGTTCTCGTAGGTAAGTTCTCCGACACCGGTGTAATACAGATACTCACCTGATTCCAGCAACTCGATACATCGGTTGATCCGCTTCGCCATAGTCTCTCCTCTGTCGTTCGCATCGTATACATACCCAATGTCACACCAAAAGCGCTGCCTGTCACGACCGTGTGTCAGTGCGTTTGCGGTCTGCCGCGCGTCGTGCGCATATTCAGGGACAACCCAGGAGGATTGATCGTATGGCAGAGACAAGAGTACAGATACCGACGAAGGTCTGGTACGGGGACACCGAGACCACGCTGTCGTTCCCGGAGGAGTGGGACGTTCAGGAGTGCCGGATGGCCGGACACGACAGTCCCCCGCTCTCTGATGACGAGATCAGGAGAGCGCTCGAGGACACGTATGACTCCTCTTCGTTGTCAGAGCTAGCACGAGGCAAACACCAGGTCGTCATCCTGTTCGATGACCTCACTCGCCCCGCTCCGACCTCTAGGATCCTGCCCTTTGTGCTCGAAACTCTTGCCGATGCCGGCATCCCCGACGACCATATTCGTTTTGTCGGCGCCTACGCAAACCATGCCGCTATGTCCCGCGAAGACTTCGCCAAGAAGCTGGGTGAGGACGTCATGCGCCGGTTCCGCGTCTACAACCACAACCCCTATGAACATCACGTTGATCTCGGCACGACATCCCGCGGCACGCCGATCCTCGTCAACCGTGAGGTGATGTCGTGTGACATGAAGATCGGCATCGGCGGATTGATCCCCCACATGGGTGCAGGTTTCGGTGGTGGAGCCAAAATGGTCTTCCCTGGCGTCATGAGCATAGAATCCGTCGCCCACAACCACGGCCAGGTTCGTCCCCAGCCGAGGAACGCGCAGACGGGTATGCTTGGGATTGTTGACGGGAACGTGCTGAGAGAGGACATCGAGGAGGCCGTCAGCAAAGTCGGGCTCGACATGAAAATCGACTTGCTGATCAACAACCGACGGGAGCTCGTCGGCGTGTTCGCCGGACACTTCATTGCCCAGCATCGAGCAGGTGTCGCGCGTGCCCGTGAACAGTATGCCACCGCGTGCCCAGAGAACATGGACATCGTAGTGTGCAACACCTACCCGATCGAGAATCAGGCCACCAAAGGGGTATGGCCCGCCCGGTTGTCCCTGAAAGCCGGTGGGACGGCGGTGGTGGTCACGCAATCAATCGAAGGGCAGGCCCTACACTACCTGACCGGGCGATTCGGAACGGATTACGGCGGGAAACTTTGGAATCCCACCAAGGCCGGGGTGGCCAATGCGTCGAAGGTCGTCGTCTATTCCGAATACCTGTCGCGTACGGACCTGGACCGATTCGGTCCCGCCGACCGCGTCGTGGGTTACGCCACGTGGGAGCAGGTCATACGGGAACTTCGCTCAGACTACCCAAAGGACGCTCGGGTAGCGGTCTTCCCCTGTGCGGCGATCCAGTGCCCGGACAACCTGGACAGCTGAGTCAGGAGCGCTGAATCAGTACGAGCCCAGCCACCAGCAGCAGCATCCCTGCGACACGTCCGGTACTGACGGTATGGACCGGCACGTGGAGCAGGCCAAAGTGGTCGATCACGACGGATACCAGCAACTGCCCGACAACCACGGCTGCCAGAACCTTCAGTGCGCCGATCTCTGGAATCAGGAAGAGAAGCGTCGTCACGAACAGGACGCCGTTAATTCCCGCCGTATACAGATACCACGGGGCTTTCATCAAGTCCTGTCGGCTCGGAAACCCGACCGCAGCAACCAGGATGACCAGAAGCAACACCCAGCCCACCGCGAAGTTGACCAGCGTCCCCCGCAAAGGGTGACCGAGTAGCTTCCCCATCTGCCCATTCAGGCTGCCCTGTATCGGTGCCAACCCTCCGACAAACAACGCTGCAGCGACGTAGATCCACGCTCTCATAGATGGCCTCTAAGCCGCAAGTGCGGCCGCAATCGTCCAGCAGATGGCCGCAAGTCCAGCCGCGAAACTCGCCTGCGGAATCTGCGTTTTCACGTGGTCCATCAGGTCGCATCCCGTTGATATCGAGCTGAGCACTGTGGTATCGGAGATCGGCGAACACTGATCGCCGAACACGCTACCGTCCATTACGGCGGCAAAACATACGGTCATGAAAAACTCCGGATGCGCTAACCCGTTTGCTCCCGCCACAGCCCATGCCAGCGGCATGGCCAGGGGGAAAGCGACCGCATACGTCCCCCAACTCGTTCCGGTTGAGAAGGCAATGATGATCGTCAGGATCTGAAGCATAACGGGCAGCAGCCAGAACGGCACGCTCCCGCTGAGGAGGTCGACGAGGTAGGTCCCTCCCCCCGCTTCCTTACTCACGCCACCGATGGTGATCGCCAGCAGCAAGATGACGGAGCCGCCGACCACACCCTTCATGCCATCGATGATCCCCTCCATCAGGTCTTTTAGCGGGAGGCCTCGAGCGAGTCCCATCCCGGCCGCCAGCAGGAGTGCGAAGGCGAAGGCCCACAATACGTTCGGGGAACCGAAGGCCACGAACGTGCCGATCGCGATACCGATCAGGGTGACAAGGGGAAGAACAAAATCGAGAAGATTGGGCTTGAGTCCTTCGGGCACGCTCACAACCTGAAGTTCCTTGGCCGCCAGCGGATTGGCATCCGGATCATCCAGTTGACCCCTCGTGCGGGCACGTGTGATGGCTGCAGACATCCGTCGCCCAACGAAGAGCGGCTTTTCGACACTCAGAAGGAATGTGCCGAGGACCGCGAAGATCGCGTAGAAGCAAAGCGGGACACTCTTGAAGAAGAACATAATCCGGTCCGCTTCGGTCGCCAGGAAACTCACGCCGGCGACGTAAATGAAGGCCTGGACATACCCTGGCCAGGCGTTAAACGCAAGTTGAGAGGCTATCGGGGACGCGGTAGAATCGACGATATAGGCCAACTCCTCGTGGCTGACTTTGTTGTCATCGGCCAGCGGCTTCACCGTGGTCCCGACGAGAACTGTGCTCACCGTCCCCCCCTGGAAGAAGATGATACCTAGGAACCATGCCACCAGTTTGGCCGATCGAGGCCCGGTTACGAACCGTCGGGCCATGAATTCGGCAAAAGCCTGGGCGGCCCCAGTCTTTGACCACACACCCAGCAGGCCACCCAGCAGCCACAGATAGAGGACGAGCACACTGGCAGCGGAAGAGGTCGAGAGAGAAGGGATCAGCACCGCGCCGGTAATGTCAAATCGTCCAAGCAGAAATGCGCCGGAAATCGTCCCCGCCAACAGCGAGGTGATCGGCTCTTTGGTAACCCAGCAGAGGACGATCGCAACCAGAGCCGGCAGGAGAGACCAGTAGCTGAAGTGATACCGCAGATCGAGCCGAGAATAGACACGTTCGGATCCATCGGCCCGCCAGACGAACTCTTCTGTTTTGTCCGGACGACGGTCGATTTGATCGGGGTTCAGAATCGCCTGATCGAAGGGTACGGGCGCTTCCAGGTAGGCTCGTTTTCCGCGCTGGATAAAATAGGGCTTCTCTTCTTCATCCAGAAGTACATCCAGCACAGTCTCGTCGACTGAAATGATCGGATCCACATTCTGCCCGACCCACAGGGACAGCAAAAGACCCGCACTCAGCACGATGAGAACCTTCCACTGCCCAAGCGTCTGACCAAAGCTCATATCTTCCCTTTCGAATCAATGATACGGCAGCAACATCCCGATCAATAAAACGACCGATCGGCAGTCACGCCAGTAGACAAAACGGCAAAGCCCCGATCGCTGATCATACGATCGGGGCTTTGCTAGCAGCTGTATGAGAGGAGTCAGCCGGTGCGCTTCAACGCGCGTTGGGCCTTCGTCAGGAACAAAGCCCAGTCGCTGCCGGTTCGTGGCGCCTCTTCATCGAAAACTCTGGCCAGGGCCTTGTAGACCTTCGCATTGTTGACGGGCAGCACATACTTGAACTTCTTTCCATCCAGGTCGGGAAATCCGACGAACTCACCGGATAGCTCTCCCAACGATACGTCCAGAATCTTCGCGATACGAACAAGATGATCCGCGGAGAGACGACGCGATCCGTTCTCGATCTGGCTATAGTACGGAGCACTCATCCTCAACTTGCGGGCCATCTCTACCGACTTGATTTCCTTCCCTTCTCGAATCTCGCGGATTCGTCCGCGTATAGTCCTAACGTCCAAGGTACCCCCTTATCGTTAGGATGAAAACTCGCCCCCCCGGCGATGTGGAGGTTTGCGCTTTGCGCAGATAATGTCCCGACCCGGACAACGGAAGGCAACTCGTTTTTCCGGTGACACCTCAAAAGAGGTGCAAGTTGACGCGGCATGATCAATGCCTATCATTGCGACAGTTGCAGCGTGCCAGGTTGAAGTGCCAAGAGGATGGCAAGAGGGAACAAATCGAGTGGCGGCGTGGGAAGTTTTCGTCAGGCAAGACAGTAAAGCAGGCTCAGCACAAAACAGCGGGCCCGAAGAAGTGGGCGAGCAGGAGGACGACATTGAGCCCTCCTTTTCCATTACCCTCCAGGACCACATTGAACAGTAGACCACAGGACCGTTTGACCATCGCATGGTCGGCCGCCTTCCTTCTGCTTTATCCCGCGTCAGCCCTCATGGGTCCGGGAGCCCTCTGGGGAGTCGATGCACTGTTGCACGCAGCGTGGGCACCGGTGGCCTTCCCGGTCGGAATCCTTATAATCCTTGCGGCGATCGGTCGACCTCTCCACGTGAAGCGCGCCTGGGAATCGATCCAGGCACATTCGATCTGGGTTTACCCCACCCTCGTGATCGTTCTGTCTCTCGTCCTTCCACCCGCCGTGCATCTCCTAGGAGATGGCTACCTTCTGATCAGAGAGTTGGATGCGGAAGCTTGGGAACGTCTGTCACGAACCGACCGAGCTCCCCTGAGCTTCTGGCTGCTCGTGCGACTGCACCGCGCGATCCTATATGTTGGTGGCGATGCGGAACTGACCTACCGCCTGGTGAGCACAGCCTCCGGCATACTCTACGGGATTCTGATATCCCCGGTTGCCCGCGCGATTTCTCCCACCGAGTCATCAACCGGGATCGTGTCCGGCGTGCTCCTGACAGCTGGCTACCTGCCTCTCTTTCTCGGATATGTAGAGAACTACGCACCGCTCTATCCCGGGATGATGTGTCTTGTCTGGCTATTGGCCCGATCGGTCCGAGAAGGCCGGGATCTAGTCGCAGCTGGGATCCTGCTTGGTGTGCTGGTCACTCTTCACTTCACCACCGCAAGTCTCATCCCCGGGCTTCTCTTTGCCGCATGGGCTACCCGATCGAGGGGTTGGGTCCGGGTCAGCGCCGAGGTCGCTATCTGTCCTGTAGTGATGCTCGCACTTCTCCACGGGATTGGCTTCGACTTCCTCGAATACACGGCCACTCTCCGATCGCACACACTCCCCCTCACGGCTGAGCATGGCGGTCTGTCTGCTTATTCACTGCTGTCAGCGCCCCATCTTCTGGACGTACTGAACTCCGTGCTCCTCGCTTACCCCATCGTATTGATTGTCGTTCTCTCTGGTGCGGTTCCCTCTCGTCTCGGAGACCCACTGCTTCGACTTCTCCTTACGCTTTCGGCCGGACCAACGCTCTTCGTACTCGTTGCCAATCCAGAAATCGGCGCATTCAGAGACTGGGACATCCTGTCGCTGCCCGGACTCCCCCTGATCCTACTGACGGCCCTGGCTTGGGCCAGGCACACGCCCTCGCAACGTGAGGCAACCTGCGCTGTGGGTGCCGCCGCCCTACACGCCTTGCTGTGGTGCGGTATGCTTGCAGACGAGACAGCCGCTCGAAACCGGTTCGCCGCGCTGATGGAGAATACCCCACTCTCTAGCCACGGACGTGTCTATGGGTGGGAAACACTCGGCACGTTTTTCAGGGATGGAGGCGATCACGCCAACGCAGCAGAGGCCTATCAAGACGCGCTGGAAGCAAATCCCAATCACGCACGACTTTGGTTATTGCTGGGGAATGCGCGCCTGCAGGAGGGTCGTTTGAAGGACGCGAGGGCCGCCTACCGGCGGTCTTTGGCTCTGTCACCCGAATCGAGTGAAGCAGCGTCCAACCTTGGCGTGGTTCTGGTTCGTCTTGGTGAGTATCACGTGGCGATCGAGCATCTGGACCGTGCTGTCCGATTAAGGCCGGACTACGCAGAGGCTTGGATGAACCGAGGCGTCGCAAAGGCCAATGCGGGCCAACTCGACGAAGCCATCACATCGATACGAGAAGCTGTTCGGCTTGACAACGACTACGTGAACGCGCATCGAAACCTGGCTACGCTCTACGCCCGGAAGGGCATGCAGGACAGTGCCCGACACTACCAGCAGAAGGCTCTGGACAAGGGCAAGGAGGAAAAAAAGAGGAGGTCTGGATGACCTCCTCTTCGCTTCTCAGCCTGTCCGTCAAGGCTTCGGCGGCTTCCACTTCTTGGCGTGCCGCTTAAACGACTTGCCCAACTGCTCCCGGATCACCTGGACATCCTTGAATCGGTCTCCAAAGACCGACAGCATGTATCCACCAGCGATCTGCTCGGGACAGGCGAACATCTCGCGTCCTGGCGTCGCCGCCTGCATCCAGCAACCGATCAGGCGATCGGCGAATTCCATGAAATCGAGGAACTCCGGAGTGAGTTCTCCCTTGCAGTTCAGGGCGGGAACCTGGGCGTGGTGGCCGTTGAAGGGCCGGAAGTGGAACTGCTGGGCGAGCTGAATGAGTTCCTCCCGCTCCGCCAGTCGATCCCAGTAGGGCGGGTTCAAGTGCTTTACCACGGCTGGATGCGAGAAGTCCCAGGTCATCTTGAGCGGCCGTTTCTCCGCCTTCTCGAACCCGGCCGCCAGCGCGTATGCTTTCTCTGGCGTCTCGGTGCACGTATCTCGGTGCACTTCTATGGCCACATCCATGCCGAGCTCGTCAGAAATCCCGATCACACGACGTGCGACCTCGACCGCCCGCCTTGTGGGGGTATCGTGATCAAGCATCTGAACGTTCACGCAGCGCGCACCGGTTTCGTCGATAGCGCAGAGCTTCCCCTTGATCTCCCGGATTCCGCCGATGTCCGTCGTTGCCGCGAAGATCAGTCCGGACTTTTCCACGTGCTCGCGCGTGATCATCGGGATCCTGCCCAGGAAACCGTCAAAACCGGCTTTGTGGATCCTCCTCAGCTTCTGATCGACAGACCACTCGCCCTTCTTCCCCCCATATCCCCCGAGGGTTCCGATCGAGCACATATGTCGAATCACGGGCTTCTCGACACGCTTTTTCGCCATGCAGCCTCCTGCGATACCGTCAGTTCAGAACCTGATTGATGACCTCGACCAGCTGCGCGAACTCGAACGGCTTGGACAATGTGTGCTCGCCCCCCAGTTCCGTGAGATACTGGATCCGTTCCTCGTTTAAGTTGGCGCTACGAATGATCACCGGGATCTAGCCCCCCTCCTGCTGCAGAATCAGCACCAACTAATCTCCTGGGGTTGGCATGACCTGGCGGGAGACGACCAGGTCGATTTCCTAGAAATTCACCTCTTCGAGCGCGGGGCGGCGTCGGCAAACGCGAGCGTCTCGTGTCCTTCACGCTCGATCACCTTGGTGATCGCCGTAGGGATGGCGTTTTCGTCATCCATTACCACAATCTTCGCCATTATGTTCCACGCTGTTGGTCCCTGGGCAAGGTCGGACCGCCAAACCTGCTGGACTGTGTCTCTGCCACGGCCAGCACCTTGGCTACCCAACCGTCTCCGCCTGAGTTGAGCATCGTTGCCAACCTGGCTTCGACTTCGTGCTGGGCAGCGTCTGATTCGACCTCGAGAACCACTTTGTATGTAGCCACGTTACACTCCTGAGCCAGAACGCCGGTATAGCGGGCGGATCATCCGACACAAATGACTTGTCTCAAGGTTCCGGAACGATCGATGAGTCCGGTAATTGAACCTCAGGCGCGATCTGACGCCGATGCGACCACCATGCTCGCAGACGCTCGAGTTCCAATGCCTCGCCCCGGTATGGCACCGTGCGGATGTTCGTTACGTTCGCGAGGACGTCCTCGTCGGCCATCCACGTCTGCTTGAGCCGGTTACCGGTCTGGAGTTCTGCCTGATCGGCATAATGAGGCGAACCTGGATCCTCGCTGTTACCGAAGGGCAGCGCCGTCCAAGCCGCTGGTGGTGAGGACAGACTAATGACGCTTGTGTATGCGGACCCACCCCAGATTTCGAACGCGCCGTCTGAACGCAGCGTCGACCACATCTGGTGCAGGGCCACAGTCCCCGGGGGCGTCCCACCTACTGGATACGATCGATCCCCTCGAACCACCCGATGCACCTCCCTAAGTCGCACATCCACACGACCAAACGTCGACCGCAGATAGGCAACAGATCCCTGGAGCGCTTCGAGGGCGAGACGTTCGAGAACGTTCAGATCGGTCCGCTGCTCGGCGGCAAGTTGGGCATAGAGGTCGTCATACCTGGCCTTCCAGGTCGCGAACAAAAGGGCACCGCGACTGTCGACCGATGCGTGGTTGTCCCAATCCCTGAGCGTAGAGATCGCTGTGGCAAGCAACGACTCCGGATCATACAACTCCTGCCAATTCCCGTTATACGCCCTGAGAATGAAGGCCTTCAGCTCCTCGGCGGACAGCAGATACTCATCTCGGGCGAAATCAATCGCCTGTTCGACCGATACCACCGGTGTGGATGACAGCCAGGTCAACGTTCGTCTTCCACGATCGTTCATGCTGCCCCAACCCAGATAGCTTGGGAAGCCCGACCGCTCCAGAGACACGGTTGGCGTCACAGCATCCGGGGGGGTGTTACAATTCTGGAGGAATCCTCGATCCGGGTTCACGACCTGTGGCAGTTGGGAAAACGGGAGTATTCCTCCCCAGTCGGTTTCCTTGCTCCAGCCGGGGACGGGATTCCGCCAATCGAACTTTTCAGCTCGAATCGGCGTACGGGACAGAAAAACGTAGTAAATGTTCCCGTCCACATCGGCATAGGTCGCGTTGAACAAAGGAATCTGGAGACGGGACAGCGCGGCACGGAACAAACGCAGATCCGTCGCGCGGTTGACCTGGTAGAGTTGGTCGATGACGTCCGTGACATCGTCCGCTGATGTACGGGCCGCATAGGCCCACTGATCAACGACCTTGTATACGGGTCCATGGTGAGAATACTGCAGTTCGCGTTCGACCTCTTCTACTCCGAACTCTGTCCGGACCCGAACACGTTCCCGGCGAGACGAGAGCCGCAGCTTCTCGCGTTCGAACAGATACCGCCGGGGGTTGGCTGGATCAAGCTTCTCTTCATACAGGTCGAAAATATCGGCGTCGTTCGAAGTGAAGGACCAAGCAATCCTGTTGGTGTGCCCCACTACGATGACGGGCCACCCAAAGAAGGTCGCGCCCGATACATCCATCCCCTCCCTGCTCTTCAGGTGCGCTTCGTACAGTCTGAATGGGTTCCGCCACGGGAGGTGAAGATCGGCGATCGATAACCCGGATCCTTCCAGAGCACGCTCCGGGCCGATCACGATCTGGTTCGAAGCGAAGTGCTCGTCCAGCGTCGGGGTGATCCCTTTTGACACTAATTCCGAGCGGCCGGAAGCCTCTGCGAACAGAAGGACCATCCACCTGGAGGCCGCGACCACATCGACCCCTCTCACCTCGTCGACCCACTCCGGGAGTCCTTGGCGGTGGATGTCGATGTAGTGGTTCACGCCGTCGACGAAACCGGCAATCAGGTTGCGTGTAGACTCGGGAATCGCCCCATACTGCTCACCGGCCACATCCTCGACCCGCCAGTGCCGTGACTTGAAATCGCTCTCGATCCAGTCCTGGCCGAGGAGCTCCGCCGCACACCCCCTCGCCATCCGGTAGGAAATCAGCATATCCACCAGATGGTCCTCCGCCTGGGCATACCCGAAACCGAAAGCGCAGTCCCGGTCGGTCTCACCATAGATATGTGGGATGCCATACAGGTCGCGAAAGATCCGTGCGTCACCCACCGAAGGCAGGAAGAGCGAATCAGCGTAGCCTACGATCAACGAATCCAGGATCGGTTCCGTCAGCAACGCCTCGAGACTATCCTGAGCCGTCTGGGCCGTTGTCTCCTGGATGACCTCTTCCTGGGCGGCCAATGAGGCCCATAGGCATAGGATCCACGTCAAGAGCATTTACGCATCCCTGAACAAGTGGTGCTCGACCGGAAAGGAAACCGTCAGCCCATTCACCGCCGACAGGAGTCCGGCCTCCATGATTTCCTGCGCATCCCGGGACAGATCGGCGTTGGTGAGCCCTTCAGGCTCTGCTTCAGACCGCAAACACGCGACAAAGTGCTCCGGTCCGTTGCCTTGCTCGCTCGGGAGCTCGTCCAGGGGAACCGTCTTACCGTCTTTATCGGAACGGGTGTAGACCGCCACCTCCTGGCCGGATATCAGAGTTCCCTCAGTTCCGTAGATCACAACATCATGGGGGGGCTTGTGAGCGACGGCCTCGGTCCAGGTCATTTCGAGGCGACACATCGCGTGCGGATACCGCAGAATCATCATGCCGTTGTCGTCGACCGGAAGGTGTCGCTTCAACAGCCGACCCGCTACACCAACGACCGACGAAGGACTGCCAAGAAACCACGCGCAAATTGACGAGCCATACCCGCCGTAGTCGTTGAACGCACCAGCGCCGTTCAAATCGGGATCGAATAGGAAGCCGCAGAAGTGCTCCGAGCAACCCAGTTCATCGGGTCCGCAATGGCCGCCACGCCACGTCAACTGCCAGATATCGCCAATGGCCCCTTCATCGACGAGCCGCTTCGCCGTACGAAGCGATCGTGACCATGCCGTTGGCCAGTTCACCATCAACATCGTCCCGTGTTTCTTCGAGGCGACCAGCATCCGGTCCGCTTGCTCCAACGTAGCTGCCATCGGCTTCTCGACCATGACGTGGATCCCGCGTGGCGCGCACATTTCGACGACGTCTACGTGATCGGCCGTCGCACAGAAGCAGAACACCGCGTCAGGCTCGACCTCATCCAGCAGAGCTTCGTAGTCAGCTGAAGTCGTCTCGCAGGACGTCGCTGCGGTGAACTTCTCTCGCAGACGCTCATCGACATCGGCTCCACCAACAAGCTCGACATCCTTCAACTCGTTCACTTGCTTGAGGTTCGTCCAGAGATGATCGTGGGCCATGCCGAGTACGGCGATTCTTATGACATCTGCCATAGTTATACCTCTACCTGAGCGTGATCAGTCAGTTTTGTGGTGCAGCGTCAAGATTTCGTCAGGTTCGATTGTCCAGTTAGTACCACTCTCGCCATCTCCTCGGCCACGCAAATCGACGCGTGTGGACCGTACGCTTGCATCGACTTCCACGCGACACAACTCAGAGGACGCACTATGGCCGCGCACTTCGACCCCACCTGTTACGGGTCGAACGGAACTCACGCGAAACGCAGGAGGCGATATACAAAGCGTTCCCTGAGACGCCGGCCTCGTCCGAGCCCGATGACGATCGTAGACCTCCTGGCAACTCAGTCGATCACCCCATGTCGGCGGGCCCGAATCAAGGGACAGGCGGAATGCATAGGTAAGCTGCGAAGGATACGACATCCAGAGTTTGTTGTATGCGTAGGAGGCAGGATCCGGAGCTGACAGCAGCAACGGAGCTCGAAGCGTACCTCCTTCCAGGTAAAGTCGACAACGGTCAGCCCCGACGAAGAAGCTCTTCGGCCCGGCCTCGCATTCAACCCAACGATCAGCAACGCACGCTGAATCTCGATGCCACGCTTCAGAACCAAAGGGCCGCCCCAGTCGGCCGCCAGTGAACGGTTCTCCCACGGAAGAAACCCACTCGAGCATGGCGGGAATGGGTTCCTTCCACGAGACAGTCACCTCAAAATCCAGCCAGGGCAGGTCGGCATACATCTGCGCGTCCAGAGTGACAGGAGATGTCCCGATCATCCCGGAAACCCTCAGCTTCGCTGTTACTGCACCGCTTTCGACCAGATCGACACGCGTCACAGCGTTCGGGTGAACACGGCCAGACGGCACGAAGTGACCCGGCTCGGCATCCAGCGACCCTTCACGGGCCTCCAGTCTGGCACCTTTGAGCAAGGTGCCCCCTTCACGATCCCTGACGTCGATCACCCCGGTGGTCTCGTCCACCTCCACATAGAACTCTCCCACACTGAAGGTCCGGCCTACCCTCAGCCCCCGTCCCCGCTCCGCCACACGATCTTCGACATCGTCGACAGCAAAAGTGGGCTCTGGGAAATCAGGGACCATTACCCCGGGTGCCTGAAGCTGGATCACATCACCTGACTGCTCTTGAGGCTTCGGTACGAGGTAGTAAGTCTTGTATCCGAGCGCAGGTACGTCCTTCGCCACGAACCTAAGGCGAATCTCCGCAGTCTCGACCTGCTTGCCGCCGACCTCTTCGACTGTCACCGGCTCACCGTCCGAATCGACGATCCTGTAGAATTCATACCGTTCGAAACTGGTCGCCCGTGATGCACCATAGTAGACGACGTGGGACTCGACCAGACCAGACTGCGGGTGACAGGCCGAATTGAACACGACCAGTGGCACAATACCGTCGGGCCCTTCCCCGGCATCGACCGATGCAGCAATGTTCCGTTCGATGGCCTCCGATTCCGCCTTGCAGCGGGCGGCTATCGCATCACACGAAACAGCCAGGTCCGATCGCTTCCTCTCGTCTCCCGATCCCGTGTAATCGCCTGCCAGGTCCTCGAGATGCTGTCTCCAGTCACCGGTCAGGTCTAGCCCGGTAGCGTCCCCGAGCAACGTGCCCATCGCCTGCGTGCGCTCCAGGCGAAGCAACGCGTTGGTCGTGTCAAACAGCTTCGCATACACACCTGGGACAAACGCCTCGCGGTACGGCGCGATCGCATCGAGCGGAAACCCTGATATTGCCTGATCGCTCCACGTTGCGAACGCCACATCATGACCCGCATCGCCGACCCGCTCACGAAGCATCTCTATCTGGTCAGATGTTGGGCACCAGAGTTCCTCTCCCAGCGGAATCACACGTTCCGCAGAATCCAGATCTCGTTCCGCGTCACGCTGCACGACCACCTGAGGAGACAGCAAACGGAGACCCAGGTCGTGGGTCGCATTCTCGCACCCCGCCGGAACGAGGGTCGCCAGCGAACTCAGGTCATCGATCGACACTGGGAGGCAACCGCGGCCTCGCAGGTAGATCGCCTCAGATGGCTCGATCCCCATAGCCACGAGCGCTTCGATGCCGATAATCACATCCCTGATCAGGCACTCGGGATCGGTGACCCAGTCGACACCTGCCCAGGCTGCACCAATAGACAGCCGACCATCGGTCACCGCCGACCTGACCCTGGCCAGGCTTTCGTCATCAGCTTCAAAGGCCCTCACGACGGCCCACGACGAATCGATACAGAAACAGAACGCAGGGTCGTTGGCGCAAAGGTCGGTCCCTCGGCTCACGATTTCAGTCGCTCGAGATGCGATCGAACGCCCGGAACCGACGCCACGAGGGCGCAGACGGGTATATGGTATGAACGTGACCAATTCGTGCTCTTATGCCCCCTAAGTATAACCCAGTAAAGGATTTATCATACCAAGATGCATAGAGACTGTAAAGCCGCAAAAGAAAATGGCACCGAGACGCCTCGGTGCCATTTTCACACTACTCTTTGCGCCGGTTCTATGAGCGGTTGAAGTCCTGAATCACCAACCCAGTGAAGACTTTCGGATAGAAAAAGGTCGACTTCGGCGGCATCCGCTCACCCGCTAGGACCACATCCCTGAGCTGCTGCATCCCCACGGGATTAAGGTAAAACCCAACATTCGTGGGGGACTCAACCACTGCCTGCCGCACCTCGGCCTCGACCTTGATGAATCGGACCTTCTCGCCTTTGATCAGCGTCTCGGTGTCCAGCTCGAGGATCTCACCCAGAACCATCTGCAAGAGACCCGAGTCGAGACGACGCCACGCGTCCGAATGACCCTCACGGTCGAGATCCACCACGTTCACGTCAGATCGCAGCTTCAGATACGTCACAGTATCAGGAGAGCCCAATAGGGCTCCAAAACACGGGCGATTGGCTTCCGCTCGACTGCCGATCTCACGGGCGAGTGCGTCCACATCAGTGAACGCAGCTTCCTTCACCTCGAAGTAGTCTGACAACCGGCTTCGCAAGGCCTCCAGATCCTCGGCCGCCACGTCGGTAACTACCCGATGGATCGGGTAGATCGCCATCCCCTCTGAATCGTCCATGTTAACGAGCGCTTGCATGCGATAGCAGTATCCGGCCCCATCCTCGCCACCGCCCTCCAGACGCTCGTCCCTATGGTTGACGGCCGTCTCGTATCGATGGTGACCATCCGCGATGAACAACTCCCGCGTAGCCAGAAACTCGCAGACACGTTCCACCGTTTTCGCGTCACCAACACGCCAAAAGGCATGATTCACACCGTCATCGTCATCGAACTGAAAAAGCGGGTCAGACTGAACGTGGGGCTCGAGCAATGAACGCACGTGGAAGTCGGGGTCACTGTATAGCGAGAAAATCTGGCCGAAGGCAGCTTCCGTATGCCGCATGAGCTCTAGCCGATCCTTTTTCGGCCCGGGCATCGTGTGCTCGTGTGGGTAGACACCCCCTTCTCCCAGGCGCTGAATCTCTACCAGGCCGACGAGGCCCTGCCTCGACTTGCGCTTCGTCCCCTCGGGTGTGTGTATATCGAAGGTCTGTGTGTAGACATACAGGCAAGGGTTGTCGTCCGCGGACAGGACACCTTCGTCGAGCCAACCATTGTAGCTGGCTTGCGCACGCGTATAGACGTTGTCGTGCGCAGTTTCCTCACCGGTTTTTCCCTGGATGATCCGGACAATATTGTTCTCGTGGCGATCGTAAAGCGTCTGCTGAAGTCGCGCGTCGATCACGTCGTACGGAGGTGCGACTACAGACCCACCGTCCCCCACCCGATCCAGATTGTATCTCACCCCTTTGAACGCCCTGATTTCTGCCATCCCTACCCTCTCTCCATGCTTGTCTATCAGTAACCCAAATTCGTCGCCAGCCACTGCTCCACGTCCTGAACTGGCGTGCCTTTCCTCTCGGCGTAGTCATCCACCTGGTCCAACCCGATCTTCCCCACTGCAAAGTATTGCGCGTCGGGATGCGCAAAATACAACCCGCTCACCGACGACGGCGGCAGCATCGCGTAGTGATCCGTGAGGGTCACGCCGATCCGTTCGGGAACCCCCAACAGCTGAAAGAGGGTCTTCTTCTCCGTATGGTCGGGGCAAGCCGGATATCCGGGAGCCGGCCGGATGCCACGATACTGCTCGCGGATCAGCTCCTCCTTGGAAAGGTCCTCATCGAGCCCATACGCCCACTCTTTGCGAACCCGCTCGTGGAGATACTCCGCGAATGCTTCCGCCAGCCGATCTGCCAGCGCCTGAAGCATGATCGCTGAATAATCGTCGTTCGCCTTCTTGAATGCTTCGACCCGCTCCTCGACCCCATGGCCGGTAGTTACACAGAAGCCCCCGATGTGGTCCTCGATACCAGCCCCTACCGGTGCCACAAAATCGGACAGCGCGTAGTAGGGTCCGCCCGATCGCTTCTGCTGTTGTTGTCTCAAGGTCAGGAAGCGTGTGCCCTCTGCCGTTCGTGATGTGTCCGTCCAGAGGACGATATCATCCCCGTCGCTGTTTGCCGGGTAGAAGCCATAGACCGCCTTGGCCTGCGCCCACTCTTCTTTCACGACGCGATCCAACATCTGACGCGCCTCGTCGAACAGCTTCCGCGCTTCGAGGCCCTGAACCGGATCGTTCAATAGCTTTGGGTAACTGCCGCGCATCTCCCACGTATGGAAGAACGGCCCCCAGTCGATATACGGGATCAACGTCTGAATGTCGAAATCATCGAGTACACGATCACCCACGAATTCGAGAGTCGGAACCGTTGTGGGGTCAAACGTCGCTCGGTGTCTCCCCTCCCGCGCATCCGCGATCGAGAGAACGGGCCGACGCACATCCCCTCCCTCGAAATCTGCGAGTGATCGCTCCTGCGATGCCCGATTCTCTTCTACGAACGCGGCACGCCCGTCCTCGCTCAACAACGTCGTCACCACGCCAGCGGCCAGAGAGGCGTCCTTCACGTGGACAGTCGAGCCTTCGTACTCCGGAGCGATCTTCACCGCCGTGTGCTTCCGGCTGGTAGTCGCACCTCCGATCAGTAGCGGCAGGCTGAATCCCTGATGAGCCATCTCCTTTGCCACATGGACCATCTCGTTCAGTGATGGTGTGATGAGGCCACTCAGGCCGATGATATCTACCTCTTTCTCACGGGCAGTCTTCAAGATCTCCTCGGCGGGAACCATAACTCCCAGGTCGATCACCTCATAGCTGTTACAGCCCAAGACCACGCCGACGATATTCTTCCCAATGTCGTGCACGTCCCCTTTTACGGTCGCCATCAAGATCCGTCCCCGACTGCGCGGGCCGGAGCCAGACTCTGACTCTTTCTCCATCAGTGGCTCGAGATACGCGACAGCCTGCTTCATCACACGGGCCGTCTTGACCACTTGGGGCAGGAACATCTTCCCCTCACCGAACAATTGCCCCACCACGTTCATCCCGTCCATCAGGGGACGCTCGATCAGGCCCAGAGGCGTATACGTTGCGAGCGCTTCCTCCAGGTCCTTCTCTAGAAATTCGGCCTTCCCTTGCAGAAGCGCGTGTCCGAGCCGAGCCTCCACCGTGCCCTCCCGCCAAGACAGATCCTCCTCACGCTTCTTCCCTTCGGATTGTATGGACTCGGCGAAAGTGACCAGCCGCTCTGTCGCATCCCCTCGACGGTTGAACAGAACATCCTCTATCCGCTCGAGGAGGTCGGCCGGGATATCTTCGTACACCATCAACTGGCCAGCGTTGACGATGCCCATGTCCAGGCCAGCCTTGATCGCGTGATACAGGAAGGCAGCGTGGATTGCTTCTCTGACGTAATCGTTGCCGCGGAACGAGAAGGACACATTGCTGACGCCGCCGCTGACTTTCGCGTCGGGCAGACGCTCCTTGATCTGCCGCGTCGCCTCGATAAAGTTCAGCGCGTAGTCATTGTGCTCTTCGATCCCCGTCGCCACCGTCAGGATATTGGGGTCAAAGATGATATCAGACGGATCCATCCCGACTTCCTCAGTCAGGATGCGATAAGCCCGCTCGCAGATCGATACCCGGTCTTCAATTTCGGTAGCCTGCCCGGTTTCGTCGAAGGCCATCACGACAACGGCCGCTCCGTAGCGGCGAACATTGTGGGCCTGCGCGCGGAAGGCGTCCTCCCCCTCCTTCAGGCTGATCGAATTAACAATCGCCTTTCCCTGAACACACTTCAGCCCGGCCTCGATGACTTCGAAATCCGAACTGTCGATCATGATCGGCACCCGCGCGATTTCAGGTTCTGCGGCGATCAGGTTCAGGAATCGCATCATCACGGCTGGTGAGTCGAGCAAACCCTCGTCGACGTTCACGTCGATGATGTTCGCCCCTCCGTCGACCTGCTGACGTGCGACGTCGAGCGCCTTCCCATACTGCTCATTCTTGATGAGGTGGGCGAAACGACGGGACCCGGTCACGTTCGTTCGTTCGCCGATCATCGTGAAGTTGCTGTCTTCGCGGAGCGTCAGCGGTTCGAGTCCGCTGTATCGGGACAGCGTCGATGTCGGCGCAGGCTGACGGGGCACCCGGTTGGCGATTTTTTTAGCAATGGCCCGGACGTGATCTGGCGTGGATCCACAACACCCGCCGACCAGGTTGAGCCAGCCCTCCTGGGCAAAACCGTCGAGCACGGACGACATGTTCTCAGGTGTGTCATCGTATTCGCCGAACTCGTTCGGCAGACCGGCGTTCGGATAGCAGCTGACATAGTTAGGGGCCAGACGAGCGATATCTTGGACATAGGCCCGCATATCCTCGGCCCCCAGTGCGCAATTAATCCCCACGCTCAGCAGGTCGATGTGGGAGATCGAATGACAGAATGCCTCGATAGTCTGACCGGAAAGCGTGCGACCGCTCTGATCCGTGATCGTCAGGGACACCATGACCGGGAGTCGTAGGCCATGGTCTTCGAAATACTGTTCTATGGCATAGAGACCGGCCTTGAGGGTCAGCGTATCGAACACGGTCTCGCACAGCAGCACATCCACCCCGCCATCCACCAACCCGCGGATCTGCTCCGTATACGAAGCCACGACCTGGTCGAATGTCATAGTTCGGTATCCAGGGTCGTTCACATCCGGTGACAGCGAGAGCGTGTTGTTGGTCGGGCCAATCGCGCCGGCGACAAACCGAGGCTTGTCCGGTGTCTGCCCGGTCGCTTCGTCCGCGGCCACCCTCGCGAGTTGGGCCGCTGCTAGGTTAATCTCGTAGACGTGATCCTCCAGCCCGTAGTCGGCCAGGCTGATCGAAGTAGACGTAAAGGTGTTCGTCTCGATCATGTCGGCGCCGGCACTGAGGAACTGCTGATGGACCTCACGCACGACGTCGGGCCGGGTCACCGAAAGCAGATCGTTGCAGCCCTGCAGGGCCTGACCATGCTCGGCGAACTGGCTGCCTCGATAGTCGGGTTCGGAAAGTTCGTAGCCCTGAAGCATCACTCCCATTGCCCCGTCCAGGACCATGATGCGCTTCTCTAGGATCGATCGTATCTGGGCTTCTTTCGACGTCATCTCACTCACGCTTTAACAATAGGCATTCGCTACAAACACAGAAACGCCTGGACACTGAATGTGTGCCCAGGCGGTCGGCGACTGCATATGCTCGACACTCCCCCGTGGTAATCCACTTGCTTCCGCCAGTCGTGTCGAGTCTGAGATTGTCCGGTCTTGCTAGCCTGCCGCCTCCTTGCGCTTCTTGGCCTCCACGCGCTTCGCGAACGCCTTCTTCATGTTCTCGTCGACGCGTTTACCCTTCGTCTCCTGCTGTCGCTTGGAGACAGACTCCTGAAGCGAGGCGATCTTGTTCTTTTCTTCATCAGGCCTGGAGTCGTCCTTGAGACGCTGCCCGATCGCCACCATCAATTTCCGATACGTGTTTTGGTCTTCAGGATTCGGGTGCAGCGTGAAGGGCGGTATAAACTTCAAACCAAGTGACTTATTCCGCTTCCGCGGGTCCGTCTCCTGAACCAGATCACGCGGGAAAATCTGGAACATCACCCGTTCTTTCGGTGGCTCCGCCTCCTGAATGTTCCCGAGAGAGAGCGGCAACCAGATCTCTACCTCTTTGCCGGCCTTCTGCGCGAACGTACGCATCAGCAGCTCTTTTATCTCGTCTGCAATCTCCAACTTTAGCACGAAGCCAATACAGGAGTTCAGGACCATCAGGTTGTCGTTCGGCTTCTTAAACATCGAGGGCATCAACTTGTCGTGTTCGATGCCCGCCAGAAGTGACCCGGGCGTGAACATGGAAATATTGTCAACGCCGAACTCGATCAGCTGAACATTGTCGATCGTCTTGAGCTGCTCCTTCTTCTCCATCTCCTCGAGATGCTTATGGATGTCGTCCTGGATTCCCTCGAAGTAGTCGGCTACCTTCTTCGCCCACATCCCGCCACTCGTGATGGCATAGAGCGTCGGCTTGAAGACATAGGGATCGAACTGGTCGGACGTAAAGGACTCTGGCGCGTTCGGGAAACAGGTGATCTTGTCGACACGAAGCTGCAGGACCTCTTCCCCCTGCTTCAGCCCGGCCTCACCCATCTTCTTTTCCGTGGCGTCACGCGACCCGATCCAAGGCTTCCCCTTATCGTTCGCGATGTAGATAGCTTCCTGCAGGAAGGTACAGGCGGCATTGAAGTAGATGTTGTTACCCCCCGCCTGAGCAAGGGGCATCTCGTAGGTAACCTCAATCTTCTCTCCTAGCTCCATAGGGTTATCTGCCGGGATGAAGTTTCCTCCGGGGACGGCCTTCGGACGTCCGACAACCAGGACAGGCCGAGGGCCGGCCTTCAAGTTCATCACCTGGAAGGTGAAGATGGACGCCGTACCGCGACCGCTCACCATTGAGGCCGCCTTGAGCTTCAAACGAGCTACAGCGCTCTGAACCTGCTGTTCCTTGAGCCCTTTTAGGAGAGCGCCCAGGATCTCCGGTTTGCCGAAGACCTGTACACGGGAAAAATTGACCGCAGCAGCCTTCTTGGCCTTTTTCGGTTCTTTTTTCTTACCGCCGAACAGTGCCATATGTCCCGATCCCTGTTGGTCCCGGCGGGCTGAAAGCCCCTTTCTTACTGGATTTTATGAACTTAAATAGGCCTATGTGGAGTGTCAAGCCCAATGGCCTCAGCGGGCATTCAGCCAGCTTCCACCCTGGAACCTGATTCCCAGGATGGCGAACCTCGAGATCATCAGGATGTTGTATGCAATCCATACACCGGAAACCCCCAGTTCCCAGTATCCCGTGACAGCCAGAACCACAGGTAAATAAACGAGGAACGCAGATGCGGCCATCGCCGTGAAGAGAAACCGCGTATCGTTCGCCCCGATCAGGATCCCGTCCAGAATATAGACCATCCCAGCTACCGGCTGTGCGACCGAAAGTAGCAACAGCAGCCCCGTCACAGCGACGACTACCTGCGTGTGGTCGGTAAAGATGTCGGCAATCGGGCTGATCCACGCCCCGTATCCCAACCCGAACAACAGGCCAAGGGTGGCTCCCCATAACATGCATCGGCGACCGTATGCCTTTGCTCCACCGAGATCGCCTGCGCCGATCGCATTTCCCACGAGGGTTTCCGCCGCGTGGGCGTATCCATCCACAAAGTAACTGACAACAGACCAGATCTGCCAGGCGACGGCGTGGGCTGCCAGCGGGATCTCCCCCATTCTCGCGATGACGGCCATCCCGTAAAACTGGGTGAACAGGAGGAAAGCCGTTCGGCCGAACAGGAACCCGTTGGTGGACAGCATCCGGGTAACTTCTCGAACAACGATCCGGCTCCTGGCAGACAGAATCGATCGATGACGCCGGATGACCAGCCCGATTCCCAGTACCGCACCGAACACAGACGCCGCAACCGAGGCCCAGGCGGCACCGACGACGCCCAACTCAGGTGCTCCCCAAGCCCCATAGATGAGGGCGTAGTCTAGCACTACGTTCACCACGTTGACCCCGATCGTGACCAATAGAGGTGACGTGGCGTCTGCACAGCCCCGAAAGAAACCGTTGAGCACGAAGGTCAGGAGTACCAAAGGCGCGCCGTAGCAACGGACGTCCAGGTAAGCCCGGCCCCAGCGAGCAACATCGTCGGAGGGGCCCGCAAGGCCAAAGCCGATATCGGCGATCACCCCTCTCACGAGAATAAGGATCACCCCCAATCCAACCGCGAGAATGCCTGACTGGATCAGGATCCCTCTGCACTGAGCAAGATCCCTCGCGCCGTAGGCCTGGGCCACCAGAGCCGTGGTTCCCATGCGGAAGAAGCCGAGACCCCAGAAGATGACGTCGAACACCACCGCCCCAACCGACACCGCGCCGAGCATGGCGATCTCTTCCAGATGCCCGACCAGAATCGTGTCGGCAAAACCGATGATTGGCACACTGAGGGAGGCAGCGACGCTGGGAAGCGCCAGACGAAGAATGGCTCGATCTCTATTCACGGGAAGTGCCGTGTGCGGAACTAAAGAGGGATTAGAAGAGGAGGGCCATCACGCCGCTCCCGAACACGAGGGCGACACCGAGTACTCTGAAGTGTTCATCGCTCACCTTGTCACGCATCAAATTAGCGACGACAAACCCCACGACAATACCCGGAAGACCACCTGCCGCCCAGACTGCCGTCTCGACGGTCACGAGGCCGAACTGGTGTTGGAGGAGAACAATGACGGCTGACAGAACGGTAAAGTAAGCCAGCAGACTTGCCCGAAAGGGTTCGACTTCCCATCGCTGCTTGATCCCGAACAGCACGATCGGCGGACCAGCAACAGATGTGCTCGCGCCCAACGCTCCGCTCAACAGGCCGGCGCCGAACCTGGCGAATCGCTCACTCGCAACCGGTTCCCCCGGACGGACGCGAAGTAAGATAGCCAGGATCATCATCACGACACCGATCCCCCGCTTCATCGTCAGGGAGTCAACAGCAGTCAGGATCAAGGTACCTGGAAGAAGCCCGAAGAGAGCACTGAGCATCCAGGCTCGAAGGAGAGGCACGTCCACCTGGCGGCGGACCTGAAAGGTCTGGGCAATGCCGAGGGGGATGTAAACGAGGGCCAGGCCAGGAACGACAAGTTGCGCGGGGTACAACTGGATGAGACCAGCGGCGGCGATCAACATGAAACCGAAGCCGGCAACGCCCTGAATCGATGCGGCGATGGCGAGCGTGCCACTCACCCACGCGACTTGCCCCCATTGTAATTCAATCACGGGAGCTCTTTTCTATTGAGCGAACTCCACCTTCAAGGACGCGTTTCGTTCAGCCCGGCCATACCATCCCTGCGGGGCAAATTCGCTCGTATGGAGATAACACTTGATGTTAAGGTCCCGCGAACCCTCCGTAAAGGTCAATATCCGGCTCATCGGGACGTTCTTCCTCCCGTGGTGTCTGGACATCGCGGCGCAGTTGATGAAGGTGGTCCCCCACCGCTCCTCGACATGTGACATCCCGCCCGTCGTATCCTCCGGGTTCGTATGCGTGTGGCCACCGAACCAGACGTCGACAGCACCGGGGTGTTCAGCCAGGAATGATTCGAATTTTCCCGTATCCGGCTCGCCACCAACCCAGTAGAGATACGAGGCACCGATCGGCGCACCTTCCTCGAAACGACCGTGATAGCCCTCGTCAACCCCGACCCAATCGAGTGACGCGACCGTCGTTCCCTTAAGCATGTGGTGGTGGGCGGAAACCACAATCTTGTCCTGATTCGCCAGCACCTGATCACACCACCACTCGAAGGTCTCGAGCGTCACCGCTCCCGCCGGGAAGCCACCCCGATCACCCCGACCAACCGGTGGTCCCCCGTCATTGCGGTCTCCCATAGCGAGCACGACGATATTCCCGACCTCGAACTTGTAGGCGTCCCAGGTTCCCTCGACCTGATAAGGCCGCTTACTCGCATCAACACCGGAATGAGTTGTATTCTCGCCGAGCGGATCGACCCACTTCTTGAACCACCACTGTTTCTCCTCTTCGGGCCCGCTTGCATCGTGGTTACCGACGATGTTGTAGACCGACTCTCGTCGATGGTCTTCGAGAACCGAGTACTGCCGAACAACCTCCTGGCCCTCTTCGTCATCCGGCGGTGCCTGCGATCCGGACAGGTCGCCGATGTCGAGCATCACGTCCCAGAGGAAGGGAGGCCCACCGTCCTCTCCACCCCGTTCCGACTGTCGCAGCGTGTCGGCCAAGCTCGCGCGATTACTAACTCTCAGATCGGTCCCTACGTGGGCATCGCCTGCCGCCCACAAGGTGAATGTCCTGTCATCGGCCACGGTCAGCTCGCTTTGTCGTTTCCACCGTAGATCCTCTCCCCGGCGACCAGAATGCGTTTCGGATTCTGCGCATCACTGAACTCGTCCACGCTCGTGTATCCAACCGTCATGCTCATTCGTGTTCCACCAGTGCTGTTCGCTCCGATCCGGTGGAAGATCATGCTGTTGATCGCCATCATCTGACCTGCCTGTACCGGGACGTGAACCGCCTGATCGAGCAGCCCCGAATCCCGCACCCAATCCACACTGGATAGACGATGGTGAACCTCGACGCCGGGATACATATGAGATCCAGGCACGATCTGCGTGCAGCCATTCTCGATCGTTGTCGTCTCGAGGTAGAAAATGACCGTCAGCAGACTACGCGACCACTGCAGGTTGTCTCGGTGGAAGTCATCCTGTTGGGAGGCGTAATTCAGCGTGAGGTGATTGTGCCGATTCGTCAGCACTTCGATGTTGGGTCCGAGCAGGTCAGCAAGCGGTTCGATCACGTCGGGACAGCTCGCCGTTTCCAGGAACAAGGTATCCCGCTGGAAGAGTGCGGAAATCCGATGGACCCGCTCGTCACTGTCGCGAACCACGGGATCCACCTCTCCTTTGACATCCTCCCAGGCTTTCGCCTTCAATCGCTCAACGCGTGAGGTGTCGAGCCGCGTCGGCAAAACCAGGTAACCGATCTGCCGGAAGTGGTTGATCTGGTGGATAGAGAGCATCTACGTTCCGCTCACGTCTTCGATGGACAGCGATACGAACGACAATCGCTCATATGGCGCCTCGTCACCGCACTCCAACAGACACCCGACCCGCGCATTCGATAATTCGACGATGTCACTGTAAGCCGAGGGGCCCTCGAACAGGCAGAATGGATCCGACCACGTCTCTCCCCCATCCTCGGTTACCCTCAACGAGACACGCTCTCGGGATTCGCTCGCGGCGTTCGCCAGCACGTATCGCCCCTGTCCAAGGTCTAGCAGCGCGCCCTGACAGATCGGGTCCACAAGATCGGACTCATAGCGGAATCGCCTGAAGGTTTCTCCCCGGTCCTCGCTCCACGAAGCGGCTCGACACTTCTGTTGCCGGTAGTTCCTGCAGTTGATGTATACCCCACTGACGTCGTGTGCCGCCACGGCGCACTCGTTCGTCCCTTCAGCAACGATACCACCGATCCGCCAGGTGAATCCCCCATCATCACTGAGAATCACGTGCGAATGATAGGGGTCCGCGTGCCGGTCGAGGTACACACCCACCATATGGTCACATGGCACCACCAGTCGGCCATCTGAAAGCTGGATCCCGTGGCAAGGTCCCGTTGCATACCACGTCCACGCTGGGTCCTTCGTTGACTCGGTGATCTCCTCGGACGTAGACCATGTCTTCCCGTCATCCTCGCTTCGCGTCACCCAAACGGTACGAGGTCCGTTTCCCTCGCAGATCACCTTCTCAGACAGGACCCCGATGTTCTTGCAGAACGTCAGCACAATCCTGCCGCTCTCGTGATCGACGACAGGACAGGGATTCCCGCACGTCATCCCCGGGTCACTCACAACCACACGAGGATCCGACCAGGTCACCCCATCGTCATCGCTCGACCGAACCAGCAGGTCGATGTCGCCCGAGTCGCTTCGGCTATCTCGCCGCCCCTCGCAGAACGCCAACACACGCCCAGACGTGGTCTTGACGAGGGCAGGGATGCGATAGGTGTGATACCCATCTTCTCCGGAAATGAACAGATCCTGTTTAGTCATACCGAGCCGGTCCATAATGTAAGAACATTCGAAGAGTGATCGATACGCGCAGTAGGTTAACGGCAGCCCAGGCTCGTGTCAAAGCCCGCACAAGCTAAGGGGCGCGGAACCGAAGTTCCGCGCCCCTTAGCTTACATCTGGATGACGGCCAAGTTATCCGAGAAGCGTCAAGGCATTCTGCCGCAGGACATTCGCCTGAGCGAGGAGGTCCGTACTCGACTGCGACAGAATCTGTGCCACCGTGAACTCGCCGACCTCCACGGCGAAGTCTGCATCGCGGATACCCGACTCTGACTGCGTCCCGTTCTCCACGGAATTCTCCTGATTCCTCAGGCTGAACACCATACGATTCTGGTAGGCACCTAGGTCCCCGCGGACCTGTGCGACATTTGAGATCGCCAGATCAAGGGTGTTGATCGCTGCCTGCGCCGTAGCCTGCTCGGCAACCGACAGGCTACCGAGGTTCAGGAAGGCACCTGATGCTCGCATATCTCGGATGTTCAACTCGAGACGGTGGACGAGGCGTCATCAGGTCCGATCTGGAACTGACTACCCGTCCCCTGATTCACGCTCAGGGTCGTAGCGTCGAGATCCCCATCCCGATAGCCATCTGTCGCCGGTTTGATGCCTTCAGCCGCATTCTGCCCGCTCAGCGTGAGGGTCACCCCAAGCCGGTCGAAATTGGCTATAATCGACCTGCCCGTGGCAACGACACCGCCAGCAGCAGCATCCACGTCCAGACCGGCACCGATGTCGATAGTCTGTGTGGCTGCGCCATTCCCCAGAGTGATCTCGTTGTCGGTACCATCTGCATCGATGAACGTATAGTTACCGGCGTCCACACTCGATAGCTGGACGGCTATGACACCAGTTGTGGGCGACGCAAGTGCAGTCGAAACTGTCGGGTCGATATCGGCCGCATTGCCGAACCCGGACAACAGCACCTGGTTGTTGTATAACGTAACTGAAGCAATCCGGTCGATCGCGTTCGCCAACTGAACGACTTCAGCGTTCAGAGATTCCCGGTTTTAATTGTTGATCGTCGAGTTCGCTGACAGCACGGCCAACTCACGCATCCGGATCAACATTGTACTCACCTCGTTGAGAGTACCTTCCGCAGTCTGGATCAGGTTGATCCCCGCTTCCGTATTCCGGTTACTGACCCTCATTCCATTTATCTCAGCCCGAAAACCCTCAGAGATGCTCAATCCGGCGACAGCAGCAGCAGCCCGATTGATCCTGAGCCCAGAGGACAGCCTCTCCAGGCGCTGCCCTAGCTCGCGGTTGTTGATCCGTCCGTGACGTTGAAAGTTAATGCGAGCGACATTGGTATTGACTCTAAGTGGCACTATAAACCTCCCTGTTTTTTTGGGCGAGCCCCTATTCGCCAGAGCCGGCATCCGTACCGACCCCACCACTAGCCAATCTTGGTACTACCTTTGTATTTTTGCGCACCACGCCCATATCCTTTACTGTTTGTTTTTAAATAACTTAGGATGAAAATATCGGCGAAACCCAAAACTGCTCTAGTGTATTCTCAGTATCTGGAATAGAAATTGCCTTGATTTAGGCGGGCCCGTGCGCCTAGAATTGTACATTCTGATTTTTCAATAGATTACGCAAATCGGAGAATCACCATGGCGGAAGAAAACGACGCCCAGGAGAACGATGCAGAGGCAGAAATGCTCCGCATGATGCAGGAAGAACTCGGTGGCGAGGACTCTGAGGAAGACGCAGAAGTTGCACCGGACGCGGGTGGAAATGGCGGAGGCGCTGTCGCGCCTGCGGCAGACCCAATGGCTGCGTTGGCCGCACTCGAAACAGATCCTGGCGCAGCGACCAACTTGGGGGAAGAAGCCGAAGGGCTCGGCAGCCTGACCGACGTCGAGGTAGAGATTACGGTAGAACTGGGAGACAATCTGGTCCCGATCGCAGACATCATGTCCTGGGCATCGGGATCGATTGTTGAGCTGCAAGAAGAGGAACAGGCTCCCGTTCGCGTCCTGCTCAATGGAAGCCCGTTTGCGCGCGGAGAGATTGTTGTGGTCGGAGATACCTTTGGGGTCCGGATCGTCGAACTGCTAGACCCACAGGAGCATCACTGACCCTCGATATACCTTGTATTGGCCTGGAAGTAGAAGGCCCTGAAGTAAACCTCCATCACCTGACCTTCATACAGGAAGTCGTTCAGGCGCGATTTGATGTCCTCCTTAACCACATCCCTCCCTTCTTTGGACCGTAACTGCTCCGGCGTCGCCCCGCTCAGGGCCGCGATGACCTGATCCCGCACGCGGTCGATGTTGTTCATATCTTCGATCTCACCGACCACACCGCTGGGCCCTACGGCCAGTGTGACATCGGCATTGACGAACAAACGCGCTTGAGCGGATCTGGGATTGGCTGTGACCAGCCCAAGGTCGAAGCTGGCTTCAGGTTCGTCACCGTCCGGATAGGTCCGCACGCGGCCAGACTCGTCCGCCGTGACCTCGGTCTCCACTTCCCGGCCCAGGTGCCACCTGATCAGGAAGTAGCCACCGACTGCCTGCAGCACAAGCAGCACGATCACCAGCGGGAGATACCTTAGCACACTCCCTTGAGGCTGTAGTGGCGGCGGAGCCGCGGCCTGTTCCTGACCTTCCTCCTGACCTTCCTCCTGACCTTCCTGTTCTTCTTCCTCTTCGGCCAAAGCTCAGCCTTCCGATACGTCGATTCTAACCTTCGGGCCAGAATCTCTTAGGACGACGCCCTTCGTTTGCACCCTTCAAGCTCGTGATCTTCTCGTCGAGCTCCTTCTCCTTCCCCTCCAGATCCTCGGCCTGCTTCCTCAGATTGTCCAGTTCCTCTTTTTTCTCGGAGTGATCCGCTTCGTACTTCTCAACCTGGGATGAGACCTCCTCTGTATTCGTCTGAACCAGGAGGATCTGGTCGTCATGCCGTTCGATCTGCCTGCGATAACCGACAATCATCTGGAAGGCCCACAGAACAAACGCCGTGATCAACCCGAGTAGAAGCCAGTCCATCAGGACCTCGAGATATGAGCAGGATTGACCGGAATCAGTGTTACCACTACTATCCTCGTATGAATCGGGAAATCGTCATGGCGGCCATATGCACGGTCGCCACGATCGCGGTCGCCTGGATCATCGATCACCCGTCCAAAGTGGGCGGCACGATCATGACACTGGTGGTCTTCGCGATCATCGTCGGGGTTGTTTGGCTCCGCGGTGACCGCGACGAGCACACCGCCAAGTGGAACCGGCATCGCCGATCGAGCAGAACGCCCCCTGAATGAATTTACCCCGTATCTCCGTTATCATCCCTGTCTTCAACGAACAGGATGCGATCGAGCACGTCATCGGCGACCTTCCCCGCGAAATGCTCCACGAGATCATCGTCGTCGACAACGGATCCACCGACAAAACAGCTGAACTCGCCAAACAGTGTGGTGCTCGCGTGGTCGAGGAGGCCCAACGCGGCTACGGCAATGCCTGCCTACGCGGCATCGCATCAGCCGACACACCGGACATCATCGCCTTCGTGGACGGAGACTACAGCGACCATCCGGACGAGATGGAACGGGTTCTCGGCCCCATCCTGGACGGCAAGGCCGACCTGATCATTGGGTCACGCGTCCTCGGGGAGCGCGAACCCGGTGCCCTCCTCCCACAAGCCCGGTTTGGCAACTGGTTTGCCACAGCCCTGATTTCCGCCTTCTTCGGCACGGACTTTACGGACCTCGGTCCATTCAGGGCGATTCGCAAGGAGACCCTGGACGCGCTGGACATGCAGGACAGGACCTTCGGCTGGACCGTCGAAATGCAGGTCAAGGCTGCCCGCGCCCGGCTCCGGGTCACAGAGGTGCCGGTTTCCTACCGGAAACGAATCGGGGTGTCGAAGATTACGGGGACCCTCGAAGGAACGATCAAGGCGGGGTGGAAAATCCTGTTCACGATCTTCAAGTATGCGGCCCGGCCGCAGTCGGGCTAGCTGTTCTGCAGGATGTAGCGGATCGTCTTAGCAAACCGCTCCGCTCCCTGTTTACTGATCTTGAATCTATCCTGCTTCCTCGAGGCATCGCGCAGCGCCATCATAAAGCGTGTCTTCGGGGGACCATCGACGCTGACGACCTGAACCATCGCCCTTTGGGGTTTGGGGGCATCCTCAACAGGGGTGGCGTGACGCGGAACCGGTTTGAGCGGCTCGTCTTCGGGCCAGTACCTGAAGAACACGTAGAGCGTGATCGAAACAAGCAGAATCGAACCAAACGTGGACGCGACCACGAACAGTTCGAAGTAAAGTGAAGCCCCGGACAACACCGCCAAACCGACCGCGACGAAAAGGAACCAGAACGAAAGTCCCCTCGATACGGCTTGCACCGCCGTACTGACGACCTGCCCCTTTTGAGCCGTTTTCTGCTCCTGACTCACCCGTCTACCTCACCTAGAGTTGTAACCAGTCGCTCACTTGCCGAATCTGCCTCTGACAGACGTGCTTCACCCTCCTGCCGCGCCTTCATCAATTCATCGGCAATTTCCATCGCTGCCATCATCGCAATCTTCGTCGTATCCGTCAGATTCTGGTCCGCTGCGATCCTGGCCATCCGCTGATCCACCTCCGAGGCGATCTCCTGGGCATACGCTACGGATCGTCCGCTCACCAGTGTATAGGATCGCCCGAAAATCTCCACTTCTGCGCGTTGCTGAGTGCCCGCCATATCGACCTCATCT
>MDTE01101867.1_pt1 | contig 36692 bp, 36 predicted proteins | sample 811231 | NCBI WGS metagenome assembly MDTE01 (sample SAMN05326651, study PRJNA326480) | marine metagenome | isolation source: seawater | place: Indian Ocean: Red Sea | collected 2010 | reverse complement strand
TTTACTTACCTTTAAAAAAAGAGAACAACCTTGAAAGCCATCCGCCACCATTAGCTTTATCTGATGGCTTCATGTTGGATGAATCTCATTTTGCTGCAAAAGGATGTTCTGCAGAATCTTTTTCAGATACAACGTCCTTAGCTTTGGGTTCCCCAGCAACAGCTCTTTCAATTGATTCTTTGGTAGCCTGATAATTATATTCTTGAATTTTTTTATCATCTTCAGCTAACCAGTGAATAAATACACCAACTGAAATAAATAAATCATCAGCTTCATCTGCTGGAATTGTGCCCTCAGCCACACAATCCATAACTGCTTTTGCAACTCCATGTTGAGCTGGACCAAACATTTGAACCGCTTGCTTTGCACCCTTGATGGTAACTTTATTAAACATGCAAGTTGCAGGCTTAGTCATTAAATTCGGTGCAACAACAGCGAGTAGTGCAGTAAAACCGTCTTTGTTGTTAGTTAAGCTGTTTGCAAACGCAGTTTCAGCTGGAGTACCTCTTGGACCAATTATTAAGTCTATGTGAGCTACTTCGTTTCCGTCACCTACGAGTGACTCGCCGACCAGCATTTTTGTGATTTTTGCCATATTTCCTCCTTTTAGAGATTACTATAATTTCAATATAAGTTATTATAATGAAAATTTGAATATATCTCTAATTTTGTCTATTAGCAAGGTTGTAACAGTTAAATCAGCACAAGTCCCTGGATTATAGTGAAAATCTTTTAGATATTTATCGAATTTTATTAACTTTAAATCATTATTTCTTCCAAAATATATGCTTTTTTGAATTAATCGACTCTTTTTCATTATCTTGTTGGCTTTTTCAACTCCAAATTTTCTTAAAATGTGACTATCAACCTCAAGACTAAGATAATTAATATAAAGCATAGTTATAGCTCTTTTGTATGAAATTTTTCTTCTTAAAGATAAGAAGTACGGAAGACCCATCTCTAAAATTTCTGAGTAGCAATCCACATAGCATTTGGAAATTCTATCCCAACCAGCACCAATCTTCATTATTTCATTAAATTTTAATTTATCATTATTAATTGAAATATTTCCTTTACCTTTGTATTTTTTAATTCCTGCAGGTTTTAAGTTCATTATTGCTTTAAAAATAAGTTTTCCATCTTTTTCGGAGATATTATCTAGTATATTTTGCAATTCTGATTTAAAATTTTTAAGTTTGTTTCTTGGAATTTTTAGAATTGGTGCACATAAAAGAATTATACCCAAATTATAATTTTCTCCTTGCTCCTGAAGACATTTTGATGAAGATTCATATATAGATTCACCTAAGCTGAGTTCATCTTTGACGAGAATTTCTGAAGTAATTTTTGCAACCCTTTCAAATTTTTTATGATCCATTCCAATTATCTTAGATTGTATACTATGATTTCCTGGTTTTAGTATCCTTAATTCCTCACAACAAGATTCATAAAATAATTTCTTTAAAAAGGACATTTATAATATTTTTTTTAAAAAATCTTTTACTAAAATTTCTGAAATATTTTTTTTTTCAATTTTCTGAATTCCCTTCCAAGATGGTATCCCATTTACTTCAATTACATAATAAGTTTTTCTATGGAGTTTTATATCAATTCCACCATAACCTAAATCAAGAATCTTAGATACTTTGATGCTAATTCTTTCTAATTCTCTTTTTACCAATATTTTCTTTATTGTTGCACCTTGAAAAACATTTGTAATAAAATGCTCTGACTTTCTTTCCATAGCAGAAATGATTTTGTGATTACTTACAAGTATTCTAAAGTCTGAAAATTTTTTTTCTTTTGATTTTAAAAATCTTTGAAGGTAGAAAACATTTCCTTTTGCTTTCATTCTCATTGATTTTTTGGGATCTTTAATTAGTAATATGTCCTTTCCTTGTGATCCGAAGATTGGCTTTAAAAGATAATTATATTTTTTATTTGTTGGGAGTTTTTTTAAATTGTTGCCAATACAAACAAAAGTTTCAGGAGATTTTATTTCATTTAATTCTAATAAACCTGTTGTTCTAATTTTATCTACAGTTTTTTCAATTACTCTAGCTGAGTTATGCACATAAATTTTCATTTTTTCTATTAAGTGAAGAATCGTTAATTTAGTTGTTATTTCTTCTAATGAACCAGCGTTTATGTACCTAACCCAAATTGCATCAAATTTACTTATTTTTTTTTCATTCAAGAAAGTAATTTTGTTATCTTTGAATTTTAATAACATATCGTCAAAGTTTAATTTGATGGCTGTACAATTATTCTTTTTTAAAAAAAAAATCTATTTGTTCGCTATGCCAGTCATGCAAATCTGAAAGAATCCCTACTAAAAACATTTTGTTAAGAAAATGAAGTTTCGATTAGTTTTTTGTTAATCTTACCAGCGGAGAATGACTTCCCGGATCTTTTAGAATTAATTATTACAACAGCTGGACTAAATAAAGATCCATCAATTTTATAAAAGTCTCCACCATAATTTTCAAATATCTCTTTAAAAGGTTTGCCGTAATCAACGGAATTACTACTAGGCATTTTTTTTGATAAATCTTTGAGATCTTTATCTGGTTCATCTATTGTTAATTGAACAATGCCACCATATATTATTGCATCATTAGTTCTTCCCATTCCACAAACAAAATTATTTGCAATTGGTGGTAGGGGAGCATACCCAGATCCATAAACAATTTTCTCAAGAGGAAATTTTAATTCATGAATTTTATGTATGGCAACTTCTAAGACTCTCGCAACAACCTGTATGTTTCCGCAAATTGAGGTTGTAGGAGTTAATATAAAAGTAATTTTTTCAGATTTGATTTTTGCATCTAGAGAAATTTTTTCCACTATTTCTTTGGGAGGAAATTTGTCAACTTCTAAAACAACACATGTTGAATTAGAATTATCTTTATAATTAAGTTCCTTGAATATTTTTTCTTTTTGTGCGATTGACCGAACGGGTCCTGAACCAAGTGAAAAAAAATCTTTTGAAGACAGACTCCAACCTGCATATTGAGAACCTAAACAAGCCAAAACTGGTTGCGATGCAAAAACTGATATATCATATGAAGTTAAGCTAGTTTTGTGGTTAGGCGTTAAACTGACTCTTCCCAAGCCTCCCAAACATATTTCAGCAATTCTTATCCCTGCCTCAATGCTTCCATCAATGTTTATACCTGCGTCAATTACTCTGGAGCCCATTGGACCTTTAGCTACTGAAATGTTTAATCTTTCACTTTCATCTATTAATGAATTTACTAACTTGTTTGTATTTTTATTTATTTTGTATGTCATTACCTTATCTATGATTTTTCTCAAGCTGATTTAAAACTTTATAGGATATTTTCTTTATTTTTTCACTCAATAAATCTCTTTGTGTTGATTTAAGATGTAAAAGACAAATAGGCTCATCCAGCATAATTTCATCACTGTAATTAGGTAATTCAGAAAATTTGTTGGTCATATCTAATTTTTTTATAAATTTTAATTTTTTTTTATCAATTAAAATTTTTTTTCTAGCATAGATTATTGTTGTGGAAAAATAGAATTTAGTAGGTTTGATCATTGAGAAATTAAGATCTAAATTAAAATTTTTTTTTCTTAATTTTGATATTATATTCATACTCAAACCAGGTCTTGGGTTAATTTCAATTAGATATATTCTTTTTTTATTTATAATAAGATCTAAATTATTAATACCATTCAATTTAAAAATCTTTGCAACTTTTTTTACCAAAATATTTAATCTTGAAAAAAAATCAGGTGTTACATTTTTTGTGATCAAACTCTCAATTAAAAATGGGTTTTTAGTTTTTTTTGCCATTAGTTGTTCGCATATGGCTAGTATAAATGCTAATTTTTTTTTGCAAAAAAATTGAATTGACAGAAATTCACCCTTTTTTATGAACTTCTGATAATATTCACCGTTTTCTAATCTTTCTTTATTTTCTATTTTTTTGATTCTCATTCCACCTACAGAAGAAAAACTTTTTATAAGCCAATCTGATGATTTTGGCTTAAAATAAGTTGATTTGGGAAAGGGTATTTTATTTTTTTTTAATTCTTTAAAAAATAAATCACTTTTTACTTTTTTTATGGTTGTAAGATTATTTCCAAAGTTTTTTCTACGCGAAATTATTTTTTTTTCACTTATTTCTTCTGCGAAACCACTGCCTACAAGAATTTCTTTATTTTTTTGGGGATCAATTAAATCAAGTATTTTCAGAATCTTTTTTTCATCAAATTTTTTAAGTAAAAATATTTTTTTACAATATTTTCTTAGATTAACACTCTGATGAATGCAGATGGCAAAAATCGTATAGTTTTGATAAAAAAGTTCTTTTGCTAGATCTTCACAGACAGAACTTATTATAATTATTTCTTTTTTTTTTAAAGTTTTAATATTTCTCTGGCTGTTTTTAATGCTTCATCAAAATTAAGATAAAGAGGTTTCTCGGTTTCACACATTTTTTCAAACATCTTGTATTGAGTTTTTACTTTAATATCACCCGATGTTAATGGTCCAATTGATAGGGCTCCGCAAGGATGTTTTTCGTCATCGTCTTTTAACCCAACACCTTCCAAGCCAGCTGGAGGGACAGCATTTACATCGGCAAGAATCATAGCGTTTGATGCAGTGCCAAGTTGATTTAAACTTATTACTTGAGTACCAGCTCTTGCAGCACAAAAGATAATATCAGCATCTGGAAGATAAGATGAATTTAGTTCGTCGGTTGATCCATCTCCAGGGGTAATGTCAACATCAAATCTTGATTTATATTCTTCAGATTTTTTTGCAACATTTTTGATTCCATCATACCCTACGATGGTGCATTTTGCACCTTGTTGTGCACACATAATTGAAGAAATTCCTCCGACAATTCCTTTTCCTCCATAAATTATTATATTTTTTTTTGCAAAATCGGTGTTAAATTTTTCCTTAAGGGTTTTTTCTGTGCAAGCAACCATTGCTGCAGCAGTAGTAAATGAGCCAGCTGGATCTGGAAAAACTGAAATTTCAAAAGGGGGAACCATAGATTCTTTTGCTGTATTCATCATATCAAGAGCTAGAGAAGCATCTTTTCCACAAATAAATACACCAGTTTTTTTTGCATTTGAGATTGACCTTGAAAAAATTGCATCTTGAACTAACCCCTTTACATCCGTTAGATTTACATTTGTGTATGGAATGACAAGGTCATATCCTGCATCACATGCCATATTGACATCAAATGGACTAACATTCTCTTGGGGACTTATCATATGTAAAATATTTTTCTTCATTACTATCCTAACTTTTTAATATTTTTCCTCTATTTCTTCCATCTGTCTTAATCAAAGAAATTTCCTTAAATTGTTTTAGTTTAATATAACTTTCTAATTCATTAAACAACTGATTTCTTTCTTTTGTGTTTTTACAGAAAACAAAACCAGTGGGTCCCCAAGATGACTGACCAAAACCCAGAACACCATTTTTGTTCAAAAGAGAAAAGATTTTTTTTATTTTTGAACTTGCATAATGATTTGGATTTCCATAGAAAATTTTTGACATATTTTTTTGAATCAAACGAATACCCTCAGCAAACTGGCCAAAATTTTTTTCCAATATTCCTGGTATAATTTTCATTAAAACAGCCTTGCAATTTTGATCAACAAATTTTGAATTAATACTTTTTAAATTTCTGAATTCCTCAATCTCATCGGTCCCTGAGGTTCCAACTAATTTATTTTCCAATATAAGTATAATTTTCCAAGTTTTAGGCCATTTTAAATTTAGAAATTTTAAAGGTAATTTTTTAGATTTTTTATTTTTTCCTAAATCAATAATGAAACCACCAGATTCAAAAGCTTCTATCCCGATTCCTGACCTATTGCCTCTATCAAGTGTTTTTGATATTTCTTGTATGTTCATTTTCAGGTCATTTAATTCAGATATCAAAAAGCCAACAGAGAGAGATAATTGGGTTCCAGAGCCTAATCCTTGATGAATTGGAATAAACTTTTCCACAACAATTTTACACTTCTTAATTTTTTTAATGTTTGAGAAAATCTTTAGTATTTTTTCAATTTTCTTTTTAAGGCTAGGGTTTTTTGTTTCCACCTCAAATTCCTTGTTTTCTTGAATAGTGATGATATCTTCAAATTTCGAAATAGTTAGCCCTAAACTACCAAAAATTCTATTAGAATTTTGATTTAGTTCTAAAAAGCCTAGATGAATCCTAGAAGGACTATTTAAAATTAATGTTTTTTTCACCTATATAAAAATTTTATAATTCATTATTATAGATAATGATTATACAATTATAATCGTTTTTCATATTTTTTAATTTTAAATGGAGATTTATAAATGAGTAAAGGAGAAATCAAGGTTTTCAAAGAATCAGAGATCAAGGATATTCTCGAAAAAGAATTTGATGATTGGACATATGATGGAAAATGGATTAGGAAAAAATATAAGACCAGCAGTTGGAAAGGTACCTTGATGGTAATTAATACGATAGGACATCTTGCAGAAGCGGCTTGGCATCACCCTGATTTAATAGCTTCATATGCTTTTGTGGAGGTGAAATTAATGAATCATGGAAAAAAAGGAATAACGCAACTTGATTTTGATTTAGCCAGAAAAATGGATGAAGTGATTCTTTGGAATCCAAAAGATTCCAATTCAAGTTTAGAGGGGACACCAGAAGATCCTAAATTTGCATATGTTAAATACAAAAAAAAATAATCAAAGAAAATGTATGTTTTGTTCAACATTTTGTTTTGATTTTCAAAAAGAATTAAATCAAAAAGAAATCTTTTTCAATGATTGTTCAGAGTATAAAGACAAGGTTCAGAATTATTCTTTAAATTCTAAACCAATGATCAAAGGAAAGATTGTAACACTTGAAAAGGCGATAAAAGAATTAAGAAAAATAGTAAATTGCAGTGAAGAGATCCATCTCGAAGGATTTAGTTGTGATCAAAAAACAACTCAGACTGCTTTGCGGTTTGCCGAACAAAAAAAATGTTCAATTAATCATATGCAAGGAAAAAGAATAAATAAATTTTTTTCATCATTTCAAAGGTATGGTGGTTCAATTCTATCATTTAATGAATTAAAAAATAGATCGGATTTTCTGATTTTTATTAATATAAGTGAAACATCAATATGTGATTTTTTTTTGAAAAAATTAGAATGGAGTAAACAAAAAATGGAAAAAAATTTTTTTTTTTTCAACAATTCAAAGTTTGGAAAAAAAAAATTTAATGGTCTGTTGTTGCAAGAAAAAAAATTAGTTAATTTCCTTAATCTAACAAAAAGATCTTTAATCAGTGAAAAAATAAATCACAAAAATGAAAATTTCCTTAATTTGTTGTCCAAATCCAAATACCCAGTAATAATTTACAATCCTGATGAAGATGACCAGATTTTGACTAACTCATTATTAGATTTCATAAAATTTACGAGTAAAAAAAAAAGAATCAGACTTTTAAGTTTGTTAGGTGCTAACAATTCAGCTGGTTTTATCAATTCTTGCATAACAAAAACTGGATTTCCTAATGGTATAAATTTTACTGACAATGGAGCTGAATATGAACCCCATAACATTGATGTATCAAAAATGAGTGTTTTTAAGGATTTACAAATTTACATTTCAAGTTTTGAAAGTATGCCAAAAATAGAATATTTCAAAAAAAATGTATTTATAGGAAATCCAAATTTGAGAGAAAAGGTTTTTTTCGATGTATACATTCCAACAACTACTCCAGGCATTGATTCTAACGGTTTAGTTGTTAGGTCAGATGGAGTTGGAATTATAAAATTAAGTAAAATCATTGAATCTCAATACATAGAAGCATCAAAAATTTTTTTAGATTTAATGTAAAGATAAAATGTTAAAAAAAAAAATTACTATTGAAGATACATTTGCCGAAGCCTTCCCAATGAAAGCTACAAGGTTGGTCATTACAGCACATAATGAAATATGGGCAATTAAAGCAGCTGAGTCATTTACTGGTTTTGCAACATCAGTTATAGCTTGTGGATGCGAAGCAGGTATAGAAAAAATTTTAAGTTCTAGAGAAACACCTGATGGTAGACCAGGGGTATCAATTTTAGTTTTTTCAATGTCTTCTAAAGAACTAGCAAAGCAAATATTAAATAGGGCTGGACAATGTGTAATGACATCACCAACATCCTCACTTTTTTCAGGAAACAATGGTAGAGTAAAAATCAATTTAGGTAAGTCACTTAGATATTTTGGTGATGGTTTCCAAATTTCTAAGGTAATCAATGGGAAAAGATTTTGGAGAATTCCAGTTATGGATGGTGAATTCTTATGTGAAGAATATGCATATCAACAAGAAGCAATTGGGGGAGGTAATTTTCTAATAGTTGGAAAAAACATAGATGGTGTACTTCGAGCAGCTGAAAATGCTGTAAATCAAATAAAAAAAATTAAAAATGTAATTTTACCGTTTCCAGGAGGTGTTGTTAGATCAGGGTCAAAAGTTGGTTCTAAATATAAGAATTTGATAGCCTCAACTAATTTTGATTATTGCCCAACTCTAAGAGGTATGGTTGATTTAAAAATAGACAATACTGCAGAATGTGTTTTAGAAATAGTAATTGATGGTCTAGAGAAGAAAGATATTGAAAATGCAATGAAAGCAGGGATTTTGGCGATTATAAATTCTAATAATAAAAATATTCTTTCGATTTCAGCTGGAAATTATGGAGGAAAACTTGGTCCGTATCTATTTAACTTAAAGGAGATAATTAAATGAAAAAAGTTATTCTCAAGACATTAAGACAAATTGACGGAACACTTGATTTAAAAAATATAAGTCTTATCAATGCAAAAAAAATTAATACAAAAAATATCGAAAAAATTTCTTTGATTTATAAAAATAAAGAAATTAAATTATCCAAAATTTTTTCAATAAAAATTATTAAGACTCAGAAGGAAGTAAATGAAATAAATCTCAAAGGCTGTAATAGTTTATGCAATTATTTAGGTTACAAGTGGAAAAAAGATATATTGACCGTCGAATCTAATCTTGGATCTTATGTTGGAAGTAAAATGGAAGGAGGTGAAATAAGAGTTGATGGTTCAGTTGAAGATTTTTTGGGTTCTGGAATGTTGGGTGGAAAAGTTATTATAAAATTAAATGCAAAAGATTATGTTGGATCGGCATCATTTGGGGAAAAGATAGGAATGAATGGAGGGGAGATCTTAATTTCTGGTAATGTAGGTAAATATGCCTGTAACTTTATGAGAAGAGGATTAGTAATGGTCAAAGGTAGTGTTGATGCATACTCCTGCTATAATATGATTTCCGGGACTCTAATAGTTTTTGAGAATGTGGAAAAGAATTTTGGTATTTCAATGAAAAGAGGAACTCTAATTTTTTTTAAAGATAATTTTATCGATGATGCCAACTTTGTTAAAACAGGAGAATTTGATTTAAGTTATCTAAAATTGATCAATAAATATTTATTTGATGAATATTCCATAAAACTTTCGACAAAAAAAAATAAATTTATAAAATATTCTGGTGATAGAAACCTCAATGGACTTGGAGAAGTTTTTGTAAGAAAAGCTTAATGATTTTTTAACTCACTATTTTTTTTTTTTAAAGAGTCTATTAGGAAATCAATGCCCTTTTCTTTAATTATCTGACTAAATTCAGATTTTTTTGTTGCTATTTCACTAATTGAACCCGCCAATAAGACATCAAAAATTTTCCATTCTTTTTCTTCAGTTTGATTTAACAAATAATTTATCTCAATTTTTTCATGATCATTAATTAATAGTGAAGTCTGAACATAGAAATATTTTTCACCTATTTTTCTTTTCCCATTAATTTGAAAAGTGGGTTTTTTTATTTTTTTGAATCTTTTTATATAATTTAATGCAATATATTTTCGGAAAACCAAATGAATTTTTTCCTGTTGATCTTCAGAAAATCTATTCCATTTTTCACCTATGATCATTCTTATCATTTTTTTTGTGTTATAGGTATTTTTAATAAGATCTGATGATGATTTAACATAATCAGTATTTTCCAATTTACTTATATTAATTAGCCCATTTTGTAAAAGAATAATATTTTTTAATTTTTCTTCATCTGAGATTGCACTTTTATTTAAAAGAAAGACAAATATAAGTAATAAAATTAATAGATTTCTAAATTTAAAATTTGAAAAAAAACTGGATATTACGCAATACATTGCTAATGTTTATAACTCATAAAACAATTCAGATAAATAAGAAATGACTAAAAAAATACTTATTACAGGTGCCAATGGATTTTTGGGATCTGCCATTACAAAACTAGCTGTCAAAAAAGGTTTCAAAGTAAATGTTTTAGTAAGGAAAAAATCCAATTTGGAAAATTTAGAGAAAATTTCTTCCAGAATTAACATTTATTACGGTGATGTTACTCTAATTGAAAGCATACATGATGCTATTTTTGATAGCGACATAGTTTTTCATGTTGCTGCTGATTATAGACTATGGGCAAAAAAACCAAGTGAAATTTATATGTCAAATGTATTTGGGTCAGAAAACATAGCTTTAAAAGTTATAGAGCTAAAGAAGTTCCTTATTTATACCTCAAGTGTAGCAACCTTAGGTATAAAAAATGGAGAAATATCAGATGAGAAAAACCTTGGAGACTTCAGCCAAATGCTGGGAGACTACAAAAAATCAAAATTTTTAGCCGAAATGATTATAAAAAAATTAATTAAAAAAAAAAAATTAAAATCAATCATTGTTAACCCCTCAACACCTATAGGTCCGGGGGACATTAAACCTACACCAACAGGTAAAATCATTTTAGATATTCTAAAAAAAAAAATGCCTGCTTATGTTGATACAGGATTAAATTTTGTACATGTTGAAGATGTTGCTGAGGGTCATTTCTTAGCACTTAAATATGGAAAAGTTGGAGAAAATTATATTTTAGGAGGAGAAAACTTAGATTTTAAAAGTTTTATTGATTTAGTTGCTGAATTAGGCGGAGTACCAAAGACAAATATAAAGTTAAACCAAAAGTATTTATACCCATTAGCTTATATGAATGAGATTTTTGCTAAATATTTTTTTAATCACAACCCATCTCTTACTATTGATGGATTAAAAATGTCAGAAAAAAAAATGTTTTTTTCATCCGATAAGGCAAAAAAGAAACTTCATTATAGACCTAGAAACATAAAAAATGCTATAAAAGATGCTGTAAACTGGACAAAAACTAATTTTTTAAATAATATCGATAAGAATGAAGGCTTTAAAAAAAAATAAATCGTTAAGAATTGTTTTAGCTCAGCCTAGAGGCTTTTGTGCCGGAGTAGAAAGAGCAATAGAAATAGTTGAGAGAGCTTTAAAGATCTATGGACCTCCAGTCTATGTTAGACATGAAATTGTTCATAATAAAAGGGTCGTCAATAATTTGAGTTCTAAGGGTGCGATTTTTGTCAAAGAGCTTGACCAAATTCCAGAAGGTGCTGTGACAGTATTTAGTGCACATGGTGTTGCAAAAAAAGTTGAGGATACTGCAAATGTAAGGAATTTACCTGTTTTGGATGCAACTTGTCCTTTAGTTGCAAAAGTTCATAAAGAAGGCCAGCGATATTCACAAGGTGGCTTTGAAGTGATTTTGATTGGTCATGAGGGTCACCCAGAAGTTGAAGGAACAATGGGGAGAATTTCTGGTCCTGTATATCTTGTTTCAAATACTGATGATGTAAAGAAACTTAAGGTAAAAAACCCAGACAAGTTATCGTATGTTAGTCAAACTACATTATCTGTTGATGATACGAAAGATGTTATTAATGCACTTCAGGATAGATTCCCAAACATTATTGGTCCTGATGTTAAAGATATCTGTTATGCAACTCAGAATCGTCAATCAGCAGTCAGAGACTTGGTTAAAGAAGTTAATCTAGTTTTAGTCGTGGGTGCAAGAAATAGTTCTAATTCTAATAGATTAAAAGATATTGGAGCAGAGTCTGGAGTAAAGACACATTTAATTGAAACAGCAGATGATATGTCTTTGGACTGGTTTGAAAATGTAGATTCAGTTGGAATAACTTCAGGTGCATCCACTCCTGATGAACTAGTTAAAGAAGTGATTGATAAAATCTCAACATTCACTTCCATAAAAATAGAAAAGCAATCAGGAAAGAAAGAAAATGTAGTGTTTAAACTTCCAAAAGAGTTGTTAAATTTTGAGATGGCAAATTAGATAAAATTTTTAGGTTTTTAAAGTTATGGGAATTCCAGTTATTCAACAATTAAGAGTAGGCGCTTATATTATTAAGCAAAAATTATTAGGGAAAGAAAAATATCCATTAGTATTAATGCTGGAACCTTTGTTTAGGTGTAATCTGGCATGTGCAGGTTGTGGAAAAATTGATTACCCCAAAGAAATTTTGGACCAGAGATTGACTGTAGATCAGTGCATAGAATCTGTTGAGGAATGTGGTGCTCCAATTGTTTCAATTCCTGGAGGAGAACCATTGATTCACAAGGAAATGCCAATTATTGTTGATGAACTAGTGAAAAGGAAAAAATTCGTATATCTTTGTACTAATGCACTTCTAATGGAAAAGAAAATGGATGATTATAAACCAAGCCCTTACTTTACTTGGTCAGTCCATCTTGATGGAATGAAAGATGAACATGATAAGTCTGTATGCCAAAAAGGGGTTTTTGATAGGTGTGTTTCTGCAATTAAAAAAGCAAAATCCCTTGGATTTAGATGTAATATAAACTGTACAATTTTTGATAATGTTAAAGAAGAAGCATTAAAAGAGTTTTTGGATTTTGTAACAAAAGATCTTAAAGTTGACGGCATTACCATCTCACCAGGTTTTGCATATGAGAGAGCTCCAGATCAAGAGCATTTTATAAAAAGATCTAACACTAAAAAGTTTTTTAGAAATGTTTTTAAATCAAAAAACTTTAAAAATTGGGATTTTAGTCACTCTGGACTCTATCTAGATTTTCTTGCTGGAAATCAGTCTTACAAATGTACTCCCTGGGGAAATCCAACCAGAAATATTTTTGGCTGGCAAAAACCGTGTTATTTAATAGGGGAAGGTTATGTGAGTTCATTCAAAGAATTAATGGAAACCACTCAATGGGAAAAGTATGGAACAGGTAATTACGACAAATGCTCAGATTGTATGGCTCATTGTGGTTATGAAGCTTCAGCGGTTTCTGATGTTTTTGCAAGTCCTATGAAAGCTATTAATGTTGCATTAAATGGACCCAAGACAAATGGCCCTATGGCTGAAGAAATAGATCTGTCAAACTCTAGAGACCCAGAGTTTGTTTTTGACTCTCATGTTAAAAAAATGCTCGATGAGATTCATAAAGAAAAAGAGAGCATAAGTTAAAATTATTTACTTAATTTAAATCCAATTTCTTTTAATTTTTTTTTTGATTTTAAATAGTACTTCATTAATCGGGTTAAATATATAATTCTTGTTGGCTTTTTCAAAAGAGCAATCAACAATTTTCTTTGAATAATTTCACCATTTTCATCGATTATATCTGTAATAAATTTGGGTATTGAAAAATTAAGATCATCAAAAATAACCCTTATGGCACAAAAATCAACTCTATTTCTAATAGCTACTTCTTGAATATGAGATGATTCCATATCAACAGCTGAGATATGTTTGGATTTAATAAACATTTCATTTCTATATTCACTAAGATTTTCAATGTTCGAACTTGTAATCAAATTACATTCAAAAAAACTGAAATCATTTAAGATTTTTTTAAAGTAAAAATTAAATTTTTTTGAGGTTTGTGATCCTTTACTTCTTTTATTAAATATTATTTTTGGAATTATAACCTCAGAGTTTTTTAAATTTGTGTCAATTGAACCAGCAAAACCCAAACTCAAAACGACATCAACTTTTCTTTTAATTAATTTTTTTGTTGCTTGAATGGCTTTTTTCCCATAACCAGATTCGATGATTAGATTGCTTTGTTGAGTTATTAATTTTTTCTCTCTATCTAATCCCACTATAACGCCAATCAAAGGCCGTTTATTTTTATTAGACACCGTGTATTGGATTTATTGAGTTTTTATTTAATAGATTTTTTACTTTTGAGATTGCAAGTAATGGAAAATATTGAGAGTAACCATGATATTTTAAATAAAAAACTTTTGGGAATCCCACAGCTGTATAATATTTTTCTTCCCATTCTAGTTTATTTTTTAACAAATATTGAATTCCTTTTTCAACTTCCTTGCAATCGAGTTCTCCTGCTGAAATGAGCCCCATTATCGCCCATGCTGTTTGTGATGGTGTGCTTTTCTTCACAAAGTTTTCGAAACCCTTATAATATGATTTTCCATCTTCACCCCATCCTCCATCCGATCTTTGCATTGATTTAAGGTATCCAATGGATTTTTTTAGAATTTGTTTTTTTTCAGAGAATTCAATTAGATTTAAGGCACTTAAAACTGACCAAGTCCCATAAATGTAATTTGTTCCCCATCTTCCAAACCAACTTCCATCTGACTCCTGTTCTGAAATTAAGTAACGAATACCTTTCTTAATTGCATTTTCATTTTTAGGGTCATTTTGTTGTTTTAGGAAACTGAGACATCTAGCTGATACATCGGCAGTAGGGGGATCTAGAAGTGCTCCATGATCAGCAAATGGAATGAAATTTAAATAACTGTAATTATTATCTATATCAAAAGCACCCCAACCTCCGTTTTTTGATTGCATTGCAATTATCCATATTCTTGTTCTTTCAAGACATTCCTTGATTTTTTTACTTTTTTTTTCTCTATTGTATCTGTCAAGGAACATTCCAACTAAAGCAGTATCGTCAACATCTGGATAGTAATCATTATTAAATTGAAATGCCCAACCTCCAGGATTAATTTTACCTTGACCAACAGACCAATCACCTTTCAATTTTATTTCTTTTTTTAAAAACCAATCTGCTATGTCATCAACATTTTTGTTATTTTCCATTAAAACATGTCCCATCCATCCAGTATCCCAAATGGGTGAAACACAGGGTTGGCAGTAGGCCATTTCTTTTTTTTCAACAATTAAGTTATTTATTGCCTTTTTTGCAGTCAAGATTTCATTCTCAAAACGCGACTCATCAATATTCATTGCAATCAGTGCATTAACCATTGCCGGAAATATACCTCCCAAACCATCCTCACCATTGAGTCTTTCTGTAACCCAATCATATGATTTTTCTATGCATTCGCTTTTATATTTTTTTGAAAAAATTATTGGGAAAATTTTTCTTGAAATTTTATCTAAGAATAAAAAAATTTTTGAAATGAATTTCTTGTCATCAATGCCTTTAACATAGTTAGTTTTATTTTTTGAATTTAAAAACAACTCATCCACAGAAATTCCATTGGGATTGTTGGCAACTGGTTTCTTATGCATAATTATTAAAAGCGGAACCAAAACGGTTCTTGACCAATATGAAATTTTGTAGATGTTAAAAGGAAACCATTTTGGAAAGTTTATAATTTCAATTGGCATATAAGGAATTGAATCCCAAGAGACCTGACCAAATAATGCTAACATAATTTTTGTGAAAACATTTGCATTTTCAGCCCCTCCATTTTTCTTAATAAAATTTTTTGCTTTTATCATTTTTTCATTTGAATTACTCAAACCCGACAATTTAAGAGCGTAATATGCTTTTATTGAAGCACTTAAATTTGATTCACCATCAAAATATAAAGGCCAGCCTCCATCTTTGGACTGAGAATTAAGAAGATATGATGAAATTTTTTTTTCTAACCTTATATTTATTTCCCCCAAAAAGTGCATAAGAAGTACATATTCAGATGGAATTGTACAATCAGCTTCAAGTTCATATACGAAAGATCCATCTTTTAATTTAAACTGTTTTTGATCGCTAAGTTTTTTTTTAAGCTTTAAATCAAAATGCTTAATTATTCCGTCTAATTTATGCATAATTTTTAATAAACTTAATAATTTAAAAATTCAACAGCTTTTTTTCCTGAGAGAATAGAGGATTCAATTGTACATGGTAAATCGTGTTGAGTCCAGTCTCCTGCTAATAAAATATTCTTAGGGATTTGATCTATATTTTTAATTAGTTTGATGTTTTTTGGTGATTGATGATAGGTTGCTTTTTTTTCTCTGACAATTTGAAACTGTAAAAAATTTATTCTTTCTCCAAGGTAACAACAGATTTCATCCCAAACTCTGTTGGCTATTTGTTCAGAGTCAATTAGATTAAAGGAATTTGCATTACTGATTGTGACTGAGATATGATTATGTTTTACAAATACCCAATCGGAAATTGAATTTATAAGTCCAAAAATTGGTTGGGTAAATTCAGTTAAATTTTTTTTTGAGATTTTAAAATGTATATTTAAAATAGTATTGTAATTTTTTGGCAATGTCATTTTTGGTAAAAGTTTATTGAGATTTGTAGGGGGTAAACACAAAATTATTTTTTCATCATTTTCCACTCTAATTCTTTTTTGATTAAATATTAAATTAATAACTTTTCCATTTTTTATCTCAATTTTTTTCAGCAAGCTATTAAACTGTATTTTTTTACCATTTCTTTTGATGAATTTTAATGATGGTTCAATTAAGGTTTTATTCCAGTTAAATAGTGGTTGTAATATATGGCAGTATTTTTTTCCTCTGAAAAAGGTTTTTCTTAATACATTTGACAACACCCTTGCTGAAGCTTCTTCTGCAGATGTATTCATCACACCAATTGTTAGTGGTTCCCAAAAAGTATTATAAATTCCAGAATTTCCAACTAAATCAAATACAGTTTTTTTTTCTTGTGGAAAAAGAAATTTAAAAAAAGAAAGATAGTCAAAAAAACTTGAATCTGGAATTAGGTTTTTTTTATTAGAAAAAAGAAGTTTGGGAAAATTATTTTCAAGTTTTAAATCCCATTTTTTTTTTTTAATATGATCATAAAAATTAAAATTAGGAGAAATGACTTTTAAAGTTTCAAAAGAGCCAATATCTTTGCAAAAATCTATGAAATTTTCATTTGCAGAAAAAACCAAATGATTTCCGTTGTCTATTTCAATTTTTGTTTTTTTATCATAAAAAGATCTGCATCTCCCCCCAGCAAATTTTGATGATTCAAATAATTCAAAATTTATTTTTTTTTTAATTGCATTTACTGCTGAAGACAAACCAGAAAGACCAGAACCAATTATGTATATTTTCTTTGCGATAATTTCACCTCAATATAAATCTTATAAATATAGATAATTTGTCAATGTAATTTAATTTAATTTTCTTATTTAAATGTATGTTTTTATTAAACATTTTTTTGTGTAGAGTCCTGTAAAAAAGTTTCATGATTTCTGAGCCAACTATTTTTTTTTTGTCAAAATTTTCAGATAATTTATCCGATTTAAGAAAATAAAAATTTGCTTCGATAAGTAGATCTTGAAGTATATTTTGAATTTTTGAATTTTTCTTTAATAGTCTTAAATTTTTTTCAACTTTATATTTTTTGATTAATTCCATTGGTATGTAGCATCTATTTATCTTAAGATCTTCGTTAAAGTCTCTAACAATATTTGTAATCTGAAAAGCCATACCAAGCGAATAAGCATATTTTTGGCCCAACTTTGATTTAAGCCCAAAAACTCTTATGGATAACAAACCTACTGATACGGCAACTCTTGTGCAATATAATTTAAGGTTTTTTTTGGAAGGGAATTGGATTTTCTTTGATACATCCATCATCATCCCATCTATTACCGCAAAAAAATCTTCTTTTCTTAATTTGAACTTGTTAATTGAAAATGCTAATTCCCTTAATAGTCGATTTCTCCCAATTTTTTGATTATACAACAAATTAATATTTTTTTTCCATTCCTTAAGTTTATTTTGTTTGGAAATTTTGTTTCCAGAATTATCCGCTATGTCATCCACTTTTCTGCAGAAATCGTAAATCGCAAACATACCTCTTTTCTTTGAGGGTTCAAGTAGTTTCATTCCCCAATAAAAAGATGATCCAGATTTTTTTACTATTCTTTCTACGAAAAGTTGATCACTTAAGGACATTAGTTAAATAAAAAAAGTCAATACTTTTACTTTTAAGCTCTTTCTAATGAAAACTTAGCTGGAGCAGCAATTCCCAGAGCGCCAAGAACATTTCTCACTATACTTTCTGAATCAACCCCACATTCAATATTTTGCTGATCAGGCTTTCCGTGATTAATGAAAATATCAGGAAAGAAGATTGGTCTGAATTTAAGTCCTTTGTCTAAAGCACCAGATTTTGTAAGGAAAGACATTACTTGAGCTGAGAAGCCACCAATAGATCCTTCCTCAACGCTTACAAGGACTTCATGATCTCTTGCTAATTGTGTGATTAGTAACTGGTCAACTGGTTTTGCAAATCTTGCATCTACCACTGTTGTTGACAAACCATATGAGGCAAGAATTTCTGATGCAATCATTGAATCTTTTAATCTTGTACCAAGAGAAAGAATACAAACTTTGCTCCCTTTTCTAATAATCTTACCTTTTCCAATCTCCCATAATTCAGGTTTTTCATTAATTTTAACACCAACACCTTCACCTCTTGGATATCTAAATGCACAAGGTTTGTCATTTATTAATGTTGATGTTGCAATACAGTTACATAGTTCATTTTCATCACTTGGTGCCATAACTATGAAATTAGGAAGTGTGCACAAATATGTCAGATCAAATGAACCGGCATGAGTTGCTCCATCTGCTCCAACTTGACCGGCTCTATCGATTGCAAAACGAACAGGCAATGATTGAATGGCTACATCATGCACCACTTGATCATAAGCTCTTTGAAGGAAAGTTGAATATATGGTTGCGTAGGGTTTCATTCCTCTTGTTGCCATACCAGCAGCAAATGTGACTGCATGTTGCTCGGCAATCCCAACATCAAAGGTTCTGTTTGGGAATTCTTTTTCAAACAGGTCCAAACCTGTTCCTGACGGCATTGCGGCAGTTATAGCTACTATATTTTTATCTTTTTTTGCTTCTTTAATCAGAGCATTTGCGAAAACTTTAGTATATGAAGGTACTTTAGAAGAAGATTTTACTTGTTTACCAGTTATTACATCAAATTTACTCACACCGTGATATTTATCTTCAGATTTTTCTGCAGGTTCGTAACCATAGCCTTTTTTGGTCACAACATGGACAAAAACAGGACCATCCCATTTTGATTTCTGAAGGTTTCTTAAAACAGGGAGAAGGTGATCTAAGTTATGTCCATCTATTGGACCAACATAGAAAAAACCAAGCTCTTCAAACAAAGTTCCACCTGTAACCATACCTCTCATATATTCTTCTGCTTTTGCAGCCATATTTTGAAAACTTTTTGGAAATTTTTTAGCCATATGTTTAGCTAGACTTCTTGCGGATTGGAATGTCTTACCAGATAATAATCTTGACAAATAAGCGCTCATCGCACCAACAGGTGGAGCAATAGACATATCATTGTCATTTAAAATTACAATCAATCTTGCATTGGTAGAACCTGCATTGTTCATAGCTTCGTATGCCATTCCAGCACTTATGGCACCGTCACCAATAACACAAATGACTTGATGATCTTCTTTCTTAAGGTCTCTCGCTACAGCAATTCCTAATCCAGCAGATATTGAAGTTGAAGAATGTGCTGCACCAAAGGGGTCGTAGTCACTTTCAGTTCTTTTTGTGAAACCATAGAGCCCTCCAGGTTGCCTGATGGTTCTAATTTTATCTCTTCGACCAGTGATAACCTTGTGAGGGTAGCATTGATGTCCTACATCCCAAATTAATTTATCTTTTGGAGCATTAAAAACGCTATGAATTGCAATTGTGAGTTCTACAACACCAAGTCCAGCACCAAGGTGCCCTCCCGTGACTGAAACTGCATCAATTACTTCTTCTCTTAATTCTTTACAAATCTGTTTTAAATCAGAATCATTAAATTTTTTCAGATCTTTTGGAAATTTGACTTTGTCTAATAAATTTTTTTTAAGACTCATAAAACATTCACTGTTTATTTAAACAATAATTATATTTAATCCCACATTATCCCTTTTATAAAACAAAAAATCAAATCAATCCTATTTAATTTAATATTTTTTTCTAAAGGATCATTTTTTTTTAGCAAATAACATAACCGTTTGGCAATATTTAAAATTATTAATGTTTCTTTTTTTAATCTCCAAATTTTAATAAGCCGAAGACTTTTCTTAGTATTCTCAAGCAAATCCTCTATTTTTTCAATAATTTCAGTTTTTAATTTCTCAAATTTTTTATTTGATTTTCTTGATGAAAGACATTTTCTATTTAGCGAATATTTTCTAAAAAATGATTGAGGAATATAAACTCTGTCCAAATTCAAATAGTCTTTTTTACAATCCTGAATGTGATTAATAATTTGAAGAGCAGTGCAAAGTTGATCTGATGCTAAAAAGATTTCAGACAAATTTTTATTTTCTTTTAATTCAATATGACACAAATCAATTACAAATCTTCCAACTGGATTAGCAGAATATTTGCAATAATATAATAATTCACTCCAATTTTTATAATTTTTTTTGTCAGCGTCCAGAAGAAATGCCTTGAGTAGATTTCTTGAATATTTTTTTCCAAATGGAAATTTAACAAACAAAGATATTATATCGTTCAAGACCTTTAAATCTGTCAAATTTTCTTGGTTTAATGTTTTGTCAAAAAAATTGAGGATTGTTTTTTTCTCACTGGATTTAAGTTTTTTGTGATCAGCCACATCATCTGCTGTTCTTGCAAAAAAATAGAATTTTCTTATCACAGTCTGCGTGCGTTTGTTCATAATAAATGAAGAAACAGGAAAGTTTTCATCTGAATATGTTTTTCCAGATAAAATATTCGAAATTTTTTTTGCATCAATTTTTTGTTGTCTTTTAATATTTTCTTCCTTTCCAGACATTTCCATCTCTAAAAAAATAGTTCAGGGCTGAATTTGCTGTCATACACATATACATAAAACCTGAAATTGGGAGAGAAAAATAATAAATAAAGCTTAATTTATAAAATTTTATTGTTGGTATCAATGAAAATGTCATTAGAAAAATTGTAATTAAATTAATAAAAAATTCATTTTTTTCAAAATTTGAGAATTGTTGTAATAAATTTAAATAAGGAAATAGATAAATTATTAGCATTCCAAAAATTGATAGAATAACAAATAATATTGAATTTTTTAGTTGTTCAAAAGCAGTTCTAGTGACCATATTCCATATTTCTGAAAGGTTTTTATAACTTCTATGGCTAGACACTCCGTTTGTAAGTCCCAGCCAAATTCCCCCTTTTTCTTTTAATAGTTTTGCTAAATTACAATCATCAATAATCTTGTGTTTTATTTTTTCATAAAGATTTTCTTCAAAAAAAGCTGAAGATCTGCATAAAATAAACCCTCCTGCAGCCGCAGCTATTTTTTTTTTTATAATTATTAACCTTGCTGAATGGATAAATTTTTTGAAAAAAGTACACGAACGATGGAATCAATAATCTTTCCCAAAACAAAGTGCAATTAAGTTTTGCCATTAATGATAACATTATTAGTTTTTCAGATTTTAAGAATCCCAGAGTATCTTTAATTATATTACTCTCCATTGTTATATCAGAATCTAAAAACAAGAAATGTGAAAAATTTTTGTTTTTCAAATGATCAACAGCTTGTTTTAAGGCCCAAACCTTCCCAGACCAAGCTTCTGGTAATTTTTTTCCATTCAAAATTCTAAAATTTTTAAAACCATTTTTTTTTAGAAATTTTTTTGAAATTTCGGCAGTGTTGTCAATACTGTTATCATCTATGATCAAAATAAATTTTTGTTTAAAGCTTTGTTTTAGGATGGACTTAAGTGTTTTAATTATATTTGTAGCTTCATTTCTAGCTGGAATTACGATACATAATTTTTCTTTAGTTAAGTTTTGTTTTGTTTTTTTATAACAAAAATTTTCAAAAATAATTTTGTTAGTCCAGAAAAGGTCAAATAAACCTTGTTTTTGTCTAGAATAAAAAAAAAATAAATAAATCCAAATAAGTAGAGAAAAACAAGAAAGATAAAAATCCATAAGGAATCCTAGCAAATTTGCAAAAATACAACAATTTTTTTAATTTCAAAAAAAAAAAATCAATTTGTGTTGAAATAAAAGAATATTATGTATATGTTTTAGTATGTGATCAATTTTTATACAATTATTAATAATGATTAAAAATTAGGCAATTAATTCAGAAAGGACTTGAAAATGTTTAAAAAATTATTGATATCGAGCGCTGTTGCTCTTCCTCTGACCTTTGCAGTAGATGCCAAAAGTTTTGAGTTTCCTGAAAAACCACCTTTTGGTGAACTTTCAGCAAATGTAAGTTATTATACCAATTACATATGGAGAGGTGAGGAACAAACCGGTGGTATGGCAATACAAGGTGGATTTGATTATTCCGTAAACTTGATTGACACTTATGTAGATTTTTATTTAGGAACCTGGGCTGCTAACCTTAACACTAATGGTTTTGGAATGGAATTAGACTATTACGGCGGTCTTACTGGAGCTGTTCCTGGTATTGAAGATTATCTATCTTGGGATGCAGGATTGCTTTATTACGACTATCCAGGTGCTTCATCACAATCTCCAGATGGCGATGACTCAACTGGCGGATCTGGGACTAGAAGTATGGAATTTTTAGAATATTATGGTTCAGTCGGAATATCGGGTCTCCCAGCTGATTTAGGCATTTCTTATTATTTTGGATATTCACCAACAGGTTTTAATGGAAATTATGATTATACTTATCATAATGTTAGTGCAGAAGTTCCTATTCCTACTACCCCATTTACTTTGTATGGAGGGGTTGGCTTCACTGATTCTGATACAGATGATAATGTCACTGGAGCTGGATTTACAGACTATAAAGTGGGTGTTTCAACATCAATATTTGGTCTAGACTGGGGAGTAGAGTACACAGGAACAAGTGATTATGCGGCACCTGGCGTTGATGAAGATACGACTGCTGGTGGGGATCATATCGTGGGTTATGTTTCCGCTAGTTTCTAGAAAATCTGAACACTAATTCAAGTCTCAAGTCAAACTAAAGGGCGAGCGATCGCCCTTTTTTTATTTGCTTCGCATAAAGTAATTACCAAAAGTGTAAGTACAAACAAAGACCCAATTTGGTGAAGCAGGCCAAGAGAAATGGGTATATATAATTTAAGAATTACAATTCCAAGAACATATTGAAAGATGATTGCAAATAACAAGATGAAAAATAAAATTTTAAAATTGTAAAAAAAATTATCACGATAAGCTTTAAAAATTGTGTGAAGAATGAAAAGTAAAGTTATTGTTGCTAAGAATCTGTGGAGGAATTGCAAGAAACCTTGGTCATTAAAAAGGGTTTCAATATCAGGTAAATTTTCGTATAGAAGGATTGGGGGTAGAATGCCATCACCCATTAATGGAAAGTTATTATAGGATATACCTGCATCTGTCCCAGATACAAAAGCCCCTGTGCAAATTGTTAAAAATAAAAGAATTACAGACAGTTGAAAATTCTTTTTGTGAATTTTGAGCTGAAATGTTGACAGGTATTTAAGGTTTTTCTTGTTTTTAGAAAAAATATTCCAAAAAAAATAGAGTAATATAGCATAAATAACAAAAGCAGTTATAAGGTGGGCTGAAAGTCTGAAATGACTAACATCCGGACTCTCAATCAAGCCACTTTTTACCATATACCAACCCATAAATGCCTGAAAAAAACCTAAAATTGATAATATGAAAATTAATTTTTTTTCATTTTTATCAAAACCTTGTTTTATCCATATAAAAATTAAAGGAAAAAAAAATGTAATTCCAATTAATCTTCCCCAAATTCTATGAAGGTATTCCCAGAAAAAAATTTTCTTAAATTCAGCTAATGAAATGTCAAAGTTCTTTATTTGGTATTCTGGAAACTTCTTATAAGTGTCGAATAATCTTAACCAATCAGTGTCATTCATTGGGGGGATTATACCACTTAAAAAATTCCAGTCGGTCATTGAAAGTCCGGAGTCAGTTAGTCGAGTTATACCTCCAATTACAATCATAACAAACACCATAAAGACATTTAGTGCCAGCCAATTTAGTTTCGCAATTCTAATCGTTAAAATCATTTCATATAATTAATAATTCTTAATTCAAAAATAAAAATACATATTATTTATGTACAACAAAATTATTTACATAATATATTGACAGTTTATAATTATTATCATTAATAGGAAATGAAAATGATAGATAATAAAATGATAGAAAAACTGAATTATAAATTCGGAAAGTATTTGCCAGAAAAAATTATTTCAATTTCAATTGAAGAGTTTAAAGGGAAAATTGCTTATATTTCTTCTTTTGGAACAGAATCAGCTATAATTCTTCATATGATTTCAAGAATAAATAAAAAATTACCAGTCATATTGATAAATACCCATTTCTTATTTAAAAAAACTCACGAGTATAAATACCAACTTTTGAAAAAATTAAATTTGGTTAATTTTAAGGAAATATTTCCAGATAAAGATTTGCTTAAAAAGAATGACCCCAGTAATGATTTATGGAAAATAGACTCAGACAAATGTTGTGATATAAGGAAAGTTCAGCCATTGAATGAGGAATTAAAGAATTTTGATGCATGGATTTCTGGAAGAAAAGCTTATCATAATTCAGAAAGAAAAACTCTAAAAGCTTTCGAACTTCAAAATAAAAAGATAGTAATAAATCCATTGGTAAATATTTCACAAGAAAAGGTAGACGAGTATTTTAAAGATAATGATTTACCAAGGCACCCAATGTTTGATGAAGGATTCTTGTCTATTGGGTGTACTCATTGTACTGCCAAGCCAACTGATGCTGATGATATGAGATCAGGAAGGTGGGTGAATCAAACAAAAACTGAATGTGGTATTCACAAAAGATTTAAAGAGTAGAAATGATGAATGATCATTTAAAAAAACTAGAAAATGATAGTATTTATATTTTGAGACAGGCATTTAGATCAATAAAAAATATAGCTATGCTCTGGTCACTTGGAAAAGATTCTAATGTCATGGTTTGGATTGCTCTAAAAGCTTTTCTTGGAAAAATACCATTTCCCTTGGTACATGTAGATACTGGAAAAAAATTTAGGGAGATGTATGAGTTTAGAGAAAAATATAGAAAAATATGGGAAATAAACCTAATAAAAAGAGATTGTCCACCAATTAATTCAATTGATCCATCTCTTCCTCCTGCAGCAAGATCAGCAGCTAGAAAAACAGAGGGATTAAAAAAAGTAATAAAAGAAAATAAATTTAAGGGTATTATTGCTGGAATTAGAAGGGATGAACAAGGAACGAGAGCAAAAGAAAGAATCTTTAGTCCAAGAGATGAATTTGGTAAATGGGAACCAAAAAATCAACCACCGGAATTTTGGGACCAATCTAATTTCAATTATCCTGACTCCGTGCATTTAAGAATACACCCATTATTAGGTTGGACAGAGATAGATATCTGGAAATATATAAAACAAGAAAAGATTCCTATTGTGTCTCTTTATTTTTCTAAAGGTGGAAAAAGATATAGATCACTAGGTGACCAGGATATTACATTTCCCGTGGAAAGTAATGCAAAAACTCTTGATGAAATTATTGTTGAACTTCAAACAACCAAAATTTCCGAGAGGTCAGGAAGAGCAATGGATCACGAGCAAGAGGATGTTTTTGAAAAACTAAGAACCAGCGGTTACATGTGATTATGTCTACCTTAGATGTTGAAAAGATTCCTAAAGTTGTTGTTGTTGGTCATATTGATCACGGGAAATCATCATTTATTGGTAGATTGATGTATGACCTTGATCAAATTCCTGACGGAAAATATGATGAACTTAGAGCGGTAAGTAAAAAAAGAGGAGCGGATTTTGAATTTGCTTTCCTTATGGATGCTCTTCAATCAGAGAGAGATCAAGGAATAACAATTGATACCACACAAATCTTTTTTAAAACACAAAAAAGAAAATATGTGTTTATAGATGCTCCAGGCCATAAAGAATTTGTAAAAAACATGATAACAGGAGCTTCTTCTGCGGATATTGCAATGTTGATTGTAGATGTTTCTGAAGGAGTTAAAGAACAAACAAAAAAACATTCTTATTTGTTGAAGTTATTGGGCATTGAGAATGTAATAGTATTATTCAACAAGATGGACAGAATTAAAAATAATGAAAAAAAGTATTCCGCGGTTAAAAAAGAAATGGAGACTTATTTAAAAGATATAGATGTCAAAGTCTCAAACCAGATTCCAATTTCTGCCAAGTTTGGGGATAATATTGTAAAAAAGAGTTCTAAAATAGAATGGTACAAAGAAAAATCAGTAAGTGAAATTTTAGATGAATTTGATTTTGATTCAAAAAATACTTCTGGTCCTCTCAGATTGCCTGTACAAGATATCTATAAAATTAAGGATAAAAGGATTGTTGTAGGAAGAGTAGAATCTGGAAAAATTTCTAGCAATGATGAACTTTTATTTTCACCTTCTAATGAAACGGTAAAAATCAAGAGTTTTGAAGAATGGCCAAAGGCCAGAAAAGAATATTTTGCAGGAGAAAGCATAGCCTTTACTTTAAATGAGCAAATTTTTGTTGATAGAGGCAACCTAGTTTCACATCCAGAAAACCCTCCTAAACTTATGCAAACATTCGAAGCAAATATTTTTTGGCTAACAAAGAAGAAATTAGATTTTAAAAAAAAATATTCTTTGAAAATTAATACAGGCGAGTATTCGGTAATTATAAAAAAAATTAAAAAGGTTATCAATACAAACAATCTTGAGTCAAAACTTCATTCAAATGGTTTGGTTAAAAATGATATTGCGGAGGTAGTTCTTCATTCTTCTCAGTTGATACCAATGGATGATTTTAAAGTTAATAAAAAAACTGGAAGATTTTGTTTGTTGGATAATCAAGAAATTTTAGCTGGAGGAATCGTTGATTTAACAAATTATCCAGATCAAAGAGAGTCTGAAATACAACCCAATATAAAGCCTGTAGAACTTGCGGTTAAAGAAATTGATAGATCTAATAAATTCAATCATAGGTCAGCAATAATTTGGTTGACAGGTCTTTCTGGGTCTGGGAAAAGTACTATTGCTAAAGAGGTTGAGAGAAAATTATTTCTTAGAGATTTTAATGTTTTTGTTCTTGATGGAGATAATCTTAGAATAGGATTAAATAAAGGATTGAAATTTTCTACTGAAGATCGTACTGAGAATATAAGGCGAACAGCTGAGGTTGCAAAACTATTCAGTCAAGCAGGGTTCATTGTTATTGTTTCTTTAATTTCTCCTTACAAAAGTGAGAGAAAAAAGGCTAGAGACATAAGACCTGAAATTTTCAAAGAAATTTATGTTTCAGCTTCTATTGAAGAATGTACAAAAAGAGATGTAAAGGGTTTGTATGCGAAAGCAAATAAAGGAGAGATTAAAAACTTTACGGGAATCACTTCACCATATGAAGAGCCTGATAATCCTGATCTTATTTTGAATACGGAAGATGAACAAGTAGAACTGAGTGTTAAAAAGTTAGAAAGTTTCATAATAGAAAATTTTAGTAATATTAAAAAAAAGTTGACAAATTAAAATATTTTATTATTTTAGCACTCGTTAAGTTAGAGTGCTAATAAAGGCTCTGTATATAAAGTTTGAATTGTCTAACAAAGGAGATTCTATATGAAATTTAAACCTTTACACGATCGAGTAGTTGTTAAACGCCTGGAAAGTGACGAAAAAACCTCAGGGGGCATAATAATACCAGACACAGCAAAGGAAAAACCCAGTGAAGGTGAAGTAATTGCAGTTGGTCCTGGAGAAATGACTGAAGATGGTAAATTAAAACCAATGAATGTAAAACAAGGTGACAAAATACTATTCGGAAAATGGTCAGGAACTGAGGTCAAATTAGATGGTCAGGATCTTCTTATTATGAAAGAGTCTGATATTATGGGAATTTTAAAGTAAAGGAGAATTAATTATGTCGGCAAAAAAAATATCATATGGTTCAGATGCCAGAGATTTAATGATAGCTGGAGTTGATGCTTTGGCAAATGCGGTTAAAGTTACACTTGGACCAAAAGGAAGAAATGTTATTTTAGATAAATCTTTTGGTGCACCAAGAGTTACTAAAGATGGTGTGTCAGTTGCAAAAGAAATAGAACTTAGAGATAAATTCGAAAATATGGGTGCACAAATGGTTAAAGAGGTTGCCAGTAAAAGTTCTGATGCCGCTGGTGATGGAACTACAACAGCAACTGTTCTTGCTCAAGCAATTGTTAAGCAAGGAGCAAAAGCTGTAGCTTCTGGAATGAATCCAATGGACCTTAAAAGAGGTATTGATTTAGCAGTTGACAAGGTTTTAAACGAACTAAAGTCAAAGGCAAAGAAACTAGGTTCATCTGGTGAAATTGCACAAGTTGGTACTATTTCAGCAAATGGTGAAGAGGAAATTGGAAAAAAAATTTCAGAAGCAATGGATCGAGTTGGAAGAGATGGTGTCATTACTGTAGAGGAATCAAAGACTCGAGATACTACATTGGAAACTACAGAGGGTATGCAATTTGATAGAGGATATTTATCCCCATACTTTATTACTGATGCTGAAAAAATGATTTGTGAATTTGAAGATCCATTCATTTTGCTTAATGAAGGAAAGCTCTCAAATCTTCAGGATTTGTTGCCTTTGCTGGAATCTGTAGTAAAATCAGGCAAACCACTTCTAATTATTGCAGAAGATGTTGAAGGCGAAGCTTTAGCAACATTGGTTGTTAATAAATTAAGAGGGGGCCTTAAAGTAGCAGCTGTAAAAGCTCCAGGATTTGGTGATAGAAGAAAGGCAATGTTAGAAGACCTTGGGGTTCTGACCGGAGGCCAGGTAATAAGTGAAGAACTCGGAATAAAGTTAGAAAATGTTACAATCAACGATTTAGGTTCTTGCAAGAAAGTTAGGATTGATAAAGAAGATACGACATTAGTTGGTGGTAGTGGAAATACAACAGATGTTCAAGCTCGCTGTGAACAAATTAAAACTCAAATAGAGACTACAACCTCAGATTATGACAAGGAAAAGCTTCAGGAAAGATTAGCAAAACTTTCTGGAGGAGTGGCTGTGATAAATGTTGGAGGGTCAACTGAAGTAGAAGTTAAGGAGCGAAAAGATAGAGTTGATGATGCACTAAATGCAACTAGAGCTGCGGTTGAAGAAGGTATAGTTCCTGGTGGAGGAACGGCTTTACTCTACTCAGTGAAAGCACTGGAAGGTTTGAAAGGAAAGAATCCTGACCAGAACGCAGGGGTTGATATTGTTAGAAAGGCTCTTGAAGCTCCAGCTAGACAAATTTCAGAAAATGCTGGTGTTGAAGGTTCGATAGTGATTGGTAAATTATCAGAGCAAAATGATAACAGTTTTGGTTTTGATGCTCAAACTGAAACATATACTGACTTGGTAAAAGCAGGAATAATTGATCCAGTGAAAGTTGTTAGAACTGCACTTGAAAATGCATCTTCAATTGCTGGTTTATTGCTTACAACGGAGGCAATGGTTGCTGAATTACCAGAGCCTAAGGAACCGATGCCACCTATGCCACCCGGAGGAATGGGAGGAATGGGAGGAATGGGAGGAATGGGAGGAATGGACTTCTAATCCCACGAGTCAAAAATTCTTTAAAAAACCCAGTATTTGTGTACTGGGTTTTTTTATGGTTGGTAATAAATTCCTTCATCCATTTTTAAGAACTTTAACCAAGTTTCCAGAGATTTTTCTTCGATGTTTACACTATTAAACCCACAGCGTGTTAAAAAGACATATTGATCTGGGAGAATGTGTCCTGAGGCCCTTATTTCGTTCTTAAAATTATAAAACCTCCTGAGTTTTTTTGCTAATGAAAAGGGTCTTCCATCTTTAAATGTAATGAATTTAAATTGAATTAATTTAAAGTAATCAAAATCATCTCTCACTGATTCTAATGGTTGATCAGAATTAATTTCAAGGCCAATGTTAGATTTATGTTTAATTATTAATTCTTTGTGGGTTTTCCAGAAATCAATAGATATTAAAATTGATTTTCTTTTTAATTCTTTGAGTTGGTCAATGTTAATAATTATCTGGTATGAATCTTTTATTACTTTATCTTTGTAAAGAATCACTTGTAGAGGTCCTCTTTAAACCTATCTATTCCTAACCTATGAAAAGCTGAAAGAAAATCTTCGTTTTCGTTTTTGTTTTCTTCATATGTTTTTAATATTCTTTCAATTGCTGGTATGAGGTTTTCACTCGAAAATGATGGCCCCACAATTTGACCAATGCTAGCTTTTTCTGTTGCAGAACCGCCTAGTGTAATTTGATATGATTCTTCTCCATTCTTGTCCAGTCCTAATATACCAATGTTACCCACATGATGATGACCACATGCATTGATACACCCTGAAATTTTTATCTTTAAATCACCAATTTTATGTTGAATGGAATATTCTTTAAAGTGATTACTAATTTTTTGAGAAATTGGAATAGATCTAGCTGTTGCTAGTGCACAATAATCTAGTCCTGGGCAGCAAATTGTGTCAGAAATAAGTCCAAAATTGGGAGTTGAGAGGCCTAATTTATCTAATTTATTCCATAATTCAAATAGTTTTGAATTAATAATATGTGGTAAAACTAAGTTTTGTTCGTGAGTAACTCTTATTTCACCATATGAAAAATCCTTTGAAATTTTTGAAAGTTCTCTCATTTGAAAAGCTGTTGCATCTCCAGGAGGTTTTCCTGGAGGTTTGAGAGATATCATTACTATTGAGTAACCATTAATCTTATGGTCGAGTACATTTTGTTGTAGCCATTGATTATATTCATTATTTTTTTTGACTGGAATTTTAGAATTAATATTTTTTTGAATGGGTAATTTAAAAAAGTTAAAAATTTTATTTATTTCATTTCTATTTAATTCTAGTTTTTTATCTGATAGTTTTTTGAATTTATCTTCAACTAGTTTTCTTATTTTTTCTTGTCCCAACTCATTGACTAGAATTTTAATTCTTGCTTTATATATATTATCTCTCCTACCAAGTTCGTTATATGTTGAAAGAATTGCTTCTAGATAATTAAGAAGGTCTTTTTTTTCAAGAAAATCATTTATTTTTTTTGCAATGAATGGACTTCTTCCCTGACCTCCCCCAACAAATACTTCAAATCCTACAACATTCTTTCTTTTGATTAACTTTAAACCAATGTCGTGAACTTTAATTGCTGCTCTATCTTTTTCACAACCTGTAACTGCAATTTTAAATTTTCTAGGAAGAAAAGAAAACTCAGGATGAAATGTTGACCATTTTCTAATTATCTCACACCACGGCCTTGGATCTTCAACCTCCTCAGCATTTATTCCAGCTAAATGGTCGCACGAAACATTTCGTATGCAATTGCCTGATGTTTGTATGGCATGCATTTCAACTTTGGCAAGTTCAGATAAAATTTCAGGGACTTCAGGGAGTTTTGGCCAATTGAATTGGATATTTTGTCTAGTTGTAAAATGACCATATCCTTTGTCATAAACATCAGCTATTTCAGCTAATTTTTTTAATTGAATATATGATAACTCCCCGTAAGGTATTGCTACTCTGAGCATATAAGCATGTAATTGGAGATAAAGACCATTCATTAATCTCAATGGTTTAAACTCTTCCTCGGTTAAATCACCTCTGAGTCTTCTTTCAACCTGAAATTTGAACTCTTTAGTTCTGTTTGTGACAATCTTTTTGTCTTTTTCAGAATATTTGTACATTGCTCTATAATTTAAAAGTTATACCAGTTTGTCTAATTTTGTCTCTAATTTTTCTGATATTTCCAATTTCATCAAGTTCTACAAAAAAATGAGATATGATATGACAATTTCTTTCATAATTTTCAGCAATCTTTTCATATTTATCAAGTTCTTCTCTTGATATTTTAATTGCTTGACTAAGCTGCCTTGACCACTTTTTATTGCAGTAGTAAACAACTGACCCAGTTTTAAGATCGTTTGCTGTGAGATAAAAAAAATCTCCTTTTAGCTTTTTTGCCATATTCTAAAAAATTAAAAAAATATAATTAAAAGTAAAGTTTTTTTATTATAATACAAGAAAAAAAAGCATAATAATATATTATACAATAATTATATGTATAATTTAATTTTTTAAAACTTGATAATCCTTGGAAACTAAATAATTTATTAGATAAATATGAATGAAAATGTTTTTAAGCAATGGCCTTTTAAAGAAGCCCAAAAGATTCTAAAAAGATTTGAAAATTCAAATAAAGAATTATGTGTTTTTCAAACAGGCTATGGACCTTCGGGTCTTCCTCACATAGGAACTTTTGGAGAGGTACTAAGGACTTCAATGGTTATCAAAGCATTTAGGGAAATTTCTAAGATTCCAACTAAATTGTATGTCTTTTCAGATGATATGGATGGCCTTAGAAAGGTTCCAGAAAATATCCCAAATAAAGATTTAATTAAAGATAATTTAGAGAAACCACTATCATCAATTCCGGATCCATTCCAGGAATTTAAAAGTTTTGCAGAACATAATAATAATAAATTAATTAATTTTTTAAATGACTTTAATTTTGAATATGAATTTAAATCAGCTACAGATCATTACAAAAATGGTTTTTTTAATAATGGTTTGCAGGCAATATTTGAGAATTATGAGAAAGTATTAAATGTCATTCTCCCTACCTTGGGTAAGGAAAGAAGAGAGACGTATTCACCATTTCTTCCTATTTGCAAAGAAACTGGGAAAGTCTTACAAGTTAAGGTTGTAGAACTTAATAAAAAAGAAAAAAAATTAATTTATAAAAATCCTAATACAAACAAGATGGATGATTCATCAATTTTTAATGGAGAGTGTAAACTTCAGTGGAAAGTTGATTGGGCAATGAGATGGTTTGTTTTGGGAGTAGATTATGAGATGAATGGAAAAGACTTAATAGAATCATTTGTTCTTTCAAATAAAATTAATAGAATCATAGGTGGAAAATCACCAGTCAATCTTACATATGAACTTTTTTTAGATGAAAAAGGTGAGAAAATTTCAAAATCTATTGGAAATGGAATAACGGTAGACGAATGGCTTAGATTTTCACCTAAAGAAAGCCTCGAACTTTTTATGTACCAGAACCCCCAAAGAGCCAAGCGACTTCATTTTGATGTAATTCCAAAAACAACAGATGAATTTTTAAAATTAAAAAATAGATTTGATGGTATGACTAAAGATGAAAAGATTCAAGAATCTTTATGGTTTATTAACTTTGAAATAGACGAAAAGATACCAGAAAGTTTGTCATTCAATATGATTTTAAATCTAGCGAGCGTATGCAATGCAGAATCAGAAGAAATTCTATGGGGATTTATTGAAAATTATTACTCAGAAATAAATAGAGTTGAACAACCTTTTCTTGATAGACTCTTAAATTATGGTGTTAATTATTATAAAAAGTTTATTCTGCCATTTAAAAAATATAGAGATGCAACAAAAAAAGAAAAGGAAGCATTTAAGAAAATAATTGATGTTTTAGAGAAAATACCACAGGATATGGATGCAGAGGATATTCAAACAAAAATATATGATATTGGTATGTCTATGAATTTTGATAATCTTAAGCAGTTATTTTCCGCCTTTTATGAGGTAATTTTGGGGCAAGAGCAAGGGCCAAGATTAGGTTCATTTATCAAATTTTTTGGAATAAAAAAAACAATAGAGCTTTTGGAAAGTAAAATTTAGAAATGTCTAACTTACAAAGTTATTTATTTAGAGTGATGAGTGAAGAAGAATGGATTGATTTTAAAAAAAAAAAAAAATATAAAGGCAATGGTCTTGATCAAAAGTCTGGATTTATTCATCTTTCAACCAAGAAACAATTAATACAAACAATAAATTTACACTTCAAAAATAACCAGAAAATTGTAATTCTAAGATTTAGTTCACAGGATTTAAAAAATTCTTTAAAATGGGAATTATCAAGAAACAATGAATTATTTCCTCATCTTTATGATTCTCTAAATTTTAAAGATATAAAAAAAGTAGAATTCTCAAAAAGTAAAATATGATATTTAGGACGCTCTCAAAATTCACGGGATTAATATCACCTGAACTCTTACATAGTTTTTTCTTGGCTACACTTAAATTGAACCTGTTTAATAAAAAAAAAAATTATGAAAACCTTAAATTAAATCTCTTAGGTAGGGATTTTGACAATCCATTAGGTTTGGCCGCAGGATTTGATAAAAATGCTCAAGTATTGAATGGGTCTTTTGGACTGGGATTTGGTTTTTTAGAGGTTGGAACAGTAACTCCAATGCCTCAGAAAGGTAACTCCAAACCAAGAGTTTTTAAAATACCCGAGTATGAAGCTGTGATTCAGAGATTGGGGTTTAACAATGATGGAATAGAGGTTTTTCTTAGGAACCTTAAAAAATTCAGACTGAGATATGACGGGTTGGTTGGAGCAAATATTGGAAAAAATAAGAGTTCATCAGATTTATTTTCAGATTACAAATTTTTATATCAACAAGTTGAACCTTTTGCTGACTATATAACCATTAACATTTCATCACCAAACACCCCTGGATTAAGAGATTTACAGCAAAAAGATAAATTTAAAATTTTAATTAAAGAAATTTCAAAATTAAAAAAAAAACCTACTTTCATAAAAATTTCTCCAGACATTTCCAGTAAAGAAATAAAAGATATTTGTGATTTAGCGTTAAACGAAGATCTAATTGATGGTTTGGTTTTAACGAATACAACTATTTCTAGAAATTCATTGTTTTCAAAGCCCTTAAAAAATCATTGGAAGATTGAGGAAGATGGCGGGTTGTCGGGACCACCACTTAGAAAAATTAGTAATGAGATAATTAAGAAAGTTTATAAAGAAACAAAAGGGAAAATCATTCTTATTGGTGTTGGAGGTATTTCAAATGGAAAGGATGCATTTGAAAAGATATCTTTGGGTTGCAGTTTAGTCCAACTTTACACATCTTTAGTATATAAAGGGCCAAATATTGTGGCTGAGATTCTTGCTGAATTAAGTCAACTAATTCAACAAAAAGGACTGAAAAACATTAAAGAACTCATTGGAGCAAATATTAAATTATGAAAAAATACCAAGAAATAAAGGAAGTAAGAAATTTAATTTCTAAATACGATGTGTTTTTTATAGATTTGTGGGGAGTTGTTCATAATGGTGTGAATTTATTTGGTAATACATTAGATGTTCTTAAAAGAATAAAACAAGAAAAAAAAAAAATTTTTTTTTTAACTAATGCTCCAAGAAGAGCCTATGTAATCTCAGATCAACTTAAGAAATTTGGTTTGAGTGAAGATCTATACGATTTTATTGTTTCCTCTGGTGAGTTGACTTGGTTAAGTCTAAAAAAAAAAAAATATGAAAATAAAAGGTGCTTCCAGATTGGCCCAGAAAGAGACTTTCATCTGATTGAAGGGCTTGATATTCAGATAGTGAATAAAGTATCATTAGCTGAAATCATAATTAACACTGGTCCTTGGGGAGATAATGATAAACTTGAAAATTATACATCTGTTTTGAATAAGCTTTGTGAGTCAAATGCATTAATGATTTGTTCTAATCCTGATAAAACTGTAATTAGAGGAGAAAAGTTTATGATTTGCGCAGGTTTGCTTGCAGAATACTATCAAAAAATAGGTGGAAAAGTTGAATATTTTGGAAAACCACATAAAAAAATTTATGAATTTTGCTATAAGAAAATAAAGAAAGATATGAAAATTTTAGTTATTGGAGATTCATTGGAAAATGATATTAGAGGTGCAAATAAACAAAATCTAGATTCATTATTGATTACAGACGGTATTCACAGGGAAGTAAATAATAACAACATTGTTGATAAAGAAAAATTAGATGGTTTAATTAAGAAAAAAAATGCATTCCCTAATTTTTTTATGCAAAAATTAACTTATTAATCGAGGGCTAAAATTGTCAAAAAAATTTGAAAAGAAAGACTGGATTGATCTCGCATCAAAGGAATTAAAAGATAAAAAATTAGAAAATCATTTTTGGGATACTCCCGAAGGAATAAAAGTTAAACCTCTTTATACGGCTGATGATTTAGAAGATATTAAACACACAATTGGTTTTCCAGGTCTTCCACCTTTTACAAGGGGACCAAGAGCAACGATGTATTCTAATCGTCCATGGACGATAAGACAATATGCTGGTTTTTCAACAGCAGAAGAATCAAACAAGTTTTATAAAGAGGGATTGAAAAACGGAGTAATGGGACTCTCTGTCGCTTTTGATCTTGCTACTCATCGTGGTTATGATTCAGACCATCCGAGAGTTGTTGCAGATGTTGGCAATGCAGGTGTGGCAATTGATTCAATTGAGGATATGAATAAATTATTTAATGGCATCCCATTAGATAAAATGAGTGTTTCAATGACAATGAATGGTGCAGTAATTCCAATTTTAGCGTGCTTTATTGCATCAGGATTAGAACAAGGTTGTCCGATAGAAAAATTAACTGGGACTATTCAAAATGACATTTTAAAAGAATTTATGGTAAGAAATACTTTTATATTTCCTCCCAAACCGAGTATGAGA